>Ga0210402_10002290_pt1 | contig 18800 bp, 11 predicted proteins | sample IncBWC7MmetaG_FD_161055 | JGI IMG/M metagenome (GOLD analysis project Ga0210402, IMG submission 161055) | Forest soil microbial communities from Barre Woods Harvard Forest LTER site, Petersham, Massachusetts, United States - Inc-BW-C-7-M | ecosystem: Environmental > Terrestrial > Soil >... | reverse complement strand
GATTTCCTCGCTGCTATAGTAGCCTCGATCGGCAACGGCTTCGAGTTCGTCGACGCCGAGGACTTCCTTCGCCCGACAAGCGATGTTGGCGAGTTGCGCTCGATCCGAGCCATCGTTCGTAACCTCATGCGTGACGATCAGGTGATGTTCCGTATCGACTGCGATCTGCACATTGTAGCCGACCACGCCGGAGCCGCGCCCGCTGGTCGCCATCGAGCGGCTGTCGGGATCGGTCAGCGAGATCTGCTGATCGGGTGACGCTAGCATCAGCCTCTCCATCGCCGCCAGTCGCTGCATCTCGCTTTCCAGCTTGACCAGCTTCTCCTTTAGATGCGCGGTCTTCGCTGCCAGCTCTTCCGATGGCTCATGCAGGTCGGCCGTGTCGAGCTGCGCAAGGTAGCGCGCTACGCTCTTCTCCAATTGGGCGCGGCGCCGTTCCACCTTCCCGCTTGTGAAGTTCTTGTCGCGGGTATTGACCGCCTTGAACTTGCTGCCGTCGATCGCAACACTCGCCGTCGTCAGCAGACCCATCAGGCGACACAGTTCAACAAATTGAACGCAGACCTGCTTGATCGCTCCCCCGCTGTCCTTGCGGAAGTTGGCAATCGTCTTGTGGTCAGGAGCGAGCCGGCCGGTCAGCCACATGACCTCGACATTGCGCCCAGCCTCTCGCTCAAGCCGCCGGCTCGACTGAACCCGATTGAGATAACCGTAAATGTAGAGCTTCAGCAGGACCGCGGGATGATACGAAGGCCGGCCCGTCGCCTCGGGAGCCACTCCTTCAAATCCCAACCTCGATAAGTCGAGTTTGTCGACAAAGGCATCAATCACCCGAACCGGATTGTTCTCGTCGATCCAGTCCGCCAGGCACTCCGGAAACAGCGTCGCTTGCCCGCGATCGATCCCCTCAACGAAGCGCCTCATTCGATCCCTCCGCACCAGAATCACATTGCAGAAGTGAATCACATACAGCGCGTTTTTACACAGCCAGGGTCAAACTCAGAAGTCGGCGCTCGTAACCGCCATGTCCGCTATCCCCCCGATAGCGACCAAACTGCGGACATCGAAGGAAGTCCGTTTCGTGCCATAACCGGAAATAACTTCTTCACTCGATCACCTCGTCTGCGCGACCTAACAGGGGCAGCGGAACTGTGATGCCAAGCGCCTTCGCCGATCTTGCGTTAATGAATAGTTCGAGCTTGGTGCCTTGCTGGACCGGCAGATCGGCTGGCTTTTCTCCCTTGAGGACGCGCGCGACGTACGTACCCGTTAGCCTGTAAGAATCGAGGAGATTGCCGCCATAGCTCGCGAGTCCACCGGCTGCGGCGAAGGAACGGTTTTCAAACACCGCGGGCACAGCATGACGTGCCGCGATCTCACCGAGCCGTGCACTCCGGCTGCTGAATAGGGGGTCTGCGCCGATGACGAGCCCACCCGCGCCGAGCTCAGTGAGCTTGGCGAAGGTGCTTTCGAAGTCACCCTCGGTGCTGGCATTCAGAACATGAAGGGTTATGCCGAAGCTTTTGGCCGCCGACATGCCTTCGTTCGTTTCGATCTCAACGAGCGCCGGATTAATCGGATTCACGAGAAGGCCTACGACGGTGGCCTTTGGCACGAGCTCGTGCAGCAATTCCAGCCGCTTCGGCGTGACGAGTGAGTTAAGTTGCGTAACGCCCGTAATGTTCTCGCCTGGTTTGTTGAGGTTTGTGACGAGGCCGAGCTCGATCGGGTCGAATGCAGTTTCGAAGACGATTGGAATTTTTGTACTGGCGGCCTTCGCCGCGAGCGCCGCTGGTGTGCTGGTCGCGGCGATCACGGACGCCTTTTTATTCACGAGCTCGGCCATCATCGCCGGAAGCCGATCGGTATGGTTGTCCGCCCAGCGATATTCGATATTCACGTTTTGGCCGTCAACATAACCAGCTTCCGCGAGCGCGTCACGAAAGGCTGCCAATTGGCGTTGGTAATCACTGGCCGATTGGGAATTCAGAAATCCGACCAAGGGCACTAGTACGGGCGGATCTGCCAACGCAAATATCGGCCATAGGACGCCAGCTCCAAGCCCTGCAATGAAATCCCGCCGTCGCATCTATCCCTCTAGAGACTAGACGTCGTCGGATTGAAGCTTAACACTACGCGCCTCAGCTTGTGGACGGAATTGAGCCCTCGCGCGAACAGGCCCTTTCCGATCTAGCTTTGACAGCCGACGGACCGGCTGTGATCGCGTTGCTCAGCTCAGGGCTAAATTCCGGACTACGCCGCCCGTTGCAACCGCTCATCGATTTCCTGGCGTAAGAGTCCGAAATCGATTGGCTTGGTCAGCAACCCTGCGGCCCCGAGTTCGGCCGCTTTCCTCTTTGTTGATTCGTCACCGTAGGCCGTGATCATGATCACGGGGACGTTCGGCCGCGCCGCCTTCACTTTCGGCAGCATTTCAAGCCCGCTCATGCCGGGCATGTTGATGTCCGATAGGATCAGGATAAGCATGGGATCGGCGATGGTCTTCGCATGCTCCAATGCCTCAGGCGCAGACGCCGCAAACTCCATGACAAAACGTCCGGAGCGTATGTCGCGGCGAAATTGCTGGCGAAACAGGTGTTCGACGTCGGGTTCGTCATCGACCACAAGGATATAGGTGCTCAATTCCCCTGCCTCCCTGATTCAGCTTGCGCAGGCATGACACGCGGCAACGTAATGATGAGTTCCGTAGATGAACCGGGTTCGGTCACAACTTCAATTGTACCGCCGTGCTGTTTCACCACGATGTCGTGGCTCATGGATAGCCCGAGCCCGGTACCTTCACCAGCCGGCTTTGTCGTGAAGAACGGGTTGAAAATTTTTTCCCTGATATCCGGCGGGATTCCCATGCCGTTATCGCGGATTCTGATCTCGACCTTGTCGCCCAGATTACGCGTCACGGCCGTCAGCCTGGGCTCGAAACCGTTGCCAGCCTCCGCGGCGCGCTTGGTCGCGGCATAAAACCCGTTCGAGATCAGGTTCAAAAACACCCGCGTGATCTCCTGCGGGTAGATTTCGGCGACGCCGGCCCCTGGATCGAAATCGCGCTCCAGCGTAATGTTGAAGTCTTTCCCCTCGGCACGGGCACCGTGGTAGGCGAGGTTGAGGCTCTCGTCGATGACCGCGTTGATCTCGACCGGCCGGTACTCACCCGAGCCGGAACGCGAGTGCAGCAGCATGTTCTTCACGATCGAGTCGGCGCGGTTGCCGTGTTGCACGACTTTTTCGAGGTTGCTCTTCAGCAACTTGCGAATTTCGTCGAACTCGCCGCGCCTCTTGTCGTTGAGCCCGGCGCCGTCAAGCACGTCATTCATCTCGTCGACCAGTTCCGCCGACAGCGCCGAGAAATTGTTGACAAAGTTGAGCGGATTCTTGATCTCGTGAGCGATGCCTGCAGTGAGCTGACCGAGCGACGCGAGCTTCTCGGTCTGGATCAGTCGGTCCTGGGCGGCTCGCAAGTTGTCGAGTGATTGCGACAATTCCCGCGTCCGCAGCTGGACCTGTTCGAAAAGATTGACATTCGAGATAGCGATTACTGCCTGATCTGCGAAGGTCTCCGCAGCTTCGATCTGGCGCTTAGTGAAGGGTTTGAGATGAGATTGTCGTAAAACGAGCACCCCAATCGCCTGGCCCTCGCTCATCAGGGGTGCAGCTAGAAGCGCCCGCGGACCACCCCGACCGGAATACCCCTGGCTCAATTCGGGATCTTCTGCAACGTTTGGAATATATATTGTGCGCTTTTCCCGGACGGCGCGCGGGAGTACGCTGCCCTGGGCGTCCAGCGCTAACGGATTGGCCTGCATGAATCCAAAATGCACTGGCGGGCTTCCCGAAACTGCGGCCAGATAGAATTTTTGGTCGCGTAGCAGGAAGATCGAAGAAGCGTCGGTGGTGCATAGCTCCCGCGATGTCTCGACAATGACGTCCAGTACCGGTTGCAAGTTGTCTGGAGAGCGGCTGATAACGCGCAGCACGTTGGATGTAGCTGTCTGGAACTGGAGCGATTCGGCGAGGTCGCTGGTTTTCGCCTGCACTTCCTCAAACAACCGGACGTTCTCTATCGCGATCGCCGCCTGGTCTGAAAAAGTTTCGACGAGTTCGATCTGCTTCGACGTGAACGGCCTCCTATCAATCCTGGTCAGTGCAAGGACCCCGATGGGCAAGCCTTCACGCAGCATCGGGACCGCAATAATGGTCTTGAAGCCCCCCAGGTTCTTGGCGTCTGCGAAGGTGTATTCCGGATCTTCATCGACATCGGCGATGTGAACCGTGCGCCGCTCCAGCAAGGCACGCCCGGTGGCCGAACCTCTTTCCGCTCTAACCGGCACGTTCTGTACCAACCGATTGAACTCGTCCGAGAAACCCCAGGACGCGACGCGGACAAATACATTACCGTGTTGCCGGGCAATCGTTCCCTGATCCGCCTCGCAGAGTCTCGCGGCTGCTTCCACTAGCGCGTTCAGCACCGTCTCCAGGTCGAATGCCGAGCGGCTGATTGCTTTTAGCACATCCGCCGTCGCTGTCTGCTGCTGCAACGCTTCGCGCTGCTCGGTCAGGAGCCGGGCATTTTCGATCGCGATCACGGCCTGCGCGGCGAAATTCTCAAGCAAGGCGATCTGCTTGTCCGAAAACGCGCGCGCCTCCTGGCGGTAGAGCACGATGACTCCGACGAGCGCGTCATCTTTGACCAACGGCACCAGTAGACATGTGCGGGCGCCACCCAGCTCGACCGTAGCGACAATGGAGGGGACCCGTTTCCGATAGCCCTCGGTCTCCTTCACATCGAGAACATGAAGGAGAGATCGGTCCCGAAACGAGGGGCCGAGCAGCGACGAAAGCCGGAATTTCTGGTGTGCCAGCCAGTCGTCAAACGCTTCCGGGACGCCACGCGAAGCAACCCATCGGGCCAGTTCGCCATCAGGGACGGCTAGGCCGCCGAATGAGGCCTCACACAGCCGCATCGCCTTGTCGAGCATGGCATCGAACACCGGCTTCAGATCGCCGGGCGAAGCGTTGATGATTTGCAGTACCTCCGACGTAGCGGTCTGCTGTTCCAGTGACTCTTTCGTTTCGTTGAGCAGCCGCGCGTTCTCGATGGCGATCACGGCCTGGTCGGCGAAGGTCTGCACCAGTTCGATGATGCGCGGCGCAAAGCGGCCAGGCTCGCGGCGCACGAGGGTGATGGATCCCTCGATGCCTTGTTTGCCGAGCAAGGGCACGCCGAGCAACGCCCGGGCGGGCAGGCCGAGCGAGGCCAGCGGCACCTTGTATTCCCTGTCCTCGAGAACATCGGGAATCTCTTCAATCTTGCCGGAGAGCAACACCCGCGCGGGAATCGAGCCGCGGCCGGGGAGAACGGGTGCGCTTTCGATAAACTGTTGAAGTTTCTCGCTATAGCCAGGCCCGGCTCCCGCGCGATAACGGAAGGTTTCGCCGTCGCGTATGCAAATCGCGCCGGAGAACGCGCCCGCGAGTTCGACGGCCGAGCCGACAAGCGTCTTCAACACGGTCTGCAGATCGAAAACCGAGCGGCTGATCACCTTGAGCACGTCGGCCGTTGCCGTCTGTTGCTGCAGTGATTCCGAAAGATCGCGCGTCTTGGCCTGCACCTCGTCGAACAGGCGCGCGTTCTCGATCGCGATCACCGCCTGGTCGGCGAAGGTCTGCACCAGCTCGATCTGCTTGTCGGTGAAGGCGCGCACGATCTGCCGGGTCAACGTGAAGACCCCGATGATCTCGCCGTTTCGTTTCAGCGGGACACCAAGATTGGTTCGGTGACCGCCAAGCTTCTGGTATTGACGCGCAACCTCGTTCAGGGCCGGATCGGCCAGAAGGTCCACGGTTTGGACCGCAATGCCCGATGCCGCGGCGCGGGCGGTCGTGCTGGCGCCGTCGATGGGAATTGGATGTGCTCTGGCAAAGGCCTCGAGCTCTGGTGAGAAGCCGTAGACGTTGGCGACGTGACATTCGTTCCCTTTGCGAAGAAAAAGGATGCCCCGCTCGGCTTCGCACAGCCTGGCTGCGGATTCGACCAATGTCCCCAGCACGGCGTCGAGATCGAACGCCGAGCGGCTGATCACCTTGAGCACATCGGCGGTCGCGGTCTGCCTGGCGAGCGCTTCCTGGGTCTCGTTGAGCAGCCGCGTGTTCTCGATGGCGATCACAGCCTGGTCTGCGAAAGTCGTGACGAGATCAATTTGACGGGCGGTAAACGGACGCACCGTGGAACGAGTTAATGCAATCACACCGATCGGTTTTCCATCCCGCAGAAGGGGAACGCCGAGCATGGTGCGACGGTCGCCAAGCTTTTTGAGATCCAGTGCGTATTCAGCGTCTTCGCGAATGTCGTGGATATGAACTATCTTCGCGTCGAGTAAAGTCCGGCCAACACATGATCCCCTGCTGGGTTTGATCTGAAGATTGGTCAAATACTCTTTATGCGCGGCTAATGTTTGATATGTCGCCGTCACGCGATAGGAAGGACCATAAGGCCGCCAGATGTCGGCAAAATCTGCCTTGCACAGCTTTGCCGCCGATTCCACCAGTGTCTCAAGGACCAACTGCAGATCGAAGCTCGAGCGACTGACGACCTTCAACACGTCGGCAGTGGCCAGTTGCTGCTCGAGCGCCTCGTCCCGCTCGCGGGTAAGCCGCGCGACCTCTGTTTTCTCGTCCCGAGCCGATGAATTGCTAGGGTCGGCAGCCTTTGACGCAATGCCGCTCTTTCGCCCTCCCGTCTTGCGACGTTGCGCTTTTGCTGCTTTGCCGGCTGCCGTGGAGCGCCGCGTCATCATGACCCTCCCCCTAAGCTCAGGACAGGCAATCTCATCAATCAAGCTAGCAGATTGGCGGGCTGAAAGCACACGCAGGATTTGCTGGCAAATGTCTCACTTGGGTCAAACTCGGAAGTGTCCCCGCTTACACGGCACGTCCGTCTACCCCTCAAAAGGAGACATGGTGTGGCACAGTGAGGCCGAGTGGACTGCGTTCGGGAGCGTACCGGCCGGCGTCTTTCGCCTTCCAGTTTCTTCGCAAAATGATAAGATATTCCTGTTTTGGGGGCAGTCGGTGAAGACGATCACTGCAACAGCAGCCAACAAGTTGGGCAAGTTTCTCGCCAAGGATTTCCGTCGCGTTTTTGGTCCAGCACACGACGATATGGCTGAGCGTTTAGGCTCCTTCGCGCGCAGTACCATTGAATGTCTGGCCAGAAGCGATGCTCTCTACCACAATTACGAGCACACCTTACAAGTCACGATGGTCGGACGCGACATTCTACAGGGAATGAGAGTTTCACAACGAATAGAACCTACTGATTACAGCCATCTGATCATCGCTTGTCTACTGCACGATATCGGCTATATGCGTGGTGTTCTGAGTGCCGACACCGAAACTGAGTTCGTCGTGGACGGGAGCGGAAAGAAAATTACGCTACCCCGCGGCGCATCAGATGCAGCCCTCTTACCTTATCACGTCGACCGGTCGAAGCTGTTTGCCTTTGAGCGCCTCGGAAATTCACCCACTATCGACGCGTCTCGTATCGCAGCCGCAATTGAGATGACCCGCTTTCCGGCACAACTGGATCGCAGTGCTCATGACAGCATAGAGCCAAAACTGGTCCAAGCTGCCGATCTCATTGGACAGCTAGGCGATCCAATGTACTCACGAAAGGCAAACGCGCTCTATAGCGAGTTTGAAGAGATCGGAATGAACAGACAACTCGGATATTCGTCGCCGGCTGATGTTATTGATAAGTACCCCACCTTTTTCTGGAACAGCGTTTCAACGCACATCGAGGACGGTATCAAATATCTAAATATGACGGTTTCCGGCCGACAATGGATAGCTAACCTGCATCATCACCTCCTCTGTGCGGAGCATGCCCATCGCTTCATGGGACCTCAGCGTTGAATTGACGTTGTGCGACCCCTATCGATCAAAACGCCGATGTCGCAGTTGGGTCATCAACGGAACTGACCGCCCCGACATCCAACTTCCGCTTTGCCCTCGAAAGCGGACTCAAGTCGGACATCGCTCCATGTCGGGTTTGGGCCGATTGTGTTGAAAAAGTCCATTCCAGCGTTGGGACCGATTTTCTAAGAGCCGCTGATGCGCTTGGCGTTTTGGGGCGTGGGGGGACCGCCTCTCTTGAGCGAATCAATCCAGTGGCCTTCTCAAAAACTCTAAGAGGACATCGCGAGCCGAAGTCGGCCATCAGCTCGCTTTTGCGCGAATTTTGCTGAGGCGGCATTTTCGACTTTTTCAACACAATCGGCCACAAGCCGACATATGCACTGCAGCAAAAACCGCGCTTATTCGATCACCTCGTCGGCGAAAGCAAGCAGCTTAGCCGGTTCTTCCAGAGCGAAGCATTTTTCCGTCTTGAGGTTGATCATTTTTGTCAGTGTCAATCCTCGGGTTCGCCCTTTGCGACATAAGCCCATAGCGCTTCGATTTCCTCGGGATCAAGCACATCTTCCCACGGTGGCATATTGCGTTTGCCGTAAGTTACAGAATCAACAAAACGTGCGCGGGCATCGCGCGGAAACCCTCGCAGATCAATCGCCCACTGTGGATTGCGCATACGAGTGCCGTGACAGGTCGCGCAATGGCGGGCGAATAACGCGGAGCCTTTTTTAATTTGTTCTCCCGAAAATTGAGGCTCGGCTTGTACCGCAGCGATCGTGCAGGCCAACGCGAGGCCGAGGCGTGCGGCTGGGAAAAGATTATTCATGTCCACCTGCGATCGTTCACCTCAATCAGGTATCAGCGCGAACGTCGTCACCGAACCGCCCGTCGGAATGAGGTCATAGCCCTTCAGCCTCCGGTTGACGACGCCGCCAACGCCGGAAAGCACAGTGACGAATTGACGTCCCTGGTGGGTGTATGTGATCGGAGGCGAATTGATGGCCGACCCGGTCTTGAACTTCCACAGTGTTTGACCGGTGTCCTGATCGAGTGAGATGAACTCGCCGTTGAGCAAACCGGTGAACAAAAGGCCGCCGTCAGTCGCCAGCATCCCGGCTGAGCTGGCCGTCTCCATCAGCGGGATCTTCCATTTTGCCTTGCCGGTCAGCGGATCGAACGCCATGTGATGGCCCCAAGCCTCGCCGTCCGGCGCGCGGAAGCTCGTCTCCACGCCGGTCGAGCCTTGGCCGAGCACAAACTCGAATTTCGTGTATTTCAGAATCCGGGCGATTTCCCACGAGTTCACATAGACCAGTCCGGTCTTCGGATTAAATGCCATCAAGGAAGCATTGGTGCCGCGCGAAGGCCAGATTTCGACCGTCTCTCCCTTGACGGCTCGCTCATAGATGTCGGTCAAAACTGGGCGACCGGTCTTCAGATCGATGTGAGAGGCCCAGTTGACTTTCACGAACGGATGAGCCGCAATCAATTTGCCGTTGGTGCGGTCGATCACGTACATGAACCCGTTCTTGTTGGCGCTCAGCAGCACCTTGCGCGGCTGACCGTCGATACGAAGATCGACAAGCACCGGCTCGGCTGAGCCGTCGAAGTCGAAGCTCTCGTTTGGAATGTACTGATAGTGCCAGACCAGCTCGCCGGTCTTCGGCCGAATTGCAATCATGCTCGCCGTGTAAAGACTGTCGGCGCCGCCACGGTAAGCAGGGTTGTATGGCTCCGCGTTGCCCGTGCCCCAATAGACCAGGTCAATCTCTGGGTCGTATGAACCGCTCAGCCAGGTTGCTCCGCCGCCGTATTTCCATGCGTCGGGCATATCTTTGGGCCAGGTCTCGGAGCCGGGCTCGCCCGGAGCCGGTATTGTGTACCGGCGCCACAGCTTTTTTCCGGTTTCCGGGTCCCACCCGTCGAGGAAGCCGCGCGTGGTGCGATCGCCGCCGGCCATCCCGGTGATTACGACGCCATCGGCGACCAGAGGAGCGATGATGCCAGTGTAGCCTTCCTTGTAGTCAGCAAATTTCTGCTTCCAAATTTCTTTGCCGGTCTTCATGTCAAGTGCGACGACATGACAATCGATGGTCTCGCGAAAAAGCTTGCCGTCGTAGATGGCCGCTCCTCCGCGCATGATGACGCCGGGTTGGCCGACCCGCGCCGCCGCCCGCTCATATTCGACCGGGGTCCGCCAGATTGGCTGCCCCGTTGCAACGTCGAGAGCGAACGTCCAGTGTCCGTTCACCACGTACATCACGCCGTTGTAGATGGTCGGCTGCGCCAATTCGCCGGCGTCGTTGCTCAGACTCGTACTCCAGATCGGCACCAGTCGCTTGATGTTCGATTTGTTGATCTGGTTCAGCGAGCTGTATTGGTTCAGATGATAACCCATCCCGAACGTAGTGACGTTCTCGCCGTTTTTGGGGTTGTCGATCAGCTCCTGCACGGTCTGGGCTGGTGCGTGGCCGCACCAGCAACAGAGCAAGGCTGCCAGTATCGTCCGCATGACTTCCTCCCTTTCGAAGACCAACAGCCTACCACATCAAGCAGAGCTGTTGCGCATCACAGCAAGCTCGGGCGCCCGACTTCCGTTGTAGGTCACAGCGGCGGTCGTCCTCGCATTCGGTCCACTTCACCTCAGCTAATCGATATTAGCCGTGCGCTTCGGCGCTTCGCGTTCGTGTGCCGCCTTGATGATCGGCCACCCCTTTTACATCGTCAATGAAGGACGGCGACGTTGTGCGCCACAACAAAATCGAGCGCTTGACTTCCGACTTGGGTCATTCGCGACCAAAATCGACCATTCAGGTCACTTCCGCTTATCCCCTAAGAGCGGAAGTACAGCGGACATCGCTGATGGTCCGGTTCGTGCCGATACTGTTGAAAAAGTCGAAAATCGAACGACGCCAAAAATCTCGCAAATACTGATTTTTGGACAACTCCGTCGTTGAGATGCGCCGTAGCGCCGATATGAAAGTCGGTTGTCGTTTTTCTGAGATGCGACGTGGCCCCTCACATCGCTGCGCACGAAACGCATCAGCGGCTCCGGAAAATTTCGTCCGCCACCCCCAAAAGACTTTTTCAACAGTATCTGCCAAACGCAGACATTAGTAGTCACGTCGTACTCGCGTAACGTCACGAGACAAGAGCGCTGTCAAGATCGCATGAAGGACGACCGCCGGCCAAAGAAGGATGCCGCTCAAACCTGCGAAACCGAGGTAGGCTAGATACAGCGTGACCAATGCGCTGTAGGTCAACATGCCGACGAGCGGTGGACCCGGCCAGCACGCGATCCCCAGGGCGATCAGAGCGATGCCGGCGACGCGCGCTACCGGAATTGGGACGCCCGTAAGCTGCTCACCCAGCAGCAGCTGCCCGACCAGCGACGGAACAATCAGCAACGCCAATCCGGTAGCGACTTCGGCGACAGCGGCGGAAGTCAGCGCATTCTTCATCGTTCCGCCATCCGTTTCGAGGCACCTGACGATGACTGGGGCTATTAAGGTTTGGCGTTGGCCTCCTCCTCCTTCGTGAAGGGTTTGAGTTTAAAGGTCAGCTTGTCGATCTTGCCGGTGAACTTGAACGGAGGATCGTAGCGATATTCCACCAGCGCGACCCCGGTGCGGGTGTCCTGGCCGACGTCGAAGGTTTCGTCCTCCGGGAACAGAACCGGGGTGGTGTGTTCCAGCGCATTCCTCGCCACCTCCTTACCGTCCACCGACAATACGCCCGTGCCGCCCTTGCCCAAACCCGGACTGTCCGACTTGAAGTCGAACACGATGGTGTGCTTGCCGGCTCCTAATTCGGGGCCCTCCCACATTGAACGCTTGAGGTCGAGCAGGTTGTAGAGAAACACCACTCTGCCGCGGCCGACGCCGAAGTCGCCCTTGCTTAGGAACAGGCCATAGCCGCCGAAGCGCCCGCCCTCGGTGACGATCATGCCTTCCGCACCGCCGTCAGGAATCGTAACCTCGGCCGTGATGGTGTAGGACTTGTCCAGGATGTTCGGAGCCGCGCTGGCCGGTGTGCCGATCAGCTCGCCCGAATACGTGAATTCCGTTCGTCCCGCCGTGAGGCTCGGGCGCGGCGTAAGGAAGCGCGCGAGCGTCGAGTTGTCGAGTGGCAGCACGTTGTACTTCTTCGCCTCGGCGTAAAAGAGGTCCTGCATCTCCTTAAGCTTACCCGGCATCTTGGTGGCCAGGTCGTTGAACTGAGTGGGGTCCTCCTGGACGTTGTAGAGCTCCCAATTATACCCGGTGATCACATCGGGAGGCGTCTTGGTGCTCAGCTCCCAAGGGAAAGTTACCGGCGTCGTCGCCGCCACCCAGCCGTTGTTGTAGATGGCCCGATTGCCCAGCATCTCGAAATATTGCGTCGCGTGTCGCGTGGGCGCGGCGGCATTCGCGTTATCCCACGTGTACATCATGCTTGTCCCCTCCATGGGGATTTGCTTGATACCGTTGATCGCATCCGGCTGCGAGATGCCGGTCGCTTCCAGAATGGTCGGTGCGATGTCGATGACATGGGCGAACTGGCGGCGAAAGCCACCCAGATCAGTGATGTGGCCGGGCCAGGAAATCGCCATGCCCTGCGCCGTCCCACCGAAATGCGATGCCACCTGCTTCGTCCACTTGAACGGGGTGTCCATCGCCCACGCCCACTCCGCCGCATAGTGTGGGAATGTCCGTTCCGATCCCCAGAACGGATACCAGAGAAACTGGTCCTTCACCGGTACTTCAACGCCATTGAAGGTGGTGAACTCGTTCGGAGTGCCGTTGATCATGCCTTCGGCGCTCGCGCCGTTGTCGCCACCGATATAGATGATCAGGGTGTTGTTGAGTTCGCCGAGGTCTTCAACGGCCTGGATGACCCGGCCGATTTCATGGTCGGCGTAGGCGAGATAAGCCCCATAGACATCCGCTTGCTTGATGAAGAGCTTCTTCTCATCCCAACTCAGAGAGTCCCACTGCGGCAGCTCTTTCGGCCACGGTGTCAACTTGGCGTTCTCGGGCATGATGCCCAGGCGCTTCTGATTGGCGAAGATGGTCTCGCGCACCTTGTTCCACCCATCGTCGAACAGATGCATGTCGCTGATCTTCTTGATCCACTCCGGCGTCGGATGATGCGGCGCATGGGTGGCACCCGGCACGTAATAGACAAAGAAGGGCTTGTCGGGCGCAATCTCCTTGAGCTGCTTCATGTACTGGATGGCCTCGTCGGCCATCGCCGTCTCCAGGTTCCAGCCGGGATTGCCCTGGAAGGGATAGATTGCAGTTGTGTTGCGGAACAGGTTCGGCTGCCACTGGCTGGCATCGCCGCCGACAAAGCCGTAGAAATAATCGAAGCCCATTCCATTGGGCCACTGATTGAACGGCCCGGCCTGGCTCGCCTGGTAAAAGGGCGTGTTGTGGTCCTTGCCGAACCACGAGGTTGCGTACCCGTTTTCCTTCAGGATAGTGCCGATGGTGCCTTTCTCGATCGGGATGATGGAGTCGTAACCCGGGAAGCCCGTCGCTGCTTCGCCGACCACCCCGAAGCCGGCCGAGTGATGGTTGCGTCCGGTGATGATCGCCGCCCGCGTCGGCGAGCAGAGCGACGTCGAATGGAAATTCGTATAGCGCAGCCCCTGCGCGGCAATGCGATCCATCGTGGGAGTGGGTATGACGCCGCCGAATGTGCTTGGTGCTCCGAAACCCTGGTCATCCGTCATGATGAGCAGCACGTTGGGCGCGCCCTTGGGCGGTACGACGCGCGGCGGCCACCATGCCTTCGATTCCGACGCCTTCTCTTTGATTACCCCGCCGAACGCCGGATCGGGAGGCGGTAGCTGTTTGCCGGGGATCGTGGTGGTGGCTTCGGGCGAACCCGGGACACCCGTGACTTGCTGAGCCGACGCAGAGCCGTAACCAAGGGCGACAAGACAGGTGCCGATAAACACGCTTCGAGCGATTTCCATGGCGTAAACTCCCGCTGGCAGTGCTCTACGGAAAAAGGGCACGAAGGGTTCACATTGCTCGCCTTGAGTCCCGTCACCTTTGATGCAGATCAAATCCATGCGCTACGCAATCCCGGCCTCTTCGGGAGAAAAGTCGGTTTCCCCTGCGGTGGGGCTTAGGCTCGCGTCCTCCTGTCGGCGAAGTCCGAGATGGGTCATCAACGGACCTCGGCCCGATCAACCTAGACTTCCGCTTCCCCCTCAGGAACGGACATCATCAGCCAGGCCCGCCATGTCCGTTTGGTGTTTCACAGGCATTGTCGCCGGCAGCTTTTCAGGTCCCCCTTCTCCGACGCATAACCTTTGCTATGCTGTCTGCGGGAAAGGCTGCCGGCATCAATTAAAAACAAGAACGCTGGCTCAAAGCCGCCGCGTGGCGGTCAGGGAGGACTGCATGACGATCTCACGCCGCAACTTCGCTCGTCTCGCTGCAACGAGCGGTGCTGTTGCCGTTGCCTCGCCCGCGATTGCGCAAGGTGCAATCAAGTGGCGGCTCGCGTCGAGCTTTCCGAAGAGTATCGAAGGTCTGTGGGGAGCGGGCCCGACGCTCGCCAAATACGTGAACGAGATGAGCGATGGCAAGTTCACCGTCCATCCCTTTGCTGCGGGAGAGATCGTGCCCGGACTGCAGGTACTGGATGCAGTCGCGAACGGCACGGTCGAGTGCGGGCATTCCTACGGCGGATACTACATCGGCAAGAATCCGACGCTGATCTTTGACGGGTCGCTTCCCTTCGGGCTGACCCCGCGCCAGCACAATGCCTGGTACCTCTACGGCGACGGCAAGAAGCTGATGGACGAGGTCTATGACGGCATGGGCGTGGTCAGCATTCCGATCGGAAATACCGGCGGGCAGACCTTCGGCTGGTTCCGGAAGGAGCTGAAGTCACCGGCCGATTTCAACGGCATCAAGATGCGGGTTGCGGGGTTCGGCGGGAAGGTGCTGTCGAAGCTCGGCGTGGTCCCGCAGCAGATCGCGGCCGGTGACATCTATCCGGCACTCGAGAAAGGCACGATCGACGCTGCCGAGTGGGTCGGACCTTATGACGACGAGAAACTCGGCTTCCACAAGGTCGCGAAGTATATGCACCTTCCGGGCGTGCTCGAGCTAGAGGCCAATAACGGCCTCTACATCAACAAGGCGAAGTGGGCCGAACTGCCGGTTGCCTATCAGGCGATGCTCAGGGCGGCCTGCGCCTACGCGCTGATGGAAATGCTTGCGGGTTATGACGCGCGCAACCCCAAGGCGCTCAATCGCCTCATCGCGGCCGGCGCGCAGCTTGTCGTGCTCAGCCCGGACATCCTGAAGGCGCTGCGCACCGCGCTCGAGCAGGTGCTCGACGAGGAGGCCGCGAAAAGCGAGCAGTTCAAGCGCGTGCTCGAGAACTGGCGCGCCTTCCGCACCGAGCAGCACCGTTGGTTCTGGATCGCGGACGCCCGCGCCGAGATGTCGGTGTATGCGCTCACCGCCCAATAGACAAACCTGATAGGGAGGCGATCAATGTAAGCGGCCGTCCCTGCGGGGTAGTGCTTGCCGCACGCCGCCGTGTGCGGCTTTTCCATCTCGAACTGCGGCAGGGCTCCGCCTCGCATGCGACCGCGTCGAATTTCGACGAACCTGACAGAAGCGGAATCTGCGATCTGCCTTGTAGGTCGCCTAAGGGTCTAACTCGGAAGTCGGCGCTCGTAACCGCCATGTCCGCTTTCCCCCCGATAGCGACAAAACTGCGGACATCGCGGGAGGTCCGTTTCGTGCCACCAACGGACATGCGCCATCACAGCGGCGCCAACTGTTGCCGCTGATAGTCCGGCCGACAGATTCAACCGCGCAGCTTTCGGACGACGTTTTCCACCGCAAGACCGATCGCCAGAATTTTGCGGTCGGTGTTTTGCGTTCCGGCGATCATCATGCCTACTGGTGCGGTGCCGGGCGCATGGCAGGGAACCGACAGGGCGCAGCCGTCGAACAGGTTGACGATTGCCGGGTTGCGCAGCATACGCAGGTTGAGGCGAGTATACGTTTCGTCGTCCTTGCTGGCTTCGGCGATCGTCGGGGCGGTGTCAGGGGTGGTCGGCATCAGCATCGCATCGTAGCCGCTGGCGGCGGCGTTGATTGTGCGGATGAACTGCTCGCGCAGTTTAATCAGTTCGATGTAATTTGCGGCCGTGATCGTTTCGCCGGGACGGATGCGGACGATGACGCGCGGGTCGTATTTGTCGGCCCCATCTTTCATCCATTCTCGGTGCCACCAATAGGCTTCGGCACTAGTCAAGGCGCCGCGCGGGTTGACGTCCGCAGCCTGGGCGAATTCAGCCATCGGCAGCTCGACGACGGTCGCGCCGGCCGCCGACAAGCGGCCGAGCGCCGCCGTGAAGGCGTCGGCGACCGCCGGCGACAGGTCGTTCTGGAACACTGTCTTCGGCACTGCGAAACGCAGACCGCGCAGAAGGGCAGGCTCTAGAGCGCCGTCGGCTTCAGCGGCCAGAACCTGATCGAGCAATGCGCAGTCGGCGACGGTTTTCGCGATCGGTCCTGCCGAATCGAGCGTAAATGACAGCGGCAGCCCGCCGTCGAGCGGCACGCGCCGGGCGGTGGGCTTGAAACCGACCAGGCCGTTCAGCGCGGCCGGAATGCGGATCGATCCGCCGGTATCGGTGCCGATTGCGCCGGCCGCCATGCCGTCGGTGACAGAGACCGCTGCACCCGACGACGAGCCGCCGGGGATTCGGCCTGTGCCGCGATCAAAGGCATTTTTTGGTGTGCCGTAGTGCGGGTTGATGCCGAGGCCCGAGTAGGCGAACTCGACCAGGTTGGTGCGGCCGATAATGACCGCGCCGGCCTTTTTCAATCGTTCGACCACTGTTGAGTCGCGCGTTGCCGCCGGCGCGCCAACAAGCACTTTCGACCCGCCGAGTGTGGTGACGCTGGCTTCGTCGAACAGATCCTTGATCGAAATAGGGATGCCTGCGAGCCCGGGCAGCTTCGCGCCCCCGCGCCGTTGCGCGTCCGCCTGGTCGGCGGCGGCAAGCGCTTCGTTCTCATGTACGCTGAGGAAGGTGCGCGAGCCTTCTCCCTGTGGGTCTTTAATTGCAGCGAGTGCTTGTTCGACGAGCTGGCGGCTAGTGATTTTCTGGCTGGCCAGAAAATGCGAAAGGTCGTCAATGCTCATCGTGGCGAGTTCGCGTCCCGACCCGCTTTGCGCGAAAGCAGAATTGAGGGGCCAAAGTGCGGCGCTGGTGAGCGCAATGGCGCCCAGGCGGGCGGAGTCCTGCAAAAAGTCTCGACGATCCTGATCCAAGGCCTATTCCCTCCGGAGAGATTTCGGTTAACGAAGAGAAATATCCCGAATGGCTAGTTAATGTCCGCAACGGGTCATTAGCGCCGTTTTGACCATCGGCCGGTTACTTCCGATCTATCTATCCCCAACTCCAGACATGTCGCTGCACTGCGCTAACGGACGCGATGTGCCAACAACGGACGTTTATCACGGCGACTGGCACTTCCGCCTTGTGTTCAATTCCAGACTCATTCAGCGCAGCAACTAGCATCCTCATTCGATCACCTTATCGGCACGGCCAAGAAGCGACAGCGGCACGGTTAGGCTGAGCGCCTTGGCGGTCTTGAGGTTGATGGACAGTTCGACCTTGGTAGTCTGCTGCACCGGCAGATCGGCCGGCTTCTCGCCTTTGAGAATACGGTCGATGTATCCAGCCGCTTGATGAAACTGTTCGACGAAATCACTACCAAGAGCAACCAGCCCACCCGATTTCACGAAAAATGAGGCATTATAAATCGTTGGGACGCTGTAGTGGGCAGTGAGGGTAACTATCAGTTCACGATTTGCCGTGGTGAATGCGTCCGGCATTACGATGAGGCCGCCACCGGGATTGCGCGCTTGTGCGGCGACAACGCCTTCGATCTCATCCTTTCCATCAACCGGAGCGGAATTCGCCTGCATGGAAAACGAGGACGCAGCGGCTTGAATGGAAGGCATGAAGATTTTGAGCGGCACGGCGGTTGCCGGGTTAAACAGCAGCGATACACTGGTGGTGCGCGGTGCGATCTCCTTCAGTAGTTCCATCCACTTGCCGCCCATGGATGACTCGAAGAGCCCGAATCCAGTAACATTACCCCCTGGATGGGCGAGGCTCGCGGCGAAGCCGCTGGCGATCGGATCGGCCACGCTCACGAATACGATGGGAATATTTCGCGTCTCGTGAACAAGGGCGCTCGTTACGGGCGTGGTTTGAGAGAGGATCGCGTCGGGCCGCAGATCGACCAGCTCTTTTGCCAATACCCTGTGCCTGTCGGTATCACTGGTGGCCCAGCGAAGCTCGATCCGGAGATTGTTACCCTCCGTCCACCCCAGATTTGCGAGCGAACCCTGGAACGCCGAGAGCCAGTACCGTGCATCTGGATCGCTTTGCTCAAAGCCCATCAGCACGCCGATCAGCCGCACCCGTTCGGGTTTCTGCGCGCGCGCGGCGAGTGGCCAGGTCGCCGCTGCGCCGCCGAGAAGCGTGATGAACTCGCGCCGCCGCATGTGTGCTCCCCGGAGAAGACGCCTTGCAATACGTCAACCTAGCATTTTGCGACCGGGCCGCGAGTGAGAAATGCCGGACAGTCCCCCCTCAGAACCTGATCAGGCCGGATGTGGCATCTGGGTCAAAGGCTGACCTGACGGATCGAGAGCCGGACTTCCGCTTCACCCCTGAAAGCCGACTCAGAGCGGACATTGTGCGATGTCCGTTTCGTGCCGATTTTGTTGAAAAGGTCTGCGGTTGCGCTGGGTGAAATTCGCTGATTCAGTCGTCGAGAGGGGACTGAATCATGATGGGGCATCAGAAGGTTGAGCAGGCTGCTTTGTTCTAT
>Ga0210402_10002289_pt1 | contig 18807 bp, 18 predicted proteins | sample IncBWC7MmetaG_FD_161055 | JGI IMG/M metagenome (GOLD analysis project Ga0210402, IMG submission 161055) | Forest soil microbial communities from Barre Woods Harvard Forest LTER site, Petersham, Massachusetts, United States - Inc-BW-C-7-M | ecosystem: Environmental > Terrestrial > Soil >... | reverse complement strand
GAGTGCGACCGCGGCGGCGGACTGGGCGAACTCGTCGGCCAGCGTGATCGGCGGCGGGCGGTGCGACGTCAGGTCCGGAATCGTGGGGCGCCCACTGGCGGTCTCCGCCAGGGCGTGACCCGCCGCGACCGGCAGCGCGAAGGTCGGATGCGCGGTGAACACCGCGGCGAACCGCGTGCGTTCCACCAGCGCGCGATACTCGACCCAGCGCACCGGACTGTCGTTCGGATCCGGCCGCAGAAGATGCTGCGCGAGACCGGCCAGCACGGCGGTGTTCTGTTGCATGTCGGTGCCGCCCACATAGGCGGCCAGCCGCTGCGCCCGGTCGGTGAAGGCGGCATCGCGCAGGTGGCGGATCAGCGCGGCGATGTCGGGCTCGGCCAGCGTATGCGTATCCATGCGCCGGCTGATGGCGAGCGCCACCAGCAGGACCGGATTGCCGAACGGGTCCTGCTCCGCCCGCGCGCCCAGCCGCGCGGTCAGGTCCAGCAGGTCCTTCGCGAGTTGCCCGGTCAGATCCAGCGGCATGTCTGGCACCGGCCTATTCTGCGGCGGATTGTGCGATGCAGCAAGGATTTGTTCGATCGGGAGGCGGGTTGCGTGGCTCTTCGCCTGGTAGTTGCCCATTTCCGCGGCGACTGCATTTCGTTTGGACACCCCGGTGCCGATCGACTCGCGGGCAAATGTCAGTGCGCTGTTAGTGGCGATCCGGCGTTCGTTCTGTCCTCCCCCGACGACGGTCCTGGCACAGGCTACTTGCCGCCGGGTGGATGCGAGCATGGGTGTGGCACACTCATGGCCGCGCCCCTAGCCGTCATGGTCGGCGAAGGCCGGCCATCCATGACTTTACCGCCGCGCAAGGAAAGACGTGGATGCCGACCTTCGTCGGCATGACGATGGTCGCGACCTCGACCGCCATCGCGCACGAGAATGGTTCATCCCCTGCGCAGGGCATCGGCAGTTGATCCGAGTCGCTCCGCCCCAGGCACGATTGCGGGAGAAGCAGCAGGGCGGCAAGATGCGTCGGAAATCAGGAGAAAATCCATGCAGCTCGCGCTGTCCACCTGGCACGAGGTCGAGGAATATCTGCGGACCTCGCGCGCCATCATCATCCCGATCGGCTCCACCGAACAGCACGGGCCGAACGGTCTGATCGGCACCGACCACCTCGACGCCGAGATCGTCTCCAAAGGCGTGGGCGACGAGATCGGCGCGCTGGTGGCGCCGACGCTCACCATCGGCATGTCGCAGCATCATCTGGGGTTCGCCGGTTCCGTCACGCTGCGCCCCTCGACGCTGATCGCCGTTGTGGGCGACGTGGTGACGTCGCTGATGAAGCACGGCTTCGAGCGGTTCCTGTTCATCAACGGCCATGGCGGCAACATCGCCACGGTGACGGCGGCGTTCGACGAGATCTATGCGACGTTGTCGATGCGTGGCCCGGACGTGTCGTCACCGGTGCGCTGCAAGATGGTGGGCTGGTGGCAGGGGCCGCGCTCGGACGCGCTGGCCAAGGAACTGTATGGCGATGTCAACGGCAGCCACGCCACGGCATCCGAGGTGTCGCTGTCGCAGCACTACCATCCGGAGACGATCAAGCACGCGCAGATGTCGCCCAAGGTGGCGCCGAAGAGCACCGGCTTCTTCGACTGCGCCGACTATCGGCGGCGTTTCCCTGACGGGCGTATCGGCTCCGATCCGTCGTTGTCCACGCCGGAGCACGGCGCACGGATCTACCAGGCGGCGGTCGCCGACATGGTGGACACGTATCGCGCGTTCGTCGCCGAGTGATGCCGCGAAGCTCCGCAATGCCCACTGCACTGCCAGATGTCGATGTAGTCGTCATAGGCGCCGGTCTGGCCGGCCTCGGCGCGGCGACCGCTCTGCGCGATGCCGGGCGGAGTGCGCTCGTGCTCGAAGCCTCGGGGCGCATCGGTGGACGTGCCTGGACCACCCATCCCGCCGAACTGGGCGGCGTCTGGTTCGACATGGGCTCCGTGTGGTTGCACAACGCCGAGACGAACCCGCTGGTGCCGATCGCGCAGGCGGCGGGCGAGATGCTGCTGCGCTCGGACGAACTGCGCGTCGAGCGCACCTTCGTCGGCTCACGCGAAGCGACGTGGGAAGAGTATGCGGACTATGCCCGCGCCTGGTCCCGCTTCGAGGACCGGGCCGCCGCGATCTTGCGCAACCGCGACGACGCGCCGCTTGCCGATGTGGCGCGGTCGATGCCGGACGATCCCTGGGCGGTCACGGTCGAGACCTGGGAGGGCCCGATCATCTGTTGCGCCAGCGCCGATGAGTTCAGCGCGCGCGACTGGCTGAACAACGTGCTGTCGGGGAGCAACCTGGTGCCGCAGGGGGGCATCGGCGCCTTCGTTGCGCGGCGGTTGGGCGAGGGCCTCGACATCCGGCTGTCAACGCCGGTCACGCGCATCGTCTGGGGCGGGGGCTGCGGCGTGCAGGTGGAGACCCCGCGCGGGACCATCACCGCGCGATCCGCCATCGTCACTGTCTCGACCGGCGTGCTGGGCGCCGGAGCGATCCGCTTCGACCCACCGCTGCCGGCCGCGACCGAGGCCGCGATCGCCGCGCTGCCGATGGGCCTGGCGGTCAAGGTGGCACTGCGTGCGACCGGCCCGGATCGGCTCGGCCTGCCGCTGCACTGCTCGGTCGATCGGCAGGTGCGGCGCAGCGGCGACCCCACCATGGGGTTCCAGTGCTGGCCCTACCAGCGCGACTACGTGCAGGGCTGGGTCGGCGGCCCGGTCGCCTGGGACCTCGCGCGCGCCGGCGAGGCGGCCGCGGTGGACTTCGCCCTCGGCCAGTTGCGGTCGCTGTTCGGCGGCCAGGTGGACCGGCTGTTCGCCGGCGGGTCGCACTTCGTGACGCGATGGGATGCCGATCCGTTGGTGCGCGGCGCCTACTCGTTCGTTCGGCCGGGCGATGCCGAAGCCCGCGTCGCGATGGGCCAGCCTCTGGCCGATGGACACCTGCTGTTCGCCGGCGAGGCCTGCCACACCGGGATGGCCGGCACGGTTGCCGGCGCATGGATCAGCGGACAGGATGCCGCACGCATCGCGGCGTGACAGCGTCGCGGCGGGAGGAAACCACGCATGACCATCCAAGGACTCGGGTATCTCGGCATCGGCACGGACAGGCTCGACGACTGGACGCATTTCGCCGCCAACTGGCTCGGCATGCAGCCGGTGGATCGTGGCGCCGGGGTGCGCGCGTTCCGCATGGACGACCGCAAGCAACGCCTGGTGATCGATCGCTCGCTGCCGGAGGGGCAGCGCTATTTCGGCTGGGAGGTCGCCGATGCCGCCGCGCTCGATGTGCTGGCGGCGCGGCTCGAGGGCGCCGGCGTGGCGGTGCGGCGCGAACCGGCGGCGCTCGCCGATCAGCGCTTCGTCAGCGGCCTGATCTCCTTCGCCGATCCGTCGGGCAACCGGCTGGAGGCGTTTCACGGCGCGCAGATCGCCGATGAGCCGTTCCGCCCGGGCCGTTCGATCTCCGGTTTTCGCACCGGACCGCTCGGCATGGGCCATGTCGTGCTGACGGTCACCAGCCTCGCCGCGTCGCTGCCGTTCTATTGCGACCTGCTGGGTTTCCGCGTCAGCGATTACATCCGCGCGCCGATCAACGCGTATTTCCTGCACGCCAACCCGCGGCACCACAGCGTGGCGCTGTTCGAGGCGCCGCACGCCGGCATGCATCATCTGATGGTGGAGTTGTTCTCGTTCGACGACGTGGGTCAGGGCTACGACATCGCGCTCGGCGAGAAAGATCGCATCGTCGCGACGCTCGGGCGGCATCCCAACGACCTGGTCACGTCGTTCTATGTGCACACGCCGTCCGACATCCTGGTGGAATACGGCTGGGGCGGACGCGAGGTGGACGATGCGACCTGGCAGCCGATGGAGATGAACAGCGTCGCGAGCTTCTGGGGTCATCACGGGCTGTTCGAGGCGGTCGCCGGCGACGGTCCCGCGGCCGATCATCCGATGTCGCCCTCGCCGGAGGTGCAGCGCGCGCCGCTGCAGGTGCTGGAGGGCAACTACCAGCGGATGAGCGGCGTGTGTCCCTGGTGGGATTCCATCAAACGGTGATCCGGACGGCTCTTCGCCTGTCCGGCTCCCCGGTCTAAGCTGGCCGCAATCCAGGGAAGGAGCGATACGTCATGCTGTCACGCGAGGAAAACGAACTCGTCACCAGGATCGGGCAGGGCACCCCGATGGGCAACGCGATGCGCATGTATTGGATCCCCGCGCTGCTCTCGCGCGAAATCGGCGAGCCCGACGGCTCGCCGGTGCGCGTGCGCCTGCTTGGCGAGGACCTGGTGGCATTCCGCGACACCGAGGGCCGCATCGGCCTGATGGAAGAATTCTGTCCGCATCGTCGCGTGTCGCTGTATTTCGGGCGCAACGAGGAATGCGGCCTGCGCTGCATCTATCATGGCTGGAAGTTCGATGTCGCCGGCAACTGCGTCGACATGATGAACGAGCCGGAGGAATACGACTTCAAGCACAAGGTTCGCATGACCGCGTATCCGACCTGCGAACTGGGCGGCATTGTATGGGCATATCTCGGCCCCGTGGAGAAGATGCCGCCGGTGCCGAAATTCGCCTGGACGCAGGCGCCAGAAGCCAATCGCCACGTCACCAAGGTGATCGAGGAGTGCAACTGGCTGCAGGCGCTGGAGGGCGGCATCGACACGTCGCACGCGCCGATCCTGCACCGGCTGCTGACGGACGCCTCGAAGCGCGGCGGCATCAAGCCGTCGAACCCGTTCGTGCGCGGCAAGGCGCCGAGGCTCGTCGTCGACGTCACCGACTACGGCTACCAGTATGCCGGCATCCGTCCGCTTGACGGCGGCGAGGACGTGCACATCCGCACGTACCATTTCGTCATGCCGTTCCACCAGATCAGGCCGTCGCGGTCGGAGAGCGGACTGGAACTCGATGCCGGCCATATCTGGGTGCCGATCGATGACGGCAACTGCATGGTCTACAACTGGAGCTACTGTCCCGACGGTCCGCTGACGGAGGAGGACAAGCTGGAGCGTGGCCTCGGCAACGGGCCGATGCACGTCGATCCGGAGACGTTCCGCTCCAAGGCGAACCGGTCCAACGACTATATGCTGGATCGCAACGTGCAGCGCACCGAGACGTTCTCCGGCATCGATGGCATCAACGCGCAGGACCGCGCGTTGCAGGAGAGCATGGGCCGCATCGTCGATCGATCGAAGGAGCATCTCGGTCCAGCCGACAAGGCGATCATCCAGGCGCGCAAGGCGCTGCGCCAGGCGGTGAAGACCGTGGAGGCGGGCGGCGCGCCGGACGGCACCGGCACCAGCTATTACACGCTGCGCGCGCACGAATCGGTGGTGCCGGCCAGCGTGGACTGGCGGGCGGAACTGGTGCCCGAGATGAAACGCGAGGCGATTTTGCAGACGGTATGATACCGGCGACCCGAACAAATCACTTTCCGTCACCACTTGTTCCTCCCGTCATGGCCGGGCTCGACCCGGCCATCCGTCGCGGCGGCGGTGCGGGAGGAGATGGCCGGGTCACGCCCGGCCATGACGATGTAAGGGCGTTGGCCAGGATCAATGGAAACGGCGCCTGATGTAAGCGTCACGATGCTGCGTCTTGCAGTCACCCCCGCGCAGGCGGACCCGTCTCCGCGGCGCCGATAACAGGCGGGGCTCCTGCCAGCGCGCGGAACGCCGGCAAATCGATTGCGTCCGGGCCGACAATCGCCACACCGGCATTGGCCAGCAGCCTGAGACAGTCCGCGTCCTCAGCGACGGCGAACAATCGTTGCATCGTCGTGCTCGCCTTCGCCGCATCGATAACCACGTCGCGAAGCACCGCCGGCAATGCATCGAAGCACGCGCGGTTCACCAGGAGCAGTGCGATCCCCAGCAGATGCCCGGTCAGGCTGACGTGCTTGTGGTGCGCGTGCAGTCCGAAGTTGACCATATTGGTGAGCGGGTTCTCCTGCGCATCGACCGTGCGCTCCGCGACCGCACGCGGCAGGTCCGCGACATCGATGTACATCGGCCAGAAGCCGAGCCGTCGGAACGCATCCTGGTGCTGCGCGTTGTCGAGCGTGCGCAGGCTGAGACCGGCACAGTCCGCCGGCGCGCGGATCGTGCGCACGCCGTTGCTGATGTGGCGAATGCCGTTGTCCCAGTAGCCAAGAACGCGATAGCCAGTCGCCGCAGCGACACATTCGGCGAGCGACGCGCCAGTATCGCCATCGAGCCCGGCGAACACCGCGTCACGCGACCTGGCCTGGAACGGCTGATCGAACACGCCCAGCGCCGGCACCCGCCCGGCGAGGTAGCTTGACGCGAAATAGCAGCCGTCAAGTTCGCCGCTCTCCACCATGGTCAGCAGGTCGGCGGCCTTGCGGCCAATGCTGACGATACTGTCGGTCACAGTGATGGCCAGCTTACCGTCGGCGCGCCTGGCAACATCGTCGAGCAGGGCATGGAGCGCGCGGCTGTGGACGGACCGGGCTGGCTGGTAGCCGGCGAAATGCAAGGTGATCATGTGGGCATCATACATTGTCACGGCCTTGCACGCAGGGGACTTGACCGCCGCGCTGGCACCGCGCAAGTCCCGCGGATGTTGGACCGTCTGCTCTTCTGGCGCCGCCCGCGCATCAACCTTGTCGAGATGCACGGCCTTATCGCGCCGCGTTCCGGCGCGCTCAACGCCGGGACCATGGCGCCGTTGATCGACCGCGCGTTCCGCACGGCTCGCGGCCAACCGGTCATTCTTGATATCGAAAGCCCCGGCGGTTCGCCCGTGCAGTCGGACCTGATCGCTGCACTGGTCCGCCGCCGCGCCGATGAGCATAAGGTGCGGGTCCATGCGGTGATCCGCGAAGTCGGCGCTTCCGGCGGATACTGGCTCGCCTGCGCCGCCGATGAAATCCATGCCAATCCGATGAGCATCGTCGGGTCCATCGGCGTGCGTGGCGGCGGCTTCGGGTTTCCCGACATGCTGGCGCGCTTCGGTGTCGAGCGACGGCTCTACACCGCCGGCGCCAACAAGGCGCGGCTCGATCCGTTCGTTCCGGAAAAGCCCGAGGACGTCGCGTTTGTGCAGGACCTGCTCGATGCGTTGCACGAACGCTTCAAGGCCTGGGTGCGTTCGCGCCGCGGCGACAGACTGAAGGGGGACGAGGCCACGTTGTTCGACGGCAGCTTCATGCTGGGCGAGCGCGCGTTGGAACGCGGCCTGATCGATGGGTTTGCCGACATTGACAGCCTTGTGCGCAAGCTCGGCGGCGAGCGCATGAAGACCCGCGTGTTCCGCCCCCGGAGGCGCGGGCTGCTGCGACGGCTGCCGGGCTTCGCGGTTGAAGCATTGTTCGACGCGATCGAGGAGCGAAGTTGGCGATCGAGCCTGCCACGGTAGCGTGGTTTACCGCTCCGTTCTCATTCCCGCGCGCTCCATCGTCATTCCCGCGCACTCAATCGTCATTCCCGCGAAAGCGGGAACCCAGGGGCGAGTTCGGTGCTGTTTCGCCTGGGTTCCCGCTTTCGCGGGAATGACAATAGAGGTAGTCACCAGCCCAGCATTGAGATCGTCAGAATTTCTTGAGCGCCAGCGCATATGTGCAGCGGTTGCCAACCTTGGTCTCAGCCTTGATCGCATTGCCGGAAATCTTGCCGTCAAGCGTCTGGATCACCGGTGTGCGCTGGCCCTTGGCTGTGTACATGTTCTGGGCGGAGCCGCTGAACGAGCCATCGGCCGCCACGGGTGCCGTGATCGTCGCGTTGCTGAAGTGATGATATTCCAGCTTGCCGTCGGTGATGGACATTTGAACCGGCGCGCTCTTGGCGCAGCTCACGGCGTTCATGCCATCAGCGGTGAGCGTGCCGTGATAGGTCCCGTCATACGGCCCTCCCGCGACGGCGGCGGCGATGCCGGCAACTGCCAGCATCGCCGCCAAGAGCACAACGCGGCACGGCATCTCAGCCCCGCCCAATGAACGGCATCTTTGTCGCCATGATGGTGACGAACTGCACGTTCGATTCCAGCGGCAGGTTGGACATGAACAGCACCTGCTGGGCGACATGGTTCACGTCCATGCGCGCCTCCTGCATCATCTGGCCGTGCGGCTGCATCTGGCCAGCGGTCGAGCGCGCGGTCAGCGGCGTCGCGGCGTTGCCGATGTCGATCTGGCCCGCGCAGATGTCGAACTGCCGACCATCGAGCGAGATCGACCTTGTCAGCCCGGTCACCCCATGCTTGGACGCGGTGTAGGCGACGGAACCCACCCGCGGCACATGCGCCGAAATCGAGCCGTTGTTGATGATACGGCCGCCCTGCGGCGACTGATCGCGCATCATGCGAAACGCCGCATTGGCACACAGGAACATCGCATCGAGGTTCACCGAGACGACCCGGCGCCACATCTCATAGGTAAAATCACCAAAATTCGTGGTCGGCGTGCCGCCGCCGGCGTTGTTGAACAGCATGTCGATGCGGCCGAAATTCGCTTTGACCTGGGCGAACAAGTTGTCCACCTGCGCCGGATCCGTCACGTCGGTCTGCACCGCCAGTGCGCGTCCGCTGGTCTTCATGCCGGCGGTCTCCTCCAGCATTTGCCCCCGCCGCCCGGCCAGCGCGACCGACCAGCCGTCATTCATCAGCGCAAGCGCCGTTGCGCGCCCGATGCCGCTGCCCGCTCCGGTGATGACGGCAAAACGGTCTGCCATGGTGTGTCTCCCCTCGGTTCCTGTTGGCTTGCCGCATTGTGGACCTTGGTTGCGGAGCGGGGAAGATGGTGCAAGCCTCGCCCACGACGCTTCAGGAGCAAGGACATGGCGCGGTTTGCCGCGATCGGTCTGGACCATCGCCACATCTACGACCTCACGCAAGACCTGCTGGATGAAGGTGCCGAATGCGTCGGCTACAATCCCGACACCACCGATCCACGTGTGCTCGCCGGGTTCCGCAAGCGCTTCCCGCATGTGCCCGAGGCGGAAACCGAGTTGCTGCTGGATGATCCGTCGATCGATTTCGTGGTGATCGCCGCGCGGCCATGCGATCGCGCCGAGCTTGCGATCGCGGCGATGCGGCGCGGCAAGGACGTGATGGTGGACAAACCCGGCATCACCACGCTGGAGCAACTCACGTCCGTGGAACGCGCGGTCGCGGAGACCGGGCGCATCTGGTCGATCTGCCTGGGTCGTCTCGCGTCGCCCGCGGTGCAGGAGGCGCTGCGCATCGTCCGCTCCGGCGAGATCGGCCGGCTGGTGCACACCTCAGCGCTGTTGCCGCATCGCCTGAACCGCGCGCTTCGGCCGTCGTGGTTCTTCGATCGGCCAGCCTATGGCGGCATCATCAACGGCATCGGCGTGCACGCAGTCGATCAGTTTCTCGCCTTCGCCGATGCGTCCGACGCCGACATCGTGCTGAGCAGCATTGGCGCTTTCGGCACCGAGCCCGACGGATTTGAGGATTTTGCCGAGATCGTCCTGGCCACGCCGTCGGTGCGCGGTTACGTGCGGCTCGACTGGTTCACGCCCGACGGATTGCCGACCTGGGGTGATGGTCGGTTCTTCGTCATCGGCACCGAAGGCACGCTGGAACTTCGGAAAAATCTCGACATCGAGGGTCGCGAAGGCACCGACCACATGTTTGTCGCCAACCGCACCGCCACACGCTACCTCGATTGCAGCAGACTGCCGGTGACGTACTACCGCGACTTCCTGCGTGACATCGCGGAGCGCACGGAAACCGCGATGCCGCAGCATCAGACCTTCGCCGTGTGCCGGCTCGCGTTGCGGGCGCAGGAGCAGGCGGTCCGCTACACGGCCAAGTGCGCTTGATCGGCGTTTCGGTCATCGGGCTGGGCAATGCGCTGCAGCCACATGCGCGGAGCCTGGTGGATCTCGCCGATCGCGTGCGTGTCGTTTGGGCGGCTGCGACCAGTGACGCCAGGCTGAAGGACATCGCGGACCGCTACGGCTTTCCAACCACCACTGACATCGCGCGCGCCATCGAAGATCCGGCGGTCGATGCGGTCCTCGTGCTCACACCGGCTAACGCGCACCTGCCGATCGCGCAAGCCGCGTTCGCCGCCGGCAAGCACGTGCTGTGCGAGAAGCCGCTGGAAGTATCGATCGAGCGCGGCGAGCAACTGATCGCGGCCGGGCGTCGTGCGAACCGCCGCCTCGGCATCTGCCTGCAGCTTCGCTTCCGTCTCGGCAGCCGGCGCCTGCATGAGGTGCTGGCGGAGGGCGCACTCGGCGAGGTCCAGGCCGCAACATTGATGGTGCCGTGGTGGCGGCCGCAGTCCTACTACGACGAACCGGGCCGCGGCGTGCGGGAGCGCGACGGCGGCGGCGTGCTGATCACGCAGGCGATCCATGCGGTCGATTTGTTCCGCTGGCTGGTGGGGATCGAACGCATCGAGGCGGCGCAGGTGCGCACCACGGCGCTGCATCGGATGGAGTGCGAGGACTACGCGTCCGCTCTGGTGCGTCTGGGCAACGGTGCACCCGGCACGATCGTCGCCACGGTCGCCGCGTATCCCGGCAGCCCAGAGTGGCTCCAAATCATCGGCTCGAAAGGGACCGCCCGGCTGGAAGGCGGCAGCCTGCGACTGTCCTTTCTGGACGGACGCGAGGAGGTGCTCGCGGACGCGTCGGGTTCGGGCGCCGGTGCGAACGTGATGAGCTTCTCCCACGAGGCGCACAAGGCGGTGTTGAGTGACTTTCTCGATGCGATCGAGCAGGGACGCGATCCGGCGGTTCCAGGCGAAGAGGCGCTGGCGACGCAGCGCGTCATAGAAGGCATCCTGGCGCGTGGTGCGGCCTAACGTCATGGGCGGGCCTGGCCCCATAGGCATCAGGATGAGCGTAGGCCGAAGTGTAATTCTCCCCCTCCCGCAAGGGGAGGGGAGCACTTCTCTCCAGCCGCACCATTATCCTTACGCGTATGATTCCAAAAGGGAGAAACACGACATGCAGGACCTGTTGCCACTGGCGGAAAAGTTGGGCGCGCGGCTGAAGGCGCGTGGCGACACGATCTCGATCGCGGAATCCTCGACCGGTGGGCTGATCTCGGCAGCGTTGCTGTCGGTGGCCGGTGCATCGGCTTATTTCCGCGGCGGCAGCGTCATCTATACGCAGTATGCGCGTTCCGGATTCCTGGACATTCCGAACCCGCTGCCAAACGGCATGCGCGCCTCGTCCGAACCCTACGCGGCACTGCTCGCGACAACGGTGCGCGGCCGTCTCGGTTCGACCTGGGGGCTGAGCGAAACCGGCGCCACTGGACCGACTGGGAACCGCTACGGCGACGCCGCCGGGCACACCTGCATCGGCCTGGAGGGACCGAACTTCTCGCGCGCGATCACGCTGGAGACCGGCAGCGCCGATCGCGTGGCCAACATGCGCGCTTTCGCCCGACGCGCGCTCGATCTGCTGGCGGAAGCACTCGGCTGACCGCTGCCGACTGAACACGAATCGACGGAGAACCGATCTGCTTCTGTCCCGGCTCCAGCAGTTCGCGAAGCTGGAATCATCCTCCGGCATCGTGCTCTGCGCAGCTGCCGCGCTCGCCGTCGTCATGGCGAATTCAGGGCTGGGTCAGCCCTACTACACGGGCCTGCTCGACACGCCGCTGGTGATCCAGGTTGGCAGTCTCGTCATCGCCAAGCCGCTGCTGCTCTGGGTGAACGACGGGCTGATGGCGGTCTTCTTCATGGTCGTCGGGCTGGAGATAAAGCGCGAGGTCCTGGAGGGCGGACTGTCCAGCATATCCAGCGCCGCGCTGCCGGCCATCGCGGCGGTCGGTGGCATGGTGGGACCGGTCGTACTCTATGTTGCGTGCGCATGGGGCAACGAGCAGGCCATGCGCGGCTGGGCCATCCCCGCGGCGACGGATATCGCCTTCGCGCTCGGCGTGCTCGCACTGGTCGGGGCGCGCGTGCCGCCGTCGCTCAAGATATTCCTGCTGGCGCTTGCGATCATCGACGACCTGGGCGCCATCATCATCATCGCGGCGTTCTACACCGCGGAGCTTTCCGTCGTGGCGCTCGCTCTGGCCGGCGTGGGGCTTGTTATGCTCGTCGTGCTGAACTTCGCGGGCGTGACGCGCCGCGCCGCCTACGTGCTGACCGGCGTCTTCGTCTGGGTCTGCGTGCTCAAATCCGGCATTCACGCGACCCTCGCCGGTGTCGTCGTCGGACTTGCGATACCGATGCGCGCGGCGGACGGCACGTCTCCATTGCAAAGCCTCGAACACGACCTGCATTCCTGGATCGCCTTTGGCGTGCTGCCGATATTTGCCTTCGCCAATGCCGGCGTGCGGCTGACCGACATCACCCTCTCCGACCTCCTCGACCCGATCCAGGTGGGCATCGGACTGGGCCTGTTCCTCGGCAAGCAGATCGGTGTGATCGGATCGATCTGGATTTTTGTCCGTCTCGGGCTTGGCACACTGCCAAAAGGTGCGAACTGGCGTCAGGTCTATGGGATGGCGCTGCTCACCGGGGTCGGCTTCACGATGAGCCTTTTCGTCAGCACGCTTGCCTTTCCCGCCGAGGGCTACGACGCGGACGTTCGCATCGCCGTGCTGCTCGGCTCTCTGGCCTCGGCGATCACCGGCTATCTTGTTCTGCGCCTCGCCCCGGCCGGACGCTGACGATCGCTGCTTCAGCGCGCCGCGACGTGGCGCCGGTCGCCCATGAGCGCGGCCAGCGTGGGTTCCATCGCCTCGGCCATCAGCCCCTGTCCCTGTGCGCTGGGATGCAGCGCCGGGCGGGGCGGCGTCATCTTCGGATCGAGGAAAAGATCAAGATTGAGCGCGCCGTCCTTCATGAACACGCGGCTCAGATCGAGAAACGTCACGTCACTGCCGCGACCGTATCGCGCACCGAGCGCGCGGTTCACCGCCACGGTGGTCTCGGTGACCCAGGCGGAGCGCTCGCTCGGCAGAATGCCAAGCAGCACCAGCCTTGTGTGCGGCAGGCGAATTCGAAGCTGCGCGATGATCGCGTCGATGCCGGCGATCGTGTTATCGGCCGACCAGTGCACGCGGCCAAGATTGTTGGCGCCGATCAAAATCACCGCGACCTTCGGCGCGATGCCGGCGACCTCGCCGTTCTCGATGCGCCAGAGCAGGTGCGCGGTCGTGTCGCCCGTGAAGCCGAGGTTGATCGCGTTGCGGTCGCCGTAGAAGCGCTGCCAAGTTGGGGAAAAATCCTCCCATTCCGGCGGGCCGTGCTTCTCCCAATCCTGCGTGATGGAATCGCCGAGGAAGACAAGATCGATTTTGTCCCGGCGCAATTCCTCCAGCTTGGCCTCGTGGCGGGCTCGCCACCATGGCAGGTCCGATCGCGAGAGCGGCGTGGCGGCAAGCACCGTGTGCGGATGCGGCGCCTTGTCGGCACCACACAGCAACAGCAGGACTACGGCGAGGCAAAGTCGGAGGGTGGGTCGCATGGGCGGCGAATCCATCAGGGATCGTAAGGAACGTACCTATACCCGAAGCGCCGCGCTAATTGGTATACGCTCCGTTCGCTGGCAGACAGGAACGAAGGAGAGAACAGCCATGGATCCGGCCGCGCGATTGCAGCAGGAACTGCCGCCGTTCCCACGCTGGCTTGGCATCACCGTGACATCGGCTGCGCCGGATCGGGTGGTGGCTGAACTGACAGTGCGGGAAGATCTGTGCACCGCCGGTGAGATCATCCATGGCGGCGCGATCATGGCCTTCGCCGACACGATCGGTGCGCTCGGGACGGTGATGAACCTGCGTGAGGGGCAGGGCACCACAACGCTGGAGAGCAAGACGAACTTCTTCTCGCCTGGCCCGGTTGGAACGCGCCTGACCGCGGAGGCCACGCCACTGCATCGCGGCCGGCGGACGCAGGTGTGGGAGACGCGGCTGACCAACCAGGATGGCCGGCTGGTTGCGAAGGTAACGCAGACCCAGATGGTTTTGTGACCAAACGTAACTGCGTCGAAGCGTCCAGGGATCCTGCGAGGCGGCTGGCACTGGCAGTGCCTCGCGGCCGACAAGTATCGCAATGCTGTGTGCCACAGCCGACTGACGTGCGATCAATCCAGCCTTCTCAGATCGCAGACGCGTAGGATCGCGTAGGATTGGCAAGCCACACCATCCTTGACTAGACTCCTTGGACTCCTTGGTTGAGTATTCCGCGCGACATAAGCGGCGTTTTTGGTGCCACCCTCTGTGCCGGAGGCCCCATGCACGATTGGCATTGCGCGATCCTTGGCGTACCGCGCGGACCTGCATGTAGTGCGCGACAAATGCCTCAGCGCTCGGGGCTTCCTCGTTGGTTGATTGTGTGCGCCACGGTGCTCCTCGCTTCCTGTCAGAGGGCCGGCATCCTGGATCCGCAGGGGCCGATTGGCTCGGCACAGCTGCTTCTACTGATCAACGCCACCGAGATCATGCTCGTGGTCGTGGTTCCCGTGATCCTGGCCACCTTGGGAGTTGCCTGGTGGTACAGGTCGTCCAACCCCCGAGCCGAACGGAGCGAGGAACTGGCCTATGAAGGCCGCATCGATTTTGTCGTCTGGTCGATCCCGGCGCTGGTCGTGATTCTGTTGGGCGGGGTCAACTGGATCAGCTCGCATCAGTTGGATCCGCGGGAGCCGATCGCCGCGAATGGCAAGCCGCTCGAGGTCGACGTCGTCTCGCTCGATTGGAAATGGCTGTTCATCTATCCCGATCAGGGCATTGCCGCCGTCAATCAGCTGGTCATCCCAGCAGGAACACCGATCAACTTCCGTTTGACGTCGGCGACTGTGATGAATTCGTTCTTCGTGCCCCAGCTTGGCAGCCAGATCTACACGATGCCCGGGATGACCACGCACCTCAACCTCTTGGCGGACAGGCCTGGCGAGTTTCCTGGTATCTCAGCGAATTTCAGCGGCGACGGGTTCGCCGATATGCGGTTCACCGTCAAGGCGCTGCCCGCCGCCGATTTCGACGGCTGGGTTGTTACGGCGCGCGGCTCGGGGTCTGGCCTCGACATTCCCGGCTATGCCGCATTGGCGAAGCCGAGCGAAGCGGTGCCGCCGACGACCTTTCGCGCGGTGGATCCCAAGCTGTTCGAGCGCATTGTCGACCAGACAGCGCTCGGCCCCGAGAAGGTAGGCACAACCGGCGCTTGGTATCCGCCGGCTCAACAGGCGGGAGGCTGAGATGCTGGGCAAGCTGACCTGGGCGGCGATACCGCTCGACCAACCCCTTCCGTTATACGCCATGGGCGTGGTCGGTATCGTCATTTTGGTCGTGCTCGGGATCGTCACCCAGAAAGGGTGGTGGCCTTACCTGTGGCGCGAATGGTTGACCAGCGTGGACCACAAGCGAATCGGAGTCATGTATTTCATTCTGGGGCTGGTCATGCTGCTGCGTGGCTATACCGATGCGATCATGATGCGCTCGCAGCAGGCGATCGCGATCGATGGCGCCCAGGGATATCTGCCGCCTGACCACTACAACCAGATCTTTTCCTCACATGGCACGATCATGATCTTTTTCGTGGCGATGCCGTTCGTGATAGGACTGATGAACTTTGTCGTGCCTTTGCAGCTCGGCGTGCGCGACGTGGCCTTTCCCGTGCTCAATTCGGTCAGCTTCTGGCTGTCGGCATCGGGCGCGCTGCTGATCAACGTCTCGCTCGTCATCGGCAGTTTCGCGCGCACCGGCTGGATGGGCTATCCACCGCTGTCCGAGCTCGCATTTTCGCCCGATCAGGGCGTCGACTATTACCTTTGGGTGTTGCAGATCTCGGGCATCGGCACGTTGATGGCCGGCATCAACATGGTCACCACCATCCTCAAATTGCGCGCCCCGGGGATGACCTATTTCCGCATGCCGATATTCTGCTGGAGTGCGCTGACTTCGAGCATATTGATGGTGGTCGCTTTTCCGATTCTGACGGCGACCTTCGCGATGCTGCTGCTCGACCGTTACGTGGGCATGCACTTCTTCACCAACGATGCCGGCGGCAACATGATGATGTATGTCAACCTGTTCTGGGCATGGGGCCACCCCGAAGTCTATATCCTGATCCTGCCGGCGTTCGGCGTCTTCTCCGAGGTAATCGCGACTTTTTCCGGCAAGCCGCTGTTCAGCTACCGCTCCATGGTTCTCGCTCTTTTGGCGATCTGCGTGCTTTCCTTCATGGTCTGGCTGCATCACTTCTTCACGATGGGCGCGAGCGCCGACGTCAATGCCTTCTTCGGCATCATGTCGATGATCATCGGGGTGCCGACCGGCGTCAAAGTCTTCAACTGGCTGTTCACCATGTTCCAGGGACGGATCGTGTTCAGGACCCCCGTCCTGTTTTCGATCGGCTTTATGGTCACGTTTGTCATTGGCGGCATGACCGGTGTTCTCCTGGCGGTTCCGCCAGTCGATTTCGTGCTCCACAACAGCGTCTTCCTGGTCGCCCATTTCCATAACGTCATCATCGGCGGCGTACTGTTCGGCGCGCTGGCGGGCTATAATTATTGGTTCCCCAAGGCGTTCGGCTTCACCCTCGACGAGCGATGGGGCAACGCCAGCTTCTGGTGCTGGCTCGTCGGCTTCTATCTCGCCTTCTTGCCGCTCTATGTCCTGGGCATGATGGGTATGACGCGTCGCCTCCAGCACATTTCCGACCCGAGCTGGCGGCCGTTGCTGTTGGTCGCCGAACTGGGCGCCATCGTCGTTTGCCTGGCCATCGTCTGCCAGATCGTGCAGCTTTATGTCAGCATCCGCACGCGCGAGAGCCGCCGCGACCTGACCGGCGACCCCTGGAACGGTCGAACCTTGGAGTGGGCAACCTCGTCGCCGCCCCCGGCCTACAACTTCGCGGTGATGCCCAGGGTTGAGACGATCGACGCGTTCTGGGAGATGAAACGGAGAGGGCTGGCCGCGGTCGAACCGGCCTATGAAGCCGTCGAGCTACCGCGCAACAGCCCAACCGCCTTTGTTATCGCCTTCTTTGCCGTGGTTACCGGCTTTGCGCTGATCTGGCAGATCTGGTGGGCAGCGATCCCCAGCCTTCTTGCCATCCTGGTCACCGTCCTGGTGTTCGGTTGGAGCGAGAACCGTCAGCGCGAGATCCCGGCCAACGAGATGGCGCGAATGGAACGGGCCCGGCGGGGCTTCGGGCGACCCGCGTGATGAGCGCAACGATCGACACGGTCGACACCGAACTGGTGCCTGGGCGGGGCGGCGGCGGACCTGCCCCGACGCGGACCGTCGTCGCCTATGGATTCTGGCTCTTCATCGTCAGCGATATCGTCATGTTCTCGGGCCTGTTCGCCGCCTATGCGGTGCTGTCGGGCCGAATTGCCGATGGACCGGCCGGGAGCGAACTGTTCGACCTCCGCCGGGTCTTTATCGAGACGATGTGTCTGTTGCTTTCAAGTTACACCTGCGGCCTCGGGGCATTGTCCGCGGAGCGGCGGCAGCCGAGTCGTTTCTTGATCCTTTCCTGTTTCACCTTCGCGCTCGGGGCGGCCTTTCTCTTTATCGAGATCTCGGAATTTGTCGGCATGGTCAGCAGGGGCGCCGGACCCTCGCGCAGCGCCTTCTTATCGGCTTTCTTCACATTGGTGGGGATGCACGGCGCCCACGTCACCGCCGGCCTGCTTTGGCTCACCTACATGGTCGCGCAGGTCGTCGCAAAGGGCTTGCGGCCTCACGTGCTTCGACGCCTGTTGTGTTTCAGCCTGTTCTGGCACGCGCTCGATATCATCTGGATCGGCGTGATCACGGTGGTTTACCTGATGGGAGCCCGCTGATGGACGGTGTAGATCACCCGTATGACCGGTCGCCCGGTGTCGAACAACAAGAGTCCACGGCCAACTTTCTGTCCTACACGGTAGGGCTCGGGTTCGCCGTCCTGCTGACGATCGCCTCGTTCGTCGTGTCGCAAACCAATCTGCTGTGGGCCCCGGGCATACCGGTCGGCCTGATCGTGCTCGCCTTCGCGCAGATCGGCGTTCACCTCGTGTTCTTTCTGCATCTGGGCAGCGGGGCCGATCACACGAACAATATTCTAGCCCTCGGCTTCGGCCTGCTGATCGTCTTTCTCGTAATAGCCGGCTCCTGCTGGATCATTGCTGACCTTACCGCCAACATGATGCCGATGTCAGGGAACGCGTCGCACTGACATCGTTCCGCGCGAAACTCCAACCCCGATGGTGAGAAGTCGGTGTGGGAGCTCGCCGCGGTCCAGGCTGTGGACGCCCGGCAGCGGCGCGGTCTAGCCTTGTTCGCATGGATCGCCCGCCGAACCAGGGCGCCGGATAGGGGAACGACGATGAAAGCAGCCGTATTCCACGAACCGCATCAGCCGCTTACCATCGAAGACGTGCAGCACGCGCCGGTGAAACGGCGGGAGGTGCTGGTGCGAACCGCCTTCGCCGGACTCTGCCATTCGGACCTGCATTTCATCGAGGGACTTTATCCATTTCCGGCGCCCTGCGTGCTCGGCCATGAGGCCGCCGGCGTGGTCGAGGCGGTCGGAGAGGACGTCACTTATGTGAAACCGGGCGATCACGTGATCACCTGCCTGTCGGTGTTCTGCGGCGAATGTGCCCAGTGCATGACCGGGCATCCCAACCTCTGCGACAACACTGAGGTAAAGCTGCTGCCGGGTGCCGCGCGACGGCTCACCTGGAAGGGCGAGGTGCTGAACCAGTTCGCCAACCTTTCGGCATTCGCCGAGCACATGCTGGTGCACGAGCACGCGGTGGTGAAGGTGCGCGACGACGTGCCGCTGGACCGCTGCGCCCTGGTC
>Ga0210402_10002287_pt1 | contig 18814 bp, 20 predicted proteins | sample IncBWC7MmetaG_FD_161055 | JGI IMG/M metagenome (GOLD analysis project Ga0210402, IMG submission 161055) | Forest soil microbial communities from Barre Woods Harvard Forest LTER site, Petersham, Massachusetts, United States - Inc-BW-C-7-M | ecosystem: Environmental > Terrestrial > Soil >... | reverse complement strand
AAAGATGATGCGCAGCTTCTCCGCGACCGCTACTGCAGCATCCCCGGCGGCATCCCCTTCATCATCTTGCCGAACTTCCTTGCGCCGAAGCCTTTGGAGAAGCTGCGCATCATCTTTTTCATCTGCAGGTACTGCTTCAGTAGCTGATTGATCTGCTGGACCGAGGTGCCGGAGCCTTTGGCAATGCGCTTCTTCCGTTTGCCGTCGATGACCTGTGGGAACTCGCGCTCTTTCTTCGTCATCGAGTCGAGGATGGCCTGCATCCGGACGATGGCTTTCTCATCGATGTCGTCCTCGCTGATCTTGCCGGCGCCGGGAAGCATGTTCACCAGCGATGAGAGCGGTCCCATTTTCTTGACTTGCAGGAGCTGGGCGCGGAGATCCTCGAGGGTGAACTTGTCCTTGGCGACGCGACTGGCGAGCCGCTCGGCTTCCTTGCGGTCGATCTCGGTCTCGACCTTCTCGATGAGCGACAGCACGTCGCCCATACCGAGGATGCGCGAGGCCATCCGATCGGGATGGAAGACGTCGAGGTCGGCGTACTTTTCGCCGATGCCGACGAGCTTGATGGGGCGATTGACGACCGACTTGATCGAGAGGGCGGCGCCGCCGCGGGCATCGCCGTCGAGTTTCGTCAGGACGATGCCGGTCACGGCGAGGCGGTCATCGAATTCCTTGGCCGACTTCACGGCGTCCTGGCCGGTCATGGCGTCGGCGACGAAGAGAATCTCGCTCGGGCGGGTGTCGCGCTTGATTGCATCGAGCTCGGACATCAGCTCGGCGTCAATGTGCAGACGGCCGGCGGTGTCGAGGATGACAGTGTCGTAGAGAAGCGTCCGGGCATCGGTCACGGCACGGCGGGCGATCGAAATTGGATCGCGGTCGTCGCCGATCTCGAAGAACGGCACCTTGACGTTGTTGGCAACGATACGGAGCTGTTCGATGGCGGCGGGGCGATAGACGTCGCAAGGAACCAGGAGCGGACGCCGGCCGCGGTTCTTGAGATGCAGCGCCAGTTTTCCCGAGGTCGTCGTTTTGCCGGAGCCCTGAAGACCGACCATCATCACGACGGCAGGCGAGCCGACCAAAGCGAGGCCGACTTCGTTCCCGCCGAGAAGCTCCTGCAGCTCATCGCGGACGACTTTGGTCACCTGTTGCGCAGGTGAGAAGGCCGTGAGGACGTCCTGGCCGACCGCTTTTTCGCGGACGCGGTTGGTGAACTCCTTGACGACTTTGAAGTGGACGTCGGCCTCGAGCAGCGCGACGCGGATTTCCTTCAACGCGTTGTCGATGTGCCACTCGTTGAGGGCCGCCTCGCCGCGCAGGGTCTTGAAGACCCGGTCCATCTTGTCCTGCAGGTTGTCGAACATGCGGAGGAGCTAAACGATCGCCTCGGCGAAAAAATCCAAGTGTTAACCAGCCACGGCAGCCGCCGTACAGAACAGAAGGAGGTGAAACCATGAACGCTGAATCCTCGATCCGCGTCGCCGCACTCGAGTCGCGGCTCAGAGTCGTCCTCTTCATCAACGCCGCTGTGATCCTTGCGATGATCGCTCTCGTTGTTTCGAGTTGTCGTACGGCCGGTGCCGTTCAGCCGCAGCCGCGGGTGCTTACGGTATCGGAGATCAACGTGGTGGATCCAAGGGGCGTTGTCCGCGTGAGGCTGGGAGGTGATCTGCCGGACGCGGTCGTCAATGGTAAGCGCGTGCCGCGTGGCCAGAAGGCATCAGGCGTGCTGCTATACGACGATACGGGGCAGGAGCGAGGCGGCTACATCACGTTCGCTCCCGGCCGTCAGGTGGCGTTGACGCTCGACAACCGCACGTCCGGTCAGACGGCGACGCTCATCGCGGGCGCCGAAGGCGGCTCCGCGTTGAACCTGTCCTACGGGAACGATGTTGTCGAGCTCCGGGTCGATGACGAGACGGGACCAAGTATTCATGCCGTGCGCGCAAACCAGGTTGCATTTCACGTCCCGCCAACTCTGAACTTTGAAAATACCGAAGGTTGCGGCGAGTTTCGTGACGGGCTGAAGAAATTCCCGCGCGAGCAAGTGCTGAATGTGTGCAGAAAGCGAATCTCAGAAGAGGGCTGCCAGGCTTGCGTTGGCAAGAAGTAAGAGGCCGCAGCCAGAGGTCCAGGCACAGCAATTTGTCGATCGAAATTGCTCTGATGGGCGCGCTGTCATTCCGAACTCTCAATCTTCGCTAATGATACCGAGTCGCTTCAACAGCGCTACGTATTCTTCGAAGGTCAACGGACAATCAACGAAGCGTCCGAAGTCGGCGTTGGTCTCCAGCCGCATTTGCGCGCGCATTCGCTTGCTCAGGCCGGGTCCGATTTCCTTTTCGCCGTGCGAGATCTTCGTCGAAATGCCGACGTCGCAGCCGCGGTATTTGAAGTGGTAGTAGGCGTGGTCGCCTTGCCGCTTGACGAAGCCTTTTCGCAGCAAAGCGGCATCAACCTCGCGCGCAGGAAACGGCTTCATTCAGGCCTTACAAGACCTTCGTAGATTCTCTTCAACTCCAGCCCCGCTCCTGCAACTTCATCGTCACGGAGAGAGTTGTAGTAGCGCCAGTAGTAAGCGAGATCGGCAGCAAATGCTTCAACGGCCTCATCGAGCGAAGACCCCTTCGCAAAGAGATGAAGTGACTCGTTCTCGACAAAATATGCGCCGTCCTCGATGGAGACCTGAAGCACCACCGGCTTGGATAGCGGCAGCGTACGGCCCTCGTCGACGAACGACGTCAGAGGAAGGGTTTCGGCACAAAGAGACGCTGCGACGTGGGTCATGAGGGTCACATGATGACACAACACCTGCTCGAAATTGCCCCTGCTGGATCGTCGTTTCGATCTCCGTGGCCTTGCTTGCACAGCGGCTTCCCGACAACGTGTCGGGCGACTTTTTCGTCGACGACACCTGCATCGATTGCGATGCCTGCCGCATCTTTGCGCCGCAGGTTTTCAGCGACAACCGCAACCAATCGAGCGTCTACCACCAACCTGAAACGGCCGATGAGCTTCTGGCGGCCGAAAAGGCGCTCATCTCCTGCCCGACGGCATCGATCGGATCCGTGACAAAGCAGGACATGCGTCCGGCATTGGCGGCGCTGCCGGAGCTCGTGGACGATGACGTCTACCGCTGCGGCTATGCCTCGGAATCGTCATTCGGTGCGATCAGCTATCTGGTTCGGCGCCCGTCGGGAAACATCCTCATCGACTCGCCGCGCTTCTCAGGACCGCTGGTCAAAAACATCGCCGCGATGGACGGCGTCTCGCGGATGCTTCTGACGCATCAGGACGACGTCGCCGATCATGCCCGGTTCGCGGAGCGATTCGGTTGCGAGCGCGTCCTGCATCGCGACGATGTTCATCCGCCCACCGCGTCCATCGAGCTTCAGCCCTCAGGCCGCGATCCGATCGAACTCGGCGATGACCTGCTCATGATTCCTACTCCCGGTCACACCCGGGGTCACGCGGTTTTCCTCGACCGCGAAACATACCTCTTCACCGGCGATCATCTGGCCTGGAGCGAGCGCCGCGGCCATCTCTACGCGTTTCGGAGCGCCTGCTGGTACTCATGGCCCGAGCAGATCCGTTCCATGGAGCGTCTCCTCGACTACCGATTCGAGTGGGTCCTGCCCGGCCACGGCCGGCCGGTACACCTCGATGCTTCTGCCATGCGCGCGAGTTTGGAGCGCTGCATCGCGTGGATGCGTTTAGGATAGCGGCGCCAACAAATCCATCGAGGAGAATTCATGAAGCGATTCGTAGTCGTGTCTGCGGCTCTGTTCGTTGCTTTCACCCTCTCCGCGGCGCCGATCACGTTGCATGTCAACGCGGCCAACGTGGCGTCGAACGTCTATCACGCGCACCTGACGATGCCGGCGACGCCTGGACCGATGACGCTCTACTACCCGAAGTGGATTCCGGGTGAGCATGGACCGACCGGGCCGATCAACGGCCTGACGGGGCTGCAGATCAAGGCCAACGGCACCGCCGTTCCCTGGCTACGCGATCCCGTCGACATGTTCGCCTTCCAGGTCGATGTGCCGGCAGGGGCGACCTCGCTCGACATCGATCTCGACTACCTGGCGCCCGCTCCCGGCGCAAACTTCACGGCTGGCGCTTCGACTTCGCCGCGCCTGGCGGTCCTGAGCTGGAACACAGTGCTGCTTTACCCGAAGACGGCGGCTCACAGCGATTCGCTGGAGGTCGAGGCCACGCTGCGCATTCCGGCCGGCTGGCAGTACGCGACAGCGCTGGAGACGCGCGGGCGCAGCGGGGACGAGATTACGTTCGAATCCGCGTCGCTGACGCGCGTGATCGATTCGCCGGTGCAACTCGGTACGATCCTGCGCAAAATCGATATCCCCAGCCACTCCCCGCTGAAACACACGCTGAATCTGCTTTCCGAAAGCACTGAGGCAACGCAGACGCCCGATGACTTCGCGACGCAATATGGCCGTCTGGTCGACGAGGCATCGGCTGTCTTCGGCGCGAATCACTATCGTCATTACGACTGGCTCCTGACATTGAGCGATGGCGTGGCGCACTTCGGCCTCGAACATCACGAGTCGAGCGACGACCGAACCGATGAGCCGGCGTTGCGGGAAGAGACCAGCCGCAAATGGGTCTCGACACTGTTGGCTCACGAATTTGTGCATTCATGGAACGGCAAGTATCGCCGTCCAGCGGGTCTGGCCACCGGCAACTACGACAAACCGATGACCGGCGAGCTCCTCTGGGTTTACGAGGGTCTGACCGAGTACCTCGGCGATCTCCTTCCTGTGCGCAGCGGGATACTCTCGGCTGATGACTATCGGGAGAATCTTGCCGAGACCGCGGCCAACATGACGGAGCACGTCGGGCGCACCTGGCGTCCTCTGCTGGACACGGCCGTCGCCGCGCAACTTCTCTACGAAGCGCCAGGGGCATCGATGAACTGGCGGCGCAGCGTCGATTACTACCCCGAGGGCGAGCTGCTGTGGCTCGACGCCGACATGACTATCCGGTCGCTCACGAACCGCAAGAAATCGCTCGACGATTTCTGCCGCGGCTTCTACGGCGGAGCGAGCGGACATCCCGAGCTCAAGCCATACACCTTCGACGACATCGTCGCCGCACTCAACGCCGTTGCACCACACGACTGGCGGATGTTTCTCAACGAGCGGCTGACGTCGCTGTCGCCGACGCCGCCGATGGGGGGCATCGAGCAGGCAGGCTGGCACCTCGTCTACACCGATAAGCCGAACACGGCGCTGCAGTACTACGAAGGCCGCAACAAAGGCGCCGATCTGAGCGCGTCGGTGGGCTTCTCGGTCAGAGAGAACGGCACGATCAACGACGTCGTACCAGGTTCCGCCGCCGCGCGCGCCGGCCTCAGTCCGGGAGGACGTATCGTCGCGGTCAACGGCCGCGCGTACAGCACGGCGCGTTTACGCGACGTCATCAAGGCGTCCGCCAGCGCCACCACGCCGGTGACGATCATCGTGCAGAGCGGAGAGTTTTTCACGACCGTTTCGGTCGACTATCACGGCGGCGAGCGCTATCCCCATCTGGAGCGCGTGACCGGAAAGGCGGACTGGATGGAGGCGTTGACGAAACCACTGATGCCGCCACCGGCCACTCCGAAAAAGAAGTAGGCAAAGAAAAGGGCGCGGTCTCCCGCGCCCTGCTGCAATGCGTTAACCGGAGGATTAGTCTTTGCGCATCCGGCGGTGATGATGCTTCGGCGTTTCCGTCGCAGTGGTGGTCGTCTGCTCGGTCGTGCTCGAAGCCATGGGGGTCTCGACAATCGGCGCCGGTGCCGGGGTCTCGACAATTGGGGCCGGAGCCGGGGTCTCGGCGATAACCGGGGCCGGGGCCGGAGTCTCGGTGACCACCGGCGTCTCGACGGTAGCCGCTGACTGCGTGACCGTCACGTCAGAGCCGGTCGTCTTCGGAACGAGATTGACGTTCGTGTTCGTGCCGGTTGTGTTGCTGTTGCCCGCGCTGCCGACGGAACTGCTGGTGTACGCGCGGCCACTGCTGTCAACGGCTGCCGGTCCGGAGATCACCGCCGGAGTCGAGGGGGTGCTGACGCCCCCCGCGTTGCTCGGAGCCGCGACGGTGGCGACCGTGGTGCCGCTGCTTGACGGCGTTGCCGGTTCTTCGGTACGAATCTGTCCATAGCCCTGGTCCGCCGTGGAGGTATGGTGTGCACACGCGCCCATCGCGATTACGAGCGCCGCCGACCCGAGGACGGCAACTGCTTTCTTCAGAAACGTTTCCTTTTTCATTTTTCCTGCTCCTTGCTGCCTTCTAGCTGGCAGCTCGTTTATGCCTCTTGGCGACAAACGGAACAGCAACTAGCTTGCCTAAACTTATTTATCTAAGATGCGCGAATGGCAGAGCGCGTCTGGAAAGTAAGTGAGCTCATCCGTCAGATCAACGTAGAGCTCTTTCGATACAACGACATAAGCGTCGAAGGCGAGGCGACGAATGTCGTGCGCTCCGCTGCCGGCCACCTCTATTTTTCGATCAAAGATGCCCGCGCACAGATGCGGGTGGTCCTTTTTGCCACGAATGCGCGCTTCCTTCGCTTCCGAATCGAGAACGGATTGCAACTCGTTGTCCGGGGACGGCTGACCCTTTACGAGCAGAAGGGAGAGTTTCAGCTCAACGCCGTGGCGGTTGAGCCGGCTGGTCTGGGCGCACTGCAATTGGCGTTCGAACAGCTCAAGAAACAACTCGCCGACGAGGGGTTGTTCGACGCGGCCCGAAAGAAGCCGATTCCGATGCTGCCGCAGCGGATCGCGATCGTCACCAGTCCGACCGGCGCCGCCATCCGGGATGTGTTGAACGTCCTCGGCCGGCGCTTCGCCGGCCTTCACTTACAGGTGTATCCGGTGCGCGTACAAGGACGAGATGCGGCGCGTGAGATCACCATCGCCATCCGCCACCTCTCGCGCTGGCAGTTGCACGACGTCCTTCTCATATGCCGAGGAGGGGGTTCGCTCGAAGACCTGTGGGCTTTCAACGAGGAGCCGGTGGCTCGCGCGGTGGCTGACTGCACCATCCCGACGATCTCCGCGATCGGACACGAGACCGACTTCACGATCTGCGACTTCGTTGCCGACTTGCGCGCCCCGACGCCATCCGCCGCCGCGGAGATCGTCATTCGCGCCAAGAGCGAGCTCTGCACGCAGCTCGATCACATGACGCGGCGGGTGCGGCAGGTTGTCGAGTCACGCGTGGGCAATTACCGCCACGAACTGCGCCATCTCGCTTCATCCGACCGCCTCGGCATCGTGCCGCGCCGCATCGCCCTCCGTCGCGAGCGTCTCAATCGCAGCCGCGTGACGCTTTTCCGCCTGCTGGAAGCACGAGCGCGATCGATGCGGTCGAGGCTGGCCGCGATAAACGCACCGCTGCTGCGGTTCCCCGCGCTGGTCGCGCGGGAGCGCCAGCGCCTTCGCTCCGCCGCCGCAACGCTGAGCGCCGTCTCCCCCCTCTCGGTGCTGTCGCGCGGCTACGCCATCGCCTTCTCGCGCACAAAGCGCGGGCGCCGTAAGCCGATACTCGACGCCAATGCCGTCGCCATCGGCGAGCTGATCGAAGTGCAGTTGAAGAAGGGCCGTGTCGAATGCACGGTTGACGCAAAGACCATGGGGCTTGAGACTGTGTGGCCCCTGGCGAAAGAATGACCGGCACCCATGGCCCGCAAATCCAACGAATTCGAAAAAGCCTTTCAAAGCCTCGAGACGATCGTGAAGCGTCTGGAGTCAGAGGAGATGCCGCTCGATGAGTCGCTGCAGCTCTTCGAGGAGGGCGTCCGCCTTTCGCGCTTCTGCAATCAGAAACTCGAGGAAGTGGAGAAGAAGATCGAACTGATTCTGGCCGACGCGAAAGGGCAGCCGCGCATAGAGCCGTTCGAGAGTGAGGAGCTCGATGAGCGGTCCGAGCTGCACCCAGAGGACGATGAGGAGTGAGCGCGCTCCTCGACTATCTCAACGACAGGCGACAGCTCGTCGACCGCGTGCTCGGTGCGAATCTCCCCCCTGCCGACACGCCGCCGGCAATCATCCATGAAGCGATGCGCTACGCCGTCCTCGGCGGCGGCAAGCGCATCCGGCCGATCGTCGCCATCGCCGCGGCCGAGGCGTGCGGCGCGAACGTCGAGGAGCTAGTCGTTCCAATCGCCGCGCTGGAGCTGATCCATACCTATTCGCTCGTTCACGATGATCTTCCCGCCCTCGACAACGACGACCTCCGCCGCGGTCGCAAGACGACGCACGTCGTTTTCGGCGAGGCGATGGGTATTCTCACCGGCGACGCGCTGCTGACCGAAGCATTCGCATGGCTGGCCCGGCCGGTGGCGGGGGTCGATGCCACACACCAGCTTCGGGCAGTGCGCGAAGTGGCGGTCGCCGTCGACTCGAAAGGGATGATCGGAGGGCAGGTCGCGGACGTCATCACCACCGGCACGAACGAAGCGAGCGCCGAGCTGCTCGATTTCATCCACCGAAACAAGACCGGCAAACTGCTGACGGCGTCCGTGGTTCTCGGTGGCCTGCTGGCCGGTGCACCCGACGAGAAGGTCGATGCGCTGCGCCGCTACGGCAATGCCGTGGGGCTGGCCTTCCAGATCGTCGATGATCTGCTCGACCAGGAAGAAGACGCCGCGACACTCGGTAAAACAGCTGGGAAGGATCTTGCGCAAGGAAAGCTGACCTATCCGGGGCTGTTCGGTACGGATGCCGCCCGCGCCAGGGTTGAATCGCTGCTCGAAGAGGCGGTGCTCAACGCTGATATCATCGCCGGCCCTGTGAACTATCTCGCCGGGATCGCGCGTTTCATCTGCGAACGGCGATCGTGAGGCGCCGATGCTGCCATGACGCTCCTCGATACCATCAATTCTCCGAAAGACCTTCGGAAGCTCGACCGCAAACAGCTCCATGAGCTCGCGGGAGAGATTCGCCACCGCATCATCGAGGTCGTCTCGCGAATCGGCGGGCACTTCGGCGGCAACCTCGGTATCGTCGAGCTGACGCTGGCGCTGCACTACGTCTTCAACACGCCCCGCGATCAGATCGTCTTCGACACCGGCCACCAGTCCTACCCGCACAAGCTGATCACCGGACGCCGCGATACGTTCGACACGATCCGCATGCACGGCGGCATCTCCGGCTTCTGCAAACGGGAAGAGTCGGAGTACGACGTCTTCAACGCCGGCCATGCCTCGACCTCGATCTCTGCTGCCCTCGGCATTGCCGTAGCGCGCGACATCAAAGACGAGAACTACCGCGTCGTGGCCATCATCGGCGACGGCGCGCTGTCGGGCGGCCTGGCGCTGGAAGGCCTCAACCAGGCCGGCCATCTGAAGCGCAAGTTGATGATCATCCTCAACGACAACGACATGTCGATCTCGACCAACGTCGGGGCCATGTCGGGCTACCTCAATGGGATCATCAAGGGACAGGCCTACAACCAGGCCAAGGATCTGGCCAAGGGCATGATGGATCGCATCCCTCTGGTGGGCGGGAAGCTTCACGGCATGGCCAGCGACATGGAGCAGCTCTTCAAACACATGATCGTCCCAGGGACGCTCTTCGAGGAGCTCGGCTTCAAGTACATCGGGCCCTACGACGGGCACGATCTCGATTTCCTGATCGATCTGTTCGAGAAGAACAAGGACTACAACGGCCCGCTCCTGGTTCATGTGATCACGAAGAAGGGGAAGGGCTACACGCCGGCGGAAAACAGGCCGATCTGGTCGCATGGCGTCTCGCCGTTCGACATCGACTCCGGCGACGTGGTGAAGTCGACGAAATCATCGCCTCCGAGCTACACGGCCGTTTTCTCCGAAACGCTCATCGAGCTCGCCAAGCGAGATCCGAAGATCGTCGCCATCACCGCGGCGATGCCTGACGGCACGGGACTCGACAAATTCGGGAAGGCGCTGCCGGAGCGCATGTTCGATGTCGGTATTGCCGAGGAGCATGCGGTCACGTTCTGCGGAGGCATGGCCACGCAGGGAATGAAGCCGATCGCGGCGATCTATTCAACCTTCCTGCAACGAGCCTTTGATCAGGTTTTCCATGACGTCGCCATCATGGATTTGCCGGTGGTTTTCGCGCTCGACCGCGGCGGAATCGCCGGCGCCGACGGGCCGACACACCACGGAATCTACGACATGGCCTACCTGCGGATCTTTCCGAACATGATCTGCATGGCTCCGAAGGACGAGAACGAGCTGCGGCACATGCTGAAGACATCGTTCGAAACGGGCCATCCGACCTCCCTGCGTTACCCGCGCGGCAATGGCTTCGGCGTGGCCATGGACGCCGAGCTGCAGTCCTTGCCGGTCGGCAAGGGCGAAGTGATGCGCGAAGGCGAGGCCGGTGTGATCTTCGCGATCGGCAACGAAGTGTGGCCGGCGGTGCAGGCGGCGGAGATCCTCGCAAAGGAAGGGGTCGAGGTCGCCGTCATCAACGCGCGCTTCATCAAGCCGCTCGACGATGAGCTGATCACGAAGTACTGTCGCCCATTCGCCCGCGTCATCACGGTCGAAGAAGGCTCGCTAGCCGGCGGTTTCGGCTCGGCCATCATGGAGCGCGTCCAGCAACTCGGCATCCGCGACGTTCAGTTCCACCGTATCGGCATCCCGGACGAGTACGTCCATCACGGCGCCCAGGATGTGCTCCGCGCGCAGTACGACCTGGATGCGAACGGGATTGCGAAGAGGGTGCGGGAGTTTGTTGATGGTGCGTTCCACCCGGAAGAGCTCGATCCCGACGTCAAGGCGCTGCTGGCGCGGGGAGCGACCGCTGGTGAAGTTGCCGAGTTTCTGACGCGCGACATTCCGGCAGCGGAGTGGCGACATCGTGACGTGGCGGGGCATGACTCGGATCACATCGACGAAACCGTCTACGGCCTGAAACGGCACGCAACGAAGTAATGGCTGTCTACCTCGCCGATACCTGGTACGTCATCGCCCTCTTTGATCCGTTTGACAACCATCATCTGCGGGCGCGTCGAATCGATCGCTTTACGTCACGGGACCTGATCGCTACGCATGACGGCATCTTCAGCGAGATGCTTGCTTATTTCTCAGCCGAGGGTGGCCTCGTCCGGAAGCGCATCGTCGAATTTGTGAGAGCACGCCAGCAGGATCCAGCATGGCATGTCGCGCGTGCGAGCGACCTCTTTAACGCGGCACTCTCACTCTACTCACAACGTCTCGACAAGGAATACTCCCTTGTCGACTGCATGTCGATGACTCTCATGCGCGAGCGCGGTATTACCCACGTCCTTACCAACGACCACCACTTCCGCCAGGAAGGCTTCACCGTCGTCAACGAATGAAAAAACAGCGTCTCGACGTCGCCCTCGTCGAGCGTGGTCTGTGCGACACGCGCTCGAAAGCGCAGTCGCTGATCATGGCCCGAAGGATCCTGGTCAACGGGCAGCATGCCGACAAGGCGGGAACAAGCGTCGCTGATGACGACGAACTGCGGATCGAGGAGCTGGAGCATCCCTGGGTTGGGCGGGGCGGGATGAAGCTCGCGCACGCACTCCGCGAATTCAGGATCAGGGTCGAAGGAAGGACTTGCGCGGACATCGGCGCATCGACCGGCGGCTTCACCGACGTGATGCTGAAGAACGGCGCGAAGAAGGTCTACGCCATCGACGTCGGGTACGGACAGATCGACGCATCCCTTCGCAACGATCCGCGCGTGGTCAACCGCGAGAAGGTCAACGCGCGCTACCTCACTGCCGCCGATTTCGATGATGTCATCGAATTCGTCTCGATCGATGTCTCCTTCATCCCGCTGAAACTGATCCTGCCCGCGGTGGCCACGTTCCTTCACGGAGAACTGGTGGCGTTGATCAAACCGCAGTTCGAGGTCGGAAAAGGCGAGGTCGGAAGAGGCGGGATCGTTCGCGATGACGCGAAGCGCGCGGCCGCGGTCGATGCGGTCCTGGCCTCGGCGGGGGAGCACGGTTTCACCGTAAAAGGGGTGATCGAAAGCCCGATCAAAGGCGCCGAGGGCAACGTCGAGTATCTGATGTACGCGGGAAATTTGACAGATCGGGCCCTCTAATAATGGGCAGTCGGATTTCTGCGGTGAGCCGCGCCTCGTCTGGGTCGCGCGGTTCGGCAACGGGTCCGGCTGCACTTTTTTCTACGGTGCCAACGCCTTACCCACGGCTCCGCAGATACTCGCTCAGCCCCTCTTCCCACGATTCGGAATGGATGCCGGTAATCCGCTCGTAACGCTCGGTCGAGAGGACCGAATACGCCGGGCGGATCGCCTGCCGCGGAAACTCGCTGCTCGTTACAGGGATCACCGCCGTATCGGCTCCGGAGCTCGCCACGATCGCACGAGCGAAGTCAAACCATGTGCACTCAGGGCTGTCCGCGTAGTGGACGATGCCTCGCGCGTCCCCGTCCTCGTGCGCCAGCCTCGCCACGCGAACGATGGCATCGGCCAGGTGCGGGGTGTAGGTCGGCCGGCCGTGCTGATCGTGCACCACGCGTATTGGGTTGGTCCCCCTCCGAACCTGATTGCGGATCGCTTCGACGAAGTTCGGACCATGGATGCCGAATAGCCATGCCGTGCGGAGGATCACGTGCTTCTGCGCCAGACTCGCGGCCTGCTCTCCGATCAGCTTCGAACGGCCATACGCCGACAGCGGCGACGTAGGGTCGTTGACCTCGTACGGCGTGCGTTTCGAGCCGTCGAAGACAAAGTCGGTCGAGAGCTGCACGAGTAACGCACCGACATCATCCGCCGCGCCGGCGAGAAACTCGACAGCGGAGCCGTTGATTGCCGTGGCCTGATGCTCATTCGCCTCCGCGTCGTCGACTTTCGTGTACGCGGCACAGTTGACGATTACTTCCGGCATCGCCCGGCGAACAACATCACGAACCGCGGGAGCGTCGGTGATGTCCAGGTCCGTCTTCGTAACGGCGACGACGTGCTCTTCGCGAATCTCCAGGGCCGCGCAAAGGTCGCGGCCCACCATCCCGCCCGCTCCGGTGACGAGCCAGCGCAGCGTCACGCGTACTTTCCGCCGTCGGTCTTGAGCTGCACCTTGATCTGCCGCGGCTCGCGCGGAACGATCAGGCCGAGAGCGAAGAAGGCGTAAAGGATGCGTGCATTGTCGGACGCGGCCAGAGGGGGCGTGTTCACCAACTCGTACAGCACCCTGCGGCCGTCGACGGCGTCGAGCAGGTGCTGTTCGTCAGCGTCAAGTACCAATCCCTCGGTATGCCCGGCCGCGCGCGCGAAAAGCGTCGTCTTTGTGCCGAGGCGTGCAACGAGCGACCGGGCATCCGCAACATGCCGGACGCCGCGGAGGATGGCCATCGGAACGGGGACATCGACTTTGATGAATTCCTGCTTCTTGTCGCGGCCGGCGGTGAAGCTGACCGTCCCCGCGTCCCAGCCGAAGATCGGCCAGATGATCTCCTCGATCTGTTCGTGAACGGCGACGAAAAGATCTCGCGGCGAGAGGATCTTCATCTCCACCAGCGTGGTGCCGTGACGGTTGCCGCTCTCGCGGGCGCGGGTGAGGCTCTCCTCGTACTGCCGACGGGTAATACGTCCTTCGCGCAGGAGTTTGTCCCCGAGTGATTCGCCGAGCTGGTTGGTGGTGGCGAACACGATCTGGCCGTGATCGAGATAGATGCGCTTCACCTCGTCGCCGCGCTTGCAATCGACACGGCCGGGCGCCCGGTACCGATGGATCTTCACCAGCACCTCGGCAAGAGGCATCTGGGAGATTTCCGTTTGATACAGCGGTGCTGTAGGTTCCGGCGTCAATGGCACAGGAGAACCCCAGAGCGCGGATTACGCGTTCTTCTTCTCTTCCAGAGTTGCCGGCTTCTTTTCCTCGCGGCCCTTCAGACCGTCGCGGAAGTTGGAGATGCCCTCACCGAGGCCCTTGCCGAGCTGCGGGAGTTTCCCCGCGCCGAAAACGACCAGGATGATGGCGAAAATAACGAGGAGCTCAGGTAATCCAAGTGAACCGAACATTTAGTAAGCCTCCGAGTGGTTGCCGCGGCGGCCCCTGATCCCGCGTTGACGAACCGGCAAAGTGTATACGAATCGCTGTCTGATCGGCATAACAAGCCTCATGTGCTCATGGATTTCGCACCGGAAAACGGCTGTTACCATGCGCCCGAATGATCGATCTTACCGGACTCAATCCTCAGCAGCGCGATGCCGTCACTCACGGCGAAGGGCCGCTGCTCGTCCTGGCCGGGGCCGGGTCCGGGAAGACGCGCGTGATCACGTATCGCATCGCCTGGCTGATCGGCGAGCTCGGTGTGCATCCGACAAACATACTGGCCGTGACGTTTACAAACAAGGCGGCCAGCGAGATGGTCAGCCGCGTCAGCCACCTCGTTCCCGGCAGCGGCGCACGGGCGCATGGAAGCCTCTGGATCGGCACCTTCCACTCGACGTCACTCCGGATGCTGCGCCGGCACGCCGACCGCCTCGGATACACGAAGTCGTTCGCCGTCTACGACACCTCCGACCAGCTCACGCTCGTCCGCCGCTGCATGCGCGAACTGCAAATGAACGACGAGGCCTTTCCTCCGCGATCGATCCTGACGCGGATCTCGAATGCCAAGAACGAGCTGATCGGGCCGGCAGAATACGAGAAGGAGAACCTCGACTTCTTCGGATCGCGTGTTTCCGAGGTCTACCGGATGTATCAGCGCCGACTCAAAGAGTATGACGCCATGGATTTCGATGACCTCATCGGCAACTACGTGGCGCTGATCGAGAAGAACGAGGACATCGCCGAAGAGATCCGCTCGCGATTCCACCATCTCCTGATCGACGAATATCAGGACACCAACCGCGCGCAGTACATGCTCATCAAAGCGCTGGCAGGCAAGCGGCAGAACATCGTCGCTGTCGGCGATGAAGACCAGTCGATTTATCGCTTCCGCGGCGCGGATATCAATAACATCCTCAACTTCGAGCGCGATTTCACGGGCGCACGAATCATCAAGCTCGAACAGAACTACCGCTCGACCGGCAACATCCTGGACGCTGCCACCGGCGTCGTCGCCAACAACATCGCCCGCAAGGGAAAGACTCTTTTTACGGACTCCGGCAGCGGTGAGCCCGTGCGCGTCGTGACATGCAGTAACGAGCGCGAAGAGGCGACCTTCGTCATCGAAAAGATCAACAACGGACGCTCGCGATACAAGCTGTCGGACTACGCCGTCCTCTTTCGGACCAACGCACAGTCGCGGCCGTTTGAAGAAGAGCTGCTGCGCAGCAACATCCCCTATTCGGTCGTCGGCGGCGTTAAATTTTATGAGCGCGCCGAGATCAAGGACGTTCTGTCGTTCCTTCGCCTGGCCATCCGTCCACACGACACTCCCTCGATCGAGCGCGTCATCAACGTGCCATCGCGCGGCATCGGCGATACGACGACGAAGGCTCTGAACGATCAGGCCACGGCACAGAACGTGACGCTCTGGACGGTCATCGAAGGCGATCTTCACTTTCTGCCGCCGCGAGCCTCGAAGGCGGTTAAAGAATTTCGGGAGATCGTTCACGACCTGCAGCGCGCGTCGGGCAATCCGCTGCCGGAGTTGTATGACTATCTGCTCCTGCGCACCGGTTACCGGCGGATGTTGCAGGAATCGCGCGACGTGCAGGACGAATCCCGCCTGCAGAACATCGACGAAATGATGAACTCCGCGCGCGAGTATTCGGAGCAGAACCAGGGTGCGGCCCTCGGTGACTACCTCGACTCGCTGACGCTGATGTCGGATCTCGACAAGTACGAATCGCAGAAGGGCGTGACGCTGATGACGCTGCACGCCGCGAAAGGGCTGGAGTTCAAGGTCGTTTTCCTTACAGGGATGGAAGAGGGCATCCTCCCTCACTCGCAGTCGAAGGAGTCGAGCGAAGATCTCGAGGAAGAACGGCGCCTCTGCTACGTCGGTATGACCCGAGCCCGCGAGCAGCTTTGGTGCGTGCACTGCCTGGAGCGCCGCCTGCACGGCCAGTTCCGCGAGCAGAGCCCCTCGCCGTTCATCACCGAGATTCCGGAGGGTGTACGTGAGGAAGTGCGCATGGCGCGTGCGCGCTACGTGCCGGAGACGCCGACGTGGCGTGAACGGCCGGTCAGCCAATACGACCGCTACTCCGGCGAGCCGCGCCGCCAGCCGTCCTACGCGCGTCCTTCCGCGCCGCCACCTCGCGCCGCCGCTCCCCCTCCTCCACACCAGCCGCGGAAAAACGACTCCGTCAACGGGGTGCTGTCGTTCTTCAAAGAGTCACCCGTACAACTCGATCCCGCCGCCCTTCGACCGGCTACGCAGCCGGGCACACCGGCGGTGCTCAAACGAGGCCAGCGCGTCCGCCACGAACAGTTCGGCGATGGCACGATCCTGACGATGGAAGGTTCCGGCCCCGAGGCCAAACTGACGGTCTACTTCGACCGCCTCGGTTCGAAGAAGTTCATCGCCAAGTACGCGAAGTTGATGCGGATCTGATCTCTGCGACTCCGAGCTCAACGGCTCGTGTGGCAGGAGTTTGACGTAGCATCGCCGCGCAATGCGCCGCAAATCAACGCTTCCTCTGGACGGTATTCTGGTCGCCGACTTCTCACGCATTCTGGCCGGTCCGCTGGCCACACAACTCCTCGGCGATTGGGGAGCGCGCGTCATCAAGGTCGAGGAGCCGGAGCGCGGTGACGAGACGCGGCGTTGGGGTCCTCCGTTCGTCGGCGATGTCAGCGCCTACTTTCTTTCGATCAATCGCAACAAAGAGTCGGTGACGCTGGACCTGAAGTCGGACAAAGGTGCCGAGGCCGCGAGGCGGCTGATGGCACGGGCCGATGTCGTTGTCGACAACTTTCTGCCGGCACAGAAAGAGTCGCTGCAGTTTGCTCCCCGCACGATCAACCCGCGCATCATCCATTGCACGATCGCCGGCTTCGACAGCGACACTGACGACGCCGATACACCCGGCTACGACCTTCTCGCGCAAGCCGGATCCGGGTTGATGTCCATCACGGGGGAAGCGGACGGCGAACCGATGAAGATCGGTGTGGCGCTCGCCGACGTGTTGACCGCGCACTATGCCTTCGGCGCGATCTGCGCTGCCCTTCGCGGGCGTGAACAGTCGGGCGAAGGGTCGACGCTCGAGATCTCGCTCTTCAGCGCCGCGATCGCCTCGCTCGCCAACGTCGCGCAGAACGTGCTTGTCACCGGCAGGGAGGCCGGGCGGTACGGCAACGCCCATCCGTCGATCGTCCCCTACCAGGTGTTTCAGGCGAGCGATCGTTCCTTTGCAATCGGCGCCGGCACCGACCGGCACTTCGTGCAGCTATGCGAAGGCGTGCTGCGGCGGCCGGAGCTGGCGCAGGACAAACGCTTCGCCACGAATTCGCAACGGGTGAAGCATCGCGGAGTGCTCGTGGCGATTCTGGAAACGGAGTTCCGCAACCGGACCGCGGCGCAATGGGTGGGACGCTGCCGGCGCGCGTCCATTCCGGCGTCGCTCGTCCGCGGAGTACGCGAGGCGCTTCGCGCCCCCGCCGCGCGCGCTCTCGTCGAGACAGTGAAGCACGCCGGGATCGGCGCATACGACGCGGTGCGCAACCCGGTGCGCATCGATGGTCAGCGGCGCGCCATCGGCTCGGCGCCGCCGTCGCTTGGTGAACACACCGCCGCGGTCTTGCAGGAACTGGGCGTCATCGCCGCGAATACGAGAAGATCAGCAGGACGAAACACCCCACCATCACGACGGCGAGCACGGCGATGATGGCGACGACGGCTCGAAAGTCGCGGCCCTCCTTCGTCGAAGGGGCAAAGGCGCGAAAGGCGAAATACAAACCGGTTGCCCCGATGGCCATGATCGTGCCGCCGACGAGCACTACCCGCAGCAGGATGTTGCGGAACTCGGGATCGATATCGATCAACGCAGGGTCACCGTCCGCACGCTCAGCTCCGACACCAGCCGGATCATCCGCCGCCCTTCCTCGTCGGCTTTCTCGTAAGCCAGGCAGAGGACTTCGAGATCGGCCTCGTACTCATATGCGGCGACGGTGAAACCGTCGTCCGGCTGTCTCGGGTCGGTCGTCGAAGTACGCCGCCAGGTTCCATCTGCCCGCAGCCGATAGCTCACCAGCCCTCGAACACGGGCGCGGCGTGCACCCCCGACTTCTGTCAGCGGCAAATCGTCGCCGACGTGACCAATACCGTTTGCGTTTGCCTTCTGCGACGCCAGCAGGTTTCCGACAAATGTGGCCATCAAATCGTGCAGCCGGGCCTCGGAATCGCCGACCGGCTCGAAGAAGCGCACCCCCGTATGCGAGAGGGCATTCGTGGCCGAGCGCCGGACTACTTGCGTTCGCGCCACCTCGCAGACGAACTCGATGTTCTCGGTGTGCCAACGAAATTGCAACCGTACCCGCGCGTTGTGCGTCGTAATACCGTAGTGCTCGACGAAAGCCCCGGCCACCCCGAGATCGAGAATGAGCGCGTTCTGCCCATCAAGAAGCCCCAGAATCGGGCGGGCCAGACGGAGGCGCTGGAAAATTCTGCGATCGTGCTTGAGCATGGGGCGAAAGCGAAGGCAAGCATATTGCTGCATTTTCGGGCCTGCGTCCAAGGAGGATCGTGAGCGAACGCATTCCTGAGCGGCGAAGCATCTGGCGCGTGGGTCCTGACAGCACGTGGACAACGGTCGTTCCAGTTGTCTTCATCATCGTATCTTTGCTGACCCTGGCCCTGTTGCCGGTCGTCTTCGCCTCGCATACGGCCCAGATGCGAGGCGAAGACGACCGG
>Ga0210402_10002286_pt1 | contig 18816 bp, 16 predicted proteins | sample IncBWC7MmetaG_FD_161055 | JGI IMG/M metagenome (GOLD analysis project Ga0210402, IMG submission 161055) | Forest soil microbial communities from Barre Woods Harvard Forest LTER site, Petersham, Massachusetts, United States - Inc-BW-C-7-M | ecosystem: Environmental > Terrestrial > Soil >... | reverse complement strand
AAAGGAGTAGAGTGGCGTACGCCGAAGAAGAAGGGGGGGCGTCCTGAAACCTTCGCGGGGATAAAGCGACAGCGGGGACGAGAGGTCGCGGCTAAGGAAATCACCATCGGGAACTTTCATATCGCCGAACGAACCCGCTCCCAGCTTCTAAGGACGCCGACCCCAGCATTCCTCCAACTGGAAGAGCTATTGGTGACGATGAACAGAATCTTCAAGTATGCTCTCCCACAAGAATTTGCCGCGCAGAACACGCCAAAGTCTGAACGGGAGCGCGAACTGGAGCGAGATAAGAAGAATCCTAATTGGGGAGGCATACCGTGGAGGTTCAGGATATTCCTGACGGCCTTCTCCAATATCACGCTGCTCAAATCCTGCCCCAGCGCATTACATCGGGACCAGAATGGAGGACAAAGGAAGCCTAATTTCTCTTGCCTCACGTCCATTGGGAAAGGCTTCGAGGGCGGGACTTTCTGTCTGTTGGAATACGGCCTCAAGATTCCTGTGACGCCGGGGGACATCCTCATCTGTCAGAGCACAAGGGAGTGGCACACCAACATCGGTGCAGTTGATGGCCTCAAATATAGCATCGTTACTTACTACAAGCCGCCGCTCGCATCTCTCTATATTAAGGATGGCCCGACTGCTCCGAAGGAGACTCCTGGGATGCGGTTTTTGAATGAGTATATGGCGAGGTCTCAGAAGGAGAAGGCGGAGCTACTCAGCCGTGGGCTGTCCAAGCTGAAAGGAAATAGGCACGGACGGTGATAGAGAAGGGGTAGCTCTGCCAAGAGGGCGGACTCTAGGGAACGACCCGGCCTCTATTCACCCTTACCCTCCCCGGTTCGGGAAAGCCTCTTAAAACGCCCTCTATTCCTAAAATCGGCAACATTCCTGTTTTCAGCAACTTGAACAGTAAGCAGGCGTCATGCGGAATATACGCCAACGCCGCTTGTTCAAAGGGCCTAAAGTTTCCTTAACTCCCGTTAGGTCTCCGTGGTAACAAATTCGGTCTCGCCGTTGGGTCCGAGAAGCTGTTGCATTTTCCTGTCGATCTCGGCTTCCGGGACACCCTGCATGAATCCCCGAACCTCGTCGATCTTGACTACTTCGAGTTGGAGGCTGGTCAGCTTGCCGTCCACGTAAACGTCAATAACCGGGCCGCGCCTTACGAGTCTGTGGTGGTGCTGTCGCATCCGCGGATTATACGGTGATTGTGAGAGCGAGTCACTGGATTTTGCCTCGGCCAGCATCTACGCTGCTAGGCCACTGGACAATTGACGATTCTCGCGATAACTTCCTGTCGTGCCCCTGCCAGCCCACATCAAAACAGCTGCCGACCTTGTAACAACTGCCGCCGACACTAAGGGTGGGTTTCTCCTTCAGGCGGGAGCCAAGACAGAGAAAGCTGAACGTTATGTAGAAGCCGGGGAGAGGCTTGTACGAGAGCTATCAAAATACAGGAACCCGGACGAATTATTCAAGGAAGCTAAAGATACTGTCATAGACGAAGTCGTTGCCGCTTCAGGATACTCGGACAAGGCGGCTAAGTATTTCTCTAAAGAGGAGCTTCGGAAGGCGGCGCAGGCCAATCTCAAGAAAACTTATACCAACGACCCAGACCGATGGAAACAACGCGTCGCTTCTCGTTATCTGCTTACAAGAGGTGACTCGTTAGGTGGAGAGATGCGGAATTGGGTAGGTGCTCAGGCCGGAAAAGAACTGGCGGAGCATCTCTCCGCTGCTCTCAAAAGACGAGGTGTAAAAGCTGAGTTCGCGTCAGATCCGAAATCGGGCAAAGTCCGTTCCATCAAATGGAAGAACCGGAGGCTGGTCGTTGACCGCAAATCTCCGCTCGTAGGGAAAAACGTTGATGTCATTCTGCTCGATGATTCCAAGCCTGATGGGTCGGGTGACGAAGAACGTGAACGGGTGCTATTGAAAAACCCTGACAAGTACATCGCTTGCGGAGAATTGAAGGGCGGAATTGATAAGGCGGGAGCCGATGAACACTACAAAACTGCCAACGCCGCCACTGGCAGGATTCGCAAAGCGGTACCGAAGGTGAAGACCTTCTTCGTCGGGCGGGCGATTGAGGCTGCGATGGCTGAAGAAATTTATGCCGAATTGAAAAGCGGGGACCTTGATAACGCGGCGAATCTCACTAAAGAGGCTCAGATTGAATCGCTGGCAGAGTGGTTGGTTCAACTCTAACGTTTCTTCCAAACGCAAATCGTCTTTCGCAATTCTGTCCTACCGTGTACGCCCATTTGCTGGCTGCTGTTTCCTTTGCCGCGTCCCAATTTCCAAATATGGAGCGGTTGCAGACCTGCTGCGTCTGCAAACTCTGACATGATCGTGTCCACCGGGACGGTCTCCCCCGCGTAACGAACATTGTCATTGACCATCACGAAGTACCCTCCGGTTTTCAGCACACGTGCCGCCTGACGGATGACCAGATTCAATTCGTAGAAATAGTTGCGCACGAGTTTCGCTATGCCATCATTGTTCAGAGAACCGAGGTCGCGCAACTGGTCAATGATCGTGAGAACTTCCTGCAAAGCCTCCTGTTGAGTGAATACGGAGTGGGCAGCTGTAAATTCAGTTCTACCCATCTGATCTTGCAGATTTTGCTTCTCTTTATTCTCCACCGTACAAAACAACATTTGCTGTCTGAGCGACTTGATGTGGTCCTCGTCACAGCCCAAGAACGCTAATTCTAATGCGTAGGTGCGCGTGTAGTCGTATCGGTTGCAATATGGCGGCGAGGTGAAGACGCAGTCAAAAGTTGCTTTCTTGAGCTTAGGTAATTCGCTCAGGCAAGAACCCTCTATTAGCTTAGGCTCCGGGCCTATTTTCTCGGCTGCGACCTCCGCAAATAGCCCGTCGTTCTCGCCAAAAAGGTCATCCACCATAGTTTTCAGTTGTTGGACCAAGGCGGTCTCAAACGGCACGATCTTGCCCTTGTCAAACTTCTTTTGACCAAGTTGCCGCCCTGAGCGGTAGTCCCACCTCAGATATTGCCCATCTTTTCTTGTATAGCTGATGTCTTCCAGGACGCAATACGCCGCGAAACGCAGCATCAGCTGTACATCCGGTGAGAAGCGTGAAGTTCGAACAAACTTCAGGTATTTGCTTAGAAAATCCTCGGTGCCGTCCGGGAACGCACCTTGCGTAATACGAACATGTTGGAACTCAGACTTCGTTACCTTAGATGCCCGCCAGTTTGACCCAATGAATCGCTCAACGGCTCTCGCAAATTCTGAGTTGTCCATTCTTTCACTGATTAAGCGTGCTTGTATCCCAAACACGGCAGAAGGCAACAGTTCTATGCCAGTAGTCGCCCACCCAAGCTCGCGGGCGGAAAAAAGAGCAGAACCCGCACCTGCGAACGGGTCCAAGAGCTTCCCCGGCTTGCTAAAAAGGTCTCCCAGCACCTTCTTCACCATGTGTGCTGCAAACCCTTCCCGGTACTTGAACCAACGATAAAATGGAAGGTCTTTGTTTGCCTGAAAGCTGACGAGAGTACGGTCCAGCCAATGGTTCGTTTGGATTATCTCTGAGTATTTTTGCTCAAGTTCATCCCGAGCTTGGGTTGGCCGCGGAACGTCGAAAGGTTGCGGCTTATGCAAGATTTCAAATTCTGGAAGCCCAAATGCGAGTTGGTTGCCCAAAGTTCCTGCCGTGTATGCTCGAGATTTCCTAGCCAAAGAAACCATAACCGGGCGGGCTTGCGCCCGTAAACACAATTTTTTAATTGGCCTGTGGATACATGCTGTCAATTTTTCTGAGAATCATTTCGGCTTTGGAGATCGCATCCTTGAGTACAACCTCACGCGCCGGGCACGGCCTATCGGCTAAGTCTCCGAGGTCAGCGAGTTTTCGCGCCGCTAAAATCGTGGCGGCAAACAAAAGAGCGAATTTGCGGTCCTCGGACACGACCGCAAGATAACATATTCGCCTTTTGTTCGCCAGTCAATCGCAGCGGCCTTGCCCGAGCCAAGATTAGCTGTCTGAATCTTTTTCTTCTCGCACCGTGGTCTCTGTGATTTCCGGGTATTCTAACCCGAAGGGCATGAGGGTTCCTTCGAGTTTGGCGAGAAAACGCTCGCGAAGACGCGGATCTTCTATTTTTGCGCTTAGGTCATAAGCAGCGGCGAGATTTTCTAGTCGCTTCTTCAACAGTTCTTGTCGGGCAATCCCCACGTTTACCCACCGTTTTTCCTTCTCGACATCGCCGAATAGGACGCGCTCAAATATGAACCTCCACGCCTTGACACAGGCACCACTGAGTTCTTTGGAGACCTTGAGGAAAAACTCAATGAGCATTGGGCTTTGCTGTTGTATCCGTACAATGTGGACTTCTCCTGGCCCGAAAAAGGTCCCTCGCGTTACGATGAATGCACTGTATGTTTGCAATGCAGGGTCGAAGATGGGGCTTTCCCGAAGTAGCTGGTCCGCGACAGGGTGGTGTTGTTCTAACTGACCTAGCGTCACCACAATGAGCGACAGACGCTGAAGCTCAATTAGCATTCGTGCGAACGAGATAGCTTCAATCCCTTTGTCACTTATTGCAAAGCGAAGACCGATCCTCACCGACATGGACCATACTGTACCCTCCGCCTAGAGGATTGCAAAGCAGTTTGCGACTACTGCCCGTAGAACCCATTCCGATGCTGTTTCCGCCACAGAGCAAAATCATCGGCATCAATACGCCACTTGTTTCCAATCTTGAAGCCCGGCAATCTGCCTGCGACAAGCCAGCGGCGTACCGCGTCCGGCGTCATCTGGAGTTCGGCGGCGATCTGTTCTGGTGTGAATGTTGGCATTTCTGCTTTCCCCTAATTTAATAAACCGAAAACGGCAAAGACGGCTAATTAGTGTTCCGACCGGGCAGAGCCGGGTCTGCGAGCTACTATTTTTGTGTTTACTTCTTGGAGAGACGAGTTATGGTTAGCTACGGTTGAGCTACTAACGCAGGCTTGCAGGACCTTATAGAGCCGTACTCAGCCGTATCGGTTGAAGGAAACACAGGCGGTTAGCGGTCAAAACACTACGTTTTAGCGACCTTTTGGCGCAAAGGTTAGTATCCAGGCCTCCCAGCCAAAATTTTAGTAGCGCGAATACCCTTCCTGGAAAATGAACAACCAAATCTGATTGCAGAGTAATTGGTCATCCCTTAGCCAAACGATGCTAGAAGTTGGGAAGGTTAAAGGCAGAATCGCGAGTATGGCGAGCGGCGGAATGCGACTTTTGTTTTACCAAGACCCGATTTCCGTCCGGCAGATTTCGGCTAAGCCGAAGAAAGAGCAGCTGCAAAAGTTTGCAGAGCGCAGCGCAGTAAATCGAGTTGCCGAACACCACGAGTAACGTGGTCGGCCAGGAATTGAATAACGGAGCGTCTGGGTTGGTGAGGCGCGGCAGCAAACTTATTGGCGCCAACAGAAGACTGAGCCAATTGTAGAGCACCCGAGTATCAATCCCACCGTGCAGAGCTGAGTGGTCGATGGCATAGCCGGCGGCTTGCAGGCTCAATGCCAGGAGAAGGCCGGCGAACGCGAATTGCAGGATGCGACTATTTTTCACGAACAATCTCACTGACAGTAAGAGCAGCAACGAAATGGTCCGCCAGCCGCTGAACAGAATGACAAGAATCTGCATGGAGTGTTTGCATCGCGGTCAGTTCCTACGACTCGCGTGAACTCTGTCCCGAATAACTGGCGCAACCGACCGCCCGTTTACGACGCTCACCAGTCCGGCAGCAACCAAGGCATCTACAAATTTCTGGATATCGGCGAGCGCGGTTTCCTGTGAAACGTCGTACTGGCTTTCGACCCAGGACGCCATTTCACCCACGGACGCGCCCTCGTCCATCAGCTTCCAGAGCTCGGCGCCGATCGGGTTGAAAGAAAAAATAGCACCGAGGTCAGCGGCTCCTTGATGAATCGGCACCACTAATGTGGCTGACGCGATCTCCTGACTTGCTACGGCCGCGCTGTGGCGGAATCTCTTGCTTTGACAAAGTGACACTGCGCAATCCTCTTTCTACTGAGCACAATTTGGGCCGAAAACCAAAAAGCGGAAGATGAATAAGAATGTGGGACGACGGTGTTGATTAAGATTTTGCAATGTCACAGCTGAGCAAGCAACTGGATGTTGCCTAGTGGTTAACATCCGAACGGACACAAATTCAGAGCCTCAGGACTTAATTCTTTCGCGGCATCAAAGCAGAGAAAGCTGGCGGAAGTACCCGCTGCGCGGCAAAATGTTAACACGTTGATAACTACAAACTGGAACGAGGTACTGTGTGCGCTCGCTGATTCTAGGAAGTTTTGCCGGCATTCTTTGCCTGGCGCTTTGGATGCAACCGCTGGCCGCTCAGCAAGCTGAGCCGGTTGGCGCGGTATCGAATGCCAACAACGCCTTGGTGGGCACGACGCCGGTCTCAAGTGGTACAACGATATTTTCTGGCGACTTGCTGAAGACGGGCGAGGCTGGACGGCTGCAGGTGCAGTCCGGCACGATGCAATTCGTGTTTGACGCGAATAGCGCTGCAAGAATTTTTCGCGCAGGGGACCGGGTGACGGTTGAACTCGAGAGAGGGTCGGTCTCGTACTCGGCAAAGGGAGTGTCCGACAATCTCACGCTGTTTGCCCAGGACATCAAGTTTGTGCCGAGAAGCAGCGAGCTGGCGGTGGGAACGATCTCCATTGTGACGCGGTGTGAGGTAAAGGCGAGCGCGGTGCGCGGCACGCTGCAGGCAACGTCCGGCAAGGAAACTAAAACCATCGACCAAAATGGCAGCTACAACGTGCTGTCCGAGATCGGCGTGGAGTACAACGACTCGTGGAAGCCGGTGCTGCAAGAGTATCCGGAGTATCCGCGGGATGCGGAGTATCACCACTCGCACAATCACGTGGCGTGTGCCGAAGGCGTGTGGCAAACGAAAAAGGGCCCTCTTTTGGCGGGTAATGAAGGCCACTTCAAAATCGTGATGGCGGGCGCCGTCGCAGTCGTGACGGCGGTGATAGTGATTAAGGCGCTGGAGAGTCCAGCCAAGCCTTAGCACGTTATTGACTAGCAAGCTCTCGACGTATTTCATCCCCCGGTAGTTTGTTGCCCCCGAAGCGATTCCTCTCCTTCCGCGTTTCCCTATTTCCGAAGATTGCTAAATTATAGTAAGGTAGCGGGCACAAGGAGAACCCATGAAGCCCGCCAGAATTGTGATTTGCGCGCTGATTTTGATGGCGCCGCTCGCGTATGTTGCGCTGCAGGCGAAGCCGCATCCCGCCGCGGTGGAAGATGAAATCAAGGATTTCGAGCAGCGAGCTAACGCGGCGTACGAGGCAAACGATTTGCCGAAGTACTTTTCGTTCTATGCGACCGATTTCTCGCAATTTTTGCCGGAAGGGCGGAGTGACCTTGCGGCTTATCGAAAGGACTGGGGCGCGTACATTGGAGAAGGGAATCGGGTGCAGAAGGTAGAGATTTCGGACCTGCACATCCAGGTGGGACCGAGCAAGGATACGGCGGTGGCGAGTTATGTGCTGCATGTGCGCACCAAACTGAAGGATGGAAAGATCACCGACGAAGACAATCAGGAATCGGACGTACTGTTCAAGAGGAATGGCGAATGGAAGGTGGTGTTTCTGCATTATTCGGCGGCGCCGAAGAAATGACCGGGTGCCGCGGGAAACTTTGTAGGCTGCGGCGTGCGTCCAACCAAAGTAGGAATTTCAGGGGCCCCAAATGAGTGAACGCAGCGACCGGAAACTCGGGATGGACCGGAACATCACCCGGCGCGATTTTCTGAATGGTGTTGCGGTTGGCGCGAGCGGAGCGGTGGCGGGTTCGATGCTCCCGGGATTTAGGCTGGAGGGGTTGGGCGCGCCTCCTGCGGCGCAGGACCAGGCGGCGTATTATCCGCCGGCGTTGACTGGGCTTCGCGGAAGCCATGAAGGCTCGTTCGAAGCGGCGCACGGCGTGCGCGACGGAAAATTTCCCGCAAAAAGTGCGACTGCGAACGACACCAAGGAAATCTACGATCTGGTGGTTGTGGGATGCGGGATCAGCGGGCTCGCCGCGGCTTATTTCTGGCGGGCAAAAAATCCCGACGCGCGGATATTGATTCTCGACAATCACGACGATTTTGGCGGCCATGCAAAACGAAATGAGTTGCGCGCCAATGGACGGATGCTGCTGGCCAACGGCGGAACGTGGGCCATCGAATCACCTTTTCCTTACAGCAAAGTCGCGCGGGGATTGATGGATGAGTTGGGAATTAATCCGGAGCAGCTTGCCAAGAAGTGCTACCGCGAGGACGTTTACAAAAATCTTGGCAACGCGGTGTTTTTTGACAAGCAGACGTTCGGCGCCGACCGCCTGGTGACAAAAGCTCCGAGTAACCGAATGGGGCGTGGCGGCTCGGACGATTGGAAAACGTTTCTGGAGAAGACTCCGCTGGCGCCGGAGATTCGCCGAGATATCCTTGGATTACAAACGGAAGCCGTGGATTATCTGCCGGGTCTCACCTCGGACCAGAAAAAAGACAAGCTATCGCGTATGAGCTACAAAAGTTTTCTGCTCAACGTTGCGAAGGTTCATCCTGGTGTTATTCCGTTTTACCAAACGCAAACGCATGGACTCTTTGGAGTGGGGATCGATGCGGTTCCCGCGCTGGATTGCTGGGTGCTGCAGCAGCCGGGATTCGGTGGGCTGCAGCTGGAGCCGGGACCGTATCGGCGCATGGGCTATACGCCGATGGGCTTCGCATCGCCGAAAGAGCCGTATGAATTTCATTTTCCGGATGGCAACGCGACGATTGCGCGGATGCTGGTGCGGAGAATGATTCCGAACGCGGCGCCGGGCCACGACGCGGAAGATGTAGTGACCGCGAAATTCGATTATTCGCAATTGGATAAGGCGGATTCGGCAGTGCGAATTCGCCTGAGCAGCATTGTTGTGGCCGCGCGGCATGCGGGGAATTTCGCGGTCGCGAAACAGGCGGATGTGACGTATGTGCGGGCGGGAGAGCTGTCCACGGTGCACGGAAAAAATGTGATCATGGCCTGCTGGAACATGATGATTCCGTACCTTTGCCCGGAACTGCCGGAGAAACAAAAAGAAGCGTTGCGCTACGGCGTCAAGATTCCGCTGGTTTATACGGCGGTGGCGATCCGAAACTGGAAGGCGTTCGAAAAGATCGGCGCGCATAATATTGCGTGCCCGGGAATGTATCACTACCAGATGAATCTAGATCTAGCGGTGGATATTGGCGGCTACGAATCTCCGAAGAAGCCGGACGATCCGATTCTGGTTCGAATGGAGCGCACGCCGTGCCTGCCGGGATTGCCGGAGCGCGATCAACACCGCGCAGGGCGGGGCGATTTGTTGTCTACGCCATTCGAGACGTTTGAGCGAAACATTCGCGACCAGTTTGCACGAGTTCTGGCGGGCGGGGGATTCGATCCGGCGAATGACATTACGGCGATTACCGTTAATCGCTGGCCTCATGGGTACGCTTACGAGTACAACTATCTTTTCGACCCGGAATGGCCGAAAGGCGAAAGTCCTTGCGAAATCGGCCGCAAGCGATTTGGCAGAATTGCGATTGCGAACTCCGACGCGGGGGCCGCTGCGTACACCGACCAAGCCATGGACCAGGCGTGGCGCGCGGTTGAGGAGCTACAGCTACATTCGGCTTAGCCCGGCAACTGTCTGCGGAAAAACGGCGCGCCAACCACATGTCGACCGAAAAGCGTAGCGGGCTCACTGATCATGAACTTGGAATGGACCGTGCCATTCCGCGGCGCGATTTTTTGAATGGCGCCGCCATGACGATTGGAGCGGCACTTCTGCCGGGAGGCCGAGTCACGGACGACGCGAAAGTCGACGAGACGCAAAATCATTCCGGTTACAATCCACCAGTCTCTACCGGGCTGCGCGGCAGCCATCCGGGTTCTTTTGAGATTGCACACAGCTTGCGTGATGGCACGTTCTGGCAGAACGCCGCGGCGCCCGAAAGTTTGCCGGAAAAATACGATCTGGTCATCGTCGGAGCAGGAATCAGCGGGCTTGCAGCGGCGTATTTCTACCGGGAGCGCACGGGGTCAGAGGCGAAGATTCTCATTCTCGAAAATCACGATGACTTTGGCGGACACGCCAAGCGCAACGAGTTTCATCTGGGCGGAAAACTGCAACTGCTGAATGGCGGCACGATGCTGATCGACAGTCCGACGCCGTACAGTGCGGAGGCGGCGGGGCTGTTGAAGAAGTTGGGTATTGACGCGGCAGTGCTCGACAAGAAGTGCACTGACCACGGGTTTTACAAGTCGCTTGGGCTTGGCGCGGGAGTTTTTTTCAACAAGGAGACGTTCGGTGAAGATCGGCTGGCGGCAGGATTCGAAGCCGGCGAAGCGGAAAGTTCGGCGGACTTTCCCAATAGCAATAAGTTAAAGGAATTCCTGGCGAAAACGCCGCTCAGCGACAGAATTCGCCAGGACATTCTCCGCATCGAGCAAGCGATGGTCGACTATCTTCCCGCGCTAAGTTCCGCGGAAAAGAAAGACAAGCTCTCGCGCATCAGCTACAAAGATTTCCTGCTCACTGTTGCCAAAGTAGACCCCGGCGTTGTCACGTTTTACCAGACGCGGACGAATGGCGAGTGGGGAGTTGGGATCGACGCCGAGCCCGCGCTAGATTGCTGGGCGCTCGGGCTGCCGGGATTTCAAGGGATGCACCTCGAGCCGGGTTCTGCGCCGCATATGAGTTACTCGGCTGCCGGCTATGCAAATGGCGCTTCAGATCGTTTTCATTTTCCCGATGGCAACGCCTCGATAGCTCGGCTGCTCGTCCGCAGCCTGATTCCTGCTGCGAATCCTGGTAATTCCGTTGAAGACATCGTAACCACACCGGTGAATTACGCTCGTCTCGACTCAGCTGATTCGCCTATACGGATTCGGCTCAACAGCACGGTGGTTCGCGCTCGCAACGTCGGCGGGCCGGGCGGCGCCCGCGAAGTGGAAATCGCCTATGCGGCGGGGAAGCAGGTCTATTCAGTTCACGCTGGCGCATGTGTGTTAGCTTGCTGGAACATGACGATTCCTTATCTGTGTCCCGAATTACCGGAGAAGCAAAAGGAGGCGCTACACTACCTGGTGAAAGTTCCGCTGGTTTACACTAGCGTGGGGCTGCGCAACTGGACAGCCTTTCAGAAGCTTGGTGTTTCGAACATTTACGCTCCTGGCGCCTACTGGAATTCCGTGAGTCTGAATTGGGCCGTCAATATCGGCGAGTACAGCAGCCCGCGCTCGCCGGAAGAGCCAATCCTCGTGCATCTCAGTCGTACACCTAGCAAGCCCGGCTTGCCAGCGCGTGAACAGCACAAAGCTGGCCGCAGGGAACTTTTGGTCACGCCATTTGAAACGTTTGAGCGCAAAATCCGCGACCAATTGGCGCGAACGCTCGCTGGGGGCGGATTCGATCCGGCGCGAGACATCGAAGCGATTACGGTGAATCGCTGGCCGCACGGCTACGGCTACGAATACAATCCATTGTTCGACCCAGAATGGCCGGATGGGCAGGCGCCCCACCTCATTGGCCGACAGAGATTTGGCAGAATTGCCGTTGCCAACAGCGATTCCGGCGCGACGGCGTACACCGACGTCGCGATCGATCAGGCATACCGCGCGGTCAATGAATTGCTTGCGTCTTAACGAATATTTTCATTCCAGAGAAAATGTAACGAACTGCAATTTTCCGTCGCGTTGAATTTGCAGCACGATGGGTGCTCCCGGAGGCAAAGCCTTGAGGGCAGCGCGTAAGCGATCAAGAGCGGTCATGGGCTGGCCATTGAAGCTCCGGATTATATCTCCGGTGGTGAGTGGAATTTCGCCGGCGCCACCGGCCGCCCGCGCTGCTACGATCAGTCCATACGGATCGCGCAGATCGTCGATCATCGAAGCAATGTTCTTGTCAATCTCGACCGCCAGGATTCCAAGTTGCGGCACCAGATTTTTTTCCGGATCCGCAAGTGCCGAGACCTGATCCATCTCGTGCGGGCGTTCCTTTAGGGTGACGTTGATAGCCAGCTGCGTGCTGGCGCGCAATACTTCGAATCGCACTTTTTCTCCGGCGTCGCGCGAGAACATGTGAAACGCCACATAGGGCAAGCTCTCGGCATTCTTTCCGTCGATCGTCAGCAGAATATCGCCGATGCGCAGTCCAGCTGCTTCCGAAGGGCCGCCGGGCACAACGTCGGAAATGATAACGCCGAAATTTCGCGAAAGGCCGAGCCCTTCCGCCATTTCAGGCGAAATGGTTTGCAGTTGTACGCCAATTTCCGGGCGGTGCAGGTGACCATATTTGCGCAACTGTTCGTAAACAACGTGAACCACACCGCAAGGAATCGCGAAGCCCAGCCCTTCGGCTCCTCCAGACTGCGAGAGAATAAACGTGTTTACGCCAACGACTTCTCCGTTGACGTTCACCAGCGGCCCGCCGGAATTACCCGGATTGATCGGCGCATCGGTCTGGATGTAAACCATCGGTGAGTCGGGATCGGTCTGCCGGGCAACTGCCGAGATGATGCCGTGGGTGACGCTGTTGCGCAACCCCTGCGGACTGCCAAACGCAAACACGGTCTCGCCCTGTCGGATGTTGCGGTAGTTTGCCACCGGCAAAGCGGTCAGCTTGACGCCGTCTACTTTCAACAAGGCCAGATCAATTTCCTTGGAAACGCCAACGATGCGCGCGGGAACGACTCGTACTCTTGAAGCCAGCGCAGTAGTGACCGAACCATCTCCTTCCGTGCTGGGCAGAGCGACTTGAACACGTTGAGCGCCGTTGACCACATGCGCGTTGGTCAGGATGTAGCCGCTGGCGTCAATCACAAATCCAGAGCCAATCGCCTTTTGCCTGCCGATGACGACGCCGGCGTTTCCGCGATCGCCTTCGGAAACCGTCCCATACCCAGTCACCGTAATCTGCACCACGCTTGGCGAGACTCGTCGCAGCAGCGCATCGGCTGACTCATCCCATCGCCGCAGGGCCTCACCCTCGGCTTGAGCCATAGCCATGGATGCGGCAAACGTTAACACCGCCGTGGTCATCGCGAATTTCGATATTTTTTTCATGCCATCCTGCCTCTTGCGACTGAACCGTTTATCCACACCTAGTTTGACATCGTTGCGCCAGGAATGGATACAGTCCGGCTTGCGGTTGCAGGGAATTTGTCAAAAAATTTTGTACCGCTCCGACAACTCGGGCATCGCATCACTGAAAGTCGTCCGCAGCAGACTGATGCAGGTTACAGTACAGCCCGCATCGACACTCCTGATAAGCTGGTACCGTTGACGGCAGACTTAGGAAACAGTTTCCTCTCCGAGGATCGTATTCATGCCTAGACTTCAGACTACCGAAGACATCCGCCTGGAAGACAATCGTACACGCAAGGAATATTGGAAGCGCTGGGGGCCGTATCTGTCGGAGCGCCAGTGGGGAACTGTTCGCGAAGATTACAGCCCTGGTGGCACCGCGTGGGAGTTTTTTCCGCACGATCATGCGCGGTCGCGTGCATATCGCTGGGGCGAAGACGGTATCGCCGGGATCAGCGATCGCCATCAAATGCTCTGCTTCGCGCTGGCGATGTGGAACGGCCGCGATCCGATCTTGAAAGAACGTCTTTTCGGATTGACCGGGAACGAAGGCAATCACGGCGAGGACGTGAAGGAATACTATTTTTATCTCGACTCCACTCCGACCCACAGTTACATGCGGATGCTTTACAAATATCCGCAGGCAGAATTTCCATACAAAGCGTTGGTGGACGAGAATCGCCGCCGCAGCCGCAACGACCCGGAATTTGAGCTGTTCGACACCGGGGTGTTCCGAGAGAACCGCTACTTCGACATTTTTGCCGAGTATGCCAAGGGCAGCGACGAAGACATTTTTATTCGGCTCACTGCTTGTAATCGCGGGCCGGATCCCGCAACGCTGCACCTGCTGCCAACGGTCTGGTTTCGCAATACCTGGTCGTGGGGATCGGACTTGCGGCGTCCGGTCGTCCGGCGCGCCACGCCGATCGACGGCATTCTCTCCGCCGAGCTGCAGCATTGGCAATACGGCAAGCGCTGGCTGCTTGCGGCGGGCCGTCCGGAACTGCTTTTCACAGAGAACGAAACCAACAACGCGCGTTTATTCAACGGCCGTAATCGGTCACCGTACGTGAAAGATGCTTTCCACGAATATTTGATTCGCCAGAATAAGTCCGCGGTGAATCCCGACCAGACCGGCACAAAAATGGCCGCGCACTATTGTCTTGAACTGGCTTCAGGCCAATCCGCGACGCTGAAACTGCGGCTGACAGATCTTGAACCGCTAGGCAGCATGGACAGCGACGCCGCGGTCATCGGCACGATCTCGTCTCCGGCGCATCAGGAGCGTGGAGCGGAAGTTCCGGGTACCAACGATTTTGCCGAAGGGTTCGACAAGCTCTTTGAACTCCGAAAAACGCAAGCCGACGAATTTTATGCTTCACGGATTCCGCAGCAGCTTTCCGACGACGCGAAGAACGTCATGCGCCAGGCGTACGCCGGAATGCTGTGGTCGAAACAGTTTTATCACTACGACGTAAAAACGTGGCTGGAGGGCGATCCCGCTGGGCCGCCTCCGCCAAAGGAACGTCTACGCGGAAGAAATAAGGATTGGACGCATCTCTACAACGATGACATCGTCTCGATGCCGGACAAATGGGAATACCCGTGGTACGCCGCGTGGGATTTGGCGTTTCACTGTATTCCGCTGGCGATCGTCGATCCAGATTTCGCCAAGGAGCAACTCATTTTGTTGCTGCGCGAATGGTATATGCATCCCAATGGGCAATTGCCTGCCTACGAATGGGCGTTTGGCGACGTCAATCCGCCGGTGCATGCGTGGGCAGCGTGGCGCGTTTATAAAATTGAACGGCGGGTTCGCGGCGTTGCCGATCGCGGCTTTCTGGAAAAAGTGTTTCATAAACTGTTGTTGAACTTCACCTGGTGGGTCAATCGAAAAGATCCCGACGGCGCGAACATCTTCCAGGGTGGGTTTCTGGGCCTCGATAATATCGGAGTGTTTGACCGCTCCGCGCCGCTGCCTACCGGCGGACACCTCGAACAGTCCGACGGCACCAGCTGGATGGGAATGTATTGCCTGAATATGATGGCCATCGCGCTGGAGCTGGCCAAGGATGATCCCGCTTACGAAGATGTCGCGAGTAAGTTTTTTGAGCATTTTGTGCACATAGCGCGTGCAATGAATGACATCGGGACCGACGGCATTTCACTGTGGGACGAAGAAGATGGCTTTTACTACGATGTGCTTCACCTCCCGAACGGCGAAGAGCATTTTTTGAAGATTCGTTCTCTGGTCGGACTGATTCCACTCTTCGCGGTAGAAACGCTGGAACCGGAAATAATAGATCGTCTGCCGGGCTTTAAGCGGCGCATGCAGTGGTTCATCGACAATCATCCGGATGTGCCAGAACACATCGAAATGACCCAGCGGTCGGCACGCGGAGTTCGGCGGCTGCTCTCGCTGGTGAATCGTAAACAGCTAAAGCGGGTATTGTCACGCATGCTGGATGAAACGGAATTCTTTTCTCCGTACGGCATTCGCGCGCTATCGCGATATCACCTGGACCATCCGTACGAAGTCGTCGTGAACGGCAACGTCAGCCGCGTGAGCTATGAACCCGCCGAGTCCTCGACTGGCCTGTTTGGCGGAAACTCAAACTGGCGCGGCCCAATCTGGATGCCCATGAACTATCTGCTGATCGAATCGTTGCAGAAGTTCCATCACTATTATGGCGAGGATTTTCAGGTGCCTTGTCCCTCGCGTTCGAAGAGCAATTCCGACTTGTGGCAGGTGGCTAGCGAGATTTCGCGGCGGCTCGGTCACATTTTCATCCGCGGAAAAGACGGACGTCGTCCAGTCGCGGGCGGGCTGGAGAATTTTCAGAGTGATCCTTACTGGCGCGATCTGATTCTTTTTCACGAATATTTTCACGGCGACAATGGCGCGGGCATTGGCTCCAATCATCAGACCGGCTGGACTGGGCTGGTGGCCAAGTTGCTCGAGCAGAGCGGAGAGTAAGAGATCGCGATGCCCGCGCCTCGAAAGCCACGAGTGCCTAGCACCATGCCGACCAAACGCTCATCACCAGCGAAGCGTCCGCGCGCGGCCGCCGCTGAGAAAAATGTCGTAGTTTCGTTCGGACCGGACGTTTGTAACGATCTTGCTGCCGCCGAACAGCGAGAATGGCTAGTCACCAATGGCATTGGCGGATTTGCCTCAGGGACAGTTGCTGGTTCCGCGACCCGGCGCTACCACGGCCTGCTGATCGCCGCGCTGAAACCTCCCGCGGGAAGAACGTTGCTGGTCGGCGGACTCGACGAAATCGCCAGAATCGACGGCCAATCCTACGCGCTCGCTACTCATTGCTGGTTGAGCGGGGCGGTCGCACCACAAGGCCATCTCGCAATTCAATCATTCCGGCTGGATGGGCTGATCCCCGTCTGGACGTATCGAATTGGCTCTTCACTCATCGAGAAGCGGATCTGGATGGGCTACGGCGAAAACACCACTTTCGTCCAATACACGCTGGTGGAATCGGCATCGCCGATGGACCTCGAGTTGAAGGTGCTGGTGAACTATCGCGACTTTCATTCCGCCACCCATGCGGGCGACTGGCGCATGCGCGTCGAGGCCGCCGAGAACGGAGTCTGCGTCACTGCGTTTGACGGTGCGGTCCCGTTTTACGTTCGATGCGAGCAGGCAACATGCGAACTCCAGCACATCTGGTATCGCGACTTTTATTTTTCCATCGAACACGAGCGTGGACTTGACGACCACGAAGACCAGCTTTTTGCCGCGCTGTTTCGCGCGAAACTTGAAAAAGGCCAGACATTCACCGTTGTTTGCTCGATCGAGAAGGACGTAGATCTCGATGGTGCAGCAGCCCTCAAGAAAGAAAATGAACGAGAGCGTGCCATCCTGGCCGCAGCCAGCACATTGCTGCGCGAGCCGGCGACGGAGCGCCCGCCTTCATGGCTTCGGCAATTAGTTCTCGCCGCCGATCAATTTCTCGTCAAGCGGTCGGTGGCTGGCGAGTCGGACGGAGGAACGGTAATCGCAGGCTACCACTGGTTTGGTGACTGGGGACGGGACACGATGATCGTGTTGCCGGGACTTGCGCTTGTCACTGGCCGCCCCGAGATCGCCCGCCGGATTCTGCTGGCGTTTTCCCGGCTGGTGGACGCGGGAATGCTCCCCAACAATTTCCCTGATTCCGGCGCTGCGCCCGGATACAACACCATCGATGCCACGCTCTGGTACTTCGAAGCAGCCCGCCAGTATTTCGCAGCGACTCAAGATCTCCCCACATTAAAGAAACTCTATCCGGTTTTCGCGAACATCGTAGACGCGCATGTGAAGGGAACTCGCTACAACATCCATGTCGATCCCGAGGATGGCCTACTGTATGGCGGCGGGCCGGGTGTGCAACTGACCTGGATGGACGCCAAAATCGGGGACTGGGTGGTCACGCCACGAACCGGCAAGCCGGTGGAAATCAATGCGCTGTGGATTAACGCGCTGGAAAGCATGGCGCAGTTTGCCAAGACGCTCGGTGCTTCTGGCGAAATTTATGAGCAGCTTTCGACTAAAACAAAATCCAGCTTCGGAAAATTTTGGAACGCTGAACGAAATTGTTGTTTTGATGTGCTGGACTCTCCACGCATCGGCAGCGATGCAGCTCTGCGGCCCAATCAGATTTTTGCGGTATCGCTGAATGTCCGCCCGCTTTCCCTCGAACAACAGAAAGCCGTCGTCGATGCTTGCGCAAAACAGTTACTGACTCCATTTGGCCTGCGCAGTCTCGCGCCGGGCGAGCCGGGCTATAGCGGCATCTACTCAGGAGGCCCGCGTGAACGGGACGCTGCCTACCATCAGGGACCAGTGTGGGGCTGGTTGCTCGGTTCATATGCTCTGGCGCACTATCGCGTCTATAAGGACCGTGCGGCCGCGATTGCGCTTCTCGAACCGCTTGCAAAATCGATCGATTCGTACGGAGTGGGAACGCTTGCCGAAATCTTTGATGGCGATGCGCCTCATCGCCCGCGCGGTTGCATCGCGCAAGCCTGGAGCGTCGCCGAAATTCTTCGAGCTTGGAAGGAACTACACGCGACGCCTGCGTGACGTTCGGACCATGTATCTCTCTTCAGTGCCAGTAGCTGGACTTAGAATCGAATAGGGGCCGGCTCATATAGCTCAATCAAGACTTTTTTCCCGTCTTTGCCATCCACCAGGAAAAAATTGACCCGCGTCCCATCCGCGCCCGGCCGCGTTTCCGGGTACACCGCGTTCACGGCAAAGTGCTCGCGTAAAATGGCGGTGGCGCGATCAACGTCGCTGCATTGAAATTCCACTTGCTGTATGCCCTCGCCGATTGTCGAGAGGAACTTTGCGATTGCGCCTGAGCCATCCGGCTGCCGCGAAGTCAGCACATCCAGCGCGATGTTTCCTTGAAAGTGCAACTCGAATTCCACCGCATCTTGTTCTGCGGGTACTTCCGCCAGGCGCGGCCAGCCATTCGCTTCACGAATTTTTGCAAACTTATCAGGCGTTACGGCCAGTCCCACGGTAATGAAAGGTTCGCTGCCGAGAAATTTGGCGAACTCGCCATGCTGAAGCCATTGTTGGATGGAGTGCTCCGCTAATGAACGACCCGCAGCATAAACTTGTCCCGCCGCCTGCGTTCGCAGCTGCGGGTCCAGCGAGGAG
>Ga0210402_10002285_pt1 | contig 18816 bp, 20 predicted proteins | sample IncBWC7MmetaG_FD_161055 | JGI IMG/M metagenome (GOLD analysis project Ga0210402, IMG submission 161055) | Forest soil microbial communities from Barre Woods Harvard Forest LTER site, Petersham, Massachusetts, United States - Inc-BW-C-7-M | ecosystem: Environmental > Terrestrial > Soil >... | reverse complement strand
TGCACGCAGCCGCAGGCGATCGAGGTGATGGCCGAGGCGGCGCGGCTCAGGGTGGGCGGACCTCAACTAATCTGGCAACTCGGGGAGTCCGTAACCCAGCTTTTTGCTGCTTTTGAACGGGCGGCTGACGCCACCGCGCGTGATTTCAGTGATTTTCGGGACCGGTAATTCTATCGGATACGGCCGCTCCGTATCCGGTCGATCCGGACCGGCTGTTTTATTATTGACGTAATTCAGGCCTACAAAATCCCGAAATCCCAGCTGCCATACCTTGAGCCGCCTTTCGCGCATTTCCATGTCCTCCTCCCAGACGGAATAGAACCAGCGGCGCATCAGATTGTGAAAGAACGGCTGCAACCACAGCAAAATGCGCGGCACCTTCACGCGGCTCTCGACGGTTACGCGACAACCCTGTCGTCCCAGGTCTTCGAAGTGAAAATCCTGCTCCAGCAACAGCCCAAACGGGCCGAAATGGAAAGACCTCATCCACTTGTCGGACTTCAGGTAACAGAATTGGGTGGCCCACATCTTGATCGGGATGAAGGGCAGAGTGGCGCTTCTTTGCGAGAAACACCAACTGTCATCCTCGGCTAGAATACGGACTTGATGATAATGTTCAAAATGGGTCCCAACCACATGGTCGTGGTCAAAGTAGTTCCAGATGATCAGCCCTCGGGGGAACGCAACTTCTTCAGAGAATTTGGAGTACAGCTCTGTCATTCTAAATCACGACTCTACTAGCTGCGCGAAAACATCGGCATCTTTGATCATCAACTTATATTCGCGCAGCTTGAATTTCGCCACGGATAGGCATTGCCCGGTGTCGGCGTCATATTGCAGATTATGCCACAGGCAAGTGAAACGTCCGTCTGTCAATTCGTGATAGCCGACCGGTCCGCCGAAATGAGGGCAAATATTGCTGAAGGCCCGGATCACGCCGTTCCGGCGGAACACGAGGATATCGTGCTTGCCGACCCAGCGGGAGAATTGGCCGGTGCCATCCAGTTCGGAGAGGTGGCCGACTTTGACAAAACCGGTCGGGACACTGCAATGCGCGAGATTGCGGCTTCCTGTCGCGAGCGGCGGACCTGTGTCTTCGTTAATCGGAGCGGATTTGGGCACCGTACAGCCTATGCGGGGATTGCGAAGCGAGCAGTTCGAGGCTTACGCAGCACAATGCGCATCGCGTCGAAAAGATTGACGGGAAATCCTGCCTTGCTCAGCGAGGTAAGCGTGGACCGCGGCAATTCGAGACCCGTGTAGCGGCTGATCAACTGCACTATCAGCGACATCGGGACGCGTTTCCAGGGACGGCTGATTTGGCAGACTTCGAGGCCTGCTGCCGCTGCCATTCTCGTGATGCTGTCGCGCGTGAAATACCATAAATGTTGGGGCGGCGTCATGTTGCGCCAGCTTTTCCCGGTAATCCTGGCCAGGACGGAGTCAAAATCTGGGGTCGTTAATATCACTGCCCCGCTCGGTCTGAGGAATTCGCCGCACAGTTCGAGCGCAGCCTTCGGATCTTCCAGGTGTTCGATGACATCGAGCATGACAGCAATGTCGATCGGTCCTATCTCTTCCAGGATCGAGCGCGTAAGCGCACCGGTCCGAACATCGAGCCCTCGCGCCCTTGCGAACTCCGCCGCCTCCTCCGCGATCTCAACACCATGAACTTGGTAATGCGCCTTCGCTTCGAGCAGGAAGAAACCGTATGCGGCACCGATTTCGATTAGGGTGCCCGACGGCGCTATTTGACGAACAAAATCAACGATTCTTCGAAATTCACCTCGCAGCACCGGCTCGCTGCCCAGGTAATCGGCATAACCCTCTCTGATTTTGCCATTAAAATAATCGCCCACGTAAAACAATTCTGGGTCGAAATTACCTTTCGTTGCGCTGCCCAAATTGCATTCTATGCAGCGAAACACCGAGCTGTTGTTTTTATTCCAGAGGAAAAGATGTTCTGTCTCCTTGCAGCAAGCTAAGCAGCGGAGTCGTGTGCTGGTCGTTCCTGCCTGTCGTCCTACCGCTTTTTGTAGCACCAGATTCCTCTAATCACCGTGAGTAGAACTGCGCCTTCATGCGGACCAGCGCAACAATCAGCGACGGGGGCAGCGCTCTCATCAGTTGCTTTCGTGCTCGAAATAACCGCGGTGAGACGTCAGGGATCGGCTCGTCTTCCGGCACCTTGCTACGGAGAACGTCGGCAGGCAAACGCTCCATCATCGGCTCGCTTGCGTACAAAATGAGGTTATAGCGATACCAGTAAGAAACCGCCTTGTCACCCGTCAGTCGTGGGCGAATCCAATCGATCGCATGATAACCCCAATCGCGGAAATGCCCCCGCCAGAAATCATAGGACTGCTCATTTAATGTGGTTCTCGCGTCCTTGTCCGGGCGGCGCGGCGGAGAACAATACCAATCCGCGGCTGTGACGAACGAGCAAGGCAACGAATGCGGCGCTAGCGCTGCCAGGCAGATGTTCGGCTACCTCGAGGCTCTGCACCAGATCGAACTCGCGCCCTAGATCAAAGCCTGAACCTAAATCAGCGGGAGTGAAATGAGAGCGCTCGATCAACAAACGATCGTCATCGACGTGAAGACCATCTACGCCGTGGAAATCATTGACGCCCGCTTCCGCCCACTTGCTGAGCCAAATGCCGCGGGCACAGCCTACGTCCAAGACACTTCTGATGGGCCAAGCCAATAGCAATACGCCGACCACCTTCATGGCCGAAGGAGCATTCATCTTTACGTTGGCATCGTAGAAGCGACCATCGTAGCGGTATGACATCTCCTGGCTTCCTGGCTGCTTATTCCGTTCGCCTGCAATCCCGCCAGGAGCACGAGACGAATTCGCGCATGCACTCAATGCCATCGGAAAACACGTCTAGCAGCGGACGATTGAACAAGGCGGCTGATCAACGCGCAACAGCAACCGCGGCTGCACGAGTCACGGAGGACCGTCTCGCCTGACGTCCGGCGACGCTGAACAAGATGTAGAGAGCCCAAAGTTTCTTGCCATGATCGTTTCGGCCCAAGGCGTGCTCGCTGAGCAGATCTTCGATCATCGAGCGGCTGAACCATTCCGCGACGGGGTTGCTCGTCGACATCAGCACGTCCCGACATTGCGTCCAGAACAGCGTCCGGATCAGGCTCCCGATCGGCACGGCAAAGCCGTGCTTCTTACGGTACGCGATCCGTTTCGGAAGATAGCGGCACGCGAGCCGCTTCAGAATGTATTTCTTTTCGTGGCCCCGCAGCTTCAACTGAATCGGCAGCCCGCAGGCGAATTCAGCCAAAACAAGGCTCAGAAAGGGAGCGCGCAACTCGAGGCTATTGAACATCGAAGCACGATCGGTTTTGGTCAGGAGGTCATCGGGGAGGTAGGTTGTCAGAAACTGATAGGCCAAGCGCTCAATCGGGCCGACATTGCCGGCTTCCGCCGCGCGGCTGTCGATTTCGCTGAACACATCGTCAAGGACGGCCTCCTTGGGCAGCGCCGAAGGGCGCCATAGCGCGGCCATGCGGTTCGGGCCAAAAGGCGCCATCCACAAGACAGACTGGTGGGCAGGCTCAGCACCAAAACCTTGGGCCAGTTGAGCCGTAAGAAAGCGGCGGCTCATATAGGCGTCATTGCTGGGCAGTGCGTCAATTGCGCGCTGAACCGATCTTGCGATCGCCGGTGGAATCAGCGCCATTGCTCCAGCGAAGCGCTGGACCACGAAATTCGGGTAACCCAGGAACAGTTCGTCCGCGCCGTCGCCGCCCAGTGCGACCGTCATCAGGCCCCGCGCCGCCCGGCAAACGAGGTAAGTGGGCAGCAGCGACGAGTCCCCGAGCGGCTCGCCGAGTTTGTCGGTTACGGCATCGAATGCGGCAAGTAGATCCGCGTCGTCCAGCGGCACCACCTCGTGCCGTACCCCGACGTGGCGCGCGACCTCGACCGCGTGAGCGGTTTCATCGAAGCTGTCCCGGCCGATCCTAACGCTGAAGGCGGTGAGATCGGGCGCGGCTTTTGCCGCCAATGCGGTGATCAGGCTGGAATCGAGGCCGCCCGACAGAAAGACACCGACCGGCACATCGGCGATGACGCGCTCGCGAATCGAGGCCGTAAGCAGCTGGTCCAGCCGATCGATCGCCTCTTCCTCGCGATCAGCGATGTGAGCGACCGACTGCATCGAAGGCCGCCAATAGCGCTCGATATGAATGTCGCCGTGGTTGGCCGTGAGGATGCATCCGGGTTCGAGCTTGGCTATGCCATGCCATCCCGACACGGATCCGGGCAGGTATTCGTATAGCAGAAACCGGTAGGCGGCATCCCTGTCAGGCGCCGCTTCTGCAAATGCAGGATGACATTGCAGTGCCCGGACTTCCGACGCGAAGACGATGTCTTCGCCGGCGACACCATAATAGAGCGGCTTTTCGCCGAACCGGTCGCGGACGAGGAAAAGAGCACCGTTAGCCCCGTCGCGATAGGCAAAGGCGAACATTCCGTCGATCCGCTCGACCGCTCGTCGTACCCCTTCGCGACGTATGAGGTGGAAAAGGACTTCGGTATCGGAATGGTCGCGCAACGGCGCGCCACGTCCCCTCAGTTCGGCGGCGAGGGCCCTATACCCGTATATCTCTCCATTGTAGATGAGGGCGTCGCCAGAGCTTTCGTCGACGCGCGGCTGCGCGCCACCGGTGATGTCGATGATGGCAAGCCGCGTATGGCCCAGAGCGATGCCTCGGTCGACAAAGGTGCCATTGCCATCGGGTCCGCGATGGCTCAAGGCTGCATTCATTCTGCCAAGGATATTGCGCGCATCGGGGCCCGGATTGGTGAACCCAGCAATGCCGCACATTAGCTTACCACCTTCTCGCCGCCACTGTAGGTCGCGCAACAGCGGAATGCTGCGACACTCTTTCGATCTTGTAGGGCGGTTTTCCGCGCGTCTCGAAATAGATCCGGGTCAGGACTTCGGCGATGAGCCCGAGCAGGATGAACAATACCCCGGAAAGTCCGATCGTGGCAGCGAGCAGCGGCAGCGGCGTCTGGATCAAGGTCACGCCATAGCCCAGCTTCAACACCACCGCCCATCCCAACGTCAGAAGCGCCAATCCCCAAAATGCCAGACCAAGCTTACCGAAAAACTGCATCGGCCGGTCAAGCGCACGATCGATGAAGTATAAAATTACGAGATCGAGAAAGACTCGCGAAATTCGGCTGAACCCGTATTTCGATTTGCCGTGCAGCCGGGGATGGTGGGTGACAGGCAACTCGGTGACTCGCGCGCCCTCCCATGCAGCATAGATCGGGATGAAGCGATGCATCTCGCCATAAAGGCGCACATCCTCGATCACCTCGCGCCGGTAAGCCTTGAGAGTGCACCCGTAATCGTGGAGAGGCACGCCGAGCAAGGATGAGATCAGCCGGTTTGCCACCATTGATGCCAGCCGCCGGGAAAATCTGTCGTCCCGGTTAATGCGCCAACCAGATACAACGTCAAAACCCTCTGAAACCTTGTTCAGTAGACGCGGAATAGCGGCCGGATCGTGCTGACCGTCGGCGTCCATCGGGATGATCACATCCCCGGTGCAGTGCTGGAATCCCGCCATCATCGCGGCTGTCTGGCCGTAATTGCGCCGGAGGTGGAGGACCTGTACGCGTGCATCCGAAAGCGCTAGCTCGTCGAGCACAGCGCTCGAACCATCTCTCGATCCGTCATCGATGAAGAAGATCTCCGCCGATTTCTCCAGTCCGCCCAAGACATCCGTCAGCTCCCGGTATAATGCCGCAAGAGCTTTCACTTCGTTGTAAACCGGAATGATAACTGAAATGTCCACGGGAATCACTAGCCTGTCAAGCCCGTGAAGTCTGGCCAAGGATTATGTGCGTACTGTATCAAGGACCCGGCACCGGAGAGCTGTCAATTCCAAACGTGACGGGTTCGAACAATCGCAGGTTTTTCTCCATGTCGAACGGTTGTTCGAGCAGCGTTTCCGGATCCCATTCGCTGCGAGAGCGGCAAAAGAATCCCCGCCGTAGGCGTGGATGGCGCCCGTAAATCGCGGCAGCGGGTTGGTTACAGTGTGGATGATGTCGCGCCCGAGCGCCTCGACGTCCCGTTCCCCCAACGACTTCGCCCCGGCGGCCTCGATGTGGGCGCCACCCTTTCCCGGTAGGCGGCGCCAGAAGATGTTGTCCTCGCGCCCCGTGTAGATCCCGATCACCGCCCACATCAGGTGATTGTGTGGCGTGATCGTCATGCCCGGGTCCCAGATCACGTTGAGGATTGGTCAACTCCGGCGGATTATAGAGCTTTTGTACCTCGGCGCGCGCGGGGGCGCCCAGCCCCGCAATTACGGCGGTGGGCTCGGAGACGGCACGGGCGACGATTTCACGGACAGATTTGTGAGTTGGGTCGAGGCTCACTGCAGCGCGGCGCTCGGCGATAAAACAATCGAGGTCGAACATCGCCTTTCCTTCGTTTCGGCTACCCAGCCGCGTGCGCGGCAGCTGCGGAGCGGTGGCCCTTTTGATGAAAATAATTCGCGCGATAAAATTCGAGCACCAAATCACGATAGACGGCGGGCGGGTATCGTGGCGGATCTTCGGTCGTAGCGCAGGTAGGAACGCACTCGATCACCGCATTGGGGTTGGGGCTGTAAAAGTAGGCTATTGAGTAGCGGTCTGTCCCCGACTCGTTGAGGACGCCATGCGGCGTCGACAGAAAGCGATCGTTCGACCAGCGTCGCATGATATTGCCGAGATTTATCAGAAACGTTCCCGGGATGACCGGCGGGGCGAACCATTCGCCGGAGGGCAGCCTGACGGCGAGCCCGGGGACATCGGTGCGTGCCAGCGCGGTCATAAAGCTGTTGTCGGTATGCGGCGCCTGGCCAAAGGTGTTGTCCTCGGTGGTCTCCTGCGGCGGATAGTGCAGAAAACGCACAACGGCATGGGCCTCGTCGGCAAAGAATGGTGCAAAGAAATCGCCGGGCAACCCTAGCGACACGGCAAAGGGCGGCAGCATGCGGCCGCACATGGCCCCGAGCGCCTCGAAATACGCCATCATATCGGCGCGGATACCGGGGAGTGCCGTCGGCCACTGGTTGCGGCCGCGCAACGGCCTGGCGGCGAAGACGTCGGGATGCTCCGGCCCGCGGTCGTGGCTGACAAAAAAGCTTTCGTTCTGGTTGGGCCTTGTCGCCTTGTGCACGGTCGAGGCCCCTTGCACCGACGCGTTGATCGGCAGGTAGCCGATATTGTTTTCATTCAGCTTCAGGGCGAGCTTTTGCTCGATCGGCAAGGAGTGAAACCGGCGTGAGGCGGCAAAGGCCCGGTCGATCAGCCCGTCCGGGACGCCGTGGTTCAGAGCATAAAAGAAGCCGATCTTCTCACAGGCATGCGCGACCTCGGCAGCAACGCGTTCGAGCGCTCCCGGCGCATCGGCGAAATAGGGGCCGTAATCGATTACCGGGATCTGACCGGCGACCGCGTGATGATCCGCAACTCCCCGTTGCTTGAAAAGATGCATCCCGTTTCTCCAGACCGCGCCATATCACAAATAAGCCGTCTCCGCTAGACTGCGCCACCCGCCATCGTGGGACTCAGCACTAGCGCCGGCGCCAGGTGAAGACGGAGGACATCGCGAAATTCCAGACCGAGCCGATAACTGCTCCCGCCCCGCCGGCCAGCCACCAAGTATGGCTCGAGGTGAGCGGGTAGGAGGCAACACCGACATTTGCGATCGCCGCGATCCCGCAGATCAGACAAAAAATGCGAGGCTACGCAGTATGATACGTCCAGACCCAGGGCGACCGCCAACAGAAACCCGAGGCTATCGCATACCGCAAGGATCGACCCCGGCACGGAACGCGGGGATCGATGGAACCCCCCGTGTCCGGGATTCGAGGGTGCTCGCGGGTAAATCTGCATGCCGGTGCGGCTAACGTGGCCGGCGAGGGGCCAAGAGGCCTTATCGCTGGGTGTTTTGTTGGCGGACCAACCATCGAGTATCGCGGCGTCTACCTGCTTCTGGTGACGCCGGGGCTTTGACATTGGCGCGCTCGACCATCAGCGGAGAGCGGTGCTTTGCCCCGGCACAGCGCTCGTCATCGTGCTGTCATCGCCGGTTTCTGCGGGAGTCGCCGGTGTTGCAAGGCGCCGCTGCTTGGTTCAGCCGGCAGCGGTGCGCTCGCGCTGACCGCCCCGAAACCCCGCCGGTCAGCGGCGCGACCGCGGGCCGCGCGGCGGCCGCGGACCGCGATATTGCTGAAGGCGCGTGCTGCGCAAGCCGGCCAGCCCGTGGTGCTCGAAGGCGCGCTCCCAAGACCGGTACTCCTCCTCGGTCAATTGGTAGCGCTGCAGCGCCTCTTCGAGGGTGATGCGGCCGGTGCGCACGGCGGTGACGACGGCGGCCTTGCGACGCACGACCCAGCGCCTGGTGTTCGGCGGCGGCAAGTCGTCGCTCATTGCGAGGGCTTCCGGCGACGACCGTTCGAGGGCATTACTCACCGTGCCCTGCCAAGACTTTGGCGGCCCAGAACGACCGGTCGCGCCCCGCGACCTGCTGCCGGCGGGACTGGCTGCGCAGTACCGCGTAACGCTGCAGCGCGGCCTGATCGGCGGCGGCGGGAGCGGCCTGGGTCGGCAATGCACAGGCGGTCGGGCAACGGGTGATCCCGTTGCGGCGGATAAAGGCGGCCACTGCGGCCTCATATTCTTCACTACACATCGTTTACGTTCCCAAATCGAACCGGTAGCTCTCGGCCGCGCCGAGCATGATTCCGACCTTGCTCAACAAGGGAAAATCTTCAACGATATTTATACTTAAACGACTATAATTTGATAGTTAAAGGAACAGGTTAAGAGTTATTGAGATTTCGGGAGTTGTAACGGGGTAGCAATTTGCCGTATTTTACCGTTGATCTCGGCGGACTTGTTTGTGGTAGAGGCGTAGATGAGGCGAGGCCCCGATCAGATTTGGTCTGCGCGGCAGCGCCTCTGCGGCACGAAAAATGGCCGACGGCCAAGATTATGTTCGTGTCGCCCCCCTCCCGAAGAACAGCGGGACGGTCGCCAGTTGCTGCACTTGGATGCCGTTTGCCCCGTTCGGCGCATTGGTGGGCGTCTGATTGGTGGTGCACGCGCCCCCGTTTTATTGTTAACAGACCGAATCTTAGTTAATGTTGAGCCGTTGAGGACGATTTGGGTGTTTTACCGTTCCTTACCAGATGAAAAGTAATCTTGCACCGGCTCGTCCGTCGATGCGGAGGTAGGAATGGCAGACCGAATGGCCAAACCCGACGATCGATCACCTGATTTGTCGGGCTTGGATGTCGCCGTGGCGCGGGGAGGAATGAGGGCCTGCCAGTGGCCGGCATCGCGAACTTATTGGATTTTGCTGATTTTGTTTGTGGAATTGCAGATCGCCGACATTCTCACTACCAATCACGCGCTGACGATCCCGGGGGTTTGGGAACTCAATCCGCTGATGGCGATGTCGCAGGCCAAGTTCGGCGCCGCGTGGTGGGTGCCGAAACTCGCGGTCGCGGCTTATCTATGCTTGGCGGCCACCCTCGTGCGCCGGCACTGGCCGATCATTTTCGCGGTGTCCGTTTCCGGCGTCGCCGTGCTCGGCAATATCAGCCATTTCTGACCGCCGCCGCACCACGCCGGAAGAAAATTTGTGCGCGCGCAAGACCCTCGCCCGGCTCGTTGCTTCCTTAATAGATCCCGGGCAGCAGCCGGGCGGTCCTTTGCCGGTAGGCGGCGTATTCGGGGAAGCTTTCGGCGAGGACCGCCTCCTCATTGCGCATGCGCCGCAGCTGGAAGGCGATTTGCACGGCGAGAACAAAGGCGGTCGACAGCGAGAAGAACTGCATGGAAATGCCGATGATCGCGAGTTCCTCGGCAAGATAGAGCGGGTGGCGGACAAACCGGTACGGACCCGAAGTGACCAGCCGCCGCGCTTCCGACATCATGCTGAATGACCGGCCTAGCCTTACTAAGGCGATGACCGCCGCCGCGCTGCCGAACAGGATCAGCAAGGTCGAGACCATCTCCGCCGTCACGGACAATTCGCGGCGCGGGAAGAGCGGAATGACATAGACGAGAAAAGCGCCGACAAAGGCGGATACCCGGGGCTCGAGCCCGCGGGCCTTGCTCGTAGCCCGCGCCCGCATGACGACCGAGGCGCCAAGCAGCAGAAGAAAAGCGATCGTCGACAACCGCATCGCCACATTGACGGAATACACCGCGAATGGCAGCGCCGCATCGGCCTCGCGCACATACCGGGCGAGACCCGCCATTTGCAATGTCGCGCAAAACATCGACCAGCCCAGCAACGGCAATCGCATCAGCAAGTCATAGGCGCGCGACTGCTCGAGCTTCAGGAAATTAACCCCCCCTCCCGAGGACTCCAGTTGCACGACTTTCCTCAGTCCAGCGGAAATGTGGCTTGACTCGTGCTCGTAAACGGCCCCGAGAGGACCCCGGCGAGCAGACCCGACGGCACGATGATATTGCTATACGCATAAACCGCCGTAAGGGTCATAGTCTGGGGGTTGGCTCCGGTAGGCGCGGTAGCGTAAACACAGATATTACCTGCAGGTGGTGCAGTAAGATTTGGAGGAGCACCCTGGCAAATCCCGCTATTCGCCGGGGTCACGAGGCCGCCATATGAAGATAGAGTATTCTTCATGTTTGTTTCAGCGCAGTTTGCGGTTGCGGTGTTGCAAGGGCAAGCGATACTACTAGGGACCATGACACAGCGGCCCGCCTCCTCAACGGCGAGTGCCATCGTGTTCGCCTGCCAAAGAGCCATTCCAAACTCGATGATACCAAAGACCAGCGCTAGCGAGAGGGAAATTGTGATCGCTGTTTCGACCGCAGTCGCTCCTTCGTTCCAGCCGGGTCTCGAGGTTTTCCAGTGCATCGCGATTTCCGTTTCACTGGGTACGGATGGTCGTGTGCACGTTCAGCGGCTGCGCAGCTGTAAAGGTCCCATAGGAGACGATCGGATTGACCGATTGCGTTGCCGCGACGTTTACATATTCGAAAACCCGCGGATCGGTTGAGGCCGTGAAAGGGTTGGTTATCCCTGCACAGGGGGTGGCGAGCGGCCCTGGAGGGCAGGCTCCCCCAGGCCACGTGTTGTCTGCGCAGGTGCAAACGGACGTGACGGTGGGCACGATCGCGCCCGGAAAGAGGTTCAGGCCGGTGAGTTGGGCCGGTGTGACGTTCGGGTTTGCTTTGGCAACCTCCGCCCCAGCGCGGGTAGATCCTTCGAGGGAAGCTGAACTCGCCATCAGCAGCCCGTAATCGGCGATACCCAGCACTAAAACAACCAGCATCGGAGCCGTAATCGCGAACTCGACAGCCGCGGCTCCCTGGCCACCCAAAAAGCCTCGGCTGAGGCTTCTCGTCATTCCCGCGAATTTGCCTTTCATCAGCACCTCACTCCGCTAACGCGACGGTCTTGACAATCGGCGGGGACACGCCGGCAGCTGCGCAACCGGTCGAATTCAGCTGAGAATTTCCGCTGAGCACCACCTGGTCGGCGACCAGTATCAGGCAACCGGCGCCCCCCGCAGCGGGGTTACCGTTAAAAGTTACCGTCGTTTTTGGGGCATAGACCAGGCCGTTGAGGACAGTATTCGGTCCTCCCTGGAAAGTACCGCTGTCCCAGGTCGTACCTGCGGGCAAGCCGTTGCTATCCTGAATGAAGAGCAAGCCCTTAAAGGTGCCAGAGTTCGGGGCATTAAAATTCGGGGCCGCCGGAGGGTTGCCTACATTCGTGTTGGCAGCCATAGTAAAGGTACCGACTGTAGTGGTCGCTTTAATTGTGAAAATTATCGTGATACCCACACCCGTCGAGGGATCGCAGGCGGTGCATTCGAGAACCCCATTGGCACCGAGGTTTAAATCACCGTCGGTTATCCAATAGGTCCCGGGGGACAGGTTCACAGTCTCGTGATCGACATTCCAGCCGCCGGAGATTTGGACATTTCCCGGCATAACGACCGTTCCACCGTTCTTCGGCGGGCCGACCGATGCTCCGGTAACCACGCAGTTACCGTTGGAATACGTGGTTATGTTATTAACTGCGTCGGCTATTGGCGTGCAGGGAAGGGAGGGGGGTGCGCTGGGCATCCCGGTGGTTAGAAAGGCGTGATTGAGGCAAGGCGCTAGGGGGGGCGCTCCACAGTTTCCCGGCGCATAGGGGTCGGGCACCGTTGGTGCATTCGTTTGTGCCGGTTTGCTGAGCGTAAAGATGGGATTCCCGGTAGTGTCCACTCCGCCCGCTGTCACAAGAGTATCCGCGGTGATGCTGGCGCTGCCCTGAAGATGGATCGCGCTCGGGCTGGTCGAATCAGCTACGACCGAACAGTTGGGCATGTTGAGAGAGGGATTTCCTTTAATGAGTATTGCGTTGCTCGCAGCGGGGTCAAGGGCGAGGAGGCAGGCTTGGTCGAGCACAGAAATGACCGCGACAGCACGGGTGTCGATCGTAACGTTTGCCAAGGAAAGGCTGGCAAAAAGCGCGTTCTGCTGCTGCGCCAGGATGACTTCTACTGCGTTATTTTGGCCCGCATAGGTACCGAGCACGGGCGGGTTGTTGGCGCACATTTGACCGGACGCGGGGCTTGTGCAAGCGGGCGTGGTCGCCGGGCACGCGAAGCCTTGGAATGTAAAGCCATTGAGGGTGGCATCTCGTTTTGCGAAGCCGCAGATGTCCGGATAGGTTTTCACCGCGAGCAGCTCAAAGGCGCCCGACAGCGCGGCGACGTCGGCCGCCGATTGGTTCTGCCGCTTCATCGCGTACCAAAGCCCGGTCTCGACCCCGAGCCCCGTGAACCCGATCAGCGCGGAAATGGCGGCCGCCACAAGGGCGAGGGTGGCGCCCCGAGTATCGCTCGCCAGCCGCTGCGCCATTGCCCAAAAGACCGATCCAAGTTTAGTCGTCATTTCCGGCCTCCGGGCAGGTAAGCTCGTCCTCTTTATTGGGCCGATGGTGTTTTGGGGCATGATTCAGATCAAATGGGCCATCAACGAGCGGGTACTGGAGTCACCAGGATACTAGCTAGAAGGAGAAAAAACTCAATAATTATTATACGGAATTAGAAAATACTGTGGTTAATTTATTAACGAAGTGCTCACCCTCAGCCTTGTGCGATCTAGTGGGAAGCTTCGTGGTGTTTGGCGAACGCCGGCTAATCAAAAGGCGCCAAAGTTGTTTCTCAACGTATCCGAGAGGCGAAGCGCAACCGGCGTGCTGATAACCATCATCAGCGACGGGAGGATGAAGAGCGCCAACGGGATGGCGAGCAGAACGGGAAGCCGCGCTGCGCGCTCTTCGATGCGCGCCAGGCGCGCGGTGCGCATTTCCGCCGCGAGGATCCGCATCGATTCAGCAAGGGGTGTGCCGAAGCGGATCGCCTGGTTCAGCGTCGCCGTGATCCCGCGCAGGGCCGCAACACCGGTGCGTTCAACAAGATTCTCGAGCGCCTCGGCGCGATTGGACAATACCCGCATTTCCGATGCGGTCGTGGCAAACTCGTCGGCGACTGCGGAGTTGGAGGCGCGCAGATCCTCGCTCACCTGCTCGATCGCCTGGTCGAGGCTCAACCCCGCCTCGGCGCAGATGACGAGCAGATCGAGCGCGTCGGGCAGGCCCTGTTCGAGGCTGAGCCGTCGCCGCGCCGCCAGGCGCGACAGAATAAAATCGGGGAGGCGCCAGCCCAGCATCAGCGCGCCGAGCAACACGGCGATGCGGATCGTCGCCGATCCGGCGAACCATTGGCGCCATTCGAGGAACAGCCACATCAGCGCAGCCGATGTGAAGGCGCTGCAGAGCTTGGTCGCGACAAAACCGGAAAGACTGCCGTGCCCCTTGATCCCGGCGGACGCGAGGACACCAAGCAGCCTCTGTTGCTCGGCGGTACCGACAGCCGGGCTGGCTGCGACGATGCTGCCGAGCCGCTGGTACCAGCGCGGGCGCCGCTCGCGAACGGCTCGGTCGACCGGCGCCCCGCGCAGCGCCATAAGCCGGTCGCGGCGGTCCTCCTGCCTGCCGAGGCGCCAGAGGCGCGAGGCGGACAAGAGCGCCGCGGCGAGGGTCAGCACGAGGATTACGGTTTCCGCCGGGCTCAAGTTGGCCTGGCCGATCCGGATCGTCAGATACCCGGCAAGGGTCTCGTAGAAGGTGTCGGTCCCAGACATGGTTTATCGCAGGCTCCTCCTGATGATGACGGCCATCACGGATACTCCGATCGCGAGGCTCAGGAGGGCCATCCCCATCATAAATCGGCCACGCGGGTCGTCCAAAAGAACAGACATCAGCGAAGGATTGAGGAAAAACAGAAGTGCGCCGACAGCGAAGGGCAGCAGGGCGAGCACGGTTGCCGAGGCCTTGGATTCGGCACTCAACGCCCGGGCTTTCAGGCGGATTTCCTTGCGCCGGCGAATGATGTTGCTGAGATTGGCGAGGGTCTCGGCGAGACCGCCGCCGGTGCGCCGCTGCAATTTGAGGGCGACGGCAAAAAACCGAAAATCCGGCACCCGGATGCGATCGGCGGTGTGTTGCAGCGCCTCGTCGATGTCGACGCCGATGCGCATCTCCTCGAGGGTCCGCGCCAATTCGGTGCCCACCGGGGCGATCACCTCGCGCGACGCCACCTCCATCGCGTCGAACACAGGAAGACCGGCCCTGACCGCCCGGCACATCAGATCGAGCGCATCGGGGAACGGGTCGAGAAATTTGTTCTGGTAACGGCTCTGGAGGAGGCGCAGCAGCACCATGGGCGCGGCCATTGCCGCAGCGATGCCCAGCAGCACGACCAGAGATGGGTTGAACCCCATGATTTTTTCGGCGAACAACACAGTCATGCCCGCCGCTGCGACCCCGGTCACGGCGAGGTGCGGCAGCCCGATCCGGTTGCCGGCTGCCGCGAACGCGGCCTCGAGCCGCACCCACAGTTTGGCAAGTAAAAAGAAGTCGCGGATCCCGGCTCGCGACAACGGCCGCCGCAATGAGAGGGTGGGCGCTTCGCTCGGCCCCATCGCAACGACGGCGCGCAGGCGCTGTTGCCGGCTCTCCCGGCGGCGATCGGCGCGCATCGACGCGAACAGCGCCCCACCGACCAAGACGACGGCGGCCAGGACGGAAAGAACGACCTGGTTCATCGCAGGAGCATCCTCCGCATCAAGCGCGCATCGCCGCGACGATGCCGAGCACGTCGAGCAGCTCCCGGTCGAGGCCGTAGCGCGCGGCGCGGGTCACGAAATCGGGGCGCATGCGGGTCGACTCGAAGACGCCGTCGATCGTGCCGTCGCGCTTTTCGCCCACGTAGCGGAAGGTGAAGAGCTCGCGGGCGGTGATGATGTCGCCCTCCATGCCGGCGATCTCGGAGACGTTCAGCACGCGGCGGATGCCGTCGCGCATGCGCTCGATATGCACGATGAGGTTGAGGGCGCTGGCGACCTGCATGCGGATCGCCTTCAGCGGCAGGCTCAGATTGGCCATCATGACCATATTCTCGATGCGGTAGAGCGCATCGCGCGGCGTGTTGGCGTGCACCGTCGTCATCGAGCCGTCGTGCCCGGTATTCATCGCCTGCAGCATGTCGAAGGCCTCCGGCCCGCGCACCTCACCGACGATGATGCGGTCGGGGCGCATCCGCAGCGCGTTGCGGACAAGCTCGCGCTGTGGGATGTGGCCGGCTCCTTCGATGTTTGGCGGGCGGGTCTCCATCTGCACGACATGGGGCTGCTGCAGGCGTAGCTCGACCGCGTCTTCGATCGAGATGATGCGCTCGGTCGTGTCGATATATTGCGACACTGCATTCAGCAGTGTCGTCTTGCCGGAGCCGGTACCGCCCGAGATCAGAATATTGAGGCGCGAGCGCGCCGCGATCTGCAGCAGCTGCGCCATGTCGGGCGACAGATTATTCTGCCGCACCATCGCATCGAGGGTCAACGCGCGTTTCGGGAATTTGCGGATCGAGATCGTGCCGCCGTTCAGCACGAGCGGTGGCAGGACGATGTTGACGCGGCTGCCGTCGGCGAGCCGGGCGTCGACCATTGGGCTCGCCTCGTCGATGCGCCGGCCGATTGCGGCGGCGATGCGCTGCGCGACACCGACCAGATGCTGGGCGTCGCGAAATCGGGCGCCGGTCTTTTCGAGCTTGCCGCGCCGCTCGACAAAAACATCGAACGGCCCGTTGACCAGCACGTCGGTAATGTCGTCGTCTTCGAGAAACGGTTCGAGCGGCCCGAGCCCGACCATGTCGTCGGTCAGCTCGGTGGCGAGCGCGGTTTCCTCGATCTCGTTGAGCTGGATGCGCTGCTCGGTCGCGATCTCGCTGACCAGCTTGGCGACTTCCGCCTTGAGGGTGTTGCGCGGGATCCGGCCGGCCACCGACGGATCGATGCGCGCCATCAGCGCGGTACGGATCTGCTCCTTCAGCTCGTCGCGATTGGCGAGCTCGGGAGCCGGGCCCGGCGCCTCGTCGCCCGGAACGAGGACGAGCTCGCGGCCGCCCGGCTCGATGACGCGGCGGCCGAAGCTGGCCGACCTCATTTCTCAGCCCTCCACCAGCGGCGCCGGTCGGGTGGCCGTCCCGACAATTCGAGCGCGAGGGTGGCGATCGCATCGGTGAATTTGCCGCGCTGCGCCGCCGCGATCTTCGCGCCGCCCGATATCGTCGTGAACAAGGCCGGCTGGAACGGGATCACGCTCTTCGGCTTGACCTCGACGACGTGCTGCAATTCCTGCAGGGTCACGGCGTGCCGGCCGCCCTCGCCGTGGCGATTGACCACGAGGATATTGGGCCGCTTGCCGTCGCGTTCTCCCAATGCCGTGCGCAACCGCACGGTGTCGCGCACCGAGCGCAATGTCTGGTCGGCGACCATGACGCAGAAATCGGCCATCTCGAGCGCCCGCCTATAGGGCGCGGCGGGAATCCGCGGCACGTCGACGATCACGTAATGGAACTGCTCGCGCAGCGCCGAGACGAGGGTCTCGACCGCGACGGCGGTGAAATGCAGATCCTCGCTCAGCGGCTCTTCCGAGCCCAGCACGAACAGGCGCTCGCCGACCGGCGTCATCACGCGGTCGAGCAAGGTGTTGTCGATGCGCAACGGGTTGGCGAGGGCCTCGCGCAGCCCGGAGTTGGGCTTGATGTCGAGCGCCAGCGCGCAATCGCCGTTCTGCAGGTCGAGGTCGACGAGGGCGACCCGCCGGCTCTGCCGGTGGGCGAGATACCAGGCCATGTTGACCGCCAGTGTCGTGGTGCCGACGCCGCCGCGCGCCCCGACAAAGGCAACCAGGGTTCCGAGCTTTCTTTGGATCGGGCTCGCTTCGCCGGTGTGGGCCCGGCCGCTGGTCAGCGCCCTCGCCAGCAGCTGCTGGTTGACCGGCTTGACGACGTACTCGGTGACGCCGGCATGCATGAGATCCCGGTAGAGGCCGATCTCGTTGCGGTTGCCGATCGCGATCACCGCCACGCCGGGCTCGCAGACATCGGCGAGCTCGCTGATCTTCGAGACCGGCAGGTCGATGCCGCTGATGTCGACGATCAGGATGTTGGGCGAGCGATGCTGGCCGAGATGCTCGATCGCCTTGGCGATGCCGCCGCGCATGATCGTGCCCTGCCCGAGCGACAGCTGGGTCACGCATTCGTGCAGCAGCTTGTCGGTCTCGGCGTCGGCGACGAAGGCGAGAAACGGCGGCCGCCCCGCCGGCGCCTTGCTGGGCGCAGTTCTCTCGATCGGCGCCGGGGCTTCGAGGACGCTCCTCATGTTCTGGTTCTTTCTGCGATCGGCCGATGCGGGGTAAGGTGCTGCTCGCTCTTCATTCGGTCTTTACCGCCTCGCGCTTGGAACCGCGAACCACGTCGACCGGCGGCTGCTGGACGATGATCGCCTTCTCCGGCATCGCGCCGCCGAGCGCCGGCGAGACGTCGCCCGCCCAGGTCGGCTTGACGCCGGTCGCGCGGCCGGGCCCGGCGGTCGAGGTGGCGACGAGGCCGTCGGGACCACTGACGCTGCGCAGGGTCAGCGACAATTTGCCGAGCTCGGTGGCGACGTTGACCTTCTCGGCCTGTTCGGGTGTCACTTCGAGGGTCACGGTCCGGCCGAAACTGCCCCCTGACTTTACGTCAAGCGCGTCGATCGCCAGCACGCGAAGGTTCTCGACCACCGTCTCGCTGACCGAGCGGCGGGTGATCGTGGTGCTCTCGCCCTTGAAGTTCTGGGTCAGGATCACGTCGACGCGATCGCCCGGGAACAACAGGCCGGTGCTCGCCCCGCCGGTGATGACGGGGATGGAGATAGCCCGAGCTCCGGGGGTCAGCACGACCTGCAGGAAGTCGCGGTCGCCCGGCCTGACGATGCTGCCGCGCCGGATTGGCTCGCCGGCGGCGGTGTCGTGCGCCGGGCGCATCGCGGCGCCGTAGACCACCGCTCGCGTCTCCTCGTCGATTTCGGGCTTGGTCTGGCGGGCGCCCTCGGAGGGCCGGACGATCTCCCCCGGATCGACCGGTCGGGGGACCACCTGCCAGGTCACATCCTGGGCGCGCAGCAATGTGCCCGCCGCCAACGGCACCGTGGCGACGAGGATTTCATTTTTCGGCGTGTTGGCGTTGGCGTCGCCCTGCGTCGGCATCGCGCGCAGGATCACAACGACGGCGACGGCGAGCGAGATCAGAAACAGCACGGTCAGGATGGTTTTGGCGCGCATCGCGGCTCACCTGGACGGAAAATATTGCACGAGGAGGACGACTATACCGGCCGCGGCGATCGCGACCCCATAAGGCACGGTC
>Ga0210402_10002284_pt1 | contig 18817 bp, 18 predicted proteins | sample IncBWC7MmetaG_FD_161055 | JGI IMG/M metagenome (GOLD analysis project Ga0210402, IMG submission 161055) | Forest soil microbial communities from Barre Woods Harvard Forest LTER site, Petersham, Massachusetts, United States - Inc-BW-C-7-M | ecosystem: Environmental > Terrestrial > Soil >... | reverse complement strand
CCGTAGGCGTCGCTATGGCTGGAGCCGATGAGTTCGATCCTTACAAAGACTAGACAAGGGACTGCTTCGGCAGTCCCTTAACTAAATTAAAACGTCGATTTCTCTTTTGCTCCAACAGCCCGCGTCTACGAGGGCAACATATAAAGTTCGGCGTGACAAGTATCATTTCCGGCGTCGAGTGTTATTCGATAACCAAGCTTCCGCCTTGGATGGACAACGAGCGCTGGCCGAAAACAGACTACGCACGTGCCCTCAGTACGACGAACGCTTTGATAGACGATCCCGCTGGAGCCTTCATAAAGAAGCCTGATCGCCAGAGCTTGTGATGGACCATAACACTGTGGAACCGGGTCAGGCTGGCGACAGATTTGCGCCTCTGTTTCATCCAGATGGTGAAATTCGCCGTGGAAGTCAGCGAGAAAATCCGCGTATTCAAACGTGAATTCGCCGACTATCCTGCCTTCCTTAAGGAAGCGGCGCCGATGGAACGCTACTTCAGCGATCGAAGTTTCGAGTTCGACGCTCGCATACCAGGCCCCGCGTGTCGAATCGTTGAGGCGTCCGCCGTGAGGACCGGGGTGACAAAAAGCCGCATTGACGATGTGTGCTTCAGGTACACCATATAAGAGTTCCCCCGGGCCAATGCCGGCTGTTCCTCTGCGTTCCGCCAGCTTGCGCTCATTGGTTGCTGCATCGAGTTCAGTCAGATCCGTGATGGTCTGCGTGGGAAGCTGAAGCTTTTCGAGAACACTTCCCTCGCTGTATTTTGACGGAATCAGTCGATGCGTGTCGGTGTTTTCAAAAGTTCGAAGAAAAGCCAAATTATCTGCCCCCTCGGGCAGCATCGAGAAGACTCCGAACCTGCTGCAATCCGGGGATTCCCGCCTTAACTACGAACTCCAGAGGGCTTTGACCGCCGAACAGAAAATTGTCGTTAGGCCGTGTCATCCATTGATCCGCGGCCTCATCGGGCAGCAGGATATGAAGCGCTTTGAAGATGCCAACGATATAGGAGATGCGCGTTAGTTCGTCCTGGCTGAGAGTGCTCGCAGCCGTTTTGAGTTTGTAGACAGTAGATCGCGGCATGCCCCCAAGCAATTCGCCAGCACGTTCCGTCGAGATCTGCCACTTATCAACGATAGCGAAGAAGCCGTCAACTGCGGATTGACTCAAACGCTCCCGAGTCTCCAGACGGCTGAGGTCGGGCATGACTTCGAATTGGTATCCAGGTGCAGCGTACGTCGGGAATGTGGACATAAACTCCTCCGATCTCTATTAGAGTCTCATATTAGACTAAACATGTCTACATATAGACCAAATACTCAAAAGCAAGTTTGAAAACATTGAGAAAGAATTACCGCTGCCAGGTAGGGATCGAAATTGGGGTCCTTTGGGGTCCGAGAGTGATTTTTGGGGCCGAAGCAGGCTGGCAGAGGAGCACAAAACCTGCACCACAGAAAGGGCAACTGTAAGCGAAAAATGGCCGCAAATAAGCTGAATTACCGCTGCTGGGTAGAGACCGAATTCGGTCCAATTTGGGTCCATTCACTGCCAAGAGCCATACAAAAAAGGGACTACACGCAAAACAAACCTAAGCGAAACAATAGGTTAGCAATTCAATTTTTGGTTCTGGACCAGATCTTGGGATCTTATTTTCAATAACTTAGCGCGTGACCTGAGTCCGAGTTGGGTCCAATCGAATAGCCAGTGCGCTCGACTGGGAGCGGAAAGTTGTCTCAAGCGAGATCGGTAGGAGTCAGCGCCATCCAAAAGACGCTCACTATAACAAAGGATCCCGAAAAACTCATTTTCGACGAGAAAGGCTTAGTTCGCGTGAATGTTTGCTAATACGAGCTGAGAATTATTCATTTTTGCGGCGATGTACATGTACTTGGCGCTCACCTTGATGCCGGCAAACGGATTTCAACTCGCAGGCCCCGCGGAATGGCATTCTCCGCGCGAACCATGCCACGGTGAATCCGTACTACACGATCAGCAATAGCCAGACCCAGCCCCGTTCCGCCCGATTGCCGATCGCGTGCATCAGCCACGCGATAGAACGGTTGAAAGATGTTGGCGAGTTCTTGCTGAGGAACGCCCGGTCCGTAATCGCGGATGATGAGGAAGACCCATGGAATGCCTTCGGCATCTCGACGCTGTAACTCGATCTCAACCGACGTTCGCGGCGCCGTATAACGGATGGCATTGCGGATCACATTTTCGACGGCGCTGTGGAGCAGTTCCTCATTGCCTTGGATGGAATATTCCTCGTCAGCCGTCAACTTGATGATGCCGTCAGGTTCGCGCGACTCAAATTCGGCATCACGGACTATTCCCGTGACTATCTCGGTCAAATTTACTCGTTTCATCTGTACCGGCGTAGCCGATGTGTCCAGCTTGGCGAGTGTGAGCATACGCTCGATCATCTCACTCAAACGCTCAAGGTCTTGCTCAATGCGATCAAAGGCCGGATCGTCGCCTTTCCTCTCGCGCACAAGATCGACTGCCACATTTAACCTGGCCAACGGTGAGCGCAATTCGTGCGAAAGGTCATAGATGAGCTGACGTTGGCGGGAAATGAGCTCTTCGATGCGGTCAGCCATGATGTTGAAATCGCGCACAAGGTCTCCGAGTTCGTCACGTCTATGTTCTGTCTCGGCTGCTGCTCGTGTGCTCAGGTTGCCCGCCGCCAGCTGTCGCGACGCGTCTTGCAGGCGCAAGATTGGGTTCGTGAGATAACGCGTGAGCAAATAACAAACGAAACCAGAGACCAGTAGGGCAACGCCCCACCGTACAGCAATAGCGGCGAAGTCGACGCCGAGCGCGGCTCGTGGGCCGGCCGGAAGCTCGGTGGCGAAAATGTATTCGTGAACGTTACTGCCCGGCAGCATCAGTGCAACACGGACGATGCCATACTTCATGCTGAAGTCCGATGTCTTTAGGGCCGTTACACGGGGAATCATGTCCTTGAAGGTCTCGCAATTCTGACCCCCAAGTTTGTCTCCAACCGAATCGAATAGGCAGGCCCGCAAGTGTGCGTCAAGCTCGAGTTTTTCAAGGTAAGCCGATGCCGCGGGCGCCCCACCTCGCTCAAGTTCTGCAATCGCAAGCATGCCTGATGACCGCGCCGTGTCGGTCAAGCTTGCATGCCATCGCGAAGGCACACTTCGTGGGCCCAGAAAAAAAGTCAGAACAAGGGCGATGGCAGTCACAATTGCCGTGAGCCAGAACGACAGAAATATCTTAAGAAAAAGACTGCGCATGACGGACTTCATTTCTGCTCGGATCGCACGACGAAGAGATATCCGCTACCCCGTACGGCTTTGATCCTCTCGCCGCTTTGCGCGAGACCCAGCTTTTTACGCACGTTACTGACATGCACGTCGATGACACGATCGAAAGGGCCAAGCCTACGGCCGAGAACCGTTTCCGTAAGATGGTCGCGGGTGACGACGCGCCCGGCATCGAGCATGAGCGTCTCCAGTAACGTAAATTCCACGCTGGTCAGGTCGAGCGGAGCTTCATGGATCCATGCCTCGCGCGCAGCCGGATCGAGGCGGATATCACCCACAGAAAGTGTAGTTGCCGCAGCGATTGATCTGTTGCTACGCCGCAAAATCGCGCGAATACGAGCGATGAGCTCTCGTGGATTGAACGGCTTGGGTAGATAGTCGTCAGCACCAATCTCCAATCCCAGAATGCGTTCAATATCTTCGCCCCGCGCCGTAAGGATCAATACCGGCACGGAGGATTGCGTTCGCAGGCGCCGCAGCACATCAAGGCCGCCTACAAGCGGGAGCATGAGATCAAGGATGACAAGTGAGTGCTCACGAGAGAGAGCACGTTCGAGTCCGTGCTGCCCGTCGTGCACCGCCTCCATCGCGAACCCTTCGCTGCTTAGCCGCTCAATGAGCAGTCTGCACAGCTCTACATCATCATCGACGATGAGGACCCGATCCATGCTCTGACTTGATGCTAGTCCATCACTCAACTCGCAACAGCGATCTTTACAAAACTTTACCAACCTTAATCAATCTTTATCGCACGCAATGTATGCCGATGATGGAATCGGAATAAGTAGATAGTGAGGATGGTATGAAGAAAGTTTTGATCTGGTCTGGCGCTGCGTTGATCCTGATTGTTGCCGGTATTGCAGCGGCGCGAGCGGATGGGCGGTCCTGGCATAGATGGTGTCATAGCGGATGGGAATTTGGTCCTCTCGGCTATGTCGCGCATGCTTTGGACCTGAACGACGCGCAAAAAACGCAGATCAAGTCCATCTGGCAGACTGAGCGGCCGACCATCTCTTCGCTCGTGCACGAATTCGCCGCCGCGAGCAAGGAGATGGATGCCGCGACCGCACAAGACAGCCTGGATGAAAGCAAGGTTCAGGAAATTGCTGATAGGCAAGGCGCAACAGTAGCAAAGCTCCTGGTCGAGAGAGAGCGGCTGAAGTCAAAGATTTACTCCACTGTCTTGACGCCTGACCAGCGCACCAAGGCCGACGAGTTGCAAGCGCGGTGGCATTCCCGGCTGGATCAGATTGCGGACAAGCTGGGAAATGCTGCCGATGGAAAGTGAGGACGACGTGTTCTTCCCGGCCAGAACGCGAATCTGCGCAAAAGAGGTCAGCTGCCATGCGTGACTATTTGGTCTTTATCCTCAGAAACTCACTCCGCAGCAAGCGACGCACTCTGTTGACGATCGCAAGCATCGCGGTCTCCCTGTGCCTGCTTGCGGTTCTTATGGCGTTGTACCGCGCGTTATTTCTTGCGCCTGACCCGATTCCGGGTGAGGCGCTGCGCCTGATTGTCCACCACAAAGTGTCGCTGACGCAGGAACTGCCTCTCTCGTACGAAGAGAAGATCGCGCAGATTCCTGGTGTCAAAGCTGTGACCAGTCTGCGCTGGTTTGGCGGCGTCTACAAAGATGCACGCGATCCCAAAAACCAGTTTGCGCGCTTCGGAATTGAACCAGCCCACTTCTTTGACGTCCATCCGGAAATCACCATGCCGCAGGAGCAGATACTGGCGTTTCAAAAGCAGAAAACAGCGTGCATTGCATCGAGATCGCTGGCAGAGAAGCTCGGCTGGAAAATCGGTGAGCGCATCACGATTGTTGGCGACATGTTGCCGGTCAACCTTGAATTGACGCTGGTCGCGATCTTCGATCAACCAGTCGAGTCGGGAGTGATCTATTTCAATCGCGATTACCTGCAGGATAGTCTGCCCCCTGGAGACCCGCATCGCAACATGGTGCAACAGTATTACGTGGAGACTGCTTCGAAGGAAGACGTCGCGCGCGTAGCTCCCGCCATTGATGCCATGTTCGCTGAGTCGTCGGCGCCTACAATGACAGAGAACGAGCACGCATTCATGCTCGGCTTTGTGTCGTTCGTCGGCAACGTCAAGTTGTTCCTCCTGGCGATCAGCTCCGCAGTGACCTTCACGATCATCATTGTTTCCGCGAATACCATCTCGATGTCAGTGCGCGAGCGGGTTCGCGAGGTAGGCGTTCTCAAGACGCTAGGGTTCTCCACATCCAATGTCCTCGGAATGATCGTCGGCGAATCGGCCATGATTGGCACGGCCGGAGGCGCAATCGGGTGCGTGATTGCGGCTTTGCTTTGCTCCCTCATTGCGCAAGCTATCCGTCATGGGCCTGCGTATATACAAGAGCTGCGGTCCTTCGCCATGACGCCGCTAACTATATTGCTGACGGTATTCGCGGCAATACTGATTACCGCAGCGAGCGCCTTCGTCCCCGCGTTGTCCGCGGCGCGAACTCCCATTGTCGAATCGCTCAGGCACACAGGGTAAAGCCATGAAAATTCCGCTTGCCTATAACCTCCGCAATCTCATCATACGCAAGACGACTACGCTGATGACCGCCGCTGGAATCGCGCTTACAGTTTCGGTGCTGGTTGCCTCGCTTGCCACGATAAACGGGCTGCGCAATGCTTTCGCAAATACAGGGAATGAGTTGCAGATTCTGGTGCTGCGAAAGGGTGGCACGTCGGAGCTAGGCAGCTCGGTCACTCGCGAAGCCTTTGCACAGCTGCGAGCCTTAAGTGGAATTGCACGGAGCAAATCGGGCGAGCCGATGGCATCGCTCGAAATGGTGCAAGTCATCAATTTGCCCAGCGTGGATAACCCGAAGGGCATGAATGTCACCCTGCGCGGTCTGCCGCCTGTCGGCATTGAGATGCGCAATGTCCGACTCGTGAGCGGACGATGGTTCGAGGCCGGTCAGCGGGAAGTCGTTGTGGGCAAGTCTGTAGCAAAGCGCTATCCGCGCGCGCAATTAGGAGGGCACCTTCGCTTCGGGCGTGGAGATTGGGTAATTGTCGGGGTCATGGACGGAGGGCAGTCCGCTGTAAACAGCGAAATATGGGGCGATTTAAACCAGATCAGTTCGGACTACAACCGCCAGAACGGTCTCAGCTCGATCCTGGTCCGCGCAACGGATGCCGCTGCCGTCCCTGCATTGATCAAGAGTATCAATGATGACCGGCAACTGAACGTGTCTGCTATGCCGGAACAGCAATATTACGCAAGCCAGACTTCATCCGGAATACCGATTGAATTCCTCGGCATCTTAGTTGCCGTCATCATGGCTGTCGGCAGCAGCTTTGCCGCCATGAATACCATGTACGCCGCCGTGTCGCGCCGTAGCCGCGAGATCGGCACTCTTCGAGTTCTAGGCTTCTCGCGCGGAAGCATACTGGTTAGCTTTCTGATGGAGGCGCTCCTGCTGTCCGCGATGGGCGGCGGGCTGGGTTGCTTGATCACGTTGCCGCTGAACATGGTCACTACCGGCATTGGCAGCTTCACCAGCTTCAGCGAAATTGCATTTAACTTCCGCGTGGGCTTCACCGCCATGGCGACCGGACTAATCTTCGCCATGCTTGTTGGCGCAGCCGGCGGGTTCTTCCCGGCCAGGAGCGCAGCGAAGAAAGAAATACTGGGAGCTCTCCGTGAGATCTGACTGGGACGCAGGACTCGAGAGCTTACGGATCGACCGCTCCACGCAAGAGCCTCCTTCTAAGCCGCGCACACGATGGATTCTTGTTGCGAGTGCGGCTGTCATTTTTGTGGGAGCAGCAGTGTTGATCTACGCGAACTACAGCCGCGCCATAAGCGTGCAGGTTATACGGGTCACGGCGGTCCGGCAGTCATCAAGTGGAGAAGGCAGCATCGTACTCAACGCGACTGGATATATTGTGGCGCACCACGAGCTTCAGGTGGCTTCCAAAGTCAGTGGAAAAGTGGCCTGGATTGGCGCCGAACAGGGTGATCAGGTCAAGAAAAATCAGGAAGTCGTCAGGCTTGACGACACAGAGTATCGTGCGCAGGTAGAGCAAGCTAGAGGAAATCTCGCGAACCTGGAGGCCAAGCTTGTAGAGCTCGAGCACGGCTCGCGTCCACAAGAGATTGCTCAAGCGCACGCAAATCTGTTGCAGGCGCAAGCCGACCTCGCCAACAGCAAGCTGGTGTATGAACGTAACAAGGCGCTGCATACCGAAGGTATCATCTCTCGGCAGGACTTCGACAATGCACAGTACACCTACCGCAATATTCAGGCAAAGACAGATTCTCTTGCGCAGGCGTATGACTTGGTGAAAGTTGGCCCGCGTGAAGAAGACATTGATGCGATGAAAGCGCAGGTCGAGCAGGCGAGAGGTGTGCTGGCTTTCGACCAAGACGAGTTGAATAACACGGTCATCCGCGCTCCTATCGACGGCTGTGTCCTTGAGCGCGCTGTGGAGCAGGGTGAATACGTTACGACCGGTTTTGTGGGTGATAAGGGAGCCAAAGGCTATGTAGTAACTCTGGCAGACTTGAACGACCTTCAAGTGGAGCTTGATATCGCCCAGAACGATTTCGCCAGGTTGCACCTGGGACAGAATGGAATCGTCACGACCGACGCATACCCTGACCGGAAATATGAGGGCAAACTGATCGAGATTTCGCCTAAGGCGAATCGCGATAAGGCCACGGTTCAAGTAAAGGTGCAAATACTTCACCCGGATGCTTATCTGCGGCCAGATATGAATGCCAGTGTTGCCTTGGTCGAGCCTCAGGCCCAGAGCAAGAGCATCGAAGCCAAACCTCTCATCATCATTCCTGCTTCGGCTGTCCGGGATGGCAGCGTCTTTTTGGTTGTAGACGACAAAGTGCTGCGACGCAAGGTGCGGGTTTCGCGGACAATTCCCGACGGAGCACAAATTGAAAGCGGCCTGATTGGCGGCGAAGACCTGATCGTAAATCCGCCTGCCAATCTAAACGATGGACGAAAAGTTCACGAACAAGGACAGACATCATGAGCGAAGTTGTGATCGAGACATTCGGATTAAGCAAGGAATACATTCGCGATGAGTTTCACATTACTGCACTCAAGAATGTGGACATAACGATTCGACGGGGCACCTTCGTTGCCCTGATGGGTCCATCCGGGTCGGGCAAATCTACGCTGCTGCATCTGGCAGCCGCTCTGGACCGTCCCACGTCGGGAGATATTCAGGTGTTAGGGCAAGATCTGTATACCCTCGATGAGGGACAGGTCGCACGTTGGCGCAATGCCCATATCGGATTTGTATTTCAATCCTTTAACCTGATTCCTGTTCTTACGGCACTTGGAAATGTGGAGTTGCCGCTACGGCTCACATCATTGTCATCGACAGAGCGGCGAAAACACGCGGAGAATGCGCTTCGACTCGTGGGCTTAGGTGATCGCATGCACCATCTTCCACGCGAACTCTCAGGAGGCCAGGAGCAGCGCGTAGCCATCGCGCGAGCGATCGTGACCGACCCAGATCTGATTCTTGCCGATGAGCCCACCGGTAACCTGGATGCGGCTTCGGCGGAGGATGTCTTGACCCTATTGATACAACTGAACAAGAAATTCGACAAGACGATCGTGATGGTTACTCATGATCCGTATGCTGCTAGCTTTGCTGGCGGTGTGCGTCACTTGGAGAAAGGCACTTTGCTGCCTGAAGAAACATCATCGTTCGACACGAAAGGCACCATTTAGCTAAGACCTGACCGGCCAAAGTCGCGCAAATAGCGTTCGCTATTTTTCCTTGGCCCTCATTCTGAACGTGTAGTCCGCACGAAATGAATCCACGCGACATTCGCGATATCGGCCACATTTCAAACCTTGAAGCACGAACATACAAAATGCATTCGTGCCTTCCACATTCGCAACTTCCAACAAAAATGACCAAACAACAGTAAAGATGCGACATCTAGGCTGTGAATCCCATCTGCCTCAACGGCGATTGACGGGCTCGCTGTCCGTTGTTGATAAACGGGCGGAGTACATCTGTTTAATCGACTATTCGAATGGATGATAATCAACCACCAAATGGATGATTATCGCAACTGGCGATCTGTACGGTGAAGGTCAACTAGGGCCCTGGGATGGGTAATTTCAAGTCAATACCAAAAGCTAAAAAGTGGAATGACCCCTTGAATTGGCACATTCGCGATGGGCACACTCTCCGGGAGAGGAAGCGGGAGTGGAGAGACGAAAACGATATTCCCGGAAGTTTCAGCGCATGGCCGTAGAGCGCATGAAGACATGCGAGAGCGTCGATGAGTTGGCGAAGGAGCTCGGGGTGACCCGACGATGCCTCTACAAGTGGCGCACTAAGCTTGAGGCGGCTGAACCTGGGGAAGAAGCAGTGCGCCCGAGTACACATGCATCGGCCCACCGAAAGGAAATCCTTCAGCTCAAGCGCTTGCTCGCCGAGAAGGCGATGGAGGTGGATTTTTTGAAGGGTGCCTTGCGAAAAGTAGAGGCTCGACGCCAGGGCAACGGCGGCTCTGGCGGGAAGGCATCTACGAACAGATCCGAGAACTGATGCCATTGCAAGGCAGGCTGAGCATCGAGCACATGTGTCAGTTGGTAGCGGTGAGTCGCAGAGGTTTCTACCGCTCGTTGCGACAACGGGAACCGGCGGAGGAAGAGACGGAAGTGCGGTCATTGATTCAACAGATCGCTCTGGAACATCGTCGCCGTTACGGCTATCGACGGATCACTGCAGAACTGCACCGCCGAGGCGTGCAGGTGAACCGCAAGCGGGTGGCACGGATGATGCGGGACGATAATTTGCTGGCCATTCAACCGCAACGGTTCGTCGTCACTACGAGGGCAAAGCATAAGTGCGAAGTGTACTTGAACCTGGCAAGTCGCATGACGCTGACTGGGATCAACCAGCTCTGGGTCGCCGACATCACCTACGTCCGCTTGAAAGGCGAGTTTGTCTACCTGGCGGTGATCCTCGATAGTTTCTCTCGCAAAGTTGTAGGGTGGGCTGTAGATCGAACGATGATGAGTAGCCGCCTCACGGTGGCTGCGCTGGAGCGTGCAGTTGCAGATCGACAGCCGCAAGCGGGTTTGGTGCACCATTCCGATCGAGGGCTTCAATATGCGAGCCCGGAATATGTGGCGGCGCTGGACATACTGAATCCTGACCTACAGATGCCCGGTGGGACCATGATCACTGATCTTAATTATCCGATAACCCTCAAGTTGCCCCAGCCGGCAGAGTTGTTGGCCGCACGCGATTGGGTCCCTTGCTCCGCCGAAAAATTCTTCCTAACCGCAAGCCCACAATCCTGTCTAATGCGCTGAATGGGGAATGACGATTACGCGCTCGTCCGGAGTGTTCTGGCCGGAGACAAAGACGCTTATGGTTCGCTTGTAGCTCGCCACAGCCAAAGTCTTTTTCGTGTCGCTTTCCGCATTACGGAAGATGAGGCCGACGCTGACGAAGTCGTGCAGGAAGCATTCCTTCGAGGCTATCGCAATCTTGAGGGCTACGACGCTCGATCGAACTTTCGAACCTGGATTTACCGGATCGCTATGAACTGCGCACTTGATGTTTTGAACAAGCGAAACAACCAGACGCTAGTGCCGATTGCCGAGGACTATGACGGTGAACAGGCAGCTGTTCAACTCGCAGATCGCGCTGCCGGGCCTGACCGGCTCCTGCTTAGCCAGGAAATACAGGCGCGGAGACATGCAGCCATGGAGAAGCTGACACCAACCGAACGCATTGCCTTTGTTCTGCGCCACATGGAGGACCGATCGACGGAGGAGATAGGGACAGCGCTTGGAATAGCGCCGAACTCGGCGAAGCAGGCGGTCTTTCGCGCAGTACAAAAATTACGGCAATCGCTTGCGCCACTCTGGGTGAAGTCATGAAGCACTTAACAGAAGAAGAAATGATCGAGCACTACTACTCCGAGGATCTGTATAAGGCTGACGCCGAGATACATCTTGAAGCCTGTAAGCAGTGCTCGCAATCCTATGCGGAACTGGGCAAGCTATTAGGCAGTGTTCGCGCGCCGGAGCCGCCGGAGCAAAGCTCTGATTACGGAGCCCAAGTTTGGCAATCCATTCAAGGGGCGTTGCAACCCTATCAGGCAAAACAAAAGCGCAGCTTCTTTCAGTGGCCTCAGCTTGCTTATGCAGCTGCCTGCCTTCTGTTTTTAGCAGGGGCATTTCTGGCGGGAAGAATGTGGGAGCACGCTCACACCAAACCTTTGCTGGCAACTGCTACTCCGCAACAAACAAAAGAGCGAGTCGTGCTCTTTGTTCTCAACAATCACCTCGACCGGTCAGAGCGGCTTCTTGTTCAGCTGAATCACGCTGGTGCTGATGGGGAACAGGTAGATTTGCCGCTGCGGGGAGAAGCCCGGCAGTTGCTCACCGACAATCGACTGTACCGGCAAAGCGTCTCCCAGTCTAACGATCCTCTTCTCATTGCTGCGCTCGACCATCTTGAACGCGTGCTTCTTGAAGTTGCCAACTCGCGGGACGAGTTGAGCGCCGCGGACATCGGGCGCATCGAGCAGGAAATGAATACACAAGGTCTGCTCTTCCAGATCCGTGTTCTTCGCACAAAGGTTTCTGAACAAAAGCTGAACGCCCAGGCTATCGGCAAAGGAGCTACTCTCTAAATGAAAACCAAGTACTGCTTTTATCTCTCTGCAGTCTCCCTTGGCTTGTCACTCTCGATTCCATCTGCTTCGGGACTCATCTTTCAACCCACTGAATCTGATGCGGTTCAGACGAACGCGCGTGAAGATCAGCTTTATTCCGATGCGACACGCGGTATTAATGAGAGCCGCTGGTCGGATGCAGAGTCATTACTGGATCAGGTTATCGATCAGCATGGCCGCCGCGCTGATGGCGCTCTCTACTGGAAAGCCTATGTCGAAAATAAGGAAGGCCGTTCTTCCGATGCTCTAAAGACCTGCGCCGATCTTCGACAGTCCTATGCAAAGAGCACATGGCTCAAAGAATGCAACGCGCTGGAAATCGAGATACGCGGCAAGAGCGGCAGCCCGGTTCAACCGCAGGGAGAGCAGGATGAAGATCTGAAGCTGCTCGCGTTGAACTCGCTCATGCAGAGTGGAGATGCCAATGCTCTGCCCATTCTCAAGCAAATTCTCGAAGGGCAGCAATCCGAACGACTGAAAGAGCGCGCCCTCTTTGTCCTTGCGCAAGACCAGTCCAAGCCGGCACAGGATCTGCTTGGGCAAATTATTCGCGGGGAGAAAGATCCCACCTTACAGGTGAAGGCTATCCGCATGCTTGCGGTCACCAGGGGAAACCAGGCCGCCGACATACTTGCGGATATTTACGGTAAGTCGAGCAATCAGTCCGTCAAGAAGGCTGTTCTGGATTCGTATCTCATCATGGGTACACCCGATAAGTTACTCCAGGTGGCGCAGCACGAATCCGATCCGGAACTAACACAGCATGCCATTCACGAACTCGGCGCTCTGGGGGCTGTCTCGCAGTTATCGAGCATGTACCAGGCAACTGCAAGCAAAGACGCGAAGGCTGCGATCATCCATGCACTAGTTGCCGCTGGAGGCAAAGGTGGGGATGCACTGAGCGCGATCGCCTCGTCTGAGCAGGATCCCGATCTCCGCCGCAAGGCGATCCGCAATATGGGGGTTGCCGGCGGATCTTCCGCGATTCCAACGCTGTTGTCGATCTATTCCAAAAGCACAGATGAAGAATCGAAACGAGCTGTTCTCGACGCGCTCTTTGTTGCCGGAGACGCACGCGATCTAGTCTCTCTGGCACGCGCAGAGAAAGATCCTTCTGCAAAACGAGATATCGTCGGAAAGCTTGCCGTGATGCACAACAAGGAAGCGACCGACTACATGATCGAAGTTCTCAATAAATAAGGAGCCAGGTTATGAAGAAGCATCTAGTTGCAATCGTTATCTGCGCGTCCACGTTTGCACTTCTGGCGCAGCAACCCAAGGTCAGCAACACTCACTTTACGGTCGAACCGATAGGAGGAACTCTCACCGCGACGGTGGATCGATTTCGCAACTCGACTGAACAGCTCTGGCTTGGATATGAAGTGCCGGCTCTTCCACAATCGCATCTATCTACGTGTTCGAACTGGTCTGATTCATCAGCGATGGACGATGGATGTTGCGGTGAATATCGACTGGAAGAGACCAACTACAGCATGAACCGTGGCGACCATGCGCCAGCTGTTCAAAATATCTACGTTCTTCTTCGACTGGATCACGATCAACTGATCAGAATCAGGCCGGTGATGGCAGGGTGCCGCCTCGATGCCGGTGGTGTTCCGTTCACCTGGCTGACCGGGGTCAAGCCAGAAGAGAGCATATCTTTTCTCACCCAACTTGCGACGCAGACATCCCAATCGAATCGCTCACAAGTCGTCGATGGAGCACTTCTGTCGATCAGCTATCATGCAACACCGGAAGCTACTAGTGCGCTCGCTGGAATTGGGTCATCAACCGCACCCATGCACGTCCGTGAGCAAGCAGCCTTTTGGCTTGGAGTGCAACGGGGGCATGAGGGTTTCGTAGCCTTGCAAGAGATGGAAAAGAAAACCACCGACGCATCGCTTCGAGAAAAGCTGCCGTTTGATTTTTCGCAAAACTCCGATCCTGAGGCTGAAAACGAATTGTTGCGCATGGCGAAGTCTGACACTGACGTCAAAGTCCGTGAACAGGCACTTTTCTGGCTTGCGCAAAAGGCCGGCAAAAAGGCGGCAGGAGCAATTACGGACGCCATTGAAAACGACCCTGAAACGGACGTAAAGAAGAAGGCAGTCTTTGCTCTCAGCCAGTTGCCAAAGTACGAAAGCGTTCCTCAACTGATTCACGTCGCCGACACCAATTCCAATCCAGTAATTCGCAAAGAGGCGTTTTTCTGGCTGGGACAATCCCATGATCCCCGCGCTTTGGCATATCTGGAGCAGGTACTGAGGAGATAGAGCCTTAAGGCGGGTGACTGTTGCAACTGCGCCTTCCGAATCAAAGCCGACCCATCTTTGAACGCTACTTCCGATTGCTCTATTGCTGATACATCCTTTCGTTCTCCAGCCCTCTTTGAAACGGTGATCTCGCCGGCCGGACTTCCTTGCCCTCGACTCGATTTGTCATATTCCAAGTGTGATCCGGCGATGACCGGCAGTTCGGACATGGGGATCGCCCGATTTTTGCCAGCATGTCCTCGGTTGGATCGAGGCGGGTTTGTATACTGCGCATGGCGGCCGAGTGGACTGAACGGCAGCGGCCAGGTTTTCCTGTTGTCCAGAACGATTGTCGGCAGTCATGCGACGGCCATGAGAGTAGGCGTTGCTTCTGCCGTCTGATCCGGTTATGGCCGATCGAGAAGGGAATGAGGAATGCGCCATCGGGGTGTCCCGGTAATGCTCGCAGCGGTCTTCGCTTTTGCGATAACCGTGATGGGCCAGGAGGAGCCGAGCGGCGGCCAGAATGCCGCGCAGCAGCAGACACCGAACAAGGACATGACCCCGGAGCAACGGGCCGCTGCCACGCGCGTTTTTCTGGGCCTCGGTCCGGAGCCGGATAAGGCAGCCGCGGCGCGCGGAACGCCGCTGTACACGAAGAACTGTGCCTTTTGCCACGGTTCACAGGCACGCGGCGCGACGGGCCCCAGCCTGATTACCTCGGATGAGGTGCTCAACGACGACCATGGAGAGCGACTGACGCCGTTCCTGAAAAAAGGGCGCCCGGAGGACGGGATGCCAGCGTTTGCCACGTTGTCGGATAGTCAACTGAAGGATGTTGCTGAATTTCTGCATTGGCAGGTTGAAGAGGTCGCGAATCGCGGGGCATATCATGTGCTGAACATTCTGGTGGGAAATGCGGCGAAGGGGCAGGTGTATGTCGCGGCTCACTGCATGTCGTGCCATTCGGCGGCAACGTTCGCGCATATCGGCAGTAAGTTCCGCTCTGCCGATATGCTGCAGCGTGGGTGGATCTGGCCGATGCGGCCGGGTGACATCTCGCTCGCGACTACCGCGACAGTGAAGATGGCGGACGGCACTACGATGGCCGGGCGTGTCACGCAGGTTAGCGATTTCCGCATCACGCTGGTGGACCGTGCGGGCCAGACGCACGTGATCGACCGCGAGCCGGGAGTGGAGGTACAGATGAAGGATCCGCTCGCAGCGCATCAGGAGATGATCATGACGCTGACGAACGATGATATGCACAACGTGACCGCTTACCTGGTGACGCTGAAATGAGATTGGCCAGCGGAGTTTGCGCGGTGATTGCAACTGCTGCCCTGACGGGTGCGGCGCCCGTCGCTCCCAACATCTCGCTTGACCCGAACGCAATCGGGAAAGCACCAATCAGCAGTTGGACTACCTTCAACGGCGACTACAGTGGTCAGCGGTACAGCACGCTCACACAGATCGGGCCCGCCAATGTGAACCAACTTGCCCAGCAATGGGTTTTCAAGATTACGGGAGTTGGGGCGCAGCGGGGCGCGCCCGTTCCCATGATCAAGTGCACTCCGCTCCTGGTCGATGGCGTGATCTACATCACGATTCCGGATCACGTGTGGGCGCTCGATGCGCGGACAGGAAACGCACTGTGGCATTACGACTGGGTCGATCACGGTGGCCATCTCATAGGGCAGCGCGGAGTAGGGATATGGAAGTCGACGGTTTATTTCCTAACGCCGGATAACTGGCTCATTGCGTTGAATGCGAATACCGGGCAGGAGCTGTGGAAGAAGAATTATGCCGACGCGCGCAAGCAGTATTTCTCGACGTCGGCGCCTCTGATCGTGAAGAACCACGTTATTGTCGGGGTGGGCGGGGATGCGATGGATATGCCCGGATTCCTCGATTCCTTCGATCCAGAGACGGGCAATCTGCAATGGACCTGGTGGTCGACGCCGCGCAGTGGTGATCCGGCGCTGAAGACATGGCCGAATGAGGCGACATCGGATCACGGCGGTGGCATGACTTGGATGCCGGGCACGTATGATCCCGAACTTAATCTGCTCTATTGGCCAACAGGGAATACCAATCCGGTGTTTGCCGGGCAGGGACGGCCGGGAGCCAATCTATGGACGGAGGCGATTGTCGCGCTTGACTTGGATACACGGAAATTGAAGTGGTATTTTCAAGTTTCGCCGCACGACACGCACGATTTCGACAATACGACGGCTCCGATTTTGTTCGATCAGATGGTGGACGGGAAGCCACGTAAGTTGGTCGCTCAGGCGGCTCGCAACGGCTTCTTTATAACGCTTGATCGAGTTACGGGCAAATATCTGGTGGTTAAGCCGTTTGTGCCTCTGGATTATTACTCAGGCCTTTCGCAGGAGGGGGAACCTATCCCGATTCCGGACAAGGATCCTACGGTTGGTGGTTCCATCAACATCGTAAATGCGTCAAACTGGCCGGCTCCGGCCTACAATCAGCAAACCGGTTTGGTCTATGTCAATTCGGCCGAAGGAAAAGCTATTTATTATCTGACCGATGACAGCGCAGAACCCTCAGGCTATGGCGGCACGGGGACGAGCATCGGTTATTCGCAACGTGTGTTGCAGGCGATTGATCCGCTCACAGGCAATGCAGTGTGGAAGCATGCGTATCCGAACCTGAATAATGCACCGACCACACTTGGTCCGAGCATGCTAACGACCGCGAGCAATCTGCTTGTCACCGGTGACGACCAGAAGAATGTGATCATTTACAGCGCCGATAAAGGTGAGGTGCTGTGGCACCACGAAATCAGCGCCAGCGAATCGGGTGGCGTAATTACTTACATGCTGGATGGGAAGCAATATATTTTGTTCGGAGCGGGTGACAGCCTCTACGCCTGGAGCCTGCCTCAATAGGGTGGATTCGACGAGATCCCAATACGTATGAAGAGAGATGCGAACATGATCATCAATCTGAAAGGCCGTACGGCGGTCATTACGGGTGGAAGCCGTGGTCTTGGTGAGGCGATGGCGAAGGCCCTGGCCGAAGCAGGCGCCAACATTGCGCTGGTCGCGCGCGACAGCAAGCGTCTGGAACTGGTACGCGATGCCATCGCGGAAACGGGCGGAACAGCTGCTGTCTTTACTGCCGACGTGACGCAGGAGAAAGAGGTCACCAGCTTAGCGGATGCCGTACATCAGCGGTTCGGCGCTGCGCAGATTCTGATCAACAACGCGGGAACGAATATCCGGAAGAATCTGGTGGATTTTTCGTTGGATGAGTTTCGCGGCGTTCTGGACTCGAGCCTGATCTCAACATTTCTGATGTGCCGCGCATTCGTGCCTGGTATGAAGGGCTCCGGTTATGGCCGCGTCCTGAACATGACTTCGATTATGAGTCATGTGTCGCTGCCCGGGCGCACTGCGTATTCCTCGGCGAAGGCAGCGCTTCTCGGACTGACGCGCGCACTAGCGCTGGAATTGGCAGGCGAAGGAATCACCGTTAACGGCATCAGCCCGGGGCCTTTCGGAACGGACATGAATGCGGCGGTGATGAACAATCCGGAAGCCAATGCCTTGTTTCTCGCGAGCCTGCCGGTTGGGCGGTGGGGCAAGATCGAGGAGATTGGCGCGCTGGCCTGCTATCTGTGTTCGGACGCTGCGGGATTTATCACAGGTACCGACATCCTCATCGACGGCGGGTGGACGGCCAAGTAACTCGGTCGATATGTGAAAGAGTAAATACGCCGTCGCGTTGGCCGATTCTAGCTACTTCACGGCAGGCGGCTGCGTACGCGAGGGCTGTGGCGGCACATAGTCGACCAGCGTGTCGACGGGCTTTTTCCCGGCCCATGCGATGCCACGCAACAGCATTTGCTGAATTTGATAATTGCTGAAGTTCGCGTACTCGTGCCCCTGCATCCAAACGAACGCTCTGGCTGGCTCGCCACCCGGCAAAGTGTGTTCAAAGGTCCAGATCTGCGGCACAACTTCGCCCTTGTGCGTGCCCGCGCTTGGCGTACCCGGTATGACTGCGGTAGCCAACACATGCATGCTGGGATTCTGCGCCCAGGTCATGTTGTAGAAGGCTTCGTCGAAGATGGTGATGTTAGACATGCCCTTCATGATGGGATTGGCAGTGTCGACGACTGTGTAAGGGATGGGCGCTCCTAAGGTGTAGTTGACCTCACCGTGCTTCTTTGCGCCTCCGACAAACGTTGCGAAATACGCAGGTTCGGGACCACACAATGAATCGTGAATGCTGACGAGTCCGCCTCCGCGTTTGATATACGCTTCGAGCGCGGCTTTCTCTTCATCGCTCAGATAACCTGCGTCGCCCTTGTAGATAATCACGACGTCGGCGTGCTCCAGGTCCGCCGCGCGAGGTATGTGCAACGCCCCGTCGACAACGGCGCCATGCTCAGTCAGAAGCTTGCTCCAGTCAGCGAGGAACTGCGGATAGTCGTGCTGTCCGGGCAGGTGGGATTTCAGCCCGGCCCATATGTAAATGTGCATTCCGTTAGGATTCTGATCCCATGGGCGCGGCGCCTGTGCC
>Ga0210402_10002282_pt1 | contig 18821 bp, 13 predicted proteins | sample IncBWC7MmetaG_FD_161055 | JGI IMG/M metagenome (GOLD analysis project Ga0210402, IMG submission 161055) | Forest soil microbial communities from Barre Woods Harvard Forest LTER site, Petersham, Massachusetts, United States - Inc-BW-C-7-M | ecosystem: Environmental > Terrestrial > Soil >... | reverse complement strand
CGATGGTGGACAAGATCGTCAGCACTCCGAGGAAAAGAAGGGCTTTGTGGACGCCGGGAATCATTTCGGCTGCGCTGGCGTGCGAGCGATCCGGGACGAAAAGCGCCGTTGCGAGTCCGGCAGTGGCAACGCCAAAGCTGACGGACAACTGCTGCATCGTGCTCGCGATGGAGCTTCCGTTGCTGGTTTGTTCCTCGCTGAGGTCCGCGTAGGCAAGCGTGTTCATGCTGGTGTATTGCAGCGACGTGAAAGCGCCGTAGCTGAAGGCTTGCACGGCGATCAGCCAGAGGGGCGTGTGCAATCCGATGGTTGCGAAAAGAAAGAGTAACCCGCCGAGGATGAGCGTGTTGGAAACGAGAACGCCGCGATATCCGAAGCGCGTAAGAATTCTCGTCATCAGGAATTTCGTGCTCATGGCGCCCATAGCCTGCGGCATGATGAGCAAGCCGGACTGAATCGGTGTGAACCCCAGCCCGACCTGATACAAAAGAGGCAGAAGAAACGGCACGCCCCCAATGCCAATTCGGGTGAAGAAGCTTCCGCTGACCGCCGCGCGGAAAGTACGAATTCGAAACAAACCCAGTTGCAGCAGCGGAAACTTATTGCGCATTGCGTGAATGCCGTAGGCAGCGATCAAGCAAAGCGAGAGTATCAGGAGACCGGAAATCTCCATGGTGCTGAGCGTGTGCTCGCCGAAAATTTCGAGTACATAAGAAAGAAGTCCGATTCCCGAGCCAAACAAGAGCAGGCCGGCAATATCGAGCGGGTTGGTTTTTTCTTCGCGATAGTCCGGCAAGTGGAGATAGACGAGTAGCAGACCGGCAAGACCTATCGGGATATTCAGAAAGAAAATAATCCGCCAATGCAGGTATCCGACGATCAAGCCGCCGGCAATCGGACCCAGCATCGGGCCGATCAGGGCGGGAATCGCAACAAAACTCATGGCGCGGATCAGTTCAGACTTCGCGAAGGTTCGGACCAAAGTCAAGCGGCCGACGGGAACCATCATTGCGCCGCCGCAGCCCTGCAGCAGCCGGCAGGCAACGAGCAGATGAATGTCGCTCGATATTCCGCAAAGAAAAGAACCCAGAGTGAACAAGCCGATGGCAGAAGCGAATACGCGACGCGTTCCGAAGCGGTCCGCCATCCAGCCGCTGATGGGAATGAACACGGCGAGGCTCAACGTGTAGCTGGCCAGCACGGATTTCATGCTGAGCGGGGGTACACCGAGGGCATGAGAAACGACGGGTACCGCAGTGTTCAGAATCGTGGTGTCCAGCGATTCCATGAAAAAAGCTACGGCGACAAGCCAAGGCAGCAGCTTTTTTCCGTAGGCGGACGGCGAAGGCGGGACGGATTGGTGTTCGACGGAGCTGAGCTGGCTCATAGGGGCGGTAAGAGCGGATACAGAAATAAGTTAACACGTTCGAGAGCAGGGCTTATGGAGGGGGTGGGCAGTGCTCTGTCCTTCCGCAAAGCCAAATTCAAAAACAAAAGCGACTTCAACCCCAAGACCCACCCTTAGAAACCAAGGGTGGGGCACCCTCCGTGTTTTGTGAGTTGAGCCCGCTAGATAAATCCACTTGGGACCGTGAACTCTGCCCAAGGGAATGAAAGAAACAATAAACAAATTAAGTCTTGGGTGGCCAGGAGATTTGGCCGCTGCGTTGGTAGGCAAGGTTGGCGATTTGGCCGGCGCGGGCTGCGGCTACACCGGTTTCGACGGGGGCGTTGGGCTCTTTGCGGGATTTGATGCAATCGAAGAAATTCTGCATGTGGGTGATTGTGCCGTCTTTGAAACTGTCGGCTTTCACTACCGGATTTTCTTTCGCGCCCACTCCTTCGCGATAGATGCTGAAGCCGCTGCGATTGAGTTTGAGCGTGCCTTCGGTGCCGCGAAATTCGAGGCCGCCGTCGTCGATGGATGAGGCCATCATGCCTTCGTACACGACATCGAAGCCGGGATAACGAAAAGCTGCCTGGACTGTGTCGGGGCAGTCCCACTGCTCAAAAATGTATTTGTCGCCGAGCATGTGAACCTGACGCGGCGTATCGGACTTCATGGCCCAGTGGACGACGTCAATCCAGTGAGTGCAGAGGTCGGTCATGGCGCCGCCGCCAAAATTCCAGAACCAACGCCAGCGATAGAATTTTTCTTCGGAGAATTGTTGTGCGGGAGCGTTGCCGAGCCACTGCTTCCAATCGAGGGCTTGCGTGTCCACGGGTTTAGGCGACCAGGTCTGGTAGTTCTGCCACCAATAGGTGCGGACCTGGGGAACGCGGCCGATACTGCCGCCCTGGATGAGATCGACTGCGTCGCGGAAGTGGCTCCAGCTGCGCTGCTGCATACCGCATTGCAAAATTCGTTTATTGGAGCGGACAGCGGCGATGAGGGCGGCGCCTTCTTCGATGGTGTGCGTGACAGGCTTTTCGAGATAGACGTCTTTGCCGGCGTTTAGAGCGTCCACGGCCATAGGGACGTGCCAGTGATCGGGCGAAGAGATGAAAACGGCGTCGAGCGGTTGTTGCAGGACTTCGCGATAGTCGGCGTGCGTGGTGGCGAGGCCTTTGGAACGTTCCTTGACGGCGTCGCGGCGCGGGCCATAGACGTCGCTGACGGCGACGATCTGAACGTTGCCGGACTTGTCCGCGGCGTCGAGGAGATTGTTCATGCGGCCACCGGCACCGATGACGCCAATGCGAAGGGCGTCATTTGCGCCGAGAACGCGAGTGGATGCCAGAGCAGTGACGCCCGTAGCGATGAGAAAAGTACGGCGGTTGGGTGGGTAGTTCATGGCGGCATCTTAGCGAGTCAGGGGCGGGCAGAAAAGGGCTAAAAACCCAGCCGAGGGCGGCACTCAAGGCCAAGTACAAAACTTGTGCGTGAAACGATTCGCGTTTTGAGCGCACTATGTAACCAGGACAAGTAACCGGCTAGATAGCCCGGTAAATGCCACGCAGGACTTCGGACGAGCGATGCTTCGGGTCAGGCCCCGGAGCGCAGAAGATTCCTGATGACGGACGCGGCGGTACGCGGTCCATTCTCCACTGATTGCCTGTCCTACCAAGACAAGTGGGTTGAGGTGCGATTGGAGGGACTACCATGGCAACCAAGACAGGATTGGCTCAGAAAGCGGTTCGCATTCCGATCAACAACATTCCGGCAAATGGAGATTACACGGCGCAAATTCTTGTAGGCAGCCAGAACGTGCCCGCGAACGTGATTATGGATACGGGCAGCAGCACGCTGGCGGTGAAGCACAGCGTTTACAAACCTACGGCGGATAAGAACCTGAAGCCGACGCAGTACGCGCAGGACGTTTCTTACGGAACGGGAGGCTGGGCGGGGCCTGTGGTGATTACGAGCATCGGTATGGGATTGCCCGGAAACAACGTGACCCTGCAGCAATCGCCGATGGCTATTGCGGACGATCAGCAGCCGCACAATTTCGGCAAAGCTGACGGAATTCTCGGGCTGGCGTACAACTCGCTGAACAACGCGTACGATCTGGCGCCGTTGTTGCAGCAAAAGAAAATCAATCCAGCCGTAAGTTATCCGTGGCCGTTTCCGGTCAAGAATTCAAACGCGCTACTGACCCAACTGGGGCAAACCTTTGAGAACCTGCAGCAGGTGGACATCCCGCCCTATTTCGACGAGCTGGAGCAGAACGGAATCGTAGCGGACCGGTTTTCGTTTTACACGCTGCGGTCATTTCCGAGCTTCGCAGGCAGCAATCACGCGCAGAACCCGCTGAACAATGGCTTTTTCATCATGGGCGGCGGGCCGGCGGACACGGACCTTTACGGGGGCGATGTCGTCAACGTGCAGGTGTTCGACGATGCGTGGTACAACACGAATCTGAAAGCGGTACAGGTGGATGGGACGCCGCCCGTGGCGATTGCGCCGCTGTCTTCTTCCGACCGGAGGCAGATGCTTTCCAACTCGATTGTGGACAGCGGAACGAATGCACTGTTCCTGGCGCCGGAAGTGTTGAACGCGATTGCGGCGGCGTTGAACAAGCTGAATCCGGATTTTCTGAAGGCGATCGAGACGGCTTCCCAGCAGAAAGACGGAGTCGCCACTTCCCAACTCGGATTGGACAAGTGGCCATCCATCAGCTTTATTCTGACGGGCGACGCGAATCAGGACGTAAAACTCAGCTGCTCGCCGAATACTTACTGGCAAGTGGATATGCCAAAGGCGGGGCAAGCGGCGTGCCAGATTGTCGGAAACAACGTGGCGCAATCGATTCTGGGATTGCCGTTGATGAACAATTACTACACGGTGTTCGACCGCACGATGAACCGAACGGGCGTGATCCGGTTTGCGCCGATTAAGCAACCGAAGTAAAGAGCGAAAAGACGTGCAAGCGGAGCTGAATGTTTCCGCTTGCACGTCTTTTTCAGAGATTTATTTATTTTAACTTTGGGGCGGATGGCTGTCCCCAGGTGATGTCTTTCTCGTCGAGCGGTTTCAGCTGCTTGATTTCGTAAGTTCCCTGCTCTTTCATCATGAGCATGAGCTGCTTGTGGGCAGGGTGGAATGCGCCTTCTTCGCCCCAACCGGAGCGAAGGTAGTAGCTTTGACCCGGCTCCATGTCAATTTCGATGCCGCTTTGATTGTCTTTCGGCTGGATGGTGTGATGGCCGGCGGGAACCTGTAGAGCGACCCAGCGGCCGTTGACGAGATTTACGGCCATGGTGCCGTCAATGAAAATGCCGATGCGAACGGCGCTGCCGCGGTAAAGACGAGGACGGTAGAAATAGCAGGTGCTCATGCCTTGCGCGAGTTTTGCGACCGCGTCGGACGGTTGGACCGCGTCTTGTTTTGGCGCGGACTTATCCGCCGACGCAGGCGGCTGGGCCGATGCGGTTGGCGTTGAGCTGGAAGCCGATTGCTGAAAAATCCCTGGAAGAAGTGCGAGGGCCAGAGTCACGATGGTGATGCGCATAAATCCTCCGATTTGCGTTTTTGCTTGCACCGGCGCGTTTGGGGTGAGCGAAACAAAACCCGCGCGGTGAGCGGACTATGAAGCGCGACGCAAAGCGCTACAAGCGACAAGGCAGGACAGGGGGCGTCAAGGCGCGACATGGTAGCCCGAGCAGAAAAAAAGGGCGCCAAGAAATGGCGCCCCTAGAAAAACTGTTTGAGTGGAACGGATACTAGCGACGCAGCTTCAGGCCGACGAGAGCGAGACCCGCAGCCAGCAAGAGAAGCGAACTCGGTTCAGGGGCGGCAGTTGTACCCGTGCCCGTCGTGGAAATGGTGGCGTGGCCGAGGTCTGCGAAGAAAACCCACGACGAAGGAGCGGACGAATTAAAAATAAAGGTTTGCTGATTGCCCGTTCCATCTGGAATTTGAGAAAAGATGCTGGAGGGATCAGGGCCGAGTAAATCGGTTGGATCCGAACAGAACCCGACCAACTGAGAGGTCATTGTGGAATCGTCGCCGCACAGGAAGCTGCCGAATGCAACGTTTGTGCCAGTTAGCGTGAGCGTAACCTGCGTGCCGGTAGTGATGCCATTTACCAAGAACAAATCGTATGGGCCTATGGTGGTGAATGTAGAGGTGGCAAAATCGGTGAGACTGAAAGCTTCCCAAGTGGCTGTGGTGGCGGAGGTAGTGGCAAATTCAAAGCAAGCCGGGTTCGTCTGAATGGTGGCAGCGCAGTCTGGATTGGCTACGCCTTTGCCGGAAGCGCCGACATCAGAGTGAATACCGTTTGCAAAAACGGGAGAAGTGGCGAGGAAAAGGACTGCTAGCAATGCGAAAAGGCAAGAGCAACGAAATTTGTTCATCGTAATTCCCTCGAAGAATTTGTAGAACAAGGCCGAGGAAGAGGGCGGGGACCCACCACACCTGAGCTAGTTCAATTCAACCCGATAAGTGCCTATGGTCCTAAACGGGCTGTACTTTAGCCTATTAAGGTTAGTTTTGCTACAAGCACATAGTAAAATCTCGAGACTGGGCGGCTTGCGTAACTCCCTGGCTACGTAGCATACGAGTTTCCTTCGGGAGACTCCGTTCCGCCAGCCGTGCAATAATGGCCGCACTTTGCGTGAATTTTCATGAGCGAATCGAAGTCGAGGCCGGAACAACCTGAGGCAAGCAAGGACTCGTCGAGTGACGCCGAACGCACACTGACGGGTGGCATCTCCGAGACTTCGCAAGCCTACTCAACCGAAGCAACGTTTACTCCCCACCAGATCCTTGCAAACCGATTTGAAATCATGGGATTTATTGCACGCGGCGGAATGGGCGAAGTTTACGAAGCCCTGGACACGGAACTGAACGAACGTGTCGCGCTGAAAACCGTGAGATTCGAGCTGGCGCACAAGGAGCGGACGCTCGAACGATTCAAACGAGAGATTCAATTGGCGCGCAGGGTGACGCATCCGAATGTTTGCCGGACGTTCGATGTTTTTCGGCATAGCGAGACAAGCAGTGACGGCAGTACGCGCGAAACGCTGGTCGTCAGCATGGAGCTGCTGCGTGGAGAAACACTGGAGCGGCACATTCGCCGGCGGGGTCAGATGACAACCGAGGAATCGCTGCCCCTTGTGGAACAAATGGCAGTGGGGCTTCATTCGGCACACAAAGCCGGCGTTGTACACCGGGACTTCAAAAGCAGCAACGTGATGCTGGCTCCTACGGAGGAAAACTCGGGAAGGGTGCGGGTTGTCGTAACCGATTTCGGATTGGCGCACTCCGCGATTGCGGAAGGCGAAGTGCTGACGCGTTCGCTGGATATGCTGGGAACGCCGGCTTACATGGCGCCAGAACAATTGAGCGGCGGAGAGATTAGTCCAGCGACGGACGTGTATGCGCTGGGAATCGTGATGTACGAAATGTTGACCGGCAAGTTTCCGTTTTCGGGCGAGAGCGCTCTCTCCATGGCGCTAAAGCGATTGACGGCAGCAGCGCCATCACCGCGCGAGATTGTTCCCGGACTGGAGGAACGCTGGGAAAAAGTGATCCTGAAGTGTCTGGAGCGCGAACCTAGGAACCGTTTCGCCGCCGCTGAAGATGTGGCTACTGCGCTGCGAGACCCTACGGTAGCGTTGCCCAAGAAACAGCGCGATGGATTTTCCGCTTCGAAGAAACTGGCAGCGGCTGCTGCGGTTGTTTTCTTGTTGCTAGCCGGATATTTTGCATTCGGCCGCCGTCATCCCAAAGAATCGAACGCAACCATCGCCGGGTCAAGCGGGCCTGCGCGTACTTCGGTTGCCGTTCTTGGATTTCTCGATCTTTCCGAAAAAAAGACTCCGAATTTCGTTGGGGAGACTCTTTCGGAAAGCTTGTGGTCCCAATTGGACACGGACGAATTGCGCTTCATTTCTCCCAGCCAGGTGGACGAGATGAAGAAGAACATCGGGTTCAGGAATGACGCGAACCCAAGCAAGGATGAACTGACGAAAATTGGACAGTACCTGGGATGCGACGTCCTCATCGTCGGTTCTTACCGCCGAGACGCTTCCGTTAATCCGGCAAAAATCGATTGGAATGCGCATCTGGTGAGACTGAAAGACGGCGAAAGCTATGGCTCCGTACAGCGAACAGGGACGGAAGCAAATCTGAATGAAATGACGGCGGCGGCGGGTAGATTGTTCCGCGAGAAACTGGGCGTTCGACTGAGCGCTATGGAACAAGCGCGAATCGACGCTTCCCTTTCCACAAATGCCGACGCACTGAAATTCTTTTCAGAGGCAAGAGAAAAACAGAGTGCCTTCGACATCCCCGGCGCAACCAAGCTGCTGGAAAAAGCAGTGGCTGCTGACCCAAAATTCGTACAAGCGAGAAGCGCCTTGGCTGAGGCGTGGTCCGATCTGGGCTTTGAATCGAAGGCACAAGAGGAGGCCAGGAAGGCCTTCGAGCTGGCAGATAAGCTGTCACCAGAAGGAAAAGGATTAGTGACCGGCCGCTATTACGAAATGACCCGCGATTGGGACAAAGCAAATCAGCAGTATGCGCAGCTCTGGACACTTTACGGCGACGAACCGGAATACGGCTTACTTCTGGCGCGGAGCCAGGTGAACGGGGGAAAAGCCCAGGCTGCACTCACTACGCTGCAGCAAGTTGGGCAAAAAATGCTGCCGCTTGGACTGGCGGCCAGAGTGGAACTGGCAACTGCGGACGCTCAGGATTCACTAGGAAATCATCAAGAACAGCTTGCTTCCGCAACCGCAGCAGCAGAGAAAGCGCAGGCGCTCAACGCCGGACTTCTATTGGCGCGCGCTCGAATCCAACAGTGCTGGGCCCTTTTGAACATTGGTCAAGCGGAGAAAGCGAAACCACTTTGCGAAGAGGCGCGCACTCTGAATCAAAAAGCGGGCGATCAGCTTGGGCTGGCGCGCGCGACAAATGACGTAGCGAACGGTTACTGGAAGATCGGAGACACAGCGAGCGCAAGGGCTCTTTACGAACAAGCATTGAACATTTCTCATGCAATCGGGGACAAGCTGGACGAAGCGGGCGCTCAAATGAATCTCGCGAACATTCAGAATCAAACGGGCGAGCCAGCGTTGGCAATAGAATCGTACAAGCGGAGCATTGCGCTTGCGGAAGAGCGCGGAGACAGGAATACGGCCGCGCTTGCGGAACAAAATCTAGGAATGATCTATTACAGCCAAGGAGACGCGAAGGCCGGCGGCAACATGTTCCAACGCGCGATCGCCGCGACGAGAGAAATCGGCGACAAGGAAACCGAGGCGAGAATACTCAATAATTTGTGCGCTGTGTCGCTGCAAGCAGGAGAAGTGGAGCGAGCGAACATGAGCTGCCAGCAATCCCTGGAGCTGCGTGAAAAAATGCAGGACAGAGGCGACCTGGCTCGTTCCCTCTCAAATTCGGGCGATGTGCAAAGAGCAAGAGGAAATCTCGCGAGCGCGAGACAGAATTACGAAAAAGCGCTGGCGGCGCTTGAAGATCTGAAACAAAAAAGCGACGCGGCTTATTTGCGGATTTCCCTGGCGACGCTGGCGATTGATGAAAATCGGGCCGACGACGCAAAGAAAATGGCGGAATCGGCCCTGACTGAGCTGATGGCAGAAAAAGATCCCGACGGCGAGGGTGGAGCTCGGGCAGTGCTGGCACAGGCTCTTCTAATGCAAGGCGACCGGGTTAGCGCCATAACTCAAAGCCAGGAGGCGCAAAAACTCGCGATCAAAGCGAGCGACAAGATCGTCGAGCTCGAGGCCAGGATTACGGAGGTACGAGCGAACTTGCCGAACGCTTCACCCCCAGAGAACGAAGCGAAACTAAAGGCGATTCAGCAGGAAGCGAAGAAGGGCGGTTTTGCTCAGGTAGCCTTTGAAGCGCGGCTCGCGCTGGGCGAAGTGCAATCGCGCAGCGGCAAAGCAGCCGAAGGAAGGGCCACTTTGCGCGCGCTGGCGCAGGATGCGAAAGCAAAGGGATTCGATTTGATTGCGAAAAGAGCTTCAGTGAGCAATTAATCCAGCGACAAGTCGAGCGGAATGAAAAAGCCCCGAAATAATTCGGGGCTTTTCGTTTTTTTGTTCGAATTTTCTAGAAGAGGTTCCAGAGGAACTGGTTGTACACCTCGTGGTGGTATTGGACTTCCGGCGCTTTGACGAAGGTGCCGAGGGCGCGAGGGCAGCGATCGGCGGAGGCGCGCTTTAGGTCCGCATAACGGCTCTTTACGTCCTCGCCGAGGAGCTTTGAAGCCCATTCGGCTTTTTCGAAATTTTCGAGGGCGGTATAGATGTTATCCGGAAGGTAGCGTTCGGCCTGACGGAGATTCTTGATTTTCGAAGTGTCGCCTTCTAACCCGGTTTTGAAGATGGAGAAGAGAACGAGATAAGGATTGGCGTCCGGCGCGACGGAACGGACTTCGACGCGGGAGCTTTTTTCGTTGCCGATGGGGATGCGGATCATGGAGCCGCGGTCCACAGGAGACGCTTTGATTTGATTTGGCGCTTCGAAGTGCGGGTCGAGGCGGCGATAAGCGTTGACGCTTGGATTCAGCAGCAAACAAATGTCGTTGCCGTGCGTGAGAATCTTGTCAATGAAGCTCCAGCCGAGCTTGCTGAGTTTTTCTTCGCCCTTGGGGTCCCAGAAAAGATTTTTGCCCCCTTTGCTGATGGAAACGTTGGTGTGCATACCGCTGCCATTGACGCCGACGACGGGCTTCGGCAAAAAGCTGGCGGTGAAACCCATTTTTGTGGCGACCTGGCGGCAGATTAATTTGTAGAGCTGAATCTGGTCGGCGGCGGCGACGACTTCGCCATAACCATAGTTGATTTCGAATTGGGACGGCGCGACTTCGGGATGGTCCTTTTCATTTTGGAAACCCATGGAGCGTTGGACTTCCGCCGTGGTGTCAATGAAGCTGCGGAGCGGATCACCGGGAAGCGAATGATAATAGCCGCCGGTGTTCACGTATTCGAAGCTGCGGCTTTCGTGGTAGTGGCGTTCGGCGTTTTCGCCCTTGAAGAGGAAACCCTCAATTTCGTTGGCGGCGTTGAGCGTGTAGCCGTCTTTTTTGTGGAGGGATTCTGCAAAACCTTTCAGGCGGCCGCGCGTGTCCGCGCTGTAGGGCGAGCCATCCTTATCAATCACTTCGCCGAAGACGAGAACTTTGCCGGAGCCGAAGACATCGGCGGGCGCCCAGTAAAACGCACCCCAGTCCATGCCGAGACGAAGATCACTTTCGCGCTGCGCGGTGAAACCGCGGATGGAAGAGCCATCGAAGGTGAGGTTGTCCCAGCTCTTTACGAGAAATTTCTTGTCGTAATCGAGCATGTGCAAGCGGCCTTCAAGGTCACTGAAGAGGACAGTGACGGCCTTGATGCGCTTTTCATCGGTCAGATACTTGATGCGGTCTTCCTGGATTTTGTGAGGCGCGACGCGGTTCTTGCGCTGCTCTTTGGCTTTGAGGTTGAGCTGCTCCAGCTCGTCATAGGACAACGACAGAAAATTACGCAGTTCGGTCAACATGAATCTCCTCGAAAGGTGTGATTGCGAGTAGCAAAGGCGGAAATAGGGGTGGACAGCCAGAAATCATGAGGCGGTAGGTTAACGCGGGGGCGCGAAGAGCGTCAATCGAAAGAAGTGATTTATAAGATTGAGAAAATTGCTTTCAAAGTGCTTGCAGGAGTGCAGAGAAATGCTCAGGGCGCGATGGGCAGCACCCCGAGCGGCAAGCGGTTATTGGGCTTAGCGGCCGGAGGAAGTGTAGCTGGCGTTGGCCGCGTTGCCAGGAACGGTAATGGTGCTGTCCATGCGAACGAGCATGCCGGTTTTTGCGGGCAGATCCACTTCCTTGCCCTTGCGCGCGACGACGTAAATGGCGCTGCCTGCGATGCCGAAGCCGAATCCGCGGGCTGCGTGGCTGAAGATGGCGCCGACGAGCGTGCCGCCACCGGTGCCGATGGTTCCGGCGATGACGTCGCCCTTGATGTCGTGCTTTTCTTCGACGACCTGGCCTTCAGTAATTTTCACGTCCTTGCGGCGGCGGCCTTCGCCTTCTTTCGAAGGCTTTTCGAATGACAGGATGCTCATTTGAACGGGAATGAGGCGGCTGTCAATTTCGACCGAGCGGAAGGTAAGGTTCATGTAGGCTTCGCCACGGAAAATGGAAAAGCGGCGCGCTTTATTGATGGTGGTGATGATGCCGTTTACACGTGTGCCCACTGGAAGCACGAGCTGGTCGCCGATGGCAACGGGCTCGGTGACGATGGCCAGGAACGGATCGCCGTCCTTGGCGGAGCCGGTGCTAATGTCGGTGAGCAATTGCAGGTGAATTTGGGTTCCCTGCAAAAGCTGGCGGGGCTCCGCGAAGACGGCGGGGGCGGCGAGAGACACCGCGAGGACAGCAACTAAAAGGATGCGAACTGCTTTCATGGAAAATTCCTCCTGCCTGCACTGTGCGCGCAGGCGAGCCCCGTGACGTGGGGTGTGCCGCTGGCGTTGCGGGCCTCTGGCCGCTGCGGGCAGCCGGGAGGTGGATGGTGGAGGAAACTCCATCCGCTTATAAGGGTACTTGATTTTGCATTTGCGTCCACGAAATTTTGGGGGTGTTTCTACGAGGTGAACTGCGAGCGTTGTTGCTTGCCGGTTTGCGGAGGGGAGAGTATCGTCGCTGGCAGTCAGGTCCATTTATTAACGGAGGGAATCGTGATGAAACTGAAGAAGCTGGGAAGTGTGTGTATCGCATTGGCAGGCGTGATCGGGATCGCGGCGAGTGTGCGCGGACAAGAGAAGAAAGAGATGGCGCCGATGCATAAGATTGTGCATTCGGGCGATTTGAAATGGACACCCATTATCAAAGGATGCGATTTGGCGGTGGTGGAAGGAAATCCGGATGCGGATGGAACACCGTTTGTAATTCGGCTTCACTGCCAGGAGGGGTCAAAGATTCCTGCGCATTGGCATCCGACGGATGAGAATGTGACTGTTCTGAAGGGAACGTTTCAGGTGGGATTGGGCGAAAAGTTTGACGAAACGAAGCTGATGACAATGAACGTGGGAAATTTCCTGGTTGCAGAGAAGGAGATGCGGCACTTCGCGTTCAGCAAGACGGAGACTGTTGTGCAGGTGCATGGCATGGGGCCGTTCAAAGTGAACTGGGTGAATCCTGCGGACGTGGTGCCGCCAGATGCGCCTGTGAAAAAATAATTTTGCGAAGCGAAGAGTCGAGGAAATTTAGGGCGGCTTTGTTGGCAGTTGCGGCGCTGTGTTAGAATTTTCTTTTGCAGTTGCGCGCTGTGCGGCGTGACTGCCGGAGCGTGGAACTTCGGGCTCTGTGCAACGAGGTCCCGCGAACCCCGCCAGGCCCGGAAGGGAGCAACGGTACCGGGAACGCCTCGGGTGCCGCAGATCACCCGAAGTTCCTCGCGCCGGAAAAGTTTTCAGTCGTCAGTCAACAGTAAGAGGTACCGCACTCTCCACCTATGGCCTACCAAGTCATCGCACGGAAGTACCGCCCACAAACATTTAGCGATCTTGTTGGACAAGAGCATGTGACGGAAACTTTGGCGAACGCGATTAAGAATAATCGCGTGGCGCATGCGTATATTTTTTCCGGCGCGCGCGGCGTGGGAAAAACTACGGCGGCACGCATTCTGGCGAAGGCGCTGAACTGCGTGAATGGGCCGACAGCTGAACCTTGCGGCGTTTGCGATTCGTGCAAGGAGATTGCTGCGGGAACATCGCTGGACGTGATTGAGATTGACGCCGCTTCGAATCGCGGCATTGACCAGATTCGCGAGCTGCGGGACATGGTTCGCTATGCGCCTGCGGCCTCACGCAGCAAAGTCGTGATTCTTGACGAAGCGCACATGCTGACGACGGAAGCCTCTAACGCGCTGCTGAAAACTTTGGAAGAGCCTCCGGACCGAGTCATTTTCGTAATGGCGACTACCGAGCCGGAAAATTTGGAAGATACGATCCGGTCGCGTTCGCAGCATTTCCACTTTCGCGCGTTGACGTTCAATGAAATTGCCGGACGTATCGAGGAGATTGCGCGCAAGGAAGACTTGAAGATTGATACGGGTGCGGTAAGCGTGATTGCGCGGATGGCGGAAGGCAGTTTGCGCGATGCTCTGTCGTTTTTGGAGCAGGCGCGGGCGTACTGCGGCGACAAGATTGAAGACAAAGCGGTGCGCGAACTTTTTGGCGTTGTGCCGGAAGATGCGCTGAATGAATTGGTGGAAGCGATTGCGGCGGGATCGGCGGAGCGGGCGCTGGGGCTTGTCCACACGTTTCAAAAGGAAGGGCGCAACCTGCAGCACTTTTGCCGGGAAGCCGTGCGGCACATTCGCAACTTACTGATTGCGCGCGTGAGCGGAGCGAATTCGGATTTGATTGCGGCTACGCCGGATCAGCGGCCCGCGATTGCGAAAGCCGCGGCGTTTTTTAGTGAAGAAGACTTGACGCGCTTCTTTCAGATTTTGCTGCAGACGGATGACGATTTGCGGCGGAAGCCCGATCCGCGCGTGCACCTGGAGATGGGGCTGCTGCGATTGATCAATGCGGGGCGGTTGGCGCCGCTCGAAGAGTTGATGGCGGAAATGCGCGGCAGTTCGGGAAGCGGGACTGCACACGCAGCTGCGCGTGGCGCTGCTTCTGCTGCGCCGGTTCCCGGGAAACGAGAGATGGCCAGCGCTGCGGCGGCGGGAGCGTTTACACCTACGCCGGGCGAGAGCGTTGTGCCATCGGCACGTGAAACATTCGCGGTGACTCCGCAAGAAAGCGTTTTGTCGAAGAATCCAGTTCCCTCCTTTGCACCAGCGCGCGAAGTGAAAGAACCCGTGCGTGAAATTGCGACTGAACCGGCGAAGAGCGTTGAACCGCAGCGCGCGGAAGTGCAGGTGCAGGGATTGAGCGACGAGCAAGTGCTGGAAATTCGCGCGACGATTCAGGCGCAACAGAAATTTTTGGGCGAGCTCGTCGAACACGGGCACCGCTGGGAGCTGGAAGGCGCGGAGTTGCGAATTTATTTTGCAACGGACAAGCGTCCGTTTGCGGAAATGATCGAAGGACGCGATTCGCTGGAGAAGGTGCGTGCCGCTTCGAGCAAAGTACTAGGGAAGTCGGTTCGCGTGTGTGCTAGGATTGAAAATGTTGCGGGAAGCATTGCGCCGCAAACACCAAACACGCAAGAAATGCGAGCGCAATTCGAACGCGACCCGATGGTGAAGTCGATGCTGCAACGCTTCGGCGGAAAAATTTCCGAAGTGAAGCGGCCGGTGAATTAGGAACTGCAGGGGTGATCAATATGGAAGTCGGCGCTCTCCAGCAGATGCTCACGCGATTGCGGCAAGTGCAGGAAGATTTGCAGCGGCAGGTAAACCAAGTTGCGGTTGAGGCTTCGGCCGGCGGCGGCATGGTTACCGTGAAGATGAACGGACAGAAGCAAGTGCTGGAAGTGAAGATCGAGCAAGCGGTCTTTGCGGAGAAAGATCAGGAGATGTTGCAGGACCTTGTACGCGCGGCTGTGAATGAAGCAACGCGGCGGGTGGATGAAGAACTCGCCAATCAGATGAAGAGCCTCGCGGGCAACGTGCCCGGCATCGCTGGATTAAAGATTCCCGGATTGTTTTAGTTCCCTTCCCTGAATCGGTTTGTACTCCCAACCTACATTTCGAAGTTCGGTTTTAGAACACGGGTACGCAATCGTTCCGAATGTGATTGCGTCAGAAGAAGCGGACTGCGTTCTCGCTGAGCTGAGTGGCGTGGATTTGAATCGGAGCCGTGCCGGAGCTCGGCATATTTTGAATCAGCCATGTGTAAAACGCATTGCCCATGATGAAAGAGTGCTTGCCTTTGCACGAGAAATTCTAGGGCGCGAGGCATTTCCCTTTCGGGCGACATTCTTCGACAAATCAGTGGATTCAAATTGGCTAGTAGCCTGGCACCAAGACGCGGCGTTGCCACTCTCCGGAAAACGAGAGACTCCGGGATGGGGGCCATGGTCGGTGAAAGATGACGTGCTTTACGCCCGTGCTCCAGCTCGCGCAATGGAACAAATACTTGCGTTGCGCATTCATCTTGATGAATCAACTGAGTCAAACGGGCCTCTGCGTGTTCTTCCCCGGACCCATGTTCGTGGCGTCTTTACGGACTCTGAGCTTCGGCAATTAGAAGCCGGCAATTCGGTTCCTTGCTTAGTTGGCAAGGGCGGAGTCATTGCGATGCGGCCGTTGATCGTGCATGCTTCATCAAAATCGCAATCACAACAGCCGCGGCGTGTGATTCACATCGAATATGCGTCTTGCTTGGAATTCGAAAATCAATTGCGACTCGCGACAGCGTAGGTCGTTTCAGTTCCCCGATGCCTCAATCTGTGGTGCGTTGATGGTGAGTGAGTCGAGAATCTTTTCTAGTTTTTGCACGACGGCCTGGTTGTTCACCTTCTTGATGCCATCCATTGCGCCGTAGCCCGCCGTAGCGATGCCGTACCCAATTTCATAGCAGGATTCTTCTGAATAGCCGTGCAAGTATGTGCCGGAATATTGGTGCATGCTCGCGGCGGCGCTTTCTTTCTTCGCGCGAAATTCGATGCCGTCAATTTTGCGGATTTGCGAAGAGAAAGTTTCGCCGTCGGCTGACGAAAACTCCTCGCACTGCGTTGCGGTCACATTCGGAAGAACGCTAACGGTGAAGAATGCGTTTGCAAAGTCCGTACCGGGGTGGGCGCTTCGCGGAACTTCCACCGTTGCGAGCCGTACACCACCTTGCGTAGAAAATTCCATTGGGATTTTCCCGAGATAGCCGAGGCCGCGGTCCATGTCCGGCAGATCTCCTTCTTGCAGATTGTAGCTTTTTGGAAAATCAAAGGAGACACCGTAAACGTCGTCGTCAAAGTGGTGCAGAGTCTCCTGCCGTTGTGCGCGTTTCTCGATGGTCAGCTGCCGACCGGAAAGCACGTGACTGGTGATCTCGGGAACAGCAGGGACGGGACTTGCTGAGTTGACGAGGAGCCCCTTCGGCTTTCTATTTGCAGCGGCGTGATCCGGTTGAGATAGCGGATTGCTAGAGCACCCCGACGTGACCATAAGAATTGCGGCGAGGTACAGCAACAGAAGAAGGACACCGTATTTCAGCTCCTTCTTGTCCAGTTCCTGTTTCCAATCCAGTTTGCGCGGCATAGGCTTGCTCCTCAACAACTGCCAGCCAAGCAGGGAGCAACCGGGCCGCCGAAACTAAATCATTGGAAATAGGGGTGTTAGCCGGATGGTTCGGCGGCAGATATGTGGGCCAGGCACCACCATGTGTGCGCAGGTCGACAGGCTTGGAGTTCCTTTGGTCTGCCTTGCTCAATCCATGGAGTACAGACTAGAATTTCGCGGCAGTTGGCTGGCGGAATGCGCAGGAGCACGTTTGCCGAAGAAAACTTACAAACCGAAGCCCGTGGACACATCTCACGTGCGGCTGACGAAAGAGATGAAAGAGTTGATCGAGGAGCTGGCGCGGAACACTCATGAAGTTTGGGCGGCGCAGCGAATTTCCGAGGGGTGGACTTACGGGCCTAAGCGCGACGATGCGCGCAAGCAGCATCCGGATTTGGTTCCCTACGATGAACTGGGCGCGAGCGAAAAAGAGTATGACCGCAAGACGGCGGGCGAAGTAGTCAAGGTACTGGTGGCAATGGGCTACCGGATCGAAAAATCTTGACGGGCACAATCCGAAACACTTTTGGTAGAGACGAAGAAGAGGCTCACCCATGAGCGATGCCGCGAGCAAAGGCCACACCGAGAATCCATACCTGGACAAGAAAGACGACATGTATGAGGACGATGCGGATTTGGGGCGAGGCGGGAGGCTCGCCAAAGCGCTGAATTTTTGGAGCACCAGCACCGATGCCTATTGGAATGAAAATCATCACGCCCTGAACCAGCAGAAGTGGCACAGAAGAATCGTGATCTTTGCGGTGTGGACGGGCACGATCGCGGTGATTCTCGCCGTTGTGCAACTTCTCTCTTACGACCAGCCGATATGGCAGAGCTCCATCGGCATCATGATCGGCAAACACGGAGACGCAATTGCAATCGGAGAATTCATCACGGCGATGCTGGCAGCGATAGCCGTCCTCCTGGGACTCATCTCCGGAATGCAGAAAGAATGGCTGCTCAAGCGGCACAAAACAGAACGAATGAGAATGTTGAAGTATCGTTCCTTGCTGGAATACGCGGCAAACGGCATGAGCGACAAATCGCTGCATGAACTGGAAGCAGCTTCTCGTGAGGGTCTTGATCGTATTAAGGAGACGGACGAGCCGCAACTAAAAGAGTGGATCTCCGTGAACCAAACCTGGCTGCAGGATCTCGAACCTACCGAGAATTGCCTGACTCGGGAGCAAATGACTGAGTTTCTGGAGTACTACCGCAGGAAGCGGCTCGACGCGCAGGCACGGTATTTCAACGAGAAAGCAGAAAAGGCGGAGCATCGCGGCTCCATCACTGGATTAGTTCCGCCGCTATTTTTTCTGGCAAGCATCCTGTGTGTGGCGGTTCACTTTGGATATGAAGCTTTCGAAAAACGGCATGCATCGCATGAGGAGCATGGGCAAGTTTCGGCGCAAAGCAATGGGGCCGAGAAGAAAGACGAAAACAAACCTTCGCCACCGGGCAAAATTGCACTGATCCTGATCGCGGGAGCTGCTTCGTTTCCGCTGATTGGTTCCGCGTTCCGGACGTACCGTTCCGCCTACGAGTTCTCGCGCAACTCAAAAAGATTTCGCGCTACCTATACGGATCTTCACCAGGTTGGCGCTCGCGTGCAAGACAAGCACAAAAAGCCTGACCTCATATTGAAGGAACTGTGGAAAGCGGAAGACAGCCTGGAACGGGAACACAGAGAGTGGCTGCGATTGATGATTGAAGCCGAGTGGTACGGATGAGCAAGGTTTGCGCGGTTCGTGCGGGTGTGCTACACAGAGTACATGCCTGATTTCGCCGCACCTGTAGAACGACTCATCGACGAACTGAAGCACCTTCCCGGCATTGGCCAAAAAACCGCACAACGGCTCGCGTTTTATCTGTTGCGCTGCGCGCCCGAAGACGCGCTGGGACTTGCCGACGCGATTCGCGACGCGAAAGAAAAAATTCGCGAGTGCTCGGTCTGCAGCAACATCACCGACAACGACCCCTGCCTCTATTGCACCGGAGCGCATCGCAACAAACACCTGATTTGCGTCGTCGAAGAAGCGCACAACATCATGGCGATTGAAAAGACGCGGACGTTCAGCGGGATGTATCACGTGCTCGGCGGGTCGCTTTCTCCGCTGCAAGGGCGCGGGCCGGATCAGTTACGGATCAAATCATTGATTGAGCGGCTCAAGGGCGGGACGATCGAAGAG
>Ga0210402_10002281_pt1 | contig 18833 bp, 28 predicted proteins | sample IncBWC7MmetaG_FD_161055 | JGI IMG/M metagenome (GOLD analysis project Ga0210402, IMG submission 161055) | Forest soil microbial communities from Barre Woods Harvard Forest LTER site, Petersham, Massachusetts, United States - Inc-BW-C-7-M | ecosystem: Environmental > Terrestrial > Soil >... | reverse complement strand
GTAGTGTGCTTGTTATCTTCTCTATCCGGTCCTCCACAGGCTGACCCGTCGATCTAACCAGTCCAGTCTCTTACCCTATACCAAGTGACGGCACGGTCGGCGCGATGATTGCCAAATTGGGGAGACACCCCTTCCGACCTGCCCATATACATATCATGATTGAGGTTCGCATTTCTCCCTGATCCAGTACTATTTGACTGGATCACAAAGCTTATTTTGACTTACGGGAACGACAGGCGCCAGGGTTTGAGAAGCTCATAACTACACTTTTCATGCGTGATGACCCATACCTCACTTCCGACGCTGTCTTTGGTGTAAAGACTTCTCTCGTTGTAGTGAGTGTCATTAGTCCTTTCCTGCATCCCCCTCATGAGACTGGTCCATTGCTCGCTATAGGACCTCGAAACTGTTACCGACACTGCTACCACCAAGTCTCGGGGCTTCGCTCAGGCGAAACCGCACAAGCTGCTCAAACGGGACTTCATTCTTGTCACTCCAGAAGAAGGCGCCGAGGCGAGGAAGAGCACCGTGAAGAAAAGTCATACTTAGATGTGCATACTTGCTTTGTGATCTTGGTTCTCGCTTTATCACCCAATGTCACTTACATAAATAGAGAAGTAAAATTCAGGCCCTTTCCTCAGGCTTTTTCAGAGTAAGTATTCAAAAGTCATCAGTAATTTTGCAATTTAGTTTCCGCCGGTTTCTCAACCGAGGAAACCGCCAAAAACCAGTTTGAAACCTGGAAACCCAGTCACTTGGGGACTTATGTCCCATTTAATTTTCAGGAAACCTTTGAGAGAACGAGGTACGGAAACCTATGGAACTTATGGAAACCTGAGAAACTATCAATGTCACGCGAGAAAAGCACTGATAGACTACTAACAGTAGCTATAGGTTTCGTTGTTTCTGGGTTTCCGAGTTTCAGGAAACTTGGAAACTGGTGAAAACCAGCAAAAACTCGGATTCTATTTTGGCATTTTGCTGATGGCCTCAAGTTCTTTATTACAAGCAAGATTCAGACAACAAGCTGAAGAAGCTGCAATCCTTCTGCTCCGGAGAGTTGTTGTACATGTTTCTAACTGCGCTCGTTAATTTCAGGAACTTGAAACGGACTGCACTTCTTACTGGTATTTGGTCCTGCTTCTTTATAGCCCCCAATCCAAATAATTCCAAAGAACGCGCCCGACTAATTCAAGTTCCAAAGTTGGTTTACACCAAACGTTATCGCTTTTAGCTAGATATTCTTACCAAAAGCAACACTTCTTGAAGCTCCTTGTCATCTGGAAACCAAATCTTTCGCTTCGAGTCTACTAGCCAGCCCAATATGTCGTCCGGAAACCATTACCGTTCTTCCATTCCTCGCCGGTCATCCATGTCAAGTTTTGAGGTCCTCGCTCCCCAGTCCGTGCTTCCTGTAGCGACTTCTTCCACGCCTTGGCGCGAGTCTCGTCACCACTTCGTTGACCATGACAGATACAGTCCTCAGTTGTACTCTCCCCATCTCAACGGCTTGCCTCCACCCCGATCAACTCCTCGCCCTCAGAATACTCCCACACTTCAATGGCACTTTCCCACTTACGACAAAGGCCCACCTCGCCAAACAGAGGAAACCAAAAGCATAGAAGAGTTTCCCAGTCGGCGCGTCAGCCAGATTCCAATTGGGCCAAACGATGTACGCCGCGATTCCGGGGAGAGCGATGCCACCCTTCAGGACTATGGACAGACCAAAATAGATCCATACAAGAAATATTCGCTTTCATCCTATGAACACCCATTCGACATCCCACCTCCCCAAGACGCGTACCCAGGGCCTGGACAAGACCAGTCAGCCACACGACCTCGACCCCTTCGATCTGCCCTCCGCCGCTCTGTCAGTTTTGCCGAAGCAGCTCATGTCCGAGAATATGTGCCGAGCGACGAAGAAGTCCCAGTTGACAAAAAGACAGAACGAGCGCTTAAGAGACGCGGAGTCCTCTCCAACATGATGGATCTGTATGCTATAAATCACTCTTTGGAACCTCGGGTCGACAAGCTAGGAATGAGTCGACGGACATCTGATGCCAACTCGGAAGACTACCCCACAGCATACTCGAGTGCGCGCCCTAATATGCGACATGCGGACTCTATGGCCTCTATGATGTCTATGGGATCCGACATGCTTGATCCTGACGATCCCCGAGTTACTGGCGTGGAGGCTGAATACCTTGAAGATCATGAAGACCTCGAGAAGAATGCACTCCGCCAGATGGATTACAGGTCTCGCCGCAAACATTTGATGCGCATCAAAATTGAATTCAATGTCACTTGCACGTCCTTCCTCGTCTAGTCCTTCCTCGAGTCGTATCTAACGAAAACATTTTTCCTTAGCCATGATCAACAGACAAGAATTCTTAATCAAGCTTGCCCGCTCCCTGATGACTTTTGGCGCCCCTTCTCATAGGATCGAATCCCAACTGGTTGCAGCAGCACGCATCCTCGAAGTCGAAGCCGAGTTCATCCACCTCCCAGGTGTCATCATTTGTTCCTTTGGCGACCAGGAACTCGGCTGTTCTGAAACCCACTTCGTCAAATGTGGCGGTCGGCTTTCCCTCGGAGCCCTCCACAAGGTACATGTTATATATCGCTCAGTCGTCCATGATGAAATTAGTGCAAAGAGGGCTACGGGACAATTAGAAGCTCTACTAACCGCACCTCCTCTGTATCCCATCCTTTTCCGATGTGTTCTTGCGTTTTGCCTCTCGGCCCTCATCTGTCCTCTGGCTTTTGGCGGCTCGTTCCTGGATATGTGGATCTCCGGTGCAGGCGCGTTTATTTTGTCCGTCCTCCAGCTTTGTGTGGCTACCAAGAGTGCAATGTATGCAAATGTGTTTGAGTAAGCTTTATCGCCTTCCCCTTCCTCAATTTCGTTTTGCCCACTCATGCTGCTGGTGAAATGTAACAGGATCACAATCGCAATATTTGTGTCCTTCACCGCTCGAGGCCTTAGTAGTATTAGAAGCCAGATTTTCTGTTATACAGCCATCTCATCAGCCGGTATTATCGGGATTCTGCCAGGCTATTTAATTCGTATGCTTAGCTTTAGTCTTTTGACTTGGCTGTATACTCATTTCGTCTACAGTTAGTAGCTCTCTTGAGCTAGCATCCAAGAACATTGTCTGTGGCAGTGTCAAGATGGTTTACGCATTGATATACACTCTGTTTTTGGTACATATCCAGCGTTCTCTTCTTCCAGTCTTTCTTCCACCCGTCTTGATCATTCCTCTATAGGGTTTCGGGCTTCAGATCGGCTCTGATTTCTACCTTCTGTTGGACCGCCAAACTCGCCACCAACTTGATGCCCTTGCCGCAAGCCTCTCCACAACCGTAGCTCTCACAGGCAGTTGGAACTCAGACAACAACACTGCAAATGACACTATCCCCATGGTTGGTACATGGACCTTCACGCACGCTGTCCCACTGAACCAACTCGACATCTACGAAGGCTGCTACCGTCCCAAAATCTTTCCTTGGTACCTCCAGCCCTTCCCCGCCTGGACAGAGTTCATCATCGTCCCTGTATTCTCTATCCTTTCGTCACTTGCAAATTTGCAACCGTTCAGGAGCAAGCAGCTGCCTATCATGGTCGTCATCTCGTGCGCATCGTATGCTTCGAATAAGGTTGCCAACCATTATATCTTCAATCGGTCGGATGTCGTTTCTGCTATTGGGGCGTTCACTGTTGGTCTGCTTGGGAACATCTACTCGCGTAAGATGGGAGGTACAGCTTTCACGTCTATGGTGACTGGTGTGCTGTTCTTGGTTCCCGTGGGTGTTATTTCCGTCCTTTTCAGATCTTTTCAATTCTCATACTTTATTGTATACAGTCCGGTCTCTCACAGGCAGGAGGTATAACTGCGAATGGCAATGGTATCGACATTGGAGGTGCTATGATTGCCGTTACTATCGGTATCACGGTTGGATTGTTCATGAGTCAAGCCCTGGTGTATATGTTTGGAACCCGCAAGAACGCCGCCGTTTTCTCGTTCTGATGAGGGAAACACAGAAGCATGGATCTAATGTTCTTAGTTGTATGTGCTCTGTAGGACAACGGACATTTGCTCTCGTTTTTTATTCTCCCAAATAGTCCTCCCTTTGTACATCACTTCGATTCTTTTGTCTGATCCGCGTCAGAATGAAAGCATTCTCACATGAACAAGCTGAAATGCAAGGGAAGCGTTAGGGGCATGGCCATGATGCAAATCATCTTGCATCTAAAGTTACTTGTTTCCTGACACTCCCTGGTTGACCAAACACCATAATTCAACTTGTATACGTAAAAAATCTCTTACATTCGTCTACAAACAGCAAGGCTCTTTAGAACATGACGGCAGGGGAGTTCTCGATACCCTCGATCGACACTTTATGGCCCACCAGCGTCCGGATATTGTTGATGCCATATCTACAAGCACCATCAAAATAAGCAAACACCGAACAAAGACAGCAGTAAAAATACAAGGAAGACCCACCGAATCATAGTAGGTCGCTCGAGACTCAGACCCCAGCCGTGCACACGCACGTCCTTAGGGAAGCCCATGGGCTCGAGCATCTCCGGACGGAACATCCCACTATTGCCGACTTCGACCCAACGGTCGAGCATGGGGTGGAAAGCGAAGATTTCTAATGAAGGCTGTGTTACGTCGAGTCGATGTGTTAGATTTGAGCTGGGACGGAACGAAGGGAGGACGAACCTCGGTATATGGGTTATAAGCGGGTTTGAATCTCACTTTCTCAATCCCCATTTTGTTGAAGAAGACCCGCATGAACCCTGGTGGCGAATGTTATGTTCATGAGCAAAGACAAAGGAACGGAAACGGGAATTGTGAACGAGGACAGCTCACCGATGAGATCAGCCAACGTCAACCCGCGATCAGCAACAACTCCCTCCACCTGATGGAACTCGGCCAAATGCGTAGCATCCATCGTTTCATTCCTGAACACGCGATCAATACTGAATAATTTCGCAGGTGTGAACCCGTCATCTTTCTTCCCATATTTCCCATTCTCATTCGCAGCCTCACCAATATCACTAGCACCATGAGTGAACTCTTTCTCATCTCTCTTAATGTGCTCCCCTCGGCATTTTGCGGCGAGCTTGTATAGCATATGCGCAGACGACGCGGTTGTGTGGGTGCGTAGGAGGAGTTTACTTGACTCCTCATTTGACCAGGGGGCGCGGTACCCCGTTGAGCCGAACCCCCCGTGTTCGTGAATTGTGGAGACACGTTTGTAGTACGCAGGTTCTGGGGGGAGGGAGTGTTTCGGATCTGTTTTGTGGCCAGAGGTACGTATGGGTTAGCGGAAAACGAGTGCTATTGAAGGCTAAGCTTACCGGAGAGATAGAAAGTATCTTGGAGATCCCTGGCGGGATGTTGCTGTGGTACGAATAACGCGTCGAAGCACCAGAATCCAGATTCGATGAAGGACGATGTGGGCATCTCCGCGAAACTGATTCATTCATTTGTTCAGACCTAGGTCGGATTCGGTGGATAATTAGAAAGGACGGACCCCATTTCCAAAAAGATGTTGCGTATCTCTTCTCGGACTTTGAGAAGAGGATGAAGGGCGCCGCCGTCTGTTGGGACTCCTTCGGCTTCAAAGTTGTATTTTTTGAACGTGGATGTTTTCCACGCTCCCCTGATGGCGAAAAATAACAGAAGAATGAGAATTGAATTCATAGATGAATATGGGAGGTACAAACGATGTCAGCATGTCGACTGTTAGATCTGTTTCTGGTTTTGCTGTCGAGGTGCTGAAATTGGGACCTTTGAAGACGGTGAACCACTGGCCCTTTCTAATGTTCAAGTATTAAAGATGTGGCCGGAATGATGATCCAATACCCTACCTTTGGATGATCAGTTTACGCTTTCGCAGATCTGCGAGGACCTTCTCGCCAGTTTTAAGTGTTCCGCTGGAATTGACCTCCTGTAGATCTAGCTGTGTGGTGTCTTTTATCATAGATACCTGGGATCAGAGCGATTGCTTGTAAACTCAATCCAAGATTGAAGCTGAGAGCTTTTGACGGACCAATTTGACCAAGCCATCACCGTCCTTGCCAATCCACCCATTTTTGAAAGCACGTCCCTGTCCAACTTTAGCCGCTTCATCTCCCACCTGCTTTTTGAGTTGCACTGTTGTCAAAGGCGGCCCTTGGCCTCTGGTGGGTAGTGCAGCCCATACGCGAGACTCATGCGAGCCCTCTTTCACTATCTGTGCACCTTCGGCGGTAAGTGTGTGCGATGAGACTTCATGGGTTTGGTATGTAATCATCTGGGACAACGGTCATATGCTTTCGCACGAGATTATCAGATTGAACACGAACATCGCGGCTGAGGAGGGAGTTGAGAGCTCCGAGGATGGTAATCTGGGCATCATGGGAGGTCGCTGGTTGTGATTGACCTGGAAGAACGAGAGATCGTGTGTCTTTGATTGTGGATTGGGCATCTAGGGTATCTAGAAGCAGTTGCTGCAGAGTTTCAGCCATTCAAGTTGTGTGGCCAGTTCGACTTGAAAATTATTGACTCGATGAGGTTCATCACGTGATTGTAATCTGTCGATCAGGATGGCCGAATCCGGTAACCTGTCTTCACTTTTTATTCACGTTCAACTCGGTTCAACTCCATCAGATTCCTTGCAATGTCTACCTCATCTTGGCAGCAAGCCTGGGACAAAGCACAACCAAGGCTTTCACAAATTCGAGACAGTCTCAACTCGAACGATTCACCAAATCCACGGATCATTCGAGTTGGCCAGATTGACTCTGAACTCTTGGACCAAGAACTCGTTCATCTGCTTCAGGAACCTTTGAATAAGGCTCTTTCTCTAGTCAATGTCTGTGAATTATACCCGCGCAGTTGCTGAAACTCTGAAATGCTGATCGAGATGAATGCCAACAGTCCTCAATCAGAACACGCTTCGAGCCTGAATTGAGTTTGCTCATTCAGCTAACATTATATAAACTATCGATATGGAACACTGGGGCAAGCTACGGTGCCAAGCTTCAGGACCTTCGATATATCGTTCCCCCATCTCCCGGCCAGTCTCTTTCTCGTGCGTGTACACATTGCAGAAATCTCCACGGACTTGATATTTTATCTATCATAGCCTCCGGTCTTCCCCGTCGAGTACTACTCATCCACGGCACACTGACCACCCTCATCCCATACTTACATACACGGCTCCGGTCTTACGCCCTTTCCCGCGCCTGGCCCGACACACCCTCGTCTGACCGTCGGAGGAAAGCTTGGGACATCCTGACGTCTCTAGAATCATCCTACACGTTGGTTGGATTGCTGAGCTTTGTGGCTTTCCTGTGGGATGGACGGCACGTGGTTTTTCTAGTTGACAATTTCTCGTATTGAAGATATTGTTATCCAGATACCGCACGGTAGCGGACAGGATACTCAGCATGAGTCTGGTACCATCGCGCAGACTCGTAAAGCGCGACGTAAGCTACGAATTTATGAATCGCCAGATGGTCTGGCACGCTTTCACTGTATGGCCGCCATTTATTTCCTTTATATACCTCAGCATCATATTTACATACACAGGAATTCCTCCTCTTTCTACTCCCCCTCATCAGTGCTCGCAGCATCCGTAGGCGCATCAATCGCATAGCCTCCCACCTAACCGTCTCCTCTCTCTCGTCCCTCCTTCCCTCCGGTACCCACTCCACCCTCGGCCTCGCCCAAACTGCAAACACCCAAAGGCCAGCAAACGAGAAACGAGGAAAATACTGGTCCCTCCCACAAGACCAATGTGCTATCTGCGCCGAAAACGCCTCCGTCAACCTAAACCTCTCTGACTCTACTAACGCATTCACGTCTCTCATAACCCAACCACCCACATCCTCTTCCTCCCCAGAACACACCTCGCAAGGTTCAGAAATCGATCCCCCAGCATACCCGATATATACTCCATACTTGACGTCGTGCGGAGATGTGTACTGCTACCACTGTATCGCGGAGCGGATGATGTACGCGACAGATGAGGGGGAGAACGAGATGGGGTGGGAGTGTTTGAGGTGTGGGCAGGGTGTGAAGGGTGCTGAAAGGTATGTAGTTGACGTGGATATGAGTGTGGGGAGTGAGATCAGTGGGAGTGAGTATGAATTTAGTAGTGATTTGGATATGGATGTTACGGATATGTCGGCGTCAGTGGGGAGTTATAGTGAGTCGGGGTTGTCAGATGATTATTGATTGAGTGCCGTTGTAACCATTGGGTAAAATAAAATATAGACCGTTTCAAGAAGGAACCAGAAGATATTATGGCGATGTGATTAAGGGTTGTATTAGAGTCGAAAAAGTATGCTTGAGAATAATAGAATAACTCCTCCCAACAATGTCGTTCCAAATCTACATCAACAGGGAAAAACCTATTCTTCACGCACGAAGCAATTCATCCTGAATCTGCTTCAAAACTGTCGGATCAGCTTTCGCAAGGTATGTTGTCTGGAACACTTGGGCCCCACACGCAGCCTCCGCTTCTCGAAGGTGCGCTGCTACATATGCACTGAGCTGCACTGTGCGCACTGGGTCACGGTCGTATACCTTTGCAGATTCAGTTACTTTAGTATCGGGGAAAACAAAGAACGATGGAGAAGGAACGTACCGCTTTGCGGCGCTCGTACTCTGGTGTTCCGTCTGTGTTTTGGTAGTAGTAACGAGGAGCTTCGTCTAATTCCCAATGACGCCTTAGGTTCAAAGGCGAAACTATCGGAGAGCTATAAGGACGGCAGTCGATGCATGCGTATGAATGCAATTATATTATAGAAGGATTCACGGACCTGCCTCCATCGTTCGTCACAGCATTGAGTCGAGCCTCTTTGATTTCTCCAAAGACATCGAGCCAAATGTTGAAGATCTCTGTAGGAAGGCGTCGAAGAACCTCGGGTCGTCCAGTAGAGACGAGGGATGCAATTCCCATGGCAGTGAGTTTACGATGTCGTGGTTCTGACATGTTGTCGAACTATAGTACAACAAGCAGGTCGGAAAGGCAAAAAATAAGACGATAGTGAGAGCTTACTTTTCCCCACCACTGGTCCAGAAGTTCCTCGTAGAGGTAAGTCTCTGTTAGGTTTTGTGATGATGCCGTGGCAGACATCAACTGGAGAAAGATTTGGCGATCAGCCATAACGACTCGAGAAAGAATGTATATGTGTTCTGTGAGCAGTGTAGCTGCCTTCTAATTATCAAGAGGTAATGTCTCAGTTTGAGGATGAAGAGCACGACAAATACTGCATACCTCGCCTTCGATCAGTGCATTCAACAAATACGCGAAAAGTCCTGAAATGTGCATGGCCTCACCCCACAGAGCCGCAGGGGCGATTTGGACGAGAAGATTCAAAGCGATAACCATGTCCTTCATATTGAGTATCACAGCTCCACTCTTCAGAGCGGTATGGAATGCGCGGAATAAATCCACAGCGAAAGCCTGATCAATACAAAGACCTTAGTCCCCTGAGTGCAAGGCCATCATGATGATCGTACCTGCAAGACACGCGGACCATCCAACAGAAAATAAGACTCGACAATATTGATGGTTTTTCCAAGTAAATCCAGATTTGTCGCTAACAATGACATGGCGAGAGGGAACAAGTCAAAAAGGGCAGGAGCGCCGTTTATACTCTCAATAGTAACGGTGTTTCGAAGCGCGGTTAGCCAAAGGTTGAGTCCGTCTTCGTCGAGATTGATTATAACCTTCAAAGAAACGGAAAGATTAGCGAAAGATATTTAGAGGGAAAACGTGCTAATGTACTCCTGGAGACAAACTTTCGTGGACCAAAGGAACGACGATTCCGCCCAATTGTGCTGAATGTTCTTTCACAGACTGTCGATGGGTCAATTTTGATTGAAAACTGGGGAAGGTTATGGGAACGTACATCTATCAACTTTGTTACCGTGGCCAAGAGCGAGCCTTTAAGTAGCCAATCGACGCCAGCCGCCGCCCCTAACACGATTGTCAAAACACAAACGGTAGTCAGAACCGAAAGTTTCCTACACAGTTGAGGCAACGGATCGGTGATGATGCCGATAAAGGGAACGATCTATCAGATTTTATCAATATGCCGATCCAAGCAAGGATGAAGAGGAAATACCCGAGTATCTACTCGTTCAATGATACAATTGAGGCTGTGGGCAGTGCGGCGCTTGCTTTCCAAAGTGTCCGCTTCACCGATTAACCTTACGAGTTCTGACACTGCGGAAGGGAGGAATGGTCCGAAAACATCGGCATCGAAGTTAATAGTCTACCATTTAACACGTTAGGTTAGTCTAGGTTATAACAATGAATAATAATAAGAATGTTACATACGTCAACGCATTCCCTTAATGCAACAGCTGCGGTCAAGCGGACAACGGCATCGGTCCCTGGGCCACGATCTTGTAGCAAATGTACCAATATTTGCCATACCTTGGGGTTATTTGGTGAGGAACAAGAATCCGCGATCCATTTACCAACAAGCCACGCTATGCGCCGTTTGATGATAGGGTAGCTAAGAAGATTCATAAATAAAGTAAACGAATTTAGACCAGATGACCAACTTTAGGTTGGTGTCCCAGGCTTCGACGACAAGTGTATGCTCCAGCCATTGTTCGAAGGGTAAAACGTCTTGTAAGCGGAGGGCACAACGTCCAATCGCGCAATAAAGAGCCTCCTTCTGAATGACACTGGGCAAATCGATCGTCGGTTGGGCTGGGATGATTGATAGATATTAAATGCAAGGAGTAACAGAAGAATTGATTACGCACCAGCGACCTGTTTGAAAGTGGTTACAAGGAGCGGCGTGACAAACTGAGGATAATGATTGGACAGCTGCATCAAAACGCGTTCACTGCAGGGCTAAAGGAAGAAATACTAAGTGAACATGGAAAGAAGACACATGCTAAAGCACGCACACGTATCTCGAATTCCCACTGTTCATTCTCCTTGTCTTCAAGATTCACCCATTGCTCTGGATCGGCCATCCATTCTTCAAGGTCTGATGGGTTCAGAGGCATGAATCGAGTCACAAGCAATTGCACGGCATTCTCAACGAATTCTTGAGACAATGCTGAAAGCAGGTGAGTGGATTTGCCTCGCCCGCAATCAATTAACATACAATTCTTATTTGGAGTCCCATCCTTGCGCGTTGGTGTCCATTGAGTGAGGTTCTCCTTGAACAGGACCATGCCTTGCACCAAGAAGCGGACTGGGAAGAGGGCATCGTTGGAATCTGCCGGGGGAAGAAATGCACAAACGCATCAGAGTTTGATCAACATAGTCAAGTAAGCGTTTTGACACACGCACTGCCAATCAGCTCCGGTGGACCGCTCGTAGCATGTACAACTTGAGACCAGTAGAATAGAACAAGATCACTACACATGGGTAATTCAACGAATCGTGGGTGCGAAAGCTGCTGAAGGCGCCGGAAGAACTTGCCAAAGAGGAGCACATGTCGAGTGAGTATATCTACAGACTGGCGAACATGTCGATCTCCTGTAAGACCTGTCTGACTAAGAAAAATGATGGTATTGCTCCGCAATTCGGTCAGCGTTTTCACTTGGATAACCGAATTTTGGAACAAATTCTGTAGCTTAATGTCACTATCAGCATAGGAATCGTGCGTGTATCAAACGAACAGATCCAACCCAAGTTTGATTCCTTTTAAGCTCCTCGTTCCCCATCTTTTCAGTTCTGTTCCACAACCAAGTTGCCATTTTGACGATGCATTTGTATACTAGATGGGCCAGCAATATGTCGTTACACATATGTGCAGAACTGATGGTCTCGGCAGTCACGGAAGTGGAGGAGAAACTTGAGGATATTTTCGAATAGTAGCCGTAAAGAACGAGGTGAAGCTGCTCGACAATCTGGCCCGGAGGTTTGGTTAGGCTGCGATCTAGAAGCCTATAAATGACGCACTTGTGCTGTTGTTCTGACGCCAGTTAACATTTTTAAGCTCGAAAATTCCTTCAACATGCTGTTCAAAAGCTTAAGGCTTCTACGTAACCTCAAGGTTTCGCTGTGGTCTTCGTGGGGCGAAGCATAACGTCTCTGAAAATTGGTGTCAATCACCCCCATCAGGTGGTTGACAAGAGTTGGCCTGAATATACGCCTTAAGTGTAGGATGGGAGTCCAACCAATGACACAAGGCCATACCAAGTGCTTGGAAAGTCTTGTCGTGCAATCTTGGCCACAATCACCTCGTTGCATTCAGCGATCTTATTTTACGATGCTGTGAGGAAACATGAGTTAAATGGAACGAAATGGCTTACTGTTTCGTCTTCTTCATCCAGAAAAGTCAAACAACGGGCCCGAATCCGGATCCTCTGCTCGTCAGAAAGCACCCTGATGTGATCATGTTAGCAGAAGATAAACGTGGATCAAGCCGTGGAACGACTAACTTTCGAGATCGCCAATGGTTCAATGCCGCGTTCTTGAACTGAATGATAGATTGTTGTCTAACTGGCAATGGGACCGTTCTTTGTGCCGCGATTTCATGCAAACCATCAAAGGTGCCAAACATTTCAAGCATCTCTTTGAGTCGCTTGCTAGACGTTTGAACCTGAGTGGGATCTTGGGAAGAAGCACCGGACATAACCTCGTAAAGTTCCACTGGGGAAACATTCTCAACGATTACACCCAGGGCTGGTCTGTTGGTATTCATAGAACTGTCAAGTACGCGAATGACTGGGGTTCAGTACGACCTGCAACAACAAAGATATGAAGGCAATCGCTGGGGAAAGCAAGGGAGGTTCAAAAGTCAGGCGGTTGTTCAAGAACTGCGAAAGGAATGTGAATAGTAAGCAGTAGCTAGGAAACAGGCAACTCAAACGTGAAATTATTAGAGGTCGGCACACAAAGGTAAATAACGCGTCCGCGAACATTGTTATGTAATCGGCCTCCTTCTGTTTCTCGCATGAAACTGGCCTTCCTCCTAAACCTAATATCGAAAACCGTTACTACAAAACGCGCTTCAGTTGTGGTGTGGCATCCATCTCCGCTTCGACGGAAGTATACAGGGAGCTTGAAACAAATGACGACTGGAAATTTTATGGATGAGGTCGTGGATGACTCAGAACCCGAGAGGGAGGAGTTGAGACGGAAGGAAAAGGATGAAAGAAAGGAGAAGAAAAGGTTGACCAAATTGGCTAAATCACGGGAGGAAGAGAACGAGATAATTGAACTCACCGACGGGGAGTCCAATGCAGGTGGCAACATCATTGAAATCTCGGGTATGTGATACTTTCGTCATCCTTACGCAGTTTCTGAGCCAGATAACGCAGATGAGAGCCTATCTTCCAATCTCATATTTCCCAACTCCAAGTTGTGGACGGCTCCTTTGAATGCTCATAAATTATCCAGAGGATCTCAGACTCGTATTGGTGTTACGCCATCCTTTTCATTGCATGCCAGTAGTGTGATTGAACTCAGTGGTATGTGTTACTCAGACCATCTAATGAACGGCGAACACCTGGTGATGAAAATGTTCCCTCAGACAATACTACACCTCCCTTCATTCTTTCATGTCTTCCGACCGAATCAGCCCAACCTACGCAACTAGAATATTCATCCACGGACACTATGAATGATGTTATTTCCCGTAAGAGCCCCTTTCTGAAGGAAGGAGTTTTTTCCAACCCCATGTTAGATGACTCGGGGATCTTCAATGACTCGGAAAACGAACTCGAGGACATGGGCGTAAACTTGAACCTGGCACGTTTTGCCTACAAGGACTCCCGGTCCTTGTCGAAGCCTCCTCCGCCCATACCTGGCCCATCTCGTCAAGGTCCGGCACCCGGCACCGCCACTGAAGTAAATCTTCCTGCTAAGATGAAATCGACTCGCTGGGCAGCTCATCGCTTCACCTCCGACTTCTCTGACGCCGACCTAGCCAAGTTGATGAAGTGCATAAGCTGCGATGTTCGTTGGACAGCGCGGAAGAGCGCAGCTCAGAAAATGCTGCACATTCAGTCTTGTGCGAAGAAGCGCGTTTTCACGGATGAAACTGTACGTGTGCTGATTCGTCGGGAGATCGACAATGCTCTCGTCGAAGATGTTGCAATGAAAGGGAAGGGTGAGGGCAAAGGAAAGACCGCATCTCTGGGGTCGGAACCAGTGCTCCCAAAAACTTTCTACGAAGATGTCATCAACGATGCTGCCCCAAGGAAGAAAGGGAAACGTCTGGAAGTCGTGGAGACTGTCAAGAGTGTTGTCGAGACTCGGGATGTAATTCTTGACCGTGCGCGAACCGTTCTGGGCATTGGGAATGCAGCTTCTTCAACCGCTCGAGATGAAGACTTCAGCATCCAAACCCAAGCTTTTGCCGGAAGCAAATTAGGTTGTGCCTTTTCAAAAAGGCAGATGCCACCCACTCAACCTTTCAGGCAGAACGCCGTGGCACAACCACAGATGCTCAAGTCCAATTCCATGTTTCCAACTTACTCCGATCCCGAGCCCTCCGAATTGAATGGTAGGGAAGTGGACATCATGCCACCGACCACCCAACGTTTCGCGCCCTCGAAACTGGGCGGGTCCCTTCGTCCACCATTACTCGAAGAGACTGCTCAATATCCTCCGGAATTTCCATCCGGGCCCCGTTCACCCGTGTTGTCGCAGTCCAATCTGCTCAACAGACCCGCCACCAGTTCAAAAAATACAACCATTGTGCGTAACGTTTACCACTTTTATCCCCGAGTTATCCTAATAACATGCAGGGACTCTTCCTTATTAACCCTGACCCTCTCTTCGATTTTGCAACCTCTAGCGCAAGAGAACACTCTCAACAACAACGCATGAGGACGAGGGACGAAGAATTAGTGGATTTGCCTTCTTCCGCTCTTCGGCCACGTTCCCTCAGAACTCCAGACCTTTCACCGGAGCGGAACTGGATCAATGAGAATCTCGCTGCTGAAGATGATGTGTTTCCTTGGGATAATGATAATGCATGCCTTCATTTCGACCCCGATTTGGATAATCAAAAATATTCTGGACCAGCGAACGACATGGCCTTCGGCACCAAAGATCCAATTCTTCAACATCATGCAAACACAAAGTCCATTTTGAAGCCTACCCAATTAGCTCAGCCCCAAAGGAAGACGACAAACTGTGATACCGAAGAATCTGACATCCCCTTCATGACGAACAGGACTCCGAAGAAGAAAACCAAACGGAAAGGAAAAGATCGGGAAGTTGTCGATCCCGTTGCCGGTCCAGATGATGAACTCGATGAGAATTGGGAGCACATAATGAAAGCCAAGATAATCGAACACCAGACTCTGCATCTCCGTATTTTACGCTATGAGGTCCGTCTTCACATAATATACGATAATGGAGGTCGCTGACCGGCTTGTTGTTTGTAGCCCATTCATTTTGACGTGTTCTTAAAGCTTGTGACTGATCAGCCATCTCGAGGACTGAAAACTAAATTGCGTTCATTTCTTGACAAACAGGTGCGAACCGACTCTCCAGCTTCTCGATTGAACTGACGCCGACCCATTTATACAGGCTATCAATTTTTATGGGGCAGAACCAGCGGGTCGGAGACTTTGAAACCTTGGTAACATAACAACCCTCTTACGTTATAGATACATGCTCCATAAACCACCCTTACCAAGTCAAGACTTTACAATGCGACCCCGGCCAATCCTGCAACTTCTATTACACCGCCGACAAGGTGTAGGCTGCCTGCGACCAGGACGTGCACGGAATTTGGTTCACCCGAGTTTGATTCAAGGCTCCGTATCACGTTGACGGCATGTTCGATGGAAGGAAGAATATGAATGTTAGAAGTCGGGAAGGTCGGAATCAATGATGACCAGGCTGATGCGAGTTGTTGTTGCGACTTCAGTTCAGCTAAATCAGCCGCAGGGATAGCATGTGTGGTCAAATCTGGAAACTTTATTGATGAGGAAGGGAGGAGGATGACAGTCAGTCACCCACCGCCTTTAAATCCACCATCGGCAAAAGTGACGTTGGTGCAAAAGATGACGTGGTCAAAAAATGATTCCGGTGCATCATCCCGCTTGTGTAGTTTTAGCTGTGCGGCAGTTTTTGCATATATGGAACCCAAAAAAGATGTTCCAGAACGACCACTTGTACAATTGAAAATAAGCACACGGGTCGATGGTTTGCTGTTGTTCCAAGGTCACTGATCTTGTGATAAAAGGGTGGAACCGAGACGCACGTGGGGAGTTCAGACTGCAGTCCAACACCAGGACTGACGAACCACTGCATGCAGCATTCGAGACTCTCAACGGTATGTGCTCCGTCCAAGAACCATGTCGTGTTCATACGTCTAGGATCGGGAACGGCTTGACAACGTCCGGGCCATTTGGTACTTCTCAGTCCTTTTACAAATGAATCGGAGAGAATTGGTTCGTGGATGGATGTATGTGATCGTAGGAATGACCGAGCGAGGTGCACCGCAATATTAGCGTTTTGAATCTGATGAACACCAGCGATACCTAAATGAGGGAGGTAAGATGGAGCGAAGATATTGGGTGACTGAGTTACCCAGTTTGATTTCGGAAAGTTCAGGCGTTAAAGGAACAATCGTAAATTCAGATGCCTAGATTTGGTTAGCAAGGGTAACATACATTGAATGATATTTTACCTTGAGGTCTTTTGCCTGCTGCTTCAGGACCTCTAGACCTTCCTCCGGTTGATTTACTGTGAAAGCAGGAATTCCTTCCTAGAGGCTGGTTAGCATGTCAGCCATGGTTCAACACTGCCAACTGACCTTGAAGATGCCACCTTTCTGCCATCCAATTTCCCTAAGAGTCTTGCCTAGCACAGCAGTATGGTCGAACCCTAGGGCAGTAACACCGGTTACAATCGGTTTAGGAACAATATTGGTGCTATCATAGGCACCCCCCACGCCCACTTCAAGTATGGTTGCGTCCATCTTGAATTCATCAGTTGATTGTACTGGAAAATGACACATTCTATAACTCACCTTAAGGGTCAGAAAGGCATGGAATGCGACTAGTGTGACGAAACGAAAGTACATGGGTTTTGGTGATGTACCAGCGTATTTTCTCTATGATGTATCGTCATCGCGTTGAGGGGCACGTCGGAAACGAAGGGATATATACCACGGGATTGTTGTCCAACCTGTCCCAGACATCAAAGAAGAATCTAGCGAAGTCCTCCTCGGATATCGGTGTCCCATTGACGCGTATGCGTTCACGCACAGCTACTAAATGAGGAGAGGTATAGAGACCTGACCACAACCCTGCATTAGGGTAGAATCCCATCACTTCACGGCTTTTTCGCACCGATTTTCCACTCCGGCATGGTTTGGCGGAGGATAGAATCGGTGAAAGCACTGGCCGATCCCTTGCCTTTCGTACCAGTTATATGTATTACATTGAGTGCATTCAGGTCGTCCGGCTACAGACACAAACTTGAATTCTATAATAGCTTGTAGACACGGGGGTACGTACAGTGTATCCTATTCTTCCTAAGTACTCCACCATTTCCGGAATGGCAAATTCACTCATCCGCCCACCAGATGCACGAACTGCTTCCAAAGTTGCAGCATTGGACTGCAAAGAGTTCAAATGCTCTATAGCCTCCTTGTATGTTCGTGTGGACATATTTCTAGAGTTGGCAAATTGAGATCTAAAATGTCTGAGGGAGCGAAAGAAAGAAGCAGCAGTTGGGCGCATCAACCAAAGGCTATATGATGGCAGTCAACAAGTCCAAGTTATTACTAGTACAGCGGCCCAAGTGAGGGAAGAAAACTTTATTTATTTATTATTTATGGGGTTGGGCAATCTCCGATGTTTGTGTTTGTGTTGGGCTTTGTTTGTACATAGCCCAAACCACAATTTTAGTGACCCAGAATAAGATGCCCCGTTTATAGCTTCCACAGCAACATTTGTGCTTAACTTTGAGTGTAGAAGTTGCAGATAATTAAGTTATGAAGAACTTCTTGGTCTTAGATTTTTTCTCAATGATTCCATTATGGAGATATGCTTGATAAACTAGCGATATCGGCTCAACCAGGCAACGTATAAAAAATTAGAAACCAAGAAGTTCTTGCCCCATAGCATAGGAGCAATTTTCGTCACCAAAACTAGTTGCCAAAATCACCGGGGAAGCCACAAACGGGGCATATACAACAAAGGCAAGATATCAGTCTTGCCGGAATGGAAGGGTCAAAAAACAAAATTTATGGCACAAAGACATCTGGAGGATCTATATAAACAACTTCCTCACTAGGTGTTAGACCATCAAGGCAATGTGGCGAGCAAGAGCCAAGTAGTGAGGGTGGGACCAAACAAATGCCAAACAAAGTCGAAAACCTATGTCTTGGCTTTTGTACTCTCTCCATCTAAAATAAGTCATAATTTTGGTACACAGGTTACTATATTATGTATTTGAAACATATTAAAACTGCAAAGTGTGAGTTGTTCAATGTGCAATTGCCCACAGCAAGCAAATGACAGCTGGGTCACTCAGTTTGACCCAATTTGGAAATAGCTATTAAGTAAGCACTATAGGTTCATGATACACATTTAAACCAAATTTTGACATGTCAGATCCCTTGAGCATTGGCACCAGCATTATCTCCGTATGGTGGGTTTTCCCATGGTTTCACTGGGTAAAAAAGAAGAGAAAAGAGGAAGGATTTTGGGAGTCCTTACAAGCCTTTCTTTGACCTTTTTGTATGAGCAAAAAGAAAAAGGCCCAAAATTTCAATTGCTAGGTGAATTGCACTAAAAATTGAATCTTCATACTTAGTGTTGCAGATTTAAGCCTTCGTCTGCCACAGCAAACTGTGTGATTTAGCGCCGCCGCCCATGAACTGC
>Ga0210402_10002280_pt1 | contig 18836 bp, 17 predicted proteins | sample IncBWC7MmetaG_FD_161055 | JGI IMG/M metagenome (GOLD analysis project Ga0210402, IMG submission 161055) | Forest soil microbial communities from Barre Woods Harvard Forest LTER site, Petersham, Massachusetts, United States - Inc-BW-C-7-M | ecosystem: Environmental > Terrestrial > Soil >... | reverse complement strand
TCATATAAGCACGGGCGGAGGTATGGCGGCAGTATTGCCCGCTGTCTTGGCTGACCTGACGAACGAAGAGCGGGAAATGCAAAATCTTCCGGTTCTCACCGTTAGCCCAATCTTAAACAAAGCGGCTGAAATGAAAGCCGAAGATATGGCGGCACTTGGCTATTTTGCCCACACAAGTCCGGCGGGGAAGACTCCCTGGTATTGGATTGAACAAGTTGGATATAAATATCAATATGCCGGAGAAAATCTCGCCGTTAATTTCACCGATTCCAAAGATGTCACCGTTGCATGGATGAACAGCCCTACCCACAAGGCAAATATCGTAAAAGGCAATTATACCGAAATCGGCACTGGCGTGGCGAGCGGCATATACCAGGGGAAAGAGGCAATATTTGTCGCGCAAGTATATGCAAATCCTCTTCCCGTAATTCCCAAACAAAATATTTCCATAAAGCCCGCAGTTCCTGCGCAAATTGCTGCGCCGAATCCTTCCAGCGGTGAAAAAACATCAGCTATTAATAAACCGATAAATGTTCTCGGCGCCGAGACCACCGCCTCCGGCGGGACCCCGCCGGAGGCGGTGGTCGTAACTTCAGTGCAACCACCGACACCCACATTCTGGCAAAAATTACTGGCTTCGCCCCGTAATACTACTGACATAATTTTATACATTGTTTTTGCTTTGATCGCTCTTTCACTCATTTCCTATATACTGATAAAGATGAAAAATCACCACAAAGACTTGATTACCAACGGATTAATTGTGCTTGCCGTTATTCTCGCGATTTTTATCGGAAATTATTATTTCACACATCGCAATATGGTAATCACGGACAGTTTTGATTATTCGAATCAAAATATATAGGAGGTTATCTGAAGCCGGCATTTATTGATTTTTTAGGGAAAATTGGTATAATAACTATATGAAAAAATATATACCGGTTTTACTCACATTATCCCTTGTTTTAGGTTTCTTTACCGTTTATTCAAAATCTGCGAGCGCAGCAAATTGCGCGCCCGGAGAATCTTTTAATACTGCCACCGGCCGGCCTTGCAGCACAATTCCACAAGGTGGCGATTGCGCGCCGGGAGATTTATTTAGTTCTGTTAACGGCCAATCTTGCGGAGTAGCGACACCCGTCATTCCACGTTTTTGTTTTTTGCAGAATTTTCAAATTGGCTCAAGGGGCGAAGATATTAAAACATTACAAACAGAACTCAACGCGCAGGGCGCAAGTCTTAAAGTTGACGGTTCTTATGGACCGCGAACACAAGCAAGCGTGCAAATATATTGTAAAACCTACCCTACATCTTCGGCGGTAATCATAAGTGGAATAAAAGGACCACAATCATTGGATGTGAACCAACAAGGGACTTGGACAGTAACTGCTTATAATAAAGAAGGAGTAGGAGATCTTTCATATTCGGTAAGTTGGGGCGATGAAGTTTATGCAACTCCGATGATGAATTCATCAAGAGTTTTGCCGGGGCAACAGTCCGCAACCTTTACTCATAGTTATTCGCAACCCGGAATATATAAACCGGTATTTACTGTTACAAGCGAAAACACAATCCGTTGTTTTACGACTCCATGTCCCTCAAACGGAGGAAGCACCCAGACAAGCCTGAGTGTAAAAGTTGGGAATGTAAATAATTCGTCTATAACTCTGAGTTCGCCAAACGGCGGTGAAATGTGGATAAAAGGAACTACGCAGAATATAAACTGGCAGGACAATACATCCATTTTTTGTCCTACTAATGCGAATTGTGCAGCAGTACCAAGATATTACGATATAACATTAATGCAATATTATCCGCCCTGCACTACTACCAATACCTGCAATTTGGGTATTGCTCGTATGGCACCATATACGATTGCAAAAAATGTAGGCGGGACATCTTACCCTTGGTCTGTGGGAAAATTTTCTAATTTCTTCAATAATGACGCGACTTCTAATGGTGTTGCCCCCGATGGAGCATATACAATCCAAATTTGTCCGGCTGGTTCCGTTAATATTATATGCGGTTCAAGCGATAATTACTTCAATATTGTTTCCGGCGCTAACCAATAGTTTATTAGTGTTATTGATATATTTCTCGGATAGTTTTTCCTTGATTTTTATCGAAAAAACACTACAATGTATCAATGGAAATTCTAGGCAAGATATTGGGGAACGTGGCTCGGGTGAAAATTATGCGTCTTTTTCTTTTAAACAGAGGCAAGGTATTTACGGGCAAAGAAGTGGTAAAACGAAGCAGGGTAAATGCCGATATGGTCCGCCGGGAGCTCCGATTGCTTTCGGGCGTAGGGTTTATCAAAAAGCGGGGACCCGCTCTTTCCGGCTGGTCTTTTAATTCTTCCTTTAAATACGGCACCGAATTTGAAGACTTGCTCTTAAGCTCGGGCACTTTAAATAACGAAGATATTCTGAATAATTTTAAAAAAGTCGGGCGGGTCAAACTCGTTATCATTTCCGGCGTATTTATTAAAAACCGCGATTCCAGGCTGGACCTGCTGATAGTAGGGGACAAAATGAAAAGAAGCAAGATTGAAGAGGGAATTAAAAAAATTGAGGCCGAAATAGGAGTCGAGCTGGTTTACGCTATTTTCGAAACGAAGGAGTTTATTTATAGGCTAAATATGTATGATAAACTGGTCCGCGACGTTCTGGACTACCCTCACGAGATTCTTTTACAGGCAAAAGAGTTATCCACACAAGCCCTAAAAAAGAGCTAAAATTTGGTATAATTAGTACTGGAACTTTAATAAGGTCGAAACTTAGAAAAGTCTTTTATTAGTTAATTTATTTGTTATGAATACATTTGGTCTTGACACATGGGGTAATGTTTTTAATGAATCGCTTCAGAGTTTATGGTTAAGTTTTACGCAATTTGCTCCAAAGCTTATTGTTGCAATAGTATTTTTTATAATCGGCTGGGTTTTGGCTTCGCTCATTGCAAAAGCGATTGAGCAGGTGTTTGCAAGCCTGAAGATAGACAGCTTGTTTTCGTCCATCAAGGTAGATAACTTCCTAAAAAAAGCCGGAATGAGTCTGAACTCCGGATATTTTGTCGGGCAAGTGGTAAGATGGTTTGTAATAATTATCTTCCTGCTTCCTTCGCTTAGTTTGGTTTTCCCGGTTGACCCGGCCTTGGGCACCAATGCGATAGCTTATTTCTTGGGACATGACGTGCTTGGGTACTTGTCTCAGGTTATTGTTGCCGCTCTTGTGTTGATAATTGCCGCGGTTGTTTCCGAAGGTCTTTCCAAGGCGGTTATCGCTTCGTCAAAATCCGTGAATTTGAAATCGGCAAATATGCTTGGCGCTGTAGCCAAGTATGCCGTCTGGATATTCGCTATCATCATTGCCTTGGGCAAACTCGGCTTGAGCGAATTTATGCTTCCTCTTTTCTGGGGAATAATTGCTATGCTCGCTATTGGCGGCGCTATTGCTTTTGGTTTGGGCGGCAAGGATGCGGCCTCAAGGCTTATCTCCAAGCTCGGAGACGAAATGTCTCACCGGGGATAGAAGATTTAGATTTCGAAGTTTCTTCCGGTTTATTTGCAAAAAAGATGTCAAACGGACATCTTTTTTGCTTTTTCCCGCCAGGTTGCAAGAATTGCCGGTAAGTTATAGAATTGGCCTATGACTATAGGACCAGGTAAAGATGGGCTGCCTGTGATAGACCGGAGAAAAGCCCCGGCTACTCCGGAAGACTCTTCGCAAGAAATCGCCAAGCTAAATGAAGAGATTGATAGTCTTGAAGAGAGCATTGGAAGTCTTGTTCATGATGCAAACAATTTTATTGTCTGGGTTTCTCCGGGTCTACGTATGCTTAGAGACGATCAGGAACACGGGTCCGCTATTTGGGACACTATGGTAAATCTCTATGAACAAGGGCACGAAACGGTAAGTATGTTGCAACAAACTTTCGCCCTGGCAAAAAGCAAAATTGAAACAGATGCGGAGACAAATTCTGAGCTGCTTCTCGAACTTCTTAGAAATCGCTATGAAATACTGCAGCATATAACAAACATAACCCTGCCTTTAATTACAGGGCGTCTTCAGGAACTTAGCGTATTGCTGCAATTACTTCCCCGCGAAGAGCTTAAAGATAACCCTGACGCTCCTATGCTTGATTCGGTGATCCAGGCTACTGAGCAAACCGCAGAGTTTTTAGAAGAGAAAAACGCAGAAATAAAAGAACACCGCGCAGAGCAATTGCTTTTTATAGACATAGGGCAATTTGTGTCAAAACTAAAACCTCTCTTAGATGCAGTTCGGATAGAATCGGGAGTAAAAGTGCAAGTAATCCTTCCCGAGGAAAAAATAGAAGGGCTTATTGACTCGTTAATGCTTAGCGACATTATTGTTAACTTGGTGGTAAACGCGAAAGACGCCAGCGCGGACGCAAGTCCGGAAAATAAAGTAGTGGTAGTATCGGTAGCTGTATATAATGACCCGAGTTCCGGTGAGCCCTTTATTCTTTTGAAAGTGGCTGACAAGGGCACAGGGATGGATGATGACACAAAAAAAAGAATATTTGAGCCTAGCCGTTTTACCACTAAGGGTGAAAATGGTTCCGGCTTCGGATTGGTTAAAATCAAAAAATTCGTAAATGAAAATAAGGGCCGGATGGAAGTACAAAGCGCCTTGGGTGAAGGAAGCACTTTCTCCGTCTATCTTCCTTTAAGACGAAGAAGCGAAGATTTGTAAATCTCATTACTTTTTTGAAAAATAACTAGATATCTTTCGTTTACTTTTACCCCCTGAAGGAGTATGCTTTGGTTATTATCAATCTGCATAAAAATTATGAAAAAATATAAATTAATCTTCCTCGCTTCTGTTTTTGTGTTTGCTTTTAGCTTGTTTGCTTCTAGTACTAATACCGCCAGCGCTTTTGTCTCCGGATGTAGCGGAACTCAAGGTTTTAGCTCGACCACGGGTGAGTCTTGTTATGTCTTGCCCGGATGTTCATCACATATTGGTTTTAGCTCCACGAGTGGCAGGTCTTGTGCTCTACCAACACTGCCGTCCGGATGTTCTTCATACTCCGGTTTTAGTTCAACCTCTGGGGTAGCTTGCGATGGAAGTTACGTATCTAATGTTCCTGGATGTAGTTCTTCCTCTGGTTTTAGTTCAACTACCGGTATGCCTTGCGACGGGACGCATATTTCTACTGTCCTCGGATGCAGTTCTACTCAAGGTTACAGCCCGGTAAACGGCCTCTCTTGTGATGGTTCTAACACGCATCCGACCTATCCTGCAGGCTGTTCATCGGAGCAAGGTTTTAGCTCAACAACCGGAGTTGCGTGCGATGGGTCAAACCGACAACCGCCGGCATATATGTCCGGCTGCAGTTCAACACATGGATGGAGTTCAACTACGGGAATGGCGTGCGACGGGTCAACTCCGCCTGCGCCGACGTATCCAGCAGGTTGCGCTTCAACTTCTGGCTGGAGTTCTACTACAGGCTTATCGTGCGATGGACTGGGGAGGCATCAATCTAGCGTACCGGGATGTTCATCGACCGAAGGTTTTAGTCCAACCACTGGTATGTCTTGTGACGGAACGGTCTGGAATCCACAACCCACTTATCCGAGCGGTTGCAGTTCAACTTCTGGCTGGAGTTCTACGACAGGCAATGCCTGCGACGGGTCAACACCACCTGCGCCGACGTATCCGAGCGGTTGCAGTTCAACGTACGGCTGGAGCGTGACTACCGGTAGAGCTTGCGATGGATCAAACAGACAACAATCTAGTGTACCGGGATGCTCCTCCACGCAAGGCTTTAGTTCGACGACCGGAGAATCTTGCAGTTAATAAAAATCAAAGTTTTTAGCAAAAGATGTCCCCAGTTGACATCTTTTTGGCTTTAGACTATACTCTTTTAATCGGTATGAATATTACAAGAAACAGTTTAAAAGGCAGGCCCTAGCAGACTTTTCTTTTGTCTGTGTAGGCCGCCCCCAAAGGCGGTTTTTTTGTTGAAAAATCAGGTTGGAATGGAAATTGAAAATTTAATTTCTGTCGGGTAGCTTATGTTATTTTACATAGGGTCTTTTCGAACCCAGGCAGAAAAAAGCCAGAAAAATATTCTAGTAGCGAGCGGTCGTGAAAAAATATGCTGTTTAATTTTGGCTTTGTTTTTCCGCTGAGATAAAAATCAGCGGTTTGTGATTTTCAAATTTCTTAACAGGAAATTTAAGGGCGTACGGTGGATGCCTTGACTTTAAGAAGCGATGAAGGACGTGGCGTTGCTGCGATAAGCTTCGGGGAGGTGCTTAGCAACCTTTGATCCGGAGATTTCCGAATGGGGAAACCCTATAAAGTAAACCTTTATAATCTTTCACGTGAGTGGAAGGAGCGCACCCTGGGAAGTGAAACATCTCAGTACCAGGAGGAGTAGAAACAAATATGCATTTCCCCAGTAGCGGCGAGCGAAAAGGAAGGAGCCCAAACCGAAGTCGCAAGACTTCGGGGTTGTAAGGTAACAATTTCCATTTAATTAGAGAGGAGTCAAAAAATAAGTTATTAGCTTAAGTTGCTGGAAAGCGACACCATAGGGGGTGATAGTCCCGTGAGCGAAAATAATTTATCTCTTTTATTGTTATTCTTGAGTACCCCAGGACATGAATGGCCGGGGGGAATCCAGCGGAACTAACCGCTAAGGCTAAATATTCTTAAAGATCGATAGTGAACAAGTACCGTGAGGGAAAGGTGAAAAGCAGCCCGATTAGGGCGGTGAAATAGACCTGAAACCGTATGTCTACAAGGAGTTGGAGCGGGCATTTATGTCCGCGACAGCGTGCCTATTGAAGAATGAGCCAACGAGTTTATGCATGCTGCTCGGTGAAGTGGACTAAAACCACAGAACCATAGGGAAACCGAGTGTTAATAGCGCGTAATTGGTAGTATGCATAAGACCCGAAGCAGGGTGAGCTTGCCATGAGCAGGTTGAAGTAGGTCGAAAGACCTATGGAGGACCGAACCGGTAGATCGTACAACGTCTTCGGATGACTTGTGGTAAGGAGTGAAAAGCTAATCGAACCCTGTAATAGCTGGTTCTCTCCGAAATAGCTTTAGGGCTAGCGTCAAGTGTTTTCTCTGGGGGTAGAGCACTGGAAGGTTTCGACAGGGAGCAATCTCGCGAAACCTATCAAACTCCGAATACCAGAGACCATAGCTTGGCAGTTAGGCCATGGGGGCGAAGCTCCATTGGCCAAAAGGGAAACAGCCCGGATCTCAAAATAAGGTCCCTAAATATATACTAAGTGTAAGACAAGAAGGTGAGATTTCTTAAACAATGAGGAGGTTGGCTTAGAAGCAGCCATCCTTTAAAGATAGCGTAACAGCTCACTCATCTAGAGATTTTGCGTCGAAAATAATTGGGGCTAAGTATATTACCGAATTTGAGGATGTGATCCCGCCTCGGCGGGATCACGTGGTAGGAGAGTGTTCCAATCTGCAGTGAAGGAAGACTCGTGAGAGCTTCTGGAGCGTTTGGAAGTAAGAATGTTGGCACAAGTAACCGCAATGGCGTTGAGAACGCGCCACGTCGAAAGATCAAGGTTTCCTTGGTAATGTCAATCAGCCAAGGGTTAGTCGGGCCTAAGGGAATGGCGAAAGCCGTACTCGATGGACACAGGGTTAATATTCCCTGACTTTTGTATTTAGTGATGGGATGACGGAGTGTAGTATGTATCGCTCATTATTGGATTTGAAGTTTGTGTATTGCAGATGTGATGTAGGAAAATCCGCATCGTGCCTTTGATGGCGCATCCCAAGTGCATGAAAAGTTTTATCCCTCGGGATAGGGCAATGATACAAAGCATGCTTCCAAGAAAACTCTCTAAACTTATAAATATAAAATCCGTACCGCAAACCGACACAGGTGATCAGGTCGATTAGACCAAGACGAACGAGTGAGTGGTCCCCAAGGAACTCGGCAAAAAAGCAGCCGTAACTTCGGGATAAGGCTTGCCCCCCGCGCAAAGCAGATAATTTTATTATTGTCTCTTTTGCGCGGGGGGCCGCAGCGAAAGTATTTCTGGCAACTGTTTACCAAAAACACAGCTCCCTGCGAACTCGCAAGAGGATGTATAGGGGGTGACACCTGACCAATGCCAGAAGGTCAAACAACGACGTTGTGAGTAGTAATATTTATGGTGATTGTTGTAAGCCCTGGTGAATGTCGGCCGTAACTATAACGGTCCTAAGGTTCTTCGTTCGAAGCGATTCGAGCGCGGAATGACTGGGACTGTTGTAGAAAAAGGTAAACAATTAAATTAAAAAATTATTAGACTATTCGAATGCTACCTGCTTCACAGTAATGTGAAGACAGTCAAAACTTGGCTAACGAGAGACCAGCGTCAAGCATCCCATCTCTTCGGAGAGGATGAAGATAGAGTCCTTCTTAGGTATAGAAGAGCGAAATACCTTGTCGGGTAAGTTCCGACGCGCACGAATGGTGTAATGACTGGAAAACTGTCTCGGGGACCAGCTCGGTGAAAATACAATACCGGTGAAGATGCCGGTTAAGTGCAGTTAGACGAAAAGACCCTAGAAGCTTTACTATAACTTTATATTGAGCATGTTTTTTGTCTGCGTAGAATAGATGGGAGAGGTCTGATGTTTACGGTTTTGGCTGTAATCTACTCGTCAGTGAAATACCATTCTTACCGAAGGCATGTTCTAACCAATACGGCAAAAACGTATTGAGACAGTATATGGTGGATAGTTTTACTGGGGCTGTACCCTCCTAAAAAGTAAAGGAGGGGTTTAAAGGTAATCTAGGCGCGAATGGAAACCGTGCCGATAGTGTAATGGCACAAGATTGCTTGACTGTAAGAGGTACATCTCGAGCAGGTACGAAAGTAGAACATAGTGAACCGACCACCCGTGTTAGACGCGGTGGAAGATTAACGGATAAAAGCTACTCTAGGGATAACAGGCTAGTTCCGCCCAAGAGTTCATATCGACGGCGGAGTTCGGCACCTCGATGTCGGCTCACCTTAGCGCGGCGGTGGAGAAGCTGCCAAGCGTTTGGCTGTTCGCCAATTAAAAAGGTACGCGAGCTGGGTTCAGACCGTTAAAATCATAAATATTTTTTGTGGTTTTGACAGTTTGAACCCTCAGAGGAAATCGAATTGTAAAAATTTGAACTGTTTTAATCGAAATTAACCATACCAAAGTTTTTGGTATCACGGCGGCGCTTTGTAGAAATACAAAGTGGCAAGCTAACTTATATCGGAGAAACCCGACCACGCAAGTGAGGGCAACGCCGAGGGAAAGAATTTATTCTGCCCGTAGAGACTGAATGTTAGCAAACTTGTAAAAGTTTATGTCACAGTCCGATCCCATATGTAAGTATGGAAAAGTTTTGTTGAAGAACAAGACTGTAGGTGCGTGAGACAGGTTGGTCTCCTATCTACTGCACTCGTTGATTCTTGAGAAGATTTGTTCCTAGTACGAGAGGACCGGAATGAACTGACCTCTGGTGTACGAGCTGTCCTGCCAAGGGCACTGCTCGGTAGCTATGTCGGGATTGGATAACCTCTGAAAGCATCTAAGAGGGAAGCCAGCTTCAAGATTAGGAATCGTTATAGAACCGTGAGAGATGATCACGTTGATAGGCTTTAAGTGTAAGCGCAGTAATGCGCTCAGCTGAGAAGTACTAATGTTTCGATTCCTGTTAAGAAATTTGGAAATCACAAAAAAATTATACGAACTTGAATATAATGTTCTGGTGCTTTAACGGCGGAGTCACATCTCTTCCCATTCCGAACAGAGCAATTAAGCCCGCTAGTGGCGATGATAGTCTTCATGGCAAAAGTAGCTAGGCGCCAGAACAATGTATTCAAACTAAAAACCCAATAAGAAATTATTGGGTTTTTAGGCTCACTTAGAATGACATATATATGCTTTATTTCAAGACTTGGCTAATCAATTATTTTTAATATATACTAAACAAATGGAGCAGGGACAACTAAAACTAATATTCCAAACTCTTGATGATATTCGACATGCAAACGGTATGGAATACTGGTATGCACGAGAATTATATCCATTACTTGGATATTCAAAATGGGAAAATTTCTTGCCCGTAATAGAGAAAGCAAAACAAGCTTGTAAAAAGTCAGTAGGGGAAATTGATGAACATTTTCTGGACGTGCAGAAAATGATAGAAACGGGGAATGGAGCTAATAGAGGAATAGACGATGTTAAGCTTAGTAGATTTGCTTCTTATATGGTTACTTTAAACGGCGATTCAAGAAAGCAAGAAATCGCAGTTGCTCAGGCTTATTTTGTCACTCAAACTAGGAAATTCGAACTTATTGAAAAAAGATTAGAAGAACTAGAGCGAATTGATTCTAGAGAGAAACTAAAAATTACAGAAAAGGAATTTGGGGCACTAGTCTTTGCTAGAGGAGTTGATGGTTCTGGAATTGCGAAGATTCGTAGTAGAGGAGACGAAGAACTTTTTGGTAGAACAACAAAGGAGATGAAAGATAAATTTATGGTTACGAAAGATAAGCCAATTGCTGATGTGTTGCCTAGCGTAACTTTAAAAGCAAAAGATTTGGCTACTGCTATGACTACTGAAAATGCTCGTAGGAAAAATCTTTTCGGTTTAGTTCCAATTGGTAAAGAACATGTCAGTAATAACCAAAATGTTCGTAGTGCTTTAGTTAAAACTGGCATTTATCCAGAAAATTTACCCCCAGCAGAAGATATTAAAAAAATTGAAGCACGGCACAGAAAAGAAATTAAGGAATTACAACAAAAACAACGTAAAGAGTTAGAAAGTGCAGCAAAAAAATTAAAGAAATAGTTTACTTATGAAGTTTCTCCTTACATCTGTTGGAATTATGTTACAATAACCCAATGAATATTTTAGTATTCCAACATGTGCCGCATGAGACTCCAGGCTTGATAGGAGAGTATCTGCATAAAAAGGGGATACAATTTACTATTGTAGAATTCTGGAAACCTTACAAAATACCAAATATGGAAGATTTTGACGCGCTCATAATCATGGGTGGACCAATGGGCGTATATGAAGGACCTGATAAATTTCCTTCAAAGGAAGACGAAATCAATTTTATTAAAAATGCTCTCGATAAAATTCCGATTATTGGGTTTTGTCTGGGCAGCCAACTCATCGCTCACGCCTTAGGAGCAGAAGTAAGGCAAAATATAGTGAACGGCAAAATAAGAAAAGAAATCGGATACTACAATGTTGATTTAACGGATGAGGGATTAAAAGACCCGATTTTCAAAAGTTTCACAACGCCTACAAAAGTCTTGCAGTGGCATGGAGACGCTTTTGATTTGCCTGCTGGCGCCATACTCCTTGCGAGTTCCACTGATTGCGCTAATCAGGCTTTTCGTTACGGCAACAAAACTTACGCTATGTTATTCCACAACGAATTTACTCCCGAAATGGTAAATAATTTAATTGTTTTAGATAAAGATTGGATACATAAAGATTTTGAATTTAATGAAGAAAAAGTAGGCCAGGAAGCCGGGGAGTATAAATCTTTGATGCAGAAACAGTGCTCAATGCTCATGGATAATTTTCTCTCTTTAATTTAAGAAAGGAGCCGGAACAATGTATTCAAACTAAAATAGCAACCAGGTTGCTATTTTTTGGATTGCGTGGTAAAATAAAGGTTGGTCAAAAAAGGAGAATCTCATGAATGCGAATGGACCTTTACTGGGCTTGTCTTTCATCCTTCTTTTATGTTCTTGCCTTGCAATGCTGGTCGGAGAACTTCCCACCCCAACGTTTGATCGGTGGTCGAAGAAGTTCGCGCTTGGCTTTAAGGTATGGCAGAGCCATGCCTGGATTCGACGGCGAGCGTGAAGAGATCTGTGCTTGGGCCGGTGTGTTGTTCTCGTCTACGACGAAACAACCCCGGCCCGCACTCGTTTTTCAGCGTTGTTTTTTAAGGATAATCGGCATATACTTTATGTGTTATTAATTTAATCAGGTGAATAATTTTATGAAAACAGAAAACGCGGTTTTAATGAAACAGGCGAGAGAGACTCTGTCCGGGAAGTGGGGGCTTGCGATGGGATTTTGTTTCCTGTATATGCTGATAATGATTATCGTTCGTGTTCCGCGTAACATCGGGCCGATTCTTTCTATTTTGATTTCCGGGCCAATGCTCATCGGCCTCACTACTTTTTCCCTGGCTTTTTCCAGACGACAAGAAGCGACAGTATCGCAATTATTAATTGGATTCAATGAATTCGGCAGAGCGTTATACGCCTATATTTTGATGATTGTGTTCATTCTTTTATGGTCTTTATTGCTGGTAGTACCGGGCATTATTGCCGCGCTGTCGTATTCCCAAATTTTTTTTATCCTGTCGGAAGATAAATCCGTAAGCCCTAAAGAAGCCATGAAAAGAAGTAAAAAAATGATGGACGGCAACAAGAAGAAATTATTTTTTCTCGGCCTGAGATTTTTTGGGTGGCTTCTGCTGTCTATGCTTACGCTGGGAATCGGACTTTTGTGGCTGGTGCCTTATATCCAAATAACTATGGCCAAATTTCACGATGATATTTCCGGTAAATCCGTTTTACCCGATACAGCATAAGATTGATATTTTTTGCATTGTGTCAGATAATAAACGAGGAGGGAGAAAGTGCCATGAGCATATATCGGACAATAGCAGCATATATCGCCGGCGCGTTCTTTTTGAGTTTTGCGGCAATATATTTCAGGCGTTTTATGTTCTCTTTGGGTTTTTGGCCCAGAAAGCCGAAAGTCCCGAAGGGTTAGTTATCAAAAAGTTCGTCTTTGAGCCCGGCATTCGTCTCTGACGGATACCAGGCTCGAACTTTTTAAGGGTATATTTTATACCTTTTTATATTCTCATTCAGACTATAGCCGAGGGAATTTTTTAGTGTTATTATGTCTCTATGGCATTAATGACTTGGGCTTTAAAAAGGCAGATTTTCTATGTGGTTTTACTTATTTTATTTATCGGAGTATTCGGGTTTTTGATAATTTCTCCCAGTTTTAATAAGGCGCCTTCTTGTGTCGACGGCAAACAAAACGGCGATGAAATAGGAGTAGATTGCGGAGGTTCCTGCGTGAATGCCTGTCTTTCACAGGTGGATTCCCTTTCCGTTCTTTGGGCCCGGGCTTTTAAAGTGGTCCCCGGGCGCTATAACGCAGTCGCTTATGTGGTAAACCATAATAAAAATGCTGCAATTGAAAAAATAAATTACAGGTTTCGTTTTGCCGATGTGAATAATGTTTATATAGGCAAACGCGACGGAAGCACCTTTGTTCCGCCCGGAGGGAATTTCGCCGTATTTGAACCGGCAATAGATATTGGAAATTCGGTTCCGGTTTATGTGACTTTTGAATTTACTGAAACTCCTCAGTGGCTTCAGGTCACACAGCAAAAAATTGACCAGCTGAAAATCCTTATTTCAAATATCCAGCTTATGGACGAAGGCACTCTGCCGAAACTCTCGGCTACAATAAAAAATAATTCGCTTTTTACCATACCGAATATGGGAGTGGTGGCCATTCTTTATGATGCTTCCGGCAACGCTATCTCGGCCAGTCGCACTTTTTTGGACCAGATGGAGCCGCTTTCGAATTCCGATATCAATTTTACCTGGCCGGAGCCGCTTTCCGGTACAGTGGTAGCGAAAGAACTAATCCCGATGTACGATATTTTTTCCGTCAAATTGCAGTAGGAAATTATGGCAGAAAAAGCTCTTAAAAGAATAGACTGGCTGCTGGTTTGTTTTATCGTTCCGATAATAGTGGCAGGGCTGGTGACCATGAAGTCTTTTACGCCGCTTGAAGCCACGGCGGATTTTTTCGGCAAACAAATTATCTGGGTCGCGCTTTCTTTTGCGGTTTTTTTCATTTTTTCTTTTATTGATTTTCGTTTTTTGAAGCGTACGGATGTGCTGATATTTTTAATACTTTTCTTTTGTTTTCTTTTGCTAATTCTTATCGTCTTAGGACATATTTCACACGGCCATAAAAGCTGGTTCAATTTCGGTTTTTTTTCCTTTCAGCCGGTTGATGCGATGAAATTGGTTTTAGTTCTTGTTTTAGCGAAATATTTTTCCCGCCGGCACGTGGAAATCAGGGACGTGAAGCATATTTTTATTTCCGGATTTTATGCTTTTATACCCTTAATCCTGGTTTTACTTCAGCCGGATTTTGGCTCGGCGATGATTATCGGCCTTATCTGGCTCGGAATGGTGCTTGTCTCGGGAATTTCCAAACTGCATTTATTTTTAGTTTTTGCTACCGGCGCGCTGATTTTCGGATCGCTCTGGCTTTTTGTCTTCGCGCCGTACCAAAAGGCGCGTATTTATAATTTTATAAATCCTTTGGCCGATATCCACAAAACCGGTTACAATGTTTTTCAGTCGACTATTGCCGTCGGGAGCGGGCAAATAGTGGGCAAAGGCTTAGGGTTCGGGACGCAGTCAAGATTAAAATTTTTGCCCGTGCCGCAGTCCGATTTTATTTTTGCCGCATTTGCCGAAGAATGGGGCTTTGTCGGTTCGTTTTTAATACTGCTTTTGTACAGCCTTGTAATCTGGCGGATTCTTTATTTTGCGTCTTTGGGGGCCTCTAATTTCGAAATTCTTTTCGGAATGGGGATTGCCATTTTTTTTATGAGTCATATACTCATCAATGTCGGTATGAATCTGGGGATTTTGCCGGTAACCGGCATTCCGCTTCCGTTTATGAGTTATGGAGGCTCGCATCTGCTCACCGAATTTGCCGGATTGGGAATTTTAATGAGTATGCGTAAATATGGCAGGTCGGCGCACCGTGACGATACCAAGAATGAATTTTTAGGAGTATGAAAATCATTGACGGAAAAAAATTACGAGAAGAGATTTTGGCGAAAGTAAAAACCGAAGTGACGGCTTTACCTTTCCGCCCTATTTTTTGCGATGTGCTGGTGGGGGAAGACCCCGCATCTGTCCAATATGTGAAAATGAAGGGGCGTATGGCAGAGGCGATAGGCATTAAATTTCATAATGCGGATTTTCCTTCATCAATTACAACGGAGGAATTAATCAAAGAAATAGAAATTTTAAATAGAGTCCCGTATATGTGCGGAATTATTGTGCAGCTTCCGCTGCCGGAACATATTGACAAGCAGCGTGTTTTTGACAGCATTGACCCGAGACTTGATGTGGATTGCCTGGGCAGCAGCGCAAGTGAAAAATTTTACGGCGGCGACACAAGCATAGGATTTCCTACGGCGCTTTCCTGTATGGCATTACTTGATTCTGTTAACATAAGTTTGGAAAATAAAAATATAGTCGTATTGGGGCAGGGGATGCTGGTGGGCAAGCCTGTCACTGCCTTGCTTCAATTTAGGAATTTATCGCCGGTAATTATCAGGAGCAAGACAGAGAACAAGGAGGAGCTTATAAAACAAGCAGATGTAATAATTTCCGGTATGGGCAAGGGAAAATATATTACAGGTGAAATGATAAAGGAGGGAGCGGTAATTGTAGACGCGGGAACTTCGGAATCAAGCGGCGGAATTGTGGGCGACGTGGATTTGGAATCCGTCAAAGATGTCGCAAGCTATGTGTCGCCCGTGCCGGGAGGCGTGGGGCCCGTGACCGTAGCTATGCTCCTTAATAATGTGCTCACAGTAGCAAAGAATTCAAAGTGATTATCTTTTTTTGTTATTTATACTATTTTGTTGCCTCGAGCTTTTCTTCTCTGCAAATAAGATGGCTTACCAAGAAAAAGGATTTAGAGAGCAGCGAACAGATTCGTTTTACCTTTCAGATTATTTTTGTTTTATTTCTTGGCAGCCTGACGTTTCCATTTTTTAGCCGTTTTTATATAACCGGAAATCACTTTTTTCTTTTTCTATTGGCCTTAACTTGCGGAATTTTTGGCGCAGGCTGCAATATACTCAGCACTATTTCTCAAAAACATCTGGATGCGGGGGTTACAAGTATTGTCGGTAATATTTACACTCCGATAACCATAATACTTTCCTCAATTCTTTTGCGCGAGGGATTGCAACCTCTGCAAATAGTCGGAACAGTACTGCTTTTAATAGCAATTGTTCTTATTTCCAAAAAGCACAGAATCGGCAAATTTTCCTTCGATAAATATTTTTTGTTTATGCTGCTCTCCGGGGTTTTGCTCGCAGTATTGCTTGTGGCCGAAAGGACGCTCCAAAAAACTACCGGTTTTTCCGCCGGTATTATAATTTCGTGGGGATCTCAAGCGCTGGCTCTGGGTATTGTCACTCTTTTTACAAAAAGTAAACACACGTACAGCAATCTTGAGGTTTGGGGCACCGGGGTAGTCAGGTTCTTTAGCGCCACGTCCTGGGTCGTTTTGGTTTATATTGTCGGCAACCTGAGTCTGGTGTCTTCAATTACCACTTTCAAAGTAGTCATAGTTTCTATTGCTGCCGCTATGTTTTTAAACGAAAGGGAGGATCTGCCCAGGAAAATTATCGGTAGTATTATCGCGGTAATAGGTCTTCTCTTGGTGTGATGATATAATACAGATGTGAATAACCAAATCTTTTTCTTTTTTTATAATATGGCGCATCGGTCGAACTTTTTTGACCATATTGTTATATTTTTTGGAGTTTGGTTTCCGTATATCGTGATTATTTTGGCCGGACTCTTTTTACTTTTTCATCACGATGTTTTAAGGGCGGAAAATCCATATCAAGTTTTTTTGCAAAAGAAAAAAGAAATCCTCTCCGCTTTTTTTGTCGGGGCTTTGGCCTGGGCTCTTGCCCAAATTTTAAAAATTTTAATCCACACTCCCAGACCTTTTGATGTATTTTCGCAAGTGCATTCCGTTTTTCCGGAAACAGGATATGGTTTTCCTTCTGGACATGCGACTTTTTTCGGAGCGCTGGCCGTGGCCTTATTTTTCAGCCACAAAAAAGCCGGTTATCTTTTTATGCTTTTTGCGCTTATTATAGGCGTTGCCCGCATTATCGCCGGAGTTCATTTTCCAATAGATATTTTAGGCGGCTTTGCCTTAGGGGCGATAATTGCCGCAGCTATTCAATATCTAAAACTTTAAGAGTAATAAAAGCGTTCCCGGTTCGTCTTAATTAGGTGAGGTCGCTATTAAAAAATTTATAACAGCAAAATATATGTCAGTATTAATATCAATCTTAATCGCGGTTTTAATTATTTCTCTAATATTATGGCTTATTCGTCAGCTTCCTCTTGATGCTCAGATAAAAAATATTGTCAATGTGATAGTTATCGTTATTGCGATAGTATATCTTTTAAGGCTTCTAATGTAAAAATAGAGCTTTGCTGGATTTGCATTTTTAGGTAAAAATGTATAGAATGGCTATATATTTTTATGTCAAAAGTCTTTAGAAAAATTGTTTTAGCGGTATTAATACTTGTATTGGGCTCTGGCATAGCCCTTTTTGTCTTTAAGTCCGAACCCAGATTAAACAAAAATTTTGCCAACGCCAGCTCTTTTTTCAAGAATCATCCTTTCCGTCTGGGCTTAGATCTGTCCGGAGGCACCCATCTTATATATAAAGCCGATACGTCCCTCGTTCCGGCCGGGCAAGTGAATGATTCAATGGATTCGCTCCGCGACGTCATTGAAAGGCGCATCAATCTCTTCGGAGTTTCTGAACCGGTGGTGGAAGTGCAGCATGGTGGAATTATTTCCGGCGCGGGAGAGCAATTGATAGTGGATCTTCCCGGAGTAACCGATGTTAAACAGGCGATAGATATGATTGGACAGACTCCGCTTTTGGAATTTAAAATCGAAGCTCCCAAAGGAACTTCTACAGCTCAAAATGTAACCGTAGGTAAAGACGGGAAACTGAATTTGGGAACTCTAAATTTGGACCAGCAGTTCGTCTCAACTGAACTTACCGGCAGATATCTGCAAAAAGCGACTCTGGAGTTTGACCAGAATACCAGAGTACCTACAGTAAGTTTGCAATTTGACGCTACGGGTACGAAACTTTTTGACCAAATTACCAAAGACAATGTCGGCAAAATGGTGGCGATTTATCTGGATGGAGCCCCAATCTCTACTCCTGTTGTCCGCGAAGAAATTCCGAGCGGGCAAGCCGTTATTTCCGGAACTTTTACTCCGGCTGAAGCAAAGACTCTCGTAGGCCGGCTTAACTCCGGAGCATTGCCTGTGCCGATAACCCTTCTATCGACGCAAACCATCGGCGCTATTTTAGGCGACAGCGCGGTCCATGCCGGAGTCAAAGCAACAATTATAGGATTTTTGCTGGTGGCTCTGTTCCTTATTCTTTGGTATCGTTTGCCGGGGCTGATTGCCACCTTGTCTCTTTGTATCTTTATTGCGATAATTTTAGCGCTTTTCAAGCTGATGCCCGTCACTTTGACGGCGGCCGGTATTGCCGGATTCATAATTTCTATCGGCATAGCCGTTGACGCCAACGTGCTTATTTTTGAGCGCGTGAAAGAGGAATTGCATTCGGGACGCAGTATTCATGATGCAATCGATACGGGTTTTTCTAGGGCATGGTCCTCGATTCGCGATTCAAATATTTCCAACTTTATTACCGCGCTTATCCTTTTCTGGTTCGGTACCTCACTCATCAAAGGCTTCGCGCTCACGCTCGGTATGGGAGTTATAGTATCGATGTTTAGCGCCATAACCATTACCCGCATTTTTCTTTCCACGCTTGGTTTTATAAAAGAAGGCAAAGTCACCAGATTTTTATTCAGTTCCGGCATAAGTAAATAACTGCCAAAACAATTATATGTTTATCGTAAAACACAAAAAAATATTTATCGGCATATCAATAACTCTAGTATTACTTT
>Ga0210402_10002277_pt1 | contig 18844 bp, 21 predicted proteins | sample IncBWC7MmetaG_FD_161055 | JGI IMG/M metagenome (GOLD analysis project Ga0210402, IMG submission 161055) | Forest soil microbial communities from Barre Woods Harvard Forest LTER site, Petersham, Massachusetts, United States - Inc-BW-C-7-M | ecosystem: Environmental > Terrestrial > Soil >... | reverse complement strand
GACGAAACATGATGGTCCCCCAGCAGCAGCGTATCCAGCACCAGGAACCAGAGCGGCGTGACCGCAATGATAAGCGCCGCCAGACCCGACGCCACATACTTCTCCGCATACGAAAGCGTGAGATTGCCGCCCATCAGCAGGAGCACGCCGACCATCGCCATCTGTCCCAACTGCCGCGCGTTGTACCGGATGTTTCGCCCCCGCAGCCCGCAGAACGCCAGCATGAACCCGCCAGCGATCAGAAACCTCACCCCGCACATCAGCGCCGGAGGAATGCGCTCCACCGCGATGTCAATCGCCAGATAAGTCGATCCCCAAAAGAAATAAACCAGCCCGAAGGCAAGCATCACAGCAAGTCGGCTCTGGCGCTGGGCATTGGTCATGAAAATCGTCGAATCACAATTCTTGGGAAGGGCACGGCTTCAGCCGTGCCACACAAACCCAAAAAACACGGGCTTCAGCCCCTGAGGCAAAGATTCAATTGGGAGTCAACCTGAAACCAGCCTAGCTATCAGACACACTAAGAGCAAACAAAGATGCGGATTTTTCAAAAAGCATCCAATGATGAACCACATAAGCGAGACTAATGACCAACGGCCAACGACCGAATGGACATGCCAAAGACTCGAATGGGGTTACGGAATGACTCGCGGCAGGCTATAATAATCTTGGAATGTTTCCCCATGCGCCGCGAGAACCCCAACTCGAATCTGCCCGCGTGCTGGCTCCATTTTCTGGTGTGCCCGCGCCGCTACCTGGCAGTGCTGCCCTCGCAGGCGCGTCCCAGCCTATTCGGTAGCGACTAATCCTTCCATCCTCCTCGTCCGATTCTGTCTTTAGGGCTGAAGTCCGCCCCAAAGCCGATGAACCAAGACCAAAGACGAACGACCAGCGACCATCCCGGAGGATGCCATGCCAACTCAAACTCTTATCGGCCCCAAGATTAAGACGGCCTTGCCCGGCCCGAACGCAAAACGCGTTCTCGAAGGCGACAGCAAGTACATTTCACCTTCCTACACCCGCTCCTATCCGCTCGTCGCCAAACAAGGACACGGAATTACCGTCACTGACGTCGACGGAAATGAATTTTTCGATTTCTCCGCTGGCATCGCCGTCACCTCGACCGGCCACTGTCATCCCCAGGTGGTCGCCGCCATTCAGAAGCAGGCGGCCGAACTGATCCACATGTCGGGCACCGACTTCTACTACGAAAACATGGTGACGCTCGCCGAGCGCCTCTCGAAGATTGCGCCCATGCCCGGGCCGCACAAAATCTACTACGGAAACTCGGGCGCTGAAGCCGTCGAGTGCGCCCTCAAGCTAGCCCGCTATCACACCAAGCGGCAAAACGTGATCGCATTCTATGGCGCGTTCCACGGACGCACTATGGGAGCGCTTTCGCTGACTGCTTCCAAGCCGCAGCAGAAGCGGCGATTCGGTGCGATGCTGCCAGGCGTAACGCACGTTCGCTACCCCGACGTCTATCGCGGATGCGAAGGCGGTCCGCAGGATGCCGAAGCTTTCGCGCTGGGTTGCGCCCGCTTCATCGAAGACAAGCTGTTCAAAACCACGCTTGCCCCCGAGGAAGTAGCCGCGATCTTCGTCGAACCCGTCCAAGGGGAAGGTGGATACGTAATCGCTCCCACCGTATTCATGCAGGAACTCCGCCGCATCTGCGATCGTCACGGCATCCTACTGGTAGTCGATGAAGTCCAGAGCGGTATCGGACGCACAGGCAAATGGTGGGCCATCCAGCACACCGGCGTGCAGCCCGACATCGTTTGCTCCGCCAAAGGCATCGCCTCCGGCATGCCGCTAGGCGTGACCATCAGCAAGGCCGAAATCATGGACTGGGCTCCCGGTTCCCACGCTTCAACCTTCGGTGGCAACCCGGTCTGCAACGCGGCAGCGATGGCAACACTAGACGTAATCGAGCACGATGGCCTGCTGCAGAACGCCGCCGAAGTTGGCAATCACATGCTCAAGCGTATGGCGGCGTGGCCGAGCAAGCACAAGTTGGTCGGAGATGTTCGCGGACGCGGCCTGATGATTGGCGTCGAGATCGTCAAGGACAAGAAGACCAAAGAGTATGGCGCGTCCGAACGCGACCGCATCATCCAACTGGCCTTCGAGCGGGGAATTCTTTTCCTCGGCGCGGGCCCAAGCACGATTCGCATTTCTCCGCCGCTCGTCGTAACCAAAGACGAAGCCGATGTCGCAATGGAGGCGCTCGAAGAGTCCATTTCGATAGTAAGTCAAGCCGTTTAGCAGCCGAGAAGTTTCCTCCTTGCCCTGGCTGCATGGAGCGGATCACTGGCCTGATCCGCCCATCCTTTTCTTCGAAGTCACACCCCAACCGAATCATCACCCCAACCGATTGTCATTCCGAGCAAAGCGAGGAATCTGCTTTTGTCTGTGACGGCGAACAATTAGCGAAGGAGACGACGAGTGTTCCACATGGAACAATCCCGACGAGCCTTCTTTTCTGTGTGATGCGCATCACATCGAAAGATTTTGCCGCCCTTTAGCATTGTTGAATTGTGCCCAACACCTTCTCGCTCTCAGCGCTTTCCGGGCGATTCACGCAGGCCACGGTTCGCGCCCTCGACTGGGTGGCGATGCGGACGCTTCCTGCCGAGGATATTCCCCCGCATCAGCGAACCGGCAGGCGAGGCGAAGAAGATGCTTACTTTTATTTGCGGCGCTTGGGATATGTGATGGTGGCGCGCAATTTTCGTTCCTCTCGTCGACGGGGAGAGATCGACCTGATCGGTTGGGACAAAAGTGTATTGTGCTTTATCGAAGTTAAGACGCGCACAACACGCGACGTGAAGCCCGCCGAGGCCGCGGTTGATCGCGACAAGCAGCGCGGATTGGCAGCGGTGGCCGACGAGTACCTTCGTCATTCGGCGCCCGCGTGCGAGTGGCGTTTCGACGTGGTGACCGTGTATTATGAACCTCAGTCTAGCCAGCCGCTGATCGAACTATTTCGCAATGCCTTCCCCGTGGCGTAAAATGCAGCTTTGGCTTTCATGCAGCGTGATATGCCTTTATTGAAAGGATTTAGTCTTTGCCTGAACTTAGAAAAGACCCGATTGTAGGCCGGTGGGTAATTATCTCGACAGACCGCGCCAAGCGGCCAACGGACTTTGCGCGTGATGGAGTGAAATTGAAAGGGGGCTTTTGCCCGTTCTGCTACGGGAACGAGAGCAAGACGCCGCCGGAGATTCAGGCGTACCGTCCGAACGCGAACGGCGGACCTCCTCCGCAGCGCGATGCGCCGGGATGGACGGTGCGAGTAGTTCCCAACAAGTTTCCAGCGCTCGGCATCGAGGGAAGCCTGAGCCGCCAGGCTGAGGGCATGTTCGACCGCATGAATGGCGTCGGGGCGCACGAAGTTATTATTGAGACGCCAGATCATAGCGCCAGCCTGGCTACGCTGCCTCCCAAACGAATTGAAGATGTGCTTTGGACCTTCCGCGACCGCATTCTTGATCTGAAAAAGGACCGGCGGTTCAAATACATTTTGATTTTCAAGAATCACGGGGAAGCTGCCGGCGCTTCGCTGGAACACGCGCACTCGCAGCTGATCGCGCTGCCGATCCTTCCCATTTATGTCGTCGAAGAACTCGAAGGCGCAAAGCAGTACTACATTTATAAAGAGCGTTGCGTGTTTTGCGACGTGATTCGGCAGGAAACTGAGTCAGGAATTCGCGTCGTGGCGGAGAATCAGGACTTCCTTACTTTGGCTCCCTACGCGCCGCGGTTTCCCTTCGAGACGTGGATCCTGCCGAAGCAGCACGAATCGGCGTTTGAGAATTCCTCGTCGCAATTGTTTGAGAATCTGGCGAAGGCGATTAAGACCCTCTTGTTGAAAGCCGACAGGGTGCTGGATAATCCGCCGTACAACCTGGTGATTCACACTTCTCCCGTGCAGGATCCAACCAACGATCATTATCACTGGCACATCGAATTCATGCCCAAGCTGACGAAGACGGCAGGATTCGAGTGGGGAACGGGATTCTACATCAACCCGACGCCACCGGAAGAAGCAGCGAAGTTTTTGCGGGAGGCCAGTGTCGAGGAGCCGGTGCCTGCCAGCGTAGGGTAGACCGTTTGCTGAGACGCTCGACGTCATGAATGCTTTGCGTCACCAGCAGAGACGCAAGGTCCCTCTTGAGTTCACGAATCAAGTGCAACACTGTACAAAGGTGTTGCGATGCTGGGCGTGCTGCGGATCGTAGCCAGCGCTCCACTTCTTGGACGCCTTGCTGTTGCGCTTCAGCTCCCGACTGATTTCAAACGTGAATTCACCCCTCGACTTCGCTCGGGATGACGGGATTTAAAAAAATGGGGCACGGCAGACGCCGTGCCCTTTTCACATAAGGAGAGAGACATCGCATCCCTGTTCCAGTGAAAACTCAGGAGGAGTTTGCAGCTTAGAATAAAGAAAACGAGGGGTTGTCACACCGAGGTAAAAAGCTTGTCAACGATGGATATTCGTGAAGATCAGGCTTGGGTTCTATCCAGGAACTCGTCGTGCCAGGCCATCTGTATGGCTTCGAGCTTACCCTCGGTAGATTTCGTGGGATCGTCTTTGAACTCGGGCAACTCGGTCACATAACGGTGCAGGTCTGTGAAGCGTACGCTCAGAGGCTCCAGTTGTGGATGCTTCTCGGAGAGCAAGATGCCGATGTCTTCTGCATTGTCCCAGGTTAGGTCTCTTGCCATGTGGCACTCCTCACTGAATTCGGGTGGTCGTTCTAACTACTTCCGGATGTTTCGATGCGCTAACGGCAGATCCCTCGCTTTGCTCGGAATGACAATACAGGAGCGCGACAACACAAGGGCATTTCTCAACCGTTCAGTGCTCTTCCGAAACGTAATTACGATTCCACGACGGAATCTCCACCACGACTTTACCGGGCTTGGTGATGACGGCCTGGCACCCGAGACGGGAGTTTAACTGTAAATCGGCGGCCATGTCCAGACGGTCGGCTTCGTCGTCGTCCATTTCGGAGAGATTTTCCGCGCCTTCTTTGACCCAGACGTGGCAGGTAGTGCAGGCGCAGTTGCCGCCGCATGCGTGGTCCAGGCGTATGCCGTAGTTCAGCGCCACGTCGAGGATCGACTGTTCTTTGCCGTGGTCTTTGTAGGGAAGTTTGTCGTGTTCGAACTCGACGGTCTTGCCCTCGGGCAAGAAAGTTAGCTGGACAGTGTTCTCGCCGGGCGCGTCCGCCGTTGCTGTTCCCGCGCTTTGTATCTTTTCCTCAGACATATTGCTCCCACCCCTTCCTTAGCTTGCCCCTACGCTCACATGCGCGCCTTCAGAATCCTCAAATTGCGCCAGCGTTCCGCCGAAGTCTTGTTTGGTTGGAGGCATGGGGAATTTCACACCTTTGGCTCGCATATCTTCGTAGAATTTCTGCAGGTCCGCCACGTGGAAACCGAGCTCAACTTTTCCCGCGGGGTTCTTTTGTGAAGCGGAATGCAGAGCGAGGGTCGTTTCACCGGTAGAGAACTCACTCCAACCGGGGGATTCAAACTTCAATGCAAGCCCGACTATGTCGCGGTAAAAGGTCACGGCGCGATTCATGTCCGAAACAAACTCGATGGCATAGTTGAGTTTAGTCTCCATAGTTTTCGCTCCTGCAGATGAATCAATCATTCGAAGTCAGCCTTGGCGACCGGATGCCCCGCCACCGGTGCTTCGCCCATGTCAGCGTCGTCCATATTCTTTCCTTTGAGCGCGGTGCTTACGGCTGTGTCCATCATGAGTTCCGCCAAACGCATCGTGCCCTGGTTTAAAACGTCGATCGCCTTGCGAATTGCTTGATAGTCATCTTCAGCTTTGACTTCGATTAACGCTTTTTCCAGCTTGGCGATTTTCTTCTTCTCGTCGCTGGTGAGATTTCCCCAGGCCGGACTCCTCTTTCCTTTTTCGAGCGCGGCCAGGATTGTGTCCCCTTCGTTTCTCGCTTCGATCACTTGCCGCTGTCGGAAGTCTTCTTCGGCGTAGTCGAAAGAGTCGAGAATCATGCTTTCGACTTGATCGTCGGTCAGGCCGTAGCTGGGCTGCACTTCGATCTCGGATTCTTTTCCGCTGCGCTGCTCGCGCGCGGAGACGTGCAGGATGCCGTTGGCATCGATCAGGAACTTGACCTCGATGCGCGGCATCCCCGCGGTCATCGGCGGAATTCCTTTCAGATCGAAGCGGGCGAGGGAGCGACAGTCCTTCGCAAGTTCGCGCTCGCCCTGCAGCACGTGGATAGCGACATTGGCCTGGCCGTCGATTTGCGTGGTGTAGTACTGCGTGGCCGAGGCGGGAATGGTCGAGTTGCGCAGAATAATCTTGTCCGTCACGCCGCCCGCGACTTCAATACCCAGCGACAAAGGTGTGACGTCGAGCAGCAGCATGTTCTCGGTGGCTTCGGAGCCGCCGCCTAAAATGTTGGCTTGGACCGCCGCGCCGAGAGCCACCACTTCGTCGGGATTCAAGTCGGTATGCGGCTTGCGCTGAAATAATTCTTCGACCAGCGCGCGTACTTTCGGAATGCGCGTGGAGCCACCGACCAGTACGACTTCGTCGATCTGCTGCGGCTTCAGCCCGGCGTCTTTCAGGGCTTGTTTGCAGGGGCCGACCGTGCGATCGATGATCGGCCGGATCAGCTGCTCAAACTGTTCACGGGTAATCTCGCGCTGGTAGCGCTTGCCGTCCGGGAGCTCAATGTCCAAGGTTGTTTCCGGAGAAGAAGACAGTGCAATCTTGGCTTCGATGACGGCTTTGCGGATGGTAGCGATGACTTCACTATTGCGAGAGACATCGAGGTTCGCATCGCCCCGAATGTCGTCGATTGCAATGTTGATCAGAAGGTTGTCGATGTCGTCGCCGCCGAGGTGTGTGTCTCCGTTAGTCGCGATGACTTCGAAGATCCCATCGTGCAGCTTGAGGATGGATACGTCGAAGGTTCCACCGCCAAGATCGTAGACGGCGACGATACCGTTCTGCTTTTTGTCGAGGCCATAGGCTAGCGAGGCGGCGGTGGGCTCGTTCACCAGGCGAAGCACTTCGAGGCCGGCGATGCGGCCGGCGTCTTTCGTGGCCTGACGCTGGGCGTCGTTGAAATAGGCTGGAACCGTGATCACGGCCTTCGTGACCGGGGCGTTGAAAAATCGCTCGGCGTTGCGTTTGAGCTGGCGCAGAATAAACGCGGAAATTTCCGGAGGAGTGAAGGTCTTTTCGCCGAGAGTGATGCGCAGGACTTCGCCAGCCTGCAGGTCTTCCGCCAGGTGAAAGGGAAACAGCTTGAGCTCTTCGCGAATGTCCTCGATGCCACGTCCCATCAGGCGTTTGATCGAGTAGACGGAACGCTCCGGCGTCTCGATCAGATACTTGCGGGCGGCGTTGCCAACGATGATTTGATCGCGTTCATCGAGCGCGACGACGGAAGGAACGAGGTTCAGTCCATCCTCACCGGGGATGACGACAGGGCTCTCCCCCTGCATGAACGCCACGAGAGAGTTCGTGGTTCCGAGATCGATGCCGACGATGCGGTCAGAAGTCATTGAATCATTGAGCCATTGAATCATTGAGCCATTTGTGCAAGCCAAATCGCTCAATTCTCTAATGCTTCATTCACATCCCGAACCAGATTTCTGATATACGAGCGCCGATTCAACAGGTCTACCATCTTGTCGCGGACCTTGCGGCGCGCTTCTTCGGAGTCGCTTTCTGCCAGACGGTCCCAATCGTCCCAATATTTCTTCAGCTCCTCGGAGAGCGACTCGTACTTCTCTTCCAGTTCCAGTTTTTGTTTGCCCACTTCCTCAATCAGCGCGGGATCGTCTTCGCCGATTTTCTTTTGGGCGCGCAGCTCTTCCAGTTGCATATTCAGTTCAAAGACTTCTTCCAGCAAATCTGGAGGCACAACCTGCTTTTTTACCTCGCCTGTGGCGCGCGCCTTCTCGGTTGCCGCTTTCGATTGCTCTTCGAGTTCGACCCCTTCCAATCGCAAAAAGTATTCCGTGCGCTTAATCGGATCTTTCAGAGTTCGATACGCGTCGTTCAGCAACGAGCTTTGTTCGAGGCTCCATTCCTGCTCCCGCTTATCGGCCCGGGCGGCGAGGTCGGGATGAAGCTTCCGACTGAGTTCGTAGAAATCCCGCTCCAGCAGCGCGGTGTCGACGTTCAACTTGCGGGGCAGCGCGAAGAAGGTGAAGTAGTCGACTGGCCTTGGAGGCTGCACCTTGCCACAGGAGCTGCAGAAGTGGACGGCACGCATCGTGCCGCACGACCAGCAGCTGGCGGTCGCTTCGGCGGGCGTGATCAGAGAAGAACTCGTCTTGGATTCCGTGGCCATAGATAAATCTGTCGCTTACTTTTTCCCGCTGGGGCTTTTCGGCTGCACGGGCCTGCTGGCTAAACCTCGCGGGCGAGGGCGCCCGCGCCACACAATGCATCCACATCAGCCCGAGAACGACGTGCCGCAGCCGCAGGACTTCGAGGAATTCGGATTCACAAATACGAAGCCTTGCTGCATGAGCGTCTCCTGATAATCGAGAGTCATGCCGTGCAGGTAGATGAACGATTTCGGATCGACGAAGACCCGCACGTCGCCGAATTGGAAGATGCGGTCGCGCTCGCGCGGTTGCGTATCAAAGCGAATGTTGTAGCTCAAGCCCGAGCATCCTCCGCCCTGCACGCCGAGGCGCAATCCGCCCTGCTCGGGCGAGATGCCCTCTTTGACAATAGCGGTGCGGATCCTGGCCAAGGCCTTGTCCGTCACCTGGACGCCTTTGGCCGGAGCCTTTGGCGCCTCCGGTTTGGTTTCCGTTTCGATCATGGTTCTTCCAACTCGTTTTTCCAACTCAAATCGCGACGCATATTCGCACGCGCTAACGGGCGAGACGCCCGTGCTCCATCGAACTATTGCGCGGCTACGGCTGTCGGCTTCGTCACTTCCTGCTTCTTCTTCCAGTCGTGGATGGCGGCGCGGATCGCGTCTTCCGCCAGCACCGAGCAGTGAATCTTCACCGGCGGCAGCGAGAGCTCTTTCACGATTTCGGTGTTCTTGATCTGCAGAGCTTCGTCGACGGTCTTGCCCTTCACCCATTCAGTCGCGAGGGAGGAGGACGCAATGGCCGAGCCGCATCCGAAGGTCTTGAATTTCGCGTCTTCAATGATGTTGGTTTGCGGGTTGACCTTGATCTGCAGCTTCATCACGTCGCCGCATTCGGGGGCGCCGACCAGGCCGGTCCCGACTTCGGAACTGTTCTTGTCCATCGATCCCACGTTGCGGGGGTTGGAATAATGATCCAGAACCTTATCGCTGTATGCCATGATTTGATTTCTCCTTAAATATCTGTCAATCAGCGGCTGAAGCCGCATTCTTTATCGAGCACTTGCGATATGGCTAAAGCCATATCCTGATACGAATTACTCCGCAGCCCACTTCACGCTTTTCAAATCCACGCCTTCTTTCGCCATTTCATAGAGCGGCGAAAGTTCGCGCAGGCGCGACACCGTCTCGACGACGCGATCGGCTACGTAATCGACCTCGGCTTCGGTGTTGAAGCGGCCTAGGCCGAAGCGAATCGAGCTATGCGCCAGATCGTCGCCGGTGCCCAGGGCCTTCAATACATAAGATGGCTCGAGTGTCGCTGAGGTGCAGGCCGAACCGCTTGAAACGGCGATGTCGTTGATGCCCATCAGCAACGATTCGCCCTCGACGTAGGCGAAGCTGATGTTCAGGTTGCCGGGCAGACGATGCTCCATGGTGCCGTTGATGTAGACTTCGTCCAACTGACCCATGATTTTGTCGCGGAGCCGATTGCGCAGACCTGCGAGTTTGCAGGATTCCTTCGCCATTTCTTCCGAAGCGATTGCGCAGGCCTTGCCCAGACCCACGATTCCAGGAACATTCAGGGTTCCGGAACGCATGCCGCGCTCGTGACCGCCGCCATCGATGATGGCGGAAATCTGCACCCGGGGATTCTTGCGCCGGACATACAACGCGCCCACGCCCTTCGGCCCGTACATTTTGTGAGCTGAGATCGACATTACGTCGATATTGTTTTTGTTCACGTCGACCGGAATTTTCCCGACTGCCTGCGTGGCGTCGGTATGGAAGATGATGCCGCGTTCGCGACACAGCTTGCCGATTTCCGCGACCGGCTGCAAGACGCCAATTTCATTGTTTGCCCACATGATCGTGACCAGGATCGTTTTGTCGTCCATGGCACGCTTCAGTTCGTCGAGATCGACTAGGCCGTCTTTTTGAACTGGCAGGTAGGTGACGCGATAGCCGTATTTTTCGAGGCGCTTGCAGGTGTCGAGTACGGCCTTGTGCTCGGTCACGGCGGTGATGATGTGATTGCCTTTTTCCCGGTACATCTCGGCGACGCCCTTGATCGCCAGGTTGTCGCTTTCGGTCGCGCCCGAGGTGAAGATGATTTCCTTGGTGGTTGCGCCTACCAGCTTGGCAACCCGCTCGCGCGCGGTTTCTACGCCTTCCTCGCCAGCCCAGCCGAACGAGTGATTGCGGCTGGCGGCGTTGCCGAACTTTTCCATGAAAAAGGGCAGCATCTCTTCCAGCACGCGCGGATCCATCGGCGTCGTGGCGTGGTTGTCCATATAGACCGGCAGCTTGACTCCTTCGGGAGCCACGTGTTCTGCCTGGGGGATTGTCTTTACATCTGTGCTCATGATTGCTCTCCTACCTTTTATGTAAGCGTGACCAGTTCGGCTGGTTTCCTGGGATCGGTGTCTTCGTGCTGATGCGTCTCTTCTTTCATCTCTGAGATACTGATGCGCCGCAATACTTGTTCGATGCTCTCGTTGACCCGGCGCAAGGGCTCGCGGATAGTGCAGCGATCGGTTTGATCGCATTCGCCGCGGACGGTAATGCAGGACGTAATGAAGAGCGGACCATCGATGGCTCGAATCACTTCAAAGGCGCTGATCGTTGCGGGATCGCGCGCCAGCGTATAGCCACCGTTCATTCCATGCTGCGAATGCAGCAAGCCGGCTTTGACCAGTCGCTGCAGAATTTTGGCTAGAGCTTCCTGTGGAATGCCGTAGGCATCGGCAACATCTTTGGCGCTGCATGCGCTGTGAGGCGCATGCTCGGCCAAGTGCTTCATCGCCATCAAACCGTAATCCGCTTTCTTGGTCAGCTTCAGCATTCGGGGCCCAGTAAATCCGACCTTTTCAGTCGGATATGATTATTATAGGGGGCAACGGGTTGGAATTGCAAACTGGTGCAGGGAATGGGCGGATTCACAATCGAACGGTAACTATATTGTAGTTAGCGGCTTATGGGATGGCGATCTTTTCGGTCGTATTCTTGTTTGCCCGAACTTTAGCCGGACAAATTCGGGAGACCTGATCCAGGACAATCGACTGAAGCCGGTAACGGAGTCACGAGCCAGTTTTCTAACGAAAAGACTTGACAAGCTAACCAGTCAGGCTAAAATACCGCCAATTTCCGGCAAACTTCACGTAAGCCTCGCCAGGCCGACTGTGATCGTCCGGGTTTATGACTCCAATCCCGCCGTCGCAACCCCCCGACAAGAGCAGCGCCATGAATGAGTGTAAGCACCCGCGCGTGCAGATCGTGGCTCGCGAGGAAGATGCCGAATTTGTCGAATGCCTGGAGTGCGGCGACATCTTCGAGTCCAGCGAGTTTAAAGACATGATGATCGAAGACACCCGGCCGGATAACGAATCCTGAACCTCCCCTTTGCATCGTGACAAAGGTAACCATCCGACAGCCCTTTCCCTTGTTTGGACGATTTACAGTTTGTTAGTGTCAACCTGGGAACAATTGCCCGCTCGGAGAGGTCATGTCAGTGGTGGCTCTGGTCGTCGATGACTCCATGCTCATCCGGCACACCGTGTGCCGCTTCCTTGAGGAGCGCGGCTTTACCGTGGAGTCCGCTACCAACGGGATGGAGGCGCTCGAGGCAGTGAAGAGAGTGCGGCCGGATATTATCATTACCGATATTCAGATGCCGAAGATGGACGGCAGCGAATTCATTACAGCGGTGAAAAAAGAACCCGCTCTCGCGGGTATTCCGATTGTGATCGTGGCTGGCCGGCAGAGCGGCTTTGAGCACAAGGAAAAGCGCGCCAACTACACAATATTCAAAGACATCGATATCGAAGATCAGCTGGCTAAGGCGGTACAGGCAGTCCTTGGCGCCAAGGCACATGCGGCGAAGGGGAGTGTTTAGCAGGCATCAACCAGCATTTAGCGCTTTGAGATTTTCGGGCTTGCGAGTAGCAATTAGCACTCTAGCGGTCGGCCATAGCACTTCACTTCAGCACCATTCCCGCTTCCGCGGAGAAATCCATAGGTGCAAAATCGCCAGCCAGAAACTTCGGATAGGCCGCAGCTGCAATCATGGCGGCGTTGTCGGTTGACAGCGGACGCGATGGAAAATACACGGACAGGCCTTCTCTCCTCGCGTCTTTTTCAAACTGCTGGCGCAACTCCTGATTCGCGGCTACGCCTCCGGTGACAAACAACGTATTGACGTCGTACGCTCGCGCAGCAGCTAGAGTTTTTCCCACCAAGTCCTCCACCATCGCCCGCTGGAAAGAAGCAACCAGATTGAGCGTTTCCTTGTCGCAAAGAGATAGGTAGTCTTCGAGTTTTGGTTGCGCGACGGCCAAAAGCGCTTTGCGACGCTCGTTAATCGAGCTTTGCAGGTCGTGAGTTTCGACGAAGCGCAGGACGGCGGTCTTAATGCCACTATAAGAAAAATCAAAGCGCGGGCCATCCTCAGTTCGCGGAACGTTTCGATCGTTTCGATCTCGATGCTTGAGCTGCGAAGCGGCAAACTTCACGGCGTAGGGATCGCCGTGAGGCGAAAGCTTGTCGATGATCGGTCCCCCCGGGTAACCAAGACCCAGCAACTTCGCGACTTTGTCGAATCCTTCTCCGGCAGCGTCGTCGCGGGTGTGTCCAATGTTCTGGTAGGACCAACTGTTGCCTTCCTGCTTTGCTAAATAAAGATGCGTGTGGCCGCCGGAGACGACCAGCGCCAGAACGGGGAAACGCAATCCGTGATTTCCCTTCCGACGTTCCTCGAGCAGCACAGCATGAATGTGACCTTCGAGATGGTTCACCGCGATGAGCGGTTTGTCGAGAGCAAACGCGAGCGCTTTGGCATAGCTGATGCCGACTAGCAGCGCTCCGGCGAGGCCGGGCCCCTGCGTAACGGCGACGGCGTCAACGGATTGATAAGTCTGTCGCGCATCGTCGAGCGCCTTGCGGACGACCGGCACAATCGCGCGCAGGTGTTCCCGAGACGCCAGCTCAGGAACAACTCCGCCATAAGGCTGGTGCGTGGCAATTTGCGAGAACACAACGTTGGACGCGATCTCTTCCCCTGAGCGCACGACAGCCGCTGCGGTCTCATCGCACGAGGTCTCAATCCCAAGGATGTAGGCGTCAGGCATAAGCCATATATTATCTGCTGGAGCCTATCGATGGCTGCCATGCTCAAAGACTTCGCCATCTCGATCATTCGAACCCTTCGGGATCGCGGCCATAAAGCCTACCTCGTTGGTGGATGTGTGCGCGATCTGCTCCTCGGCCGCGAACCAGCCGATTACGATGTCACGACCGATGCTACCCCTGACGACGTTATGCGTATTTTTCCCGACACCTACGCTGTGGGTGCGCAGTTCGGAGTCGTGCTGGTGCCGTTACCGGAAAAAGAAGTTGTCACCAACACGGAAGCATCCGACTGTAGAGATGTAGCTAGCTACGTCTCGGCCAAGACCAATGTGGTTGAAGTTGCCACCCTTCGCAGTGACATCGGATACACCGACGGCCGTCATCCCGACAAGGTGCGCTTCAGCCAAGATCCGCGCGAAGATGTGGAGCGTCGCGATTTCACAATCAACGGGCTCCTGCTCGACCCGGTCACGCGCGACGTTCTGGATTATGTTGGCGGACGCAAAGACCTGGAAGCCGGGATCATTCGAACCATCGGCGATCCCGACCGGCGCTTCGCCGAGGACAAGCTGCGAATGCTGCGCGCCGTCCGCTTTGCCGCGCGTTTTGGCTACACCATCGAGTCCAAGACATTTCAGGCGATTCAAAAACTGGCATCGCAGATTCATCAGGTATCCCGCGAGCGGGTTCGAGACGAGCTTAGCAAGATGCTGAGAGAGGGCCACGCACGCCAGGCTTTTCTGCTGCTCGACGAAACTGGATTGCTGCACGAGATACTGCCTGAAATCGAACGGATGAAAGGTGTTGAGCAGCCGCCACAATTTCATCCGGAAGGTGACGTCTTTGTGCACACGTTGCTGTTACTCGACAAGTTGCCGCACCCCACTCCCATCACGCTGGCCTGGGGTGCGTTGCTACACGATGTAGGCAAGCCAGCCACATTTCGCATTGCGCCTGACCGCATTCGCTTTGATGGACACGTGGATGTAGGCGTAAAGATTGCGGAAGAAATCTGCTCGCGGCTTCGCTTCTCGAATAACGACACCGAACAGATTCTTGCTCTCGTCAAAAACCACATGCGCTTCGCCCACGTGCAGCAGATGAACGAATCCACATTCAAGAGATTTGTACGGATGCCGCGCTTCGACGAACATTTGCAATTGCACTGGCTGGATTGCCAGTCGAGCCATGGAGATCTGGCTTCCTACCATTTCACCCGCGAGAAAATCGCTTCCATCCCTCCAGCCGCCATCCGACCTGTGCCGCTCATCACCGGCGACGACTTGATCGCGGCTGGTTACAAACCTGGGCCGCAGTTCAAAAAAATTCTCTCTGCAGTGGAGGATGGACAACTCGAAGGACGCCTGCAAAATAAAGATGAAGCTTTAGCGCTTGTTGGAAGCGAATTTCCACACCCAGAATAGATTCGGAAATAGAAACCCGGCCATCGCTACCCAAGTTGCAACATTGCACCATAAATGGTGCAATCGGCATTTGTTGCCAAAATCTTGTCAAGCCCCCGCGAGGCCTCTAAAAGATGTAAGTCTCTGAAATCATTGGAAATATATTGTTCAGAAGCATGGCATGTTTGCCTCTCCAACCTGCTATTCTGAAAATAGGGGCAAAAAGCGAAAGAATCGCCCACATTGTCAGAATCCGATGAAAACAAGCCGCGCCCTTTCCAGTTAAAGAATGAAAGTCACTGAAAAAGACGTTTCCTACGTCGCTAACCTCGCAAATCTGGAATTGACAGAGGGCGAACGCCGCCTCATCCTGCGCGATCTGAATTCGATTCTCGATTACATCGATCGCTTGAACCAGTTGAACACGACTGACGTGCCGCCGATGGCGCAGGTCTCGGACAGATACGGCGTTGACCAGTCGAAAGCCGGAAGCGCGCGCTTTGCGTACGCTTCTCGTGAGGACATTCTCGAAGGTCTGCGAAAATCGCTGCCTCACGACGCAGCGCTGCAAAATGCTCCCGACTCGGACGGAACCTTCTTCAAAGTGCCCAAAGTGATCGAGAGATAGCCAGCGGTTCGCTTCCGGCAGGAGGGCATGGCTCCTGAGTCTGCTAGAACAGCTTCGACTTTGGGTCGCAGCGCTGCGGTAACCGTTCCCGAATGAACGAGAGGTTTACCCCGGTTCTGGCAAACAAGATTTTTTCCGCAACATCTTGAGCCGTACCGGGGATTTGAAAATCGCAGGGAGCTATCCCTAAATATTTCTATGGACTTGAATTCGCTCACAATCGATGCCGCCCGCTCCGCCGTGCAAGAGCGCAGGACGACGGCCACGTCGATGGCGGAATCGTTCTACTCGAAGATTGAAAAAGACGATCCGCAGATCGGCGCGTACCTCACGCTCTCGAAAGATCGTGCGCTCGCGCAGGCAAAGCGGATGGATTCATTGGCTGCCAAAGGCGATCAACTTCCGCCGCTGGGTGGAGTTCCGGTTGGCATCAAGGATGTGATGGTTACGAACGGCGTGAGGACTACAGCCGGCTCGAAGATTCTGTCCAACTATATTCCACCGTATGACTGCACGGCCGTAGCTCGCATGGAAGCCGCAGGCGCGGTCGTGCTGGGCAAGTTGAACTGCGACGAGTTCGCCATGGGATCGTCAAACGAGAACTCTGCCTGGCATCCCGTTCACAATCCCCGCGACCTGAGCCGTGTGCCCGGAGGTTCCTCCGGGGGCTCAGCCGCCGCGGTGGCAGCGGACATGGCCGTGGCTACGCTGGGGTCAGACACGGGCGGCTCGATTCGCCAGCCCGCGTCGTTTTGCGGCGTGGTCGGGCTGATGCCGACTTACGGCCGGGTGTCGCGCTATGGACTGATCGCGTTCGCATCGTCGCTTGATCGCATCGGGCCTCTAACAAAAAGCGTGAAAGATGCAGCCATCGTGTTGCAGACGATCGCGGGCCGCGATCCCATGGATCCCACTTCCGCAGAAGTAGAAGTTCCCGACTACGTTGCAGAACTGGAAAAACCAGTGCGCGGCCTCAAACTGGGCGTCGCAGAAGAGTATTTCGGAGAAGGCCTGGACCCCGAAGTTCGACAATCGGTCGAGGCGGCAATTCAAAAGCTGGCGGAATCAGGCTGCGAAATCGTTCCAGTCTCGCTGCCACATACAGAATATGCAATCCCGACTTACTACATCGTGGCCACGGCAGAGGCGTCGTCAAATCTGGCTCGCTTCGATGGCGTTCGCTACGGTTATCGGGCTCGCGATGCGCGCACGCTCTCCGAGATGTACCGCCGCAGCCGCGACCAGGGATTCGGCGCCGAGGTGAAGCGGCGTATTATGCTGGGCACGTACGCGTTGAGCGCTGGATATTACGACGCCTACTATCTGAAAGCGCAGAAAGTACGGACCCTGCTCGCCCGTGACTTCGACGAAGCTTTCAAGACAGTGGATGCGATCGTGACTCCGACCAGCCCGACGGCCGCATTCAAGTTGGGCGAGAAGGTCGACGACCCCCTGTCAATGTATCTCGCCGATATTTTCACGGTCACGGCAGACTTGGCGGGCATCCCCGGAATTTCCGTTCCCTGCGGAGAGACTAGACTGAAGCTGCCCGTCGGATTGCAAATTCTGGGCAAGCATTTCGATGAGAGCACTATCTTGCGAGTGGCCCATGCCTGCGAGCAAGCGGCTTAGCTAGCTCGGTGGCGCCGGCTTACAGCGGTTCGTAATACCGCTCCCCCGCGCAGGCGCGGCAGAACAATTTTCCATCACGGCGCACTTCGCGGCGAAAGTTGATTCCTTCGCCGCAGACTTCGCAAGCAATACGTTCACCCTTGTATCCGGGAAACTCTTCCGGGGGCAGGTGAACCTTCACCCATTGCGTGGTGAATAAATCATCGTCCGGCATTTCTCGATAAGCCAGCATCTGCTGGCTATTTTTATTTTCGAGTTCAGGATGCATCTGCCGCGCCAGCGCCTTGGATGACTCTTTGGCGGCGACGCGCACGCCTTTGCCGGTGTTCGCGTCGACGAAGGTCGCGGCCATTTTGCCCCAGTCGCGGAACTTCAGCGCGCGCTTGCCCAGGCGGCAGCCCGTAACCACGGCGACGGCATCCGTCGCACAACGATCAATTTCGACAAACGTAACCAGGCGCTTTCGATCCTTGCCATGCGGATCGTCAATGCCCAGCTCCGTCAACCCGAGCATGGCCAGGCGGACGCCAAGCACTTGACCAGCGCAGAGATGGCCATGCGCCCGTTCCGCCTCCACCAGATATTCGTCGAGAGATTTCATTTCAGCTGTCAGTCGCCGGTTGCCGGCTGCAATTCATTGTAGTCCGCGAACCGGCAGGGAGTCAGAACTCGATACCAACACCAACCAACACCAAGGAGAAGTCTCATCATGAAGTCAAATGCAAATCCAATTCTGCGCTCAATCTCGAAATCCAAACCGGTGCTCGCGATTGTGCTGTCCATTTCGCTGCTCGCCACCGGCTGCAGTGCTCAATGGATCAGCATCGCTCTCGCCGATCTGCCCGTGCTCATTCAGATGGCTCTGAACATCGGCACCATCGTCGCCACGCTGCAGTCCGGCAAGCAGATCAGCCCCGCCGAGGCCGCTGCCATCCAGAACATCTCCGACCAAGCCAGCAAGGACTTGAATCTGCTGGCAACGCTCTACAACGACTACAAGGCGAATCCGAGTGCGACCGCCCTGCAGAAAATCCAGACCGTTATCGCGGACGTCGATCAGAGCCTGCCCGCACTCCTGCAGGCGGCGCATATTGGCGATCCAGTTCTATCGGCTCGAGTCGCAGCCGGAGTCAATCTTATTCTGACGACGGTCGCCAGTTTCGCTGCCCTGATGCCGCATACTTCGACACAGCTCACGGCGCATAAGGCCGATTACAAGGCCGCGGCCATTCCCAAAGCGAGCGATTTGAAGAAGCAATGGAACGAGCAGGTCTGCGGACCAACCAGTAATTCTGCGTTGGACTTCAGCACCGCCGGCTGCCTCGTCCGATAAATAGCCCACCGATGCCTCTGCCTGCTCATCACGGGATGCGCAGGTAGAGGCGATTTATTTCCGTTTCCAGCGAGCGCCGTCTTTCGTGATTTCCACAATGATGCCAAGCGCCCCGAGTTCAGCCCGAATCGCATCCGAGGCCTTGAAATTCCGCGACCGGCGGGCAGCTTCCATCTCCGTGACTTTCTTTTCAATGTCCCCGTCGCCGAACTGATGTGCCCCAACCGTTTCAAGCAACTCCGCGCTGATCTCGCCCTCGCGACCCTCCGCTTTCGCCCACTCCACGATGCTGCGAATTTTCTGCGCATCGTCGTCCTTCAGCACCGCGAACAGTTCATCAAAACTTTGAAGGGCTGCCAGCAGTCCGGGCACGTCGTCTTTC
>Ga0210402_10002276_pt1 | contig 18847 bp, 31 predicted proteins | sample IncBWC7MmetaG_FD_161055 | JGI IMG/M metagenome (GOLD analysis project Ga0210402, IMG submission 161055) | Forest soil microbial communities from Barre Woods Harvard Forest LTER site, Petersham, Massachusetts, United States - Inc-BW-C-7-M | ecosystem: Environmental > Terrestrial > Soil >... | reverse complement strand
GCGAAGCGATCTGCCGGTTCAGGCACGCGCCGTAGGCAACAGGTCCGTTTGACTTTTCCGAAATGCAAGCATGCTCCATTGTTAGTCGCGTCTCGATGTCGTAGCCACTTAGATTGGGGATGGTTGTGGGTAAGTTCTGGGTCGTCTGAGCGGTCAGCGGCGGGTTGAATACGGCTAAAACCGCGCCGAATGCGAGCGACGTGAGCAACGTTAGTTGGCAACTGCGTAGCTGCATCCCGCGCCCTAATAATTCAACAGCTGTAGTTGTCATATTTTGCCCCAAAGTTTTAGCAGTCCGCAGATACAACCACAGTGGTGGTCTCTCAGGCCCCCAACCAATATCCATTTTTGGAAAATAACAACCCTCTGGCGACAGAAAGCAAATCTTTGGCGTGAAATCCCAAGCAAGGGGCCGTCCATGACTGCTGTCGGCCGTCAAGTTCGACGGGGTCGCGAGCATTCTTGTCAGGAACGAAGTAGCTGTTGTACAGACCCTCCGCCTAAAGGCAATAACGGGGGTTTAAAATGACTTCTTTTCGAAGGTTGGTGATGGGAATCGCCGAAATGATGGCGGTGCTTTCGATATTTTTTGGTACCTTTGTCGGAGGAATTTACGGTGCGGCGTCCGGCGCGTTTTTACGGTCTGGCATTTTTGGAATTGCTTCCGACCTTGACATCAGTTTGCAAGGCATCGGCCACGTAGCGACTACTGGAGTCGCGTTCGGGTTTATCATGGGCGCTATTCTAGGATTTGTTCTTTCGTCATCATTGGCGGGCACTGTCTTCTTTTTTGCCCAAATTGAACGGAACACCCGTAGTCTATTGGAAAAAGAACGCTTCGAAGAGCCAACACAATATCGGGCCGCCCCGCGTTTCTAAGCGATCCAAAGGGTTAAGATGTTTGCTGCCTTGGTCAGCGCTAACGGCTCCATGTCGTATTTGGGTCATTCGCGTCGTCTCCGCGAAATCGGCTGTGAGTCCGCTTTACCCCCAAAACCGACATCGCCAGTTAGATCAGCCACGTCGGGAAAGTGCCAAAAGGCGACATTGTGATGAGTGATGCCGTCCTAATCTGATGGCAAAATCCCGTTTCGTTAAATTTTCGTGAATGAGCAATTTTGACCATAAGCTCGCATTGCGCTGCGGCACAATACCGCCCGAAGGCGCAGCACACTTTCCGGACGGTGGGAAGTCATGAAGTCGGAGGCATTGCGCGCATGGCTGCGCGCGCTTCCCGCCCCAAAAAATAGTTTTTCGCTCCAATCAGGAAGGTCAGCCATGGACACGGAGAAATACGTTCACAGGGAGAACCTGGCCCTGTTCAAGAAACGTCTCGCGGAAGCGCACAGTGACGCAGAGCGGGAAGTGCTTTTGAAGTTGCTGGCGGATGAGGAAGCAAAAGAGCCTCCACGAAAAATGGCATTCTCAAGCCGCGTTGATCTGCACCAATGAACACCGCTCAGGAAGCATTGAGTACGGCAGTGCACTGCGGCCCCCGATGGGCCCGACTAGTGCTGTGACGTAGAGGAGGAGACGAGAGTGGGAGCACTCGGAACGGGATTTCAGCCCGGCGACATTAAGCTGATGAGGTCCGTACTAGATAAGGCGGCGATCATCTTGCCTGAGGCCGAGCGAACATCTGCCATGAAGGCAAAGTTGTCCTCGCGTATCCTCGCAGCGGCGGTAAAAGGTGAACGGGACCCGAATAAGTTGAGAATTGCAGCACTTCTGGAAGAAATGGATGTTAAAGGACCTGGCGCACTGGCCCCCGCCTCTCGTTAGCGACTAGCCATGAGCAAATCAGTCGCAGCGCTCTCAACCTAAGCAGCATTCATCAAAACATTGAGCGAGCCGAGCAGTTACAGCAGCTACGGAAACTTGAGGTGCAGGCCGAGCACTCACGTAAGGCACCGGAGACATTCATCGTGAACCAGCGGGACGACCGGCATGACCCAAAGGAGACATTGGATCGGCGCCATTTGACTATCGATCGAAAAGGAGGTCTGCCAGCAACACGCTAAAGATGGCGCGCCAGTCAACTCAACTCTAGAGGGTAACAAATTGACGTACTTCTTGTGTAAAATGAGACATCGCGGCTAAAGACCTAACTCCTACGTGAGTGCAAGAACTTTCTGCTGGTCCGGCTTGTCCCCCCTAGCCCCACCGCGGCCGGGAGTTCTGACACGAACGGCCCTGGCGCGCCGACCGCGCCGGGGCCGTTGGTTCTTGGTGTGCAAGTCTGCCACGCCGCTTGAAGTGGCGGAGCATATCCTTCAGCAGGCGGCGTTAGGCGTGCGCGACCTCAACCGGTTGAAAAGCTCGGCATTCGAGAAGCTGAGTGCCGCTGCCTGAGCGTACCTCCGCGCTTGCTTGGTGAAGCAACGGGACAGCGGAGCGGATTGCAATCATCCGACCTTTGGGTGTATTGCAATACGCATGTGGGATGCCGCCAGCGTTGCACTCCTCAAAGAACTCTGGGCCAGCGGCCACAGCGCCGCGCAGCGGAAGCCGTGTCGCTCTGACCACGGATGTACTGGCAGAGCTTCTGGTTTCGAAGTCCCGCACGCCGACGGATCGGTCGCGGGATTTTCTATCTGGTCGCAATCGCCAAGAACAAGGCCGACGATGACATCGCTAGTCAACCAGCCAATAACGCGTGGACTTTCGAAGCTGAGAGTTCACTCCACTCGGAGCGCGATCGGCAGGTCTCGGATATCATCTTGAGCATTGGACATAACTCAGGTCTGTCGGCGCCCGACGCTCGGCGCTGGACGCGCATTCTGGGCGGCTACACCGCTCCAAATCACGCGCGCAGTGCTGCCGAGTTGGCAATCACGGCTTTGCCGCTGGTAACGCTATGGATCGTAGCCTGGTTCACGTTCTCTCTTGGCTATGCTTGGGCTTCGTTGCTTATCGCGATTCCGGCTGCTGGCTTTCTCCTACGACTGTTCATGATCCAGCACGACTGCGGCCATGGCACCTTTTTCGCCAACCCTGTGGCGAACGACTGGGTCGGCCGCGTTATTAGCGTGCTCACGCTAACGCCGTACGACTGTTGGCGCCGCACCCATGCGATCCATCATGCCACCACCGGCAACCTTGACCGCCGCGGCATCGGCGATGTTGATACGCTGACAGTGCGCGAATACCGGGCTCGTTCGTGGTGGGGCCGTTTGAAATACCGCCTTTACCGTCACCCGCTGATCATGTTCGGGGTCGGGCCAGCCTATCTGTTTCTGTTGCAGCACCGGATCCCGGTCGGCCTCATGCGTAAAGGTTGGCAGCCTTGGGCAAGTGCAATGGCAACCAATCTCGCGATTGCCCTCATCGTCGCTGTGCTCACGTGGTTCATCGGCATCAAGGCGTTCCTGCTCGTGCATCTTCCGATTATGCTGCTCGCCGCTACGGCCGGAGTTTGGCTGTTCTATGTACAGCATCAATTTGAGCAAACGACGTGGGAGCGAGACGAGCGCTGGAATCTGCGACAAGCCGCTCTGTACGGCAGCTCACATTACGATCTGCCAGCGCCGCTACGCTGGTTCACAGCCAACATCGGTATCCACCACGTCCACCATCTCTGCAGTCGTATTCCCCATTACCGGCTGTCGCGCGTGCTGCGCGACCACCCAGAACTGCGCCAGGTCAGCCACGTAACACTCCTGGAAAGCTTTCGGTGTGTACGGCTTGTGTTATGGGACGAGGCGCAGCGCCGCTTGGTGTCTTTCCGCGAAATCAGAGTCCAAGACTTTCAGGAAACAGCGTTAAATCTCGCCGCACCATAGCCATGGTCGGCCGCGATAGCTGCCAGAGTTGGCGCAGCTCGGTCGGGGGTCGAGCGATCCAATGTCGGCTTTTGGCGCCCGGCTCAGACAAAATTCAAAGTGAAGAGGTGTGTCGTTTAGTTGGCATCATTGGCTTGGGGGCACGATCTGCGGTCGCTAGCGGGCGTTCAACTGGATCGCGGGCAATCCTCGGCTGCAATTCCCTTAGGTCAAGAAAGACGTCAGCTTGACGTCGCAACTCATCTGCGACCATTGCCGGTTGCGCGGAGATCGTCGAAACGACAGTCACCCGGACCCCGCGGCGCTGTATGGCTTCCACCAGGGAACGAAAATCGCCATCGCCTGAGAAGAGAACCATTTCGTCAACGTGGGCGGAGATCTCCATGGCATCCACGGCAAGCTCGATGTCCATATTGCCTTTCACCCTGCGCCGTCCGCTCTCATCCAAGAATTCCTTGGTGGGTTTGGTGACGACGGTGTAGCCGTTGTAGTCGAGCCAATCGACCAAGGGTCGAATCGCCGAATACTCCTGATCCTCAATGATCGTTGTGTAGTAGTACGCGCGCGCCAGCGTTCCCCGGCTCTGGAATTCCTTCAGCAAGAGCCTGTAGTCTATCTTGAAACCGAGCGTCCTGGCAGCGCCGTGGAGATTGGGGCCATCTATAAAGACAGCGATCTTCCCGATTGGCTTGTCAATCACGAGGCGCGCTCGCATCAATGCGCTGAGCGTCGGCCAAATCGACCGAGCCAATGGAAATCATCTCCATCGTTGAGCTGCGTGGCGGCGCCGCCCGCACCATGATCAAGGTGGCGACCCGGCGGAAGGCCGCGAACGACAATCCCTCGATCATCTCCTCATCGGTGATGACCTCGTAAGCCCCCGGAGGCAGGACGCGATCGATACCCTTGATCCGGAAAAAATGCTTGAAAGTGATGGTTCCCGCCGCGAGCGTGTGTTCGTGCCCAAATGTCCTTCGCGAACAGCTCCGGGTCGACTCCATCGTTGTGCATGGACTGACCGTGCGCTCTTTTGACCCGATTAGCTATCGCTTTCTCGCGGATTGGAGATCTCAGATCGAATAACCCGCGCTTTGCCTTGTATTCGGTCGCTTTCGTAGCCATTTCCGCTGTGCGCCGGAACTGCCGGGGATTCCTGGGCGAAATTGTTGCGCGACCTGGTCGAGGCCTGCGGCGATACGTTCGCGCGTTTAACTGCTGCTGGGAAGCCCACGGCTCATGATGAAAGCGGCGCGCAATTCCTAAATGGTGCATGCGGTCGGGATTAGGTGTTTCGCATGAAGATTCGTGTCGGATTCGAGATGATTTACGACTTTCCGCAGCCGACACCCTTGATCGCCTTGGTTGGCACGCATTTTACGCGGGCATCCGACATCCTCGTGCCCGACTACCTGACCATCTGCCCTTCCGTGCCAATCACGCCCTATCGCGACGGCTTCGGCAACTGGTGCAGCCGGATCGTCGCGCCCGCCGGCCGCGTGCGCCTTGCGGCCGATGGGACGGTTCGCGATAGTGGTCTGCCCGACGTGATCGTGCCAGCCGCCGCGCAGCACGCGGTCGAGGATCTGCCGGCGGAGGCGATCGTCTATCTGCTCGGCAGCCGCTACTGCGAAACCGACCGGCTTTCCGATATTGCGTGGAAGCTGTTTGAGAAAACAACGCCGGGCTGGGCACGGGTCCAGGCGATTTGCGATTTCGTCCACAACCACATCGTGTTCGGTTACGAACACGCGCGATCGACCATGACGGCATGGGAAGCGTTCAACGAGCGTAAGGGCGTCTGCCGCGATTACGCGCACCTTGCCGTCGCGTTCTGCCGCTGCATGAACATCCCCGCGCGATATTGTACGGGCTATCTCGGTGATATCGGCATGCCGCCTCCCTATGCCGCAGGCGATTTCGCCGGCTGGTTTGAGGCCTATATCGGCGGCCACTGGTACACGTTCGATGCGCGCAACAACACTCCGCGAATCGGCCGTGTCCTGATCGCCCAAGGCCGCGACGCCGCCGACGTTCCAATTACCCAGACTTTCGGGCCAAACACCCTGGTCAGCTTCAAAGTCTGGACCGATGAACTGGTCTAGACCTGTCCATTCTGGCTTCGGAATCGTCAATCGGGTGCGGCGAAGTGCGGTGCAGGGTGGATGCCAGGACAATCCGGGAATCCTGCCTGCGATCTTGAGCGCGCCTCTAAAGGAGCCCCGCCCCGGCGTGATCCTTGAACAAATCGGCATCGCGGACGTAACCCCGCAAAGTGTCCACGGACTTGTGCCGTGAAACGTCGTGTCTGCGTCAAACCCTGCCCGGGCTGCATAGGCCTTGACGATGTTGGCAACGGATCGATCCGTCAGCCGCGCTGCCCCCACCGTGCCGGCTTTGTTGATCGGCCGGAAGATTCGGCCCGGCCTGGACGCCGGACGCATCAAGCCACGTCCGCAAGGCCTTGACGGGATAGGCCACGTCACCGCGAGCAATTGCAATAGTAGCTCCCTCACCCTCCTGGTCCGTCTTGAGAGGGAGCCCAGATGGGACGAAAGCCAAAGACAACGGGGCCGACCGCGAGGGGCAATCCAGAAGCGTTCAAGCAAGTTCTGACCCGGATGGGGGTGGATGGCTGGCGAGCGCTTCGGATGCTGGCAGTCGAGCGGGACACCACTATCAATGCCCTGGCCATCGAGGCAGAGCCGTGGCAAACCACGGCTGCATGTAATTTACGGACGTTTGGGGCTCGTAGGCGTGACGCTAGGAAGCGCGCGGGTCGGGCGCCTATCATTTGGTTTCTTGACGGGGGCGGCGATCAATCCCTCACGGATCGCTTGTTTCCGAGCCAGCTTGCGAGCGCGACGAATGGCTTCGGACTTTTCGCGGGTCTTTTTTTCCGAAGGCTTTTCGTAGAAGCTTGCCCGCTTCATTTCTCTGAACATGCCTTCGCGCTGCATCTTTTTCTTTAGAACTTTAAGTGCCTGTTCGACATTATTGTCGCGAACCAAGACTTGCATTCGTCAGAACTCCTTATCGGGGTTACGGCCATCGGCTCTTCTTCGAATTTCATGCACAGCTTTCGCCGCATCTTTTAAAGAGGACGCAGCCTATTTTCGCGCCAGCAATTTCTGCCGGAGATCGATCGTCAGCAGACCAGACGTCATTCTCGCGTGACCATCACGCGATTTCATTCAACTGGTCGATGTCTTTGGGAAATAGCCCGCAGGCGTATTCAAAAAGGCACAGCGGCTGATCGAACATTTACAACGTATTGTTTCGCGCCAAAAATGCAAGTATTCGGCGACATCCCTATGAGGTCGGGAAAACCATTGGATCATCTCGTCCTTTGTGGGGCGGCGTCTACGCAAAGAAGAGCCGCGCGGGCTCCAAAGCTAGGTACGCTGCAGTTTAGGTATAAGAATCTAAGATCCAAATCCTGGCCAAGACCCTTGCCGAGATCGCCGATGGATTTCTGCTATCGAGGGAAAAGCAGACATCAGAATTTGTGAATTCCATCGCTTCCGCATGAACAGGATAACTATTAGCGCGCGGGCATATTGAGCGTGGCGGCGATTACTCGTCCCGTGCTCGTTGAACTCTTTTCGATGTAAAGCTGCCCAGCAACTATAAGCGCCGCAACAAATGCTAAGGCGAGCATTGCGCTGGCAATCTGATTGGTCGTTCTAACTCTCCTTCAAAATACTATTAGGGGCAGAACGTTCCGTAGCCGCGGTGCAAATACTCGGTCCTACTTTCGGAGACGCACTAGCGGCCTGAAATGATCCAGGGGCTGCGCGCGATGCCTCACCGATCTGAAATGGATCCCCGAGTAAGCAGGCATTGGGATCGGATGCCGGGTCAACAGAACGACGGCACAGACACTTATTCTCTTGTACGGGGGCAAAGGCGGTGCCTGATATTTTGCGCGCGACCCTGCGAGTGACGGTCTTGGGGCATTGGCGCTCGGTATCACCGCCGGAATGGTAAGCTATTCGGACCGGTCATTTGTACTACGCGCGCGAAAGAGAGCGATCAGGGCTTTCCTTTGGTGAGCCGACAGAGGCGGCCTTAACTCCTCTGGGAAGGAAGTTCTTTTCAGACGTGTAGCCCAAGGAAGCTTGCAACAAGGATTATGACGACCACGACACCGATGATGTAAAAAATATTCATTACACACTCCCATTGAGTCATGCATTTCAGAAGAAAGCACGATGCTCAAAGGGATGACGTTTTGAAACGACATTAAGTTCCATAGATTTTTCCCGAAAGGCCAGGTCCGATCCGGGTCATTTTCAGACCTCGGGCCGCCTCTAAGCCAAGTCCGTTCGTCCCTCAACAACGGACATCTCGCGACTACATCGGCAAGTCCGTGTCGTGCCAATTTCGGAAGTGGCCGCTGCGCGTTAGACGCTTTGGTTCCCTCTGAGGAAACGACAAGAACGCCTCACCTCTTGCAAACTGAAGAGCGCGAGCTAATTTGCGACGTTCCAAGAAGTTCGTAAACGCAGGAGTCTTCCTTGGACGCCAAGCCACGCGAAGCTGAAGACGAGCCCGACTATCTAAGGGAATTGCTTGCTAAGGCTGGCATCGACGCGCAGGCTTCCACCTTAGCAGCTAAGTTACAGGAAGTGGTCATTGGTGAACTTCATCATCGGGTGAAGAACACACTGGCGATTGTTTCTGCAATTACGTCTCAAAGCCTCAGGAACGCAAATAGCCTCGAAGAGGCCACCAAAACGATTGCAGATCGGCTTCATGCCTTGGGAGTTGCGCAAGACCTCTTAATTCGTGAGCGATGGACTGGCGCAGGGTGTCGAACGTTGATCGAAGCCGCCGTGAGGGCATTTCAATCTAAGAGCCTTGATCAGTTTGATATAACCGGCGACAACATCGCGATTTCCTCTGGGCCTGCCATCGCACTTTCAATGGTAATTCACGAACTCTGCACGAATGCTGTCAAATACGGCGCGTTGTCTGCGCGCGCTGGTCACGTTTCAATTTCGTGGGCCATCTCCCAAGATGATTCGAAGCGTTTTAAGCTGCATTGGAAAGAAAGAGGCGGCCCGACCGCCCGAGAGCCTTCTCGTAAAAGCTTCGGCTCTAGGCTAATTGAGCAGGCCCTCCCTGGTCAATTACACGGGGAAGCTCGCCTTCTGTTTGAACCCGATGGTGTTAGTTGTGAGGTCAACATTCCATTAAGTGTGATGCAGGAACGGCCCCTGGCGATTGTGGCAGCCCCGACCTCGTCATAGAGCAGCAGGTCCCGCAGTTTAGTTTCAAGCCTGCTCTGATAGTTGTTTCATCAGCGAACCTAGACGTGGTTGCAATTCGATGGATTGTGGGCCTAAAGCAATGGAAAGCCTTTCGCCGATTTCCTTACAAACTGCGCCGTTGTGAATGCGGTCGATTTGAAAATCGTTCTGGGGAGTGGAATATCGCGTCATCGGTCCGAGCTTTCTATGCCTCACTGGCTTCCACTTTGGGGGCCAGATTCCGGCAAGGCAATCACCGAGGCTCCCAGAACTGCGAATATCCGCAAAGGCTGCAAGAGATTTGATCATTGGGCTGCTGACTGCGGGTAGAGCAATCCCCTTCGCTTGGGGATCATCTCATCAACAACCACTGTTGATAATGGTTCCGCTAATACAACTTATATTTGTGACCAGCAGCCCGTGATCGTCCAACCGGCTCAAGGTCCGAGAATGGGATGGACCGGCCTTGCTCCTGCCGCGGCGATGCGCCGACTTCCGGTCTTGGCACCTTTCGGACATGCCGCCGCAATCACCTCATGTCTGTTGTTGGGGAAGAACGGACCTGGCTCGGACGCGGCCGAGGTCCGGCGATCGCGCTCGCCAATAAGCTCCCGCGCATCGCCTGGAGTGTTCTTGCCCGTGGTCGAGCCTTCGAGGTGAGCAAGCTTCAAGCCGCATGATCATGGGTAACTGATCTACTTACCTGCCGAGGTCTGCGAGAGGACGAAAGGAGATGGAGGATCGGTCTTAACTTGCCCGTGGCCATCGTCCTCGCCTATGCCAGATCATCGCGATTGTGCCCCTCATGGCGATTAGGCCAAGAGCGATGGCGGCTATACCGATGAGCACTAGGACAACTATTAGCGTATGAAGCATTGGTGTCCCCGGAACGGGTCTGCGCTCAAGTCACCGAGCGGATAATGGTTCCAATTTCAAATTAGGCCACGCGAGATTTCCTGCGTTCCCCTTCGGCTCGTCAGTGGTCGAAATCAAATATCTATCGGTCCTGCGATAGCTCGAGCTGGCGCAACGCATCAGCCATGTGCGCCAAGTGAGCATTATTGATCACACCGGCACCAAGCTTAGCGCCTATGTTGCAGCAGCCGCGTTCGCGATCTCCCGAACGAGGCATCGGACACCCATGAGATAGTCGGAGGCCGCGCAAAAAATGAGGGAGTTGATGATGCTGATCGAAGTCAGAACAGACGGCAACATTCAGGGTAGCGAGCAGCTTTCAGACGAAGTAAAAACCGTCGTGCAAACTACGCTGGACCGGTTTAGCGATCGCATCCGGCGGGTCGACTTGTACCTCAGCGACGCGACCGGCAGCAAAGCCGGTCACGATGACAAATGCTGCAAAATCGAAGCGCGTCGCGATGGCCGTGAACCCATCGTTGTGACCCACCATGAAGCGACCATGGACCAAGCAATCCGTGGCGCAGTCCATAGCTTGAAGAAATCAGTGGAGAGCGCTTTCGGAAAGGAATCCACTTTGGATCATCTCCGGGATCATCACTAGGCTACCGTGCGCGAAATCTCGCGACAATGGCGCCTGGAACAGCGCAGTCAAGGCGCTTAATAAAGCGGGACATCTCTGTAGAATTGCGGACAATCGCGGTCTAGTCTCTCTGCCGGGCGGCTTACGAAAGTAATGACCCACTGAAGCCGCAGCCTGCCCCTGGACCCAACGGAGCCGCTTGTTGACCGCGCCCACCAACGACGAGTTCGATGCGAAGGCGTTCCTCGCGAAAGTCGGAACCGGGAAGACGATTCTCGAATTCCACAAGGGCGAGCACGTGTTCGAGCAAGGCGACGTCGCCGATACAGTGTTTTACATACAAAAAGGCAAGGTCAAGCTTACTGTCCTTTCCGAACAAGGCAAGGAAGCCGTCGTCGCGATCTTGGAGCCCGGCCAGTTTTTCGGCGAGGGCTGCATGAATGGTCACAAGCTGCGTATTTCGACGACAACCGCGATGGAGGATTGCCTGATCACGTCGATCACGAAATCCGCGATGGTCACCGCTCTTCATGAAGAGCCGAAATTTTCGGAGCTGTTCATGGCCTATCTCCTGACCAGGAACAGTCGGATTGAGGAGGACCTCATCGACCAGCTCTTCAATTCGAGTGAACGGCGCCTTGCACGACTTCTCCTGCTGCTCGCAAATTTTGGCAAGGAAGGCAGTCCGCAGCCGATCAATCCGAATATCAGTCAGGCGACCCTGGCGGAAATGGTTGGGACCACGCGATCCCGGGTTAGCCACTTCATGAATAAGTTTCGCAAGCTGGGGCTTATCAGCTACAACGGACACATCGAAGTTCACAGTTCACTGCTTACTGCGGTTTTGCATGAGAAGCCGCTGCTGAAAGAGCGTGACTAAGCTCGGTATTATCGAAGCGCGCTGGATAGATTGAGTTCTCATTGGACCGGTAGTCGTTTTGTTTTTGGGCATAGGTGGATAATCCGTCTTTACCTATTTCGTTCAAACCGAAACCCATGGGGGCTGGCCGTATTTGACGCCAAGTGGCGCGCCGCGAGTGCACGGGGGCGAGCTGGGGCCGTCGTTTCACCGGACTGCCATGGGGCTTCACCTTCAAAGACGCTTCGAGCAGCGGGGGACCGCTAGATTTGTCCGGCCGGTTACATCAGTCATACCCAAAAGCATTATCTTGAAAGACGCCGTCAACAGACTGGCGCGCCCGGAAAAAGCGAAACAAAAACCCGCTGGATTTGAGTCAGCGGACTTAGTCTGTAACCGGCGTCCTATGTCGTAATTTGAATCCGGCAGCGTCCCGTTTCGTTAAATTTTCGGGAACGAGCAATTTTGACCATAAGCTCGCGTTGCGCTGCGGCAAAATACTTCGATCACCGCTCTATTCTCGGCATCATCGGTGACTGAGAGTGTTGTGCTCCCGCCTGATCCAAGGGGCGAGGCATCATGCTCCAAATTCATAGCATTAAGTATGGCAGTGCACTTGGGGGCCCCCGATGGGCCCGACTAGTGCTGTGACGTAGAGGAGGAGACGAGAGTGGGAGCACTCGGAACAGGATTTCAGCCCGACGAAATTAAGCTGATGAGGTCCGTACTAGATGAGGCGGCGATCATCTTGCCTGAGGCCGAGCGAACATCTGTCATGAAGGCAAAGTTGGCCTCGCGTATCCTCGCAGCGGCGGTGAAAGGTGAACGCGACCCGAATAAGTTGAGGATTGCAGCACTTCTGGAAGAAATGGATGTTAAAGGACCTGGCGCACTGGCCCCGCCTCTCGTTAGCGACCAGCCATGAGACTCATGCACCGCAGCAATCACCAATTCTATTCGATCACTTCATCGGCATGAGCGAGCAGAGCTTGCGGGACGTGAGGTCCAAGGCCTTGGCGGCCGTCCGTTTTTTGAGACCTGCGTGGAGCCGGCTATTTTACAAAGCAGCAGTGAACGTGACCTTGGTTCGCTCTTATGTCACCTCTCGACGTTCACGTATCCGATCGACCGCCAGGCACGCGCGGTGCTGACGGAATTAGCAACAGATGGAGATTTAGAATGGATCCGCAGGAACGATTGACGTTGCTCGGGACACGCATCCGCAAGTACGATATCGGGGAAGATGAACTTTTGCGAGAGTTGGGCAAACTGCAGCCCGCTTTTGACGGCGTAGAAGGCGAAGCAACCTATAGGGAGAAGGTTGACGCCGCCGTCGAGTGGGGGAAAATTTATTTGAACCCTCTGAAGTCTGAAAAATACAGCGGAGGGCGCGAACAGGTCAGAGGGTTTTTGCTACAAGACCTCGCCTTGGCGGCAAAGATCGCGGGAGACATCATGTAGCGCGATGTAGCGCGGATAACAATGAAAGGATGGGCGAAAAGTAGTGGGCTTTGCGGTCCAAGTTATTCGCCTCAATTCGTCGCCGATGTCCGTTGTCAAAACCGGAAGTGTCAGCCCGTCGGCGTTATGTCTACATTGCCGATGAGCGGACATCGTCAGTGCTGCTGAGTATGTGCGCCAAGATGTCCGAGTTAGGTCAAACCGAGATTCTCGGTACCAGCAAATGCTTTCCGCTTTTCCACCGACGGCACCGGCATCTGTTAAAACTCTCAGAGCTGTTAGAGAGTTACTTTCGATCTTGGACCGGTCTGGTTTCGAGTTCTCCCGCTCGCGTTTCCTGGCCGATCCTTTAACACGACACCCACCAAAGCCCGTCTGCTTGGATTTCGACGTTCGACTGCGTCAAAGTGTAGGCATGTCAGGTGTAGGTATGTCGAGAGCACGCGCGCAGGTGCACAAATTCACCGTGTCGCGCGAGTAGCCTAACTATCAGCGGAGGTCTACAGCCTTCTCGCTACCCAGCGTTTCGGCACATGCCCTTGCAACCGCCGAGTTTGGCTCGGCGCTTCCCGGCAGCGTTGCCCAACCGCCTTTTTCGATAAACGTGCTCTGGTCCCATACATAAGTGGCCCTCTTCATTTCGGCCAAGTTCGCCGAGGCACCAGCGGCTTGTCGGAACTTCTCAACGCAGATGGGTGTGAGAGCTGCGACGACAGCCGTCGCAGCACGGTTCTTCGCGAGCGTCTCAGCGGTTCCACCCGCCACCCAGCCGCCCCAGTTGAACCCCACGATCGCCAGAACAATTGCTCCGGCTGCAGCGCCCCACAGTGCGGGCTTCACGGCAGCTTTTGTCTCCTTGGGGATTTCCATGACTTTCACCTTTGATTTAGAGGTTGAGAGAGTTTCATCCACGCACAACGCTAGGCGTGGTTCTCCTACGCTGAGGCCGTTTCTACGGAGTCGCTTCTTTGGCCACAGCAGCGAGAGCTTCTTCGATGCTATCGAATGGAACGCCGACAAAGTTGGCGTGCCTTGGCTTCCACGCGTGGGTCGTCCAGGCTCGATAATGGTTCCCCGGACGTGCGATATAGGCCACGTCATCCTGGGAGTTGGATACCCACCAAAGGTTGGAATTTCGATTGTGCTGGCGGATTCGAAGAGCCATGGAATTTTGCTGATCGATGCATTGCGGACCTAGGTTTTGTGTGTCGAGCATGATTGCCCCCTCAGTTCGGCGCCCTGAGTTCCCCAGCAAGCCACCCTACGGAAGCCGATTTCATGGGGTCGCTCGCAATAACTTCGTTCTGTACGGAGTCGCACTTAGGACATTCGAACAGGCGATGCTCAAAGCCGATGGGGCCAGGGCTAATGCGCGAAAGCATCATGCGCGACGTGCAGTGTGAACATCGCGGGCGCTCGATGAGTGTGGGGGAGGGAAAATAAGCTAGTGGCATGACAACTTCCCTGCATTTGGGCGGGAGCCTGCAGCACTCTCTGTCACCGGTAGATGCTTAATGCGGGGCGGTGATGGAACCAGCATGCGCCTCGGGTTCCGAAGTCGGTGATCAATACAGCTCACATTCGAAAAGAATTAACTGATGATTAGCGAGCCATGTTCCGAGTGCGGTGAAGGCGCTGATCGTTGCCAATGAATTTTTGGAAGCCCTTGTGGAAGGACTACGGGCCGATGTGTCGAAAGGATACGCGCGCGCCTACTACCACGGATGGTTCAAGACCTACAGAGGATGAATCGAGGCCCGTTTCCGATGAATTGGTATGACGAGAAGGCGGACAACCCGGCATGGATTAAGGCTCTGGCAGGGCAACGCGGGAGGGGTATTGCTACCAGCACGTCCAGGCGATCATTGTCGCTATCGACCAGTATGCGGAGGAGGCGCTCGGCAACAGGGAATTTTTCTTGAACAAACCGCATGGCATTGGAGATGGAAGGAACGATCGCATTCCCTGACAGCTAGCAAGCGCGAGCGCAAGCTCTCAGTTGCCGGGACTAGATGACCGAGTGCTGGTCATCGAGTGATGATCAGAACAAGCCCCCGCGATGAGCGGCGCAATTGTGCTCTGACACCGCGAGGTAAAACTTATCAATTTGTCAGGGTCTTCTTTGCCGCAAAGCCACCGAATGGCTTGTAGGACTGCTTGGCGAGATCGCCGTACAGTACGCCAATCGTCTGTGATTTCGTAACGAAGGTCTCGTAGGCTGTCTTGGCGAATTCGGTTTGAACCTCAATCACCTTGTCGAGTGACCTCGCGCCACAGAGCTTCTCAACAAACAGCTTTGTGTCTTCAAACGACTTCTTCGTGTAGTCACCGTAAGCAGCGGCAATCGCCAGGAAGGGGTTGGATGACGCGGCCCCTGTATGTTGAATATGATTTGCATTCGACATTTTGGAGTGTCCCTTTGTTTATGAGCTTTCCTTCATTACAATGAAGCGCGCCACCAATGGTTGCTCCGGTTGCTCCGAAACCGCGGTTCCCGCTTGTTCATTATGCGTTGCTTGTGTGTTCGTATGATGAACTCGGAACTCAGGCGGATGCTCGCTTCGAACCACCCCCGCTGACCTGCCGGGAAATCGGACGCCACAACAGGACATGGCGCGATGTCCGATTAGAGTCCGTAATGCGCTTCAAAGCGGACATCGACAGGAGCGCGCGGCGGCCCCGCTGAGCGCCATCTGATCGGCCCGCCATCCAGGCCCCTCCAACAACGATCCGCAGCATGGGCGATAGGTCGCGCGGGCTTGGGCGACGACGCCGGGGCCAAACGAAACGGCCCCAGTTCGGGGGGACGAAGCTGGGGCCATCTGGGGGGAAACGTCGTGGGGAGGCGGCCCGCGACGTTCGGCTACCAGGAGATCATATCCGGTTCGCCGCCGCTGCTCAATTTTGCTCAGGAGGATGATTGGCTGAACTGCTTGTCGATTGTTGAGAGTGAGCAATATTGCACGGCGGCGCTGATGCGAACGCGTTAGAATGGAACCATGCTAGCCGCATATTCAACAGCCCATGAAATTAAGGGTACCCCGTGCCCGAAGTGCCGAGTCCCGATGATGCTGGGCCGCGTCATACCCGAACCGCTTGATTTCGACCTCTACACCTTCATGTGTCCCGACTGCGACTACGTTAAATGCGTGGCAGTCGAGATGAGCACAATGCAAGACAATCCGCCGGGGGTCTTTCCCGACGAGAAGCACCAGCGCCAGCCCGGCTGAGTGCCTTTGATCCGCCCGCCATCAACCCTCGCCCAATCCGCGCCGTCGCACAGGCGCGCCCCGCGCGGGCGCTGTGTACCGAATGATCCGGTAGTCTTGGCGCGCTTGCCAGCGTCCTGCCCAAAGCAACTTTTAATAGCGAGTTCCATAAGCACTTTATATTTTGGAATGTGAGCCTTATTGACCACGGACCTCCAGAACCCGAGGCGCATGCTGATTGCATCACCGCCCCGTTTATAGGCTTTTACCGGTGACTGAGAGTGCGCTCCCGCCTGACAAGGCGAAACATCATGATGACGATCCTGCGACCGCCGTGCCCTAAATGCCAAACAAGAACTATGCTGGCACGCATCACTAACGGCCCCTCTGGCTTTGACATTCGAACATTCGAGTGCCCTGCGTGCGATCATGTTCATCAGCGTGTGGTCGAACTTGTTGACCCGATGAAATCCCGTGAAACGGCGGGCTGGCTCCGGGGCGAATTGCGAGCGCCAACGTAGGTGACCGACGACGGTAGGATTTTGGCATCCACGATCAGAAGCGATCTTATCAGATGCAAGGGAGGGAGCTATGACAACTGCAGCGCAAGCTTTTCTATTGATCGGCGGAACGCTCTGTTTCTCGTTCGCTGCGATCTATGTGTTTTGGTTTGCTGACAGGTTGCGATCTAACTTCCTAGTAGGGAAGCCATAGCGCGAACTTACACAGCGGGACGCGGCTACGTGGCTGTCCCTCATGATCGAGCGCCGCGCCGATTGGAAACACGCCGAACAATCCGACGCGCGTTTCTTCCCGACGATAAGCCCTAGCGCGATCGGTGAGAGGCGCGCCGGATGCCCGCCACTACATCCCTCGACCATCGCGCCATCGTCTGGGCGAGCCCCGCGCGGGCGCGGGCGCGCGATACCGCTTCCGACCAACCTTCGCTTATTTGTCCTCTTGCTTCGCGTCGCCCAACAACGTGTTCCTGATCACGGCTTTCAATCGCGTGGCCGTTTCGTCGAGCTTGGTTAGGTCCCATCGCACCGTCCAACCCGCAGCGGTGAGATAGCTTTCCTGAAGCAGATCAACATGTGCGGTGCGTTTGGAGGAAGTGGCGGCCCTCGGAACGTCGCGCCCCGAGGCCGCAACCGGCCCGAGGTACATCCGCCCGGGTCAGCCATGCCCTGATATTGGCATCGCTGCCGCCGCTGTCAAACCAAGGCCGCGTGCCGGCTCCCGTGCTATGCTTTAAGCGCAAAGCAGGAGGCGAAGATGAACTGGGTCAAATGCACCAATATGAACAAGGAGCCTATTTACGTGAACATAGAAAATGCGACGAGCATTCGCTGGGACGAAAAAGAGAAATCATCCATCATTGCGTTCGCCGTCACCGGAGGGGACACCATAGAGGTCATCGAAGAACCTGATGCTATTATCAGGGGGCAATGACACATGGCCCCGAGCCCCCAAAGGCGAGAAGCGCCCCCGCTGACGTAGTCGGTGCCGCCGTCATGGTCGGCAGGCAGTCGCAGTCTAACATTGTGTGATTCATGGGGTAGCATTGACGGGCATGTCTTGCGGCGATGGGATTGGAGGGGTTAGTCATGGAACAGGCGGTATCTGCTGGTTCGCCGCCTTCTGAACGTCCTCGGCGCGTTGCCGGGCATGGCGGTGACCGCAAGATCAACGTTCCTGATGGGAACGTTGAAAATATCGGCCTCACCCACAAAACGCACCAGCGGCCAGTCCTGAGTCATGGGCGGCGGTTCCGACGAAGAACCGCGGCAAGAAACTGGATCCCGGTGACGATCTGGGTCGCGCCAATGGCCAGACCAACGGCGATCAGGGCAGCGACATAGGGATTCGGCGCCCAATCCCAAGCGATGTTGCTCGCCATCACCGCGAAGAAGATCAAGGCTTGCAGCAAGAACCACATTAGCTCCTCCGCCAGAAGTCCTTGAACATTATGTGCTGGACCAACAACGTGGCCAGGTAAGCCAGCCCAATACCCAGCAGAGCCGGAACGTAGCCGTTCGGCGTCCAGTGCCAATGGATGTTGGAGGCCATCACGGCGAACATGATCGAGGATTGCAGCAGGTACCACATGCCAATGTACTTCGGCTTACAAGCAAGATCCGGTTGAGGCACCGCTCTTGCCTTCATTAAGAGATGCAACGGAGAACATAAACCGGCGCGTCTCCTTCTCCAACATCATCGAAAACGTTGCGATTGACGGAGCGCGACGGTTTGGTTCGATTTTCGCAATCGACGAGACCGCTATCAGTCCGTCCGGTGAGTTTTGCAAAATTCGATACTTGCTGCCCCACTTTGTATCGACAAGAAAGTCACCCTCACGGCGGTATTTCTTAATGACCGGTTCCGGTGGGTCTGGTGGGTCTGAGTAGCCTGGATAGGTGCAAATCAGCTCCTCTCCATCGTCTATGGTGACGCTAGATGATCCTGCCAAGACAGCACTGTTGAGCGTCATCAAGAATGCGGTCAAAGAGCCGAGATCCGCGCCCTTGGCAGTTGTCGATTCAATCACCCCGGGTTGTTAGCTGAATCATCATCCTGGCCCAGCAGCTTGCCGGTTTTTCGATTGATGAGATGTATCCTGGTGCAGGCAGGACAGGCGATCGCCTCGTACTCGTTTTCAGAAACATCTGGATCGTCATCCAATTGATGTTGGACGTTGAAGCCGGTCGCCGGGCACCTGAAAATGAAATGGCCCATCTGACAGAATTTGATGAGCCTGCGACGCCAGACCATGATCTAGCGCAAGT
>Ga0210402_10002274_pt1 | contig 18850 bp, 17 predicted proteins | sample IncBWC7MmetaG_FD_161055 | JGI IMG/M metagenome (GOLD analysis project Ga0210402, IMG submission 161055) | Forest soil microbial communities from Barre Woods Harvard Forest LTER site, Petersham, Massachusetts, United States - Inc-BW-C-7-M | ecosystem: Environmental > Terrestrial > Soil >... | reverse complement strand
TTACCGTTTCGCAACAACATTCGTGGGATCGATACTTAGAAAGTGAAGGCTACTCCGCCGCGGATCGAGCGGGCGGAATCCACCAGATAGACGGTTTGACCGTCCTGGCCTAGCACGGGCACATAGCCCTGGGCTAACAGGTTGCGGATGTCGATCAGAGCTTCCATGTGGCCGCCGAGAGTGGGAATGGGCTGGCGGATAAAGACGTTCAAGTAAGGATCGCTGTGCCCGGGCGAGGCATTGAACATGTCCACCGGAGTCAGGGAAGAGCCGTTGACCCAGCGGTAGGAGGCAATCCAGTGGGTGTGCGTACAACCAACTGTGCCGCTAAATTTGGCAGCGAGGGCGTGCCGACGTTGGGTAGAGATCCACTGCTGTGCCTGCTGCAGCGGAACGTCGGGATGAGAGAGGTCCAACACGCCACCGAATGCGTAGTCGAGTGTCGCCGTGAGGTCGGAGGAGAATTTGTGCTGCAGCACGACTCGGACGCCGTTCGTGTCTAGATTACGGCCCGTATAGCTGAATGTGCCGGAAGCCAGATCGGGAAGCAGGAATCCGTTCACCGTCGTCGCATTCCCCAGGCCAGTCAGGGCTGGATCGGCGATGCGATCGGAGAACATCGCGACCTGAAAATTGTTCTTACCCACACGCTGCGACAGACTGACTTCCTGATGATGCGCGCTTTCGATCCTGGTCGAGAAGTTCAGAAGACTGACACGGGGATTGGATTCGCTCAAATCGGCGGGAGCGGAATCGAAACCTTTTTCTGTGCGCGTATCGGGACGCGAAGTCGTGTAATCGTATTCGACCACGGTGTTCGGGGAAAGATGCATGTCCACCGAGGCGTAGGGGCGAAAGGCATTGAGGCGCCCGAGAAATTGGACGGTCTGGAGTTCGCTGCCGAACTTGAGTTCGAGGACATCCCCAAGAACGAGGTCATCTCCTGCGGAAAGCGCCAGCGCCTGGAGGGCGGCGTTGTGCAGGTTAGGATCGGACGGAGCGAAGCGGCTCACACTCAAAGCCATGGTTGGCTCGGAACCGTTACGCAAGCGACGAGAATAACGCGCGCGCACCACTGCCGAGGGCAGGCTCTCGCCATAGGCCACGTTACCGCTGAAGGCGAGCTGGCTATCGGAAAAGATGGAGCGCTCCAAAGTGAAGCTGGTGCTCATGTCCGAACCAGTGCCGTAACCTGCGGCAGCGGTACCGGCAACGAATGAAACTTGTCCGGTGAAATCGTGATTCTGCTTCTCGGCGGGAACAGGATCGTCGAAGACGCGCAGAATGGGTCGATTGGCGACCGAGCGCAGGGTCCATTTCCAGTCGTCGTCATCGGGGAGAGTGCGGACGGGGCCGAGTTGCATCGCGCCTAGAAGAGTGCTGAGCGTGATGTTGACATTGATGCTGCCGCCGGGACGCAGTCCGATTTTCTCGCGAAGCGCGGGCAAGAAGGAAGGAGCGCTGACTTTCAGGGAGTACAAGCCGGGCAACAGGCCGGTTGCAGTATAGTGGCCGGCTTCATCGGTGAAGACGGTAAGCGTGCGGTTGGCGGCGCCGAGAATCTGAACTACAGCGCCCATCTGGGGAATGCCCGAGTTATTGCGGACGAATCCCGAGATCGCTCCTGGCCGATCCGCGGCCAGAGCGGGAAACGAGAGCGCGAAAATAAATGCCCAAGTTGCGAGCTTATTCAGCTTCAACTCTGCCCCACCCCCTGGGGGAATGCAGGGAGTTACTCAACTGCAAACATCGCGGACGGATCAATGGTCTGCTTGGAAACGTTGTCATTGACCTTGATCTGAATCCGGTAAATGCCCGGTTGAAGGTTAGCAGCCGCGATCGATTTCTGCAAGGTGACCTGGTCTCCGACATTGCCCATCGTGTCGGTGCTCTCAAGCTTTTGGACCACCGATTTATTGGTGGCGATGTTGGTGATCTGGTATTCGAAGGTGGCGGAAGGCTTGTGCGTCTTCTCGTCCACACTAAGATTATAGACCTGCATCCAGAAATTCAGCTTGGGATCGCGGTCGCGTTTGAAGACAGCAGGCTTGCCGTCGGCGGTACCGACGCGCGGACGAACCTTCATGGTGCCGATCACAAAACTGCCGCTGCCGATTTGCGTGGTCGGAACCTTCTCCATCTGGTCGGCAACGATGAGGCTGGAGGTGGCGAGCTTGTCCTCCGAGTATTCCGGAACAGTCACGCTCCGGCTGTAAACGCCCTTGCGGTCGCCATTCACATCTTTCACTGCGATGTAAAGCTTGTAGTGGCCGGGACGGAGCGGCATCGCCTTCCAGTAGACAGAGGCGTTCTCAGCGGTGCGGGGCAACAACTCGGCGGGCACATCGACCTGCACTGTGTCTTCGAACGTCTGAACAATCTTGTTGGTGAGCGTGGAGAGTTTGCCGTAGATGTTGACGGTTCCGCGCTGGACGCCTTCTTTGTTGACGAAGGTGATGTCACGATTTCTCATCTGGATCGTGACGGGAACCAGCACGGTGTCGCTCGTTACTTTCACAAAGTCAGAGCGGACATCGAAGGGCATCGGATTGAGGATGACTTTGGAGTTGACCTCTTCAGTCAGATCCGTGAACTTGATTTTGGGCGCCTGTTGTAGTTTGGCGAACTGCTCGAGCCGGTCGAATTGCTTGCTCTGGAGCATGGTGCTCTCAGGGCCAGCGCCAAGGCGCTCGAGTCCGCCGTTGTTGAAACGGGCGGCCTTGTTGGACATGCCCATCTGTTCCCACATGGTTAGGCCGGCGCCCGGAGTCATCAGCAAGGCATCTTTTTCCGAGCGATCCATCGTCATGTGATATTCACCGCACATGCACGTGTCGACAAACTCGATGATGACTTCCTGCCCGATGCCTTCGATGTAGCGGTAACGCCACTGCTCAAAGGGAAAGGTCGAGGTCTCTCCGCCGCCTTCTTCCATGGGACGCTCGTAAGAGCCGCCGGAGGGATGAGATTCGATTTCGTCGGGCTTGCCGAACACGATGTAGATGCGGCCGCGATCGGTCCTCCATCCCGGGACGCCGGCGGCGAAGTGCTCGTTGGAGTAGGCGATGCGCTGGTAGTGCTCTTCCTTATATTCGTTTTCTTCGGTGTCGGGCGTGGGATCGCGGCGCTGCCAGAAAGCCTCGATGAAGTTGTCGCGCTCTTCGTCATTGGAAAGCTGCTTGAAGGCGGCGCGCTCTTCGTCCGTGATGATGTAAGCGACGTCTTCATCCAGCCATTTCTTGTAGGTCTTCGTCAGCTCATGCTTCAGGGCTTGCGCATTCTTCTTGCGCTGCTTTTCGTTCTGGGGACGCTTTAGCGGGTCGACCGCATCTGCGGGTTGCGCCTGGGCGCTGGCAGCCTTGTCGGCGGACTGTTGACTCGGTTGGAGCTCATCTTTTGACTGGTCTTTTGACTGGTCTTTCGGCTGTTCTTTTGGCGGATCCTGGGCGACGGCGACCGAGGCCATGAAACCCAAAATTAAAATGAGCGTCAATTGAAGGGTTCGGTAAAAACAAAGCCGGAACATGAGGGGACTCCTACCAGACAACCGTCGTCTGCTTATTTTAGGCTCTTAGCCATTGTGAAAGCAAGGTTAAGTCTTGCCCGGAGAACTAATTGAGGCCCTTGTACCGCGTTAGCTAGGAAGCTGTGGAAATACGCCGAGTTGCCTGAGGGGGCGAAAAAGATGGTCGAAAGTAGGCTGGTTTGCTCAGGCCCGGGTAGGACGGGCGAGACGCCCATCCCCACAGCGGCCGGGAACGGCGGCGCTATGATAAGCACTGCCATCTTCTTGAACTGCGGGTCTATAATAGGGTGTTCCGGGGGCGGTCGGTAACACTCCCCACGTAACGGGTCTCGGCACTCCTAAACTAATCTGATTGGGAACTTTCTCTGGAACAGGCACGTAACAGAGGATGTGTGCCCGTCACCGTGGATCGGTGGGGATCGTTGGTTTTCTTGGAAGATTAACGTTATGGCGCGTATCTGACACCAGGAAAAAGGTTTCCCCGGATGTGACGGGAGCTATGAAAGCTTGGAAAAAAATCGCTATCGGTATCGGGGTGCTGGTTGTATTGGCGCTCATCATCGGCTTCACGGTTCATCAGAGCAGCAAGAATGTCGCGACCGTGCAGACCGGAAAAGCGCAGCGCCAGGATCTCTCTACGATCGTGAGCGCTTCGGGCGAAATTAAGCCGAAGACTTACGTCAATATCGGGGCAAATGCCTTCGGAAAGATCACCCGCCTGTATGTGAAGGAGGGCGATCACGTAAAGAAGGGACAGATGCTGGCGCAACTGGAAAACGTGCAGTCGTCGGCTGACGTCAATGCGAACGAGGCTTCGTTGCAGGCGGCGCAGACGGATGCGGTGGCGGCGGACGCGGCGCTTAAGACCTCGCAGGCGGATCTGCTGCGGGCGGAGGCGGACCAGGAGCGCAATAAGCTGGACTGGGAACGCGCCCAGAGCCTGTACAAGGATGGCCTGATTTCGAAATCGGATTTCGATAGCCGGAAAAACGCCTGGGCGACTGCGGATGCGGGATTGACCCAGGCTGAGGCCAGGGTGTCGCAGGCGAAAGCGCAGAAAGACTCGGCTGACCGGCACATCACACAGGCTAAGGCCATGCTGACCCGCTACGCCGATGCGCTGCAGAAGACCACGTATCCGGCGCCATTCGACGGCGTGATTACGAACCTGCCCGTACGCGAGGGTGAAACAGTTGTGATCGGCATTCAGAACGCGCAGGGCAGTACTTTGATGACGCTTGCCGATATGTCCGTCATCACGGCCGAAGTGAAGGTCGACGAGACTGACATCGTGAACGTGAGGCTTGGACAACCGGCCGAAGTGACGATCGACGCCATCCCGAAGAAGATTTTTCACGGCAAGGTGTCGGAGATCGGAGACAACGCGATCGTGCGCTCCAGCGGCGTTTCGACTTCGCAGCAGAACGTGGCCAGCGAAGAGGCCAAGGACTTCAAAGTCGTGGTGACGTTGACCGATGCCCCAACGGATTTGCGGCCCGGGCTGTCGACGACGGCGAAGGTTACGACGGCGACTCGAAGCAGCGTGCTCTCGGTGCCGATTCAGGCGCTCACCATGCGAACCAAGGAGCAAATGGATCAGCAGAACAACGCTCCAGGATCGGTTCATGCTGCATCGCCGGCTGTGAAGGATGTTGCATCCAAATCAAAAACCGATGACGAACTGCAGGGAGTGTTCGTGATCCGCAACAAGAAGGCGATCTTCGTGCCGGTCGCGACCGGAATTACTGGCCGGACTGATATCGAGGTGGTCGAAGGACTGAAAGAAGGGGACGAGGTTATCACCGGCAGCTATAAGGTGTTGCGCAGCCTGCGCCCGGGGAGCAGCGTCAAGATCGACAATAAAGCACCCAAGAAGGAAGAAGAAGAAACTTCATAACGTTAGCGGCGCTGGCGCGTCCAAAAGGAAACGGTAAGGTCTCAGAAATCGGAGCCCAAAGCAGAAAGAACATAGCCTACATCGGAGAGGTCGAGTGGCACCGGACCAGGAGAAAAACATGGCAACCGCAGAACTCATCAGTATGCCGAATACCGCAGTCCCGAACCCCACGGCCGTAGCGCCGCCGGAATCGTGCATGATCGCGGCTGAAGATCTTTGGAAGACCTACGACATGGGGTCGGAGCAGCAGGTGCACGCCCTGCGGGGAGTGAACCTGCGCATTCAGCGCAACGAGTATGTGGCGATCATGGGACCGTCGGGGTCAGGAAAATCAACCCTGATGAACCTGATCGGCTGCCTGGATACTCCTTCCCAGGGCAAGTACTGGCTGAACAGCCAACTGGTGAGTGAACTGGACGACGATGAACTGGCGCGGATTCGCAACAAGGAAATCGGATTCGTGTTCCAGACGTTTAACCTGCTGGCGCGTGCTACCGCCCTCCATAATGTCGAGTTGCCGCTGATCTACGCGGGCGTGCCAACCGAGGAACGGATGGAAAGAGCAAAGGGAGCCCTGAGCGCGGTCGGGATGGAATCCCGCATGAGCCACAAGCCCAACGAACTCTCGGGCGGACAAAGGCAGCGTGTCGCGATTGCGCGGGCGCTGGTGAACAAGCCCTCGATCATCCTGGCAGACGAACCGACTGGAAACCTTGACTCGCAGACTGGCGTCGAAATCATGGCACTGTTTGATCGTCTGCAGTCTGAGGGAAATACGATCATCCTGGTCACGCACGAGCATGATATTGCCGAATACGCACATCGCGTAATACACATTAAAGACGGCGTGATTGCCAGCGACCAGAAGAGCAGCGGCCGCCGCAACTAGCGCCAGTTTGTTTTGAAAGGAAATCCGCCCAGCCGCGTGGCTGGGCGGATTTTTGCTTGGAGCATCCATACGGCGACCTCCCAGCTGATCTCGGCCCGGGGATTCTGTAGCGCAGTCTTGGGCAACAGCTAGGGCCTCGGTGCTATTGGTGCTATTGTTGCAGGAGAGGACATAGGGAATGGCATTTCCTGATGATGATCCCACGGTCCAGCAAGGTGACCGCACAATGCAACTGATTGACTGGTTGGTGGGACGCTTGGAAGAGTGCCTTGGCGAGGTTCTACCGCTCCAGACAGATGATCTTTTGAAAGACTATGCGAAGGATGCTCGTAACAGCATGGCATCAGCCATCGAGCAGTTGAGCCTTGCGCGTGTCAAGAAAGAGCAGCAACTCGGGGGCGGCACCAGCTAGAGAAATGCACACTATACGGACAGTGCTTGCGGTTTTGAATGTGACCGCCTACTTACAACAGTTTATGATTACGACGGTTGACGAGTGTGCGAGGCTAAGCCACTGACCGAATTTCAGGCCGGGTCAAGTTTTTTTTACCTATGATGGCGATCGCCAGTGGAATCGTTGTAAACCCTCCTACGACGGCCAGAGCTAATCCGGCGGCCTTCATAGCGTCCTTGCTAAGTCGCCTTGAAATCAACATGCCTATGCCCGCGCCAAGCGCGATACGCGTCCCGGTCCAGAGAATCATTTCCGGCAAAGTAATGTTCCTTTCGATCATGGCTCCTCCTTGGTGCAGATAGGAATTTTCGTGTTTTGGATGCGGGCACACAACGTCGGGATGGCGACGTAATGACCCAATATCCTGCGGCTGCTCGACAAGGTCGATGAGCGCATAGGCCTTCCATGAGAAGGCCGGTCGGAGTCAAGACGATTCTTTTTTCATTTTGTCAGGCAAGCTTTTGCTTCTCGCCTTTCTTCTTCGCCGCCGAGTAGCCGCTGTCGCCATGCTTCCATCCGCACTCTCGAGAGCGATTGGTTTCGCTCGGTGCATGTTGGGCGTTCTCGGTTCACCGGTGCTGCCATCTGTTTGGCGCCCTGTGGTTCTGCTCTGGCAGAGTGGAACCTGGGCCAGGCCATTGACGCAGTCACCGGAACTCGGCTTTGCTTTTGTCTTTTCTCTTCCCGGAACGGTTTTGTTTTTACGCGGCTGTGGCCACTGTCGTTGGGCTGCTGTTGTGCAACGGTTCGTACACTTCTCCTCATTGAACAACTCATTGCAGATGCTCGTTTTGATCGTCCAGCATAACGATCATGGTTGTGAAATCGCCATTGCACTCAGTGATGGCCGAATGCTGGGTTCTCAGGTCTTCGCATTGGGCTTTCGCTCAACCCCGCTCCATTGTCTAAGGCTGGGGTTTCTTGTGCCATTCCGCGTTGACAGTGGGAGGCAAGGAATCCAACCGGCTGAGAAATGTGACAACCTTCCATATATGATCGTCAGACACTGCTTTATCGTTGTGCCATTGCCCGTCCCAGGCTGACATGCCGGAGTAGCGCACTCCGTTTCTAACGATCCAAAACAACTGCCAATCTGGTTTGCGGGGCGAACTGACAGCGAATTGGGGCACATGAGGATAGAAGCTGGCGCCGTAGTCGCTGGTCGCACTGGGATCGCCATGGCAGCCGGCGCAAGCATCTCTAAATATCTTCATGCCAGCCAATAAATTCTCGTCTGTCGCTGCAACGGGGTTGCTGAGGTGAGGTGCGCGTCGGGAGACATAAGCGCTCAAAGCCATCTGCGCAAACGCTTTTTCCCATCTTGGAGGGTCGGCATTCGCGAGCGCTGGAAATAAGCCCAACCACGCCAGCAAAACAAACCCAGCGGGGAATGTCAGGACACCCACCGAGAATCCGAGAACAAATTTGCGCATAGGCAACTCCTAAAAAAGAAGACTTCGCGGCTTAGACGAACTGCGGACGGAATAGGTCAACCGGGGTGTATCGAATCGGGATGCTCAGATTGATGAAACATCTTCATTGCGCTCAAACCCCTGGCGAAACGCCGGCGCAAGTTTGCGGCATTGTCTTCCCGACAGATGGAGCGGATATCGCTATCAACCGCGCGGAATGCAACTGCGGCCAGCAACATCGCCGCATTTCTGTGACCGGATGGGAGCTGAAAGAGTGTGCTGAGAACTCCTCTTTCGCCCCGTTGGGGCTGGATCATTTCCGACATGTACCCACGGCTTACGCCGTGGGCTGCACTCTTTCGTCGCTTCGCGGCTAGAAACCGCTGGGCTTGCTCACCCTGAATCAGCAAACTGAGATCTCATGTAGACACTAAGCCACACCCTTTCAAAGCGGCTCACCGGGCGCGCTCTACAGGAGTCGACGCATCCACTGCGAGAGATCTCTTTAGGTTTTTGAGGCGGTAATACCGAGCGAGCTTGCCTGGACGTCGACACCGGTCGGAACGTCGGCGACCATGACCCGGTCGCGGCCTTCCCGCTTGGCACGATAAAGCGCGGCATCGGCGGCCTGGAGCAGATCGCGTTCGCTCGTCCCATGATTTGGGAGAGCGGCCACTCCGATGGAAGCGGTGATGAGTCCAAGAGATTGGCCATTGTGCATGATTACGAGGTCACGGAGTTTCGTTCGGATGCGTTGGGCGCGGGCCTCGGCCGCGCGCAGATCGGCAGTAGGCAGAACGACGACGAATTCTTCCCCGCCATAGCGGCAGACAAAATCCTCAGCGCGAATGCTGCGCACAAGAAATGATCCGGTTTCCCGCAAGACGGCATCGCCGGCATCGTGGCCGTAGGTGTCGTTGAAATTCTTGAAGTGGTCCAGATCGAGCATGAGGATGCCCAGGGCCTGTTCGGAGCGGATGGCGCGGCGAATTTCGCGATCGAGCATTTCCTGCTGATAGCGGCGATTGTACAAACCGGTAAGCGGATCTTTGGTGGACTGAGCGCGCAAGGCTTCGCGGAGGCGGATGTTCGCCACCGAAAGTCCGACCTGGGCGGCGAAGGTGGTCTGGAAAGACATCTCCGCTTCTCCCACGTTGGGGTCCTCATCCGTCGCCTGAATGTGAAGAATTCCGAGAGCCTCTCCCTGCGCGAGAATGGGCACGCACAAATGGGTGGACTGGACTCCAGGGACATGGCCACAGCGGGCGGTGCTGTCGCCCGCAAGGACCAGATGCGGATGCGCGGCGCGTAATGCCCAGCAGGACTCCGGTTCGAAGGATGTAATCGGGAGTTGGCAGTCGTGCCACTGACCTGCAACTTCGACAAGATTGTGCGATGGATTGAATAAGGCGACAGCACCACGGCGCGAGGGGAAGATCTGAGGCGCAAAACCCAGCGCAGCCGTGAATACTTCTTCTCGACTCTGACAGCTCTGCAATAGCTCGCCCATCTTGGCCAGCAGGGTCGCCTGCCGCGAACGTTCCTTCAGAGCCTGCATCATCTCTTCGTTGTGCTCATCGAGCGTCCGGCGGGCGAGGTCTTTTTCCCACATCTCCTGCTGCAGGCGGGTATTGGCATCGGCTAGTTCTTCCCTACGCTCCTTAATCTGTTGTTCAAGGATCTGCTGGTAGTGCTTTTGCTCCTCGATGTCGGTGCAGGTTCCAAACCATTGCAGGATGGCTCCCTGATCGTCGCGCAGGGGGACGGCCCGATCGAGATGCCAGCGATAACCGTGGGTCGCATCGTGGAGACGGTATTCGATTTCGAACGTCTCGCCCGAGCGCATGCATTTCTCCCACTTCTCCTGGCAAGGAGCGCGGTCATCGGGATGAACGGCTTCCATCCAGCCACTCCCCAAGCATTCGCTCTGTTGCGTGCCTGTCATCTCATACCAACGCTTGTTGATGAACGACGTGCGGCCATTCGAGTCGGCGATCCAGACGATCTGCGGGATGGCCTCGGCCAGAGTCTGGAAACGGATTGCGCTAGCCTGGTCCGGATTTTTCCCCTTGAGTGATTGGAGGACGATCCACGACGCAACGACCGCGGCCAGAAAGACCGGCAAGACCGCCGAAAAGTGGTAAGGAATGAATCTGAAGAATGGCGCTTTGGCAAACAGCGCCGCTGCGAGAGTTCCCGCGACAAGGAGGATTCCTGTTGCGAGACACCACACCCGACGCCGTCGCTGCTTTCGCGGTGGTCACCCGGCGAGTTCCAGAGTTGCATAGACGGAAAGCACAGCAAGAACGAGGGAGAGGGCAAGCACACCGTGCTCTTCGGTTGACTGAAACATGATCGAGCCCGACGTAAAAGCCTCCTGGAGAAATTGGGACAGTGTTCCCTTGACACGAATTGCTGAAGGAATGATCGGCAGAAAGAAGGGAAAACTTTGTTAGAAATCGGTAATCGGCTTGTGGCCGGGGCGCCGAAAGAGAGGAACTGTTACGAGACTCATGCCGTCCGCTTAAAGCGGACTCAGTCCGGACCTTCCATCTTCCCGGCACTGACGTGGGGGGCTTTCACATCCCGCCGCTCAGCGACTGGCACTGGGTTCGCTCGCGAGCGCTCGATACGGAGTTCGATGCAGACTCAGGCGGAAAGCAAAAGAGACGCAGTTGGCTGCGTCTCTGGTGAGAATTCTGGAGAGTGATTACGGGTTCGTACTGACCGTCTTCACCGTAGCCTCGTCGGATGGAGTTCCGTGCCCGGCAACGAAGAAATTGTGGTCGTACATGTTGCGGTACATGCGTCCGGCAATCTCGGCGGCCTTGGGGCCGAACGTCGGGCGTCCGCCTTGCAGGAAGATCACTACTACGACGCGACCGACGCTGGTGTTAGCGTAGGAAGCGAACCATCCATAGCGGGTTCCCTCGTGCGAGCAGGTTCCGGTCTTGCCGAGTATCTCTTCTTCGTTGAAATTCACGCGCAGGCTGCGAGCCGTGCCGTAATGGACGGCACCCAGCATCCCGTCGGAGAGTTCGGGGATGATGGGAGCAATATCCAACTGGCGCTTGACGCGGGGCTGGAAACTGGCAACCTCTTCCGGAGTGGTCGGATGCTGCAGGTAGTAGAGAGTTCCACCGTTTGCGATGGCCGAAACCATGGCGCCGAGTTGCAGCGGGGTCATCGAAACGCCTTCGCCGTAGGAACACATCTTGCCCACGCCGCCAAGCTTTTCGGGAATGGCAGCGTCAGGATATGCGCCAATCTGTTCCCCGGGAATGTCATAGCCGGCAAGTTCGCCGAGCCCGTATTCGTGCGCGTAGTAAGCGACCTTTTCGAAACCGAGCTTGCGGCCGAGAGTCTCGAAGTATGGGTTATTGGAGTGTGCCAGCGCCTCAGTCAAATTCATGTGATAGCGGCGGCCGAGAGAGACTTCGGTTTCTTTCGAGACCAGACCTTCGGTTAACGCTGCCAGCGCGACGGAGAGCTTGATGGTTGAACAGGGCTGCGCGCCACTGGAGAGAGCCAGTTTCTGGTTGACCATGGCGAGCACGCGGCCGCTGGTGGGCTCGATAGCAACGATGGTTCCGTTCATGTTGCCGAGTGCGTCGATTGCCGCTTGGCGCACAACAGCATCTTCACCGGCCGTAATGTCTCCGGCGGCGATATCTTCGGCGAACGAGCTCATATGGAAGCGCTCGTAATAACGACGGCGGCGGTGCGTGGTTGCGGAAACCCGAGTCACGGTCGCTCCACGGCTTTTGGCCAGATGATGGATCCGGCGGCGCGTGCGGGGGGTTTCGCTCACCTTTTTGGAATTGGATTTCGTGGAGGTATGGGTATTGATATTTGCGGCCCAACTCATGCCGGCAAAGGGCAGACATGCGCAAAGGGTCAAAACGAAACGAAGTAGCCTTCCCTTGAACATCTGGTCTAATTCACTCCCCAAGAATCTAGGAACTTTGATGCACGCAGCGTACCAGCGAGAGGTAACCTCACGGCTTCGGCCAGCTGAGCTGATAGTACGAGACTTACCACTTTTCCACAATGCTAAAGTTCTAATCGACAAAAACTGCATTTCTGATCTAACTTACTCCGGACGAGCCACATAGGCGCAGATTACCTCGGTTCCGACCCCTTCGGTAACGAGTTACCGGATTACTAGAAAGGTACTGCTTATGTGCAAACATTTGCTCACTCGCAAACACCGGGGCTAAAGTCCCGAGTCGTTCCCTACAGATACCGCGGCCCTGAAGGGCCGCTCTTCCACTGTTATGGCAGGTGATGATGCGGATGGAGGGGCCGCTCTTCACTCGTGTTGCTCGGAAAGTACGGGCACTGAGTAAATCCGAGCATCGCACTAAATTTACATCACGTCGTTGCGCTTGCGCAGGAACGCGGGCACGTCGAGATCGTCCTGCTCGAAGTTCGCGGCCAGGTTTGTTAGGACGCTGGAGCGCATGGCATCGAGCGAAACTGCTTCGGCAACGACCTGCTCGGAGGCTGACGAGTGCGGCGGTTCTTCATTGAACGAGTGATCGTCACTGATCCGTTCGCGCGACATGTTTGGCTCTGCCATGATGTGCTTCGGAGGATCGGGTGTGGGATCTCGCGGACCGAGGGCATCGGGGAAATCCATGGCCTCATCGTGAGCAGCCGCAAACGAGACGCGCGTTTCCTGCGGGCGGTGGCGCGTGGTTGGGGCTTCACGGAATCCGGTGGCGATGACGGTGATCTTCACGCCGTCTTTCATCTTCTCGTCGAGCACGGCGCCGAAGATGATGTTGGCATCTTCGTGGGCGGCCTCCTGGATGATCGAGCAGGCCTGCTGCACTTCGGCGAGTTTCAGCGACGACGAACCGGTGATGTTGATGAGAATGCCGCGAGCTCCGTCGATGGCTCCAGCTTCGAGCAGCGGCGAGGCAATGGCTCGCTGCGCGGCGTCGCTTGTGCGCTTCGCGCCACACGCTGAGGCTGTACCCATCACGGCGTATCCCATGCGAGCCATGATCGTCTTCACGTCGGCGAAGTCGCGGTTGATGATGCCGGGAATGGTGATGATGTCGGAAATTCCTTGCACGCCTTGGCGGAGAATGTCGTCGGCGATGCGGAAGGATTCGAAGAAGCCAGCGTCTTCGGCGACAGCTAGCAGTTTTTCGTTGGGAATGACAATTGTGGTGTCGACGGATTCCATCAGTTCAGAGATGCCGCGTTCGGCTTGCTGCATGCGGCGTTTGCCTTCGAACGAGAAGGGCTTGGTGACGACAGCGACAGTCAGTGCGCCCATTTCGCTGGCAAGCGAGGCGATGATGGGAGCGGCGCCGGTGCCGGTGCCTCCACCGAGGCCCGTGGTGACGAACACCATGTCGGCGCCTTCGAGGGCTTCGATGATTTTGTCGGAGTCTTCGAGGGCGGCTTTGCGCCCGACTTCGGGATTCGCGCCTGCGCCGAGGCCATTCGTCAGCTTCACTCCGAGTTGCAACTTCACGGGGGCGTGCGACATGCGCAGCGCCTGCAGGTCGGTGTTGGCAACGATGAATTCGATGCCCTCCACGCCGGCATCAATCATGCGGTTAACAGCGTTGCCGCCGCCTCCACCTACACCGATAACTTTGATCTTGGCGTCGTTCCGGGCGTCTTCGTTAAAGCTGATGCGGATGTCGTTGCTCATTTTTTACTCCTGGTTGAATTCTTCGGTGCTGCCTGCTTTGGTGTGCACTTTGAATAGTGGTCAGTGATTAGTGGCCAGAGGTCAGTAAGACCATTCGTGTTTCGAGTGGACACGCTTGTCATAAATCACTGCCCTGTTTCAGAATCTTCGTTTGCCGATCTCAGTGCTATTCGGTAGCTGCTTTGACCCATTGTCGGAGCTGATTCAAAATTTCTCTGGGCATCGCTGAGTAGGCCAGCGCCAGGCCGTAGAGAAATGCATCCACTGACTCGCGGGACGAAGTCTTCAAAAAGCGAACATGTCCTCCGTTGACATACCAGTGTTGATCAGCCTCAGTCACCTTGATGTTCCATTTCAATTCATCGAGGAGACGGAGCCCTCCTTCTAGTGTGTGATCCGGCAGCGGCTCCATCCACCTCAACTCTTGCATACGATCCTCATCTGGGCACCTCAGGGGCTAAAGCCCCGATCTACTAACTCCCAACGGCACGGCTAAAAGCCGTGCCCTTCCCAAAACCTTCTAACTGCCAACTGACCACCGGCCACTGCCTTTATGCTCCCTTTCCTACTAACAGCGCTTTCAATCTTGTGCCCCAGCGGTCTTCCTGCTGGCCGCGGGCGATGCGGGCGCGGTGGCCGTAGTTCGCCATGCCGAGCACGGTAGCGAATTCGGGTTCCGACAGCGTTGACGGCATCTTGGCTAGCGGCGCGGGCCATGACAGCCGTACCGAACGGCGCAGCACCGATTCGGCGACATCGAAAATTCCCGGCAGACGTGACGCGCCGCCCGTCAATACCATGCCCGCGATGCACATATCAAACATGCCGGACTGACGGAGGGTGTCGCGCATCATTTCGAACAGTTCGCGGGCCCGTGGTTCGAGAATTTCGGCGATGAGGCGCTGCGGCATGAGACGCGATGGGCGATCCCCGACCGAGGGAACTTCGACTTCGTTGCCTTCCGGGATCAAGGTGACGATTGCGTTACCGAAAATCTTCTTGATCTTCTCGGCCTCGGATAGAGGCGTGCAGAGGCCGACCGAAAGATCGCTGGTGAAGTGGTCGCCGCCCACGGGAATCACGCCAGTCCAGGCGACAGCACCTTGCTGGAAAATGATCAGTTCCGTCGAGCCTGCGCCGATGTCGCCGAGACACACGCCGAGTTCACGCTCGTCAGAGCGCAGCACCGAGTCGGCGGCGGCGAGAGGTTCGAAGACAGTGTCATCAACGTGAACGCCGGCCCTGTTCACGGCGGTGATGACGTTTTGTGTCGCGCTGGTGGCAGCCGTCACCATGTGGACGCGCACTTCGAGGCGTGCGGCCATCATGCCGAGCGGGTCGTGGATGCCAGCCTGCTCGTCGAGGATGAATTCCTGGGGAAGAAGATGGAGGATTTCGCGGTCGGCGGGCAGTGGGATGGCGCGGGCGCGTTCGACGGCCTGCTTGATTTCGTCACGGCCGATCTCGTGCGGCCGCGTGCCCAGGCTAATGCCTCCATGCGTATTGACGCCGCGGATGTGCGCTCCGCCGATTCCGATGATAGCGTGCTCGACCGGGGCGCCGGCGACATCTTCAGCGGCCTCGACCGCCTTTTGAATCGACGCCACGGCTTTGTCGAGTTCCACGATCACGCCCTTGCGCGACCCGCGGGATTCAGCGACGCCGTGTCCGCGATAACGCAGGCCGGCGTCGGTGAACTCCGCCATGAGCGCGCAAGTCTTGGCGCTGCCTACATCAATTGCCGTTAGAAAGCTTCCCTGCTGGTTCCCCATGTTTATAATTCGTTCGCCCTACAGCATTACCTCATCCGCGCGTGTTTCCCTCAGCGACTAGAGCCGCGCTGGGTTTTGGATACTTAACGGCGCGGCTTTAAGCCGCGCCTTTCAAATCGCCCCTTTGAAACATGCATCACCTAATTCGATCCCGGTGAAGGTCTCGCGACCGCCGGGCTTGGCTTCGGAATCGTCGCGTTCGCGGCGACCGCTGCCGATGGCTTCTTCCCATAAGTTTTCGGCGTATGTTTGGCCGGTTCTTTCCTGGGAGCAGGTTTGCCCGCCCTCGCCACTACTTTTTTCGCTCTCGGCTTGGCCGCTGGCTTCTTTGCGGCCGTTTTCGGATCAAGCTTCTTGTCGGTTAACTCAAATGCGGGCTTCGGAATCGAGCGATCGTGCGGATTGAGGTGCGTGATCAACGCTGCCGGTTTTACGCCTGCCGCAACTGCCGCCTTCGTTGCCGCTACCGTGAGCGCTGCCTGCTTCGGCTTCCCTTCCATATCAGGATTGACGATCACCTGGTTGTCGTAGCGAAGGTTCACCGACTCGAGTTTCTGGAACTGTTGCCGCCACTCCTGCACGTGGCTGACGTAAGTCTTGTAACGCTTCAGATAATCGGATGAGCCGAGTTCGACCAACACATCTCCCTGGGGATCGTTCACGCGGACTTTGAGATTCTCAAGATCGGAGAGATCGACTTCGCTGAGATCCTGCGAATAGCGCGCACCGCCCGAGTCCAATTGCTGGACCAGTTCGTTGTAGGCCTTCATGCGTGGAACACGCGTGGAGAGCGGCTCACCGGGATTCATTCCGAGAATGACCGGGAACGAGTATTTATGTTTCTGGGGCAGCTCCATCAGCGTGCCAATGGCGTCAATCAGGAAAATGCGCGGCCCCACGCGCGCGAAAGCTACGGGCGTGCGCTCGTGGATTTCGACTTTCAAACGATTAGGCACGAAGCGCATGACGCTGGCCGATTCGACCCACGGGATCTGCTCGAGTTGCGCCTTCTGTTGCGTAAGCGGCACGAAAAAGGTGTTGCGGCCAATGTCGGCGCCCATGACTTCCATGATCTGCGCCTTGGTCACGTTCTCAATACCGGTGACTTCAATGTTGTCGCTCGACTCGATGCGGAAACGCCACGAGCGCTCGCCGTAGTTGTAGAGAGCAATGGCGACGACGGCGCCGACGCCCAAAATACCCAGGGCGAAGCAAGCCCACATCACGCGATTGACAGTTTTCTTGGGAAGCGAACTGCGGCGGGCGGAAACGCGCTTCTGTCCCCGCAGGAAAGGCGATTCCTCAGCGACGTCCAGATCAACCAGGCGCGCGTCATTGAGTTCCTCGCGCGCGGACGTAGAATTCCCGGCGTAGGGCGGGTACAACTCTTCCTGCAAGATGGTGGGACTCGGTTTCCGCGCCATCAGTTCAGGTCAGTTGTCGCCAGGAATCGCTGAGCCTCTTCAATATAGCTGCAAATCTCGAAATGAGATACGGGGAAAATTTTGGGATTTGCACAGATGGGAACCGGGTTGGGTACGGGCACGATAGTGCCAGCGTTTGGAAGCGCAAGGGTTTCAGTGGATGGAAGAACGGAGGCGGGAATTTGGTCCCGTAGGGACCGACGATAGTAGCCCGCCAGTTTTACTGGCGGGTAGGGGCGGAGGGATCTCGTGCCCTAGGCACGGTTGAAACTTGTCAAGGTGCGTGGTCGTGGTTCAGGCGTCCCGTCCGGGACGCGGTTCTCAATCGCGGCTGGCATCCCGCCAGTGGAACTGGCGGGCTAATTGTCGTTTGTCCCTCCGGGACATTGGGTCTCTTTAGGGTGCGAGCGCGCGATGCGCTCGCGACAGCTGGCGCTACAAAAAGCAGATACAAAAAGAAACGGGCGCGGCATATTTTCCGCGCCCGTGCTTCCAGGAGGTTTGGACTAAGCGCTTTGTTAAACCGGGCCCGGGCCGGAGTATTCGACGTGAACCGTCGGAGCGGGGACGTTAATCCTCGGCATGCGAGGGATACTCACGCGCACTCGGGGGCAAGTGATCTCGGGTACCTTAACCACAACCGGGTTGAAATTGGCCTCCACGAAGCGGACGTGGGCCAGTTTGGCTTGCACCTGAGCCTCGATTCTGGCGCGATTGGCCTCTAACCGGGCCAGTTTTGCCTGCTCGCGGTCGGACATTGCCTGAAAACCGTCGAATTCAGACTGCGATTGGTCAACGGCACTCTGAACCTGCGCTATGGCCGTGGTCAGTGGGCACTGCGACCCGTGGCGTTCAACGTTCAGCATCCGAGCCTCTGTCATGAACTGGTCGGCGCGTCCGGTGGCGAGGGCTAACACGGCTCCGGTGTTATGTCCGACCCGGTCTGCGATCTCGTGAGCCCACGGCATGCCACCCTCGTGGTAGCTAGAATTCAGCCCGGCTGCCAGAACCGCCGCCGCCAGCCATCCCCATGCTTGTGTTTTCATAACTTAACCCCTTATGCCTGATAGACGGAGGGCCTTTGAATCCGTTAGCAGAAGATACGGAAGAGGTGGGCGGGAAGTTCCGCGGCGTAACGCAGAAAAATCAAGAGTATGGGTCTTCCCCACCGCAATCGACTTGAGTGATATGGGGATTTTGCAACAATCGAGGTCTAGAATAATCCGCGACATTCGCAACGAAAAGGGTCCTATGCCTTCCGCTCTCAGAAACAATCTGATTCGAGTATTGGGCTCTGTTTTTTCGCTTTACCTGATTGCCCACGCACAATGTCCCGTTGATACGGTCATTGTGAAAGGCCGTGTTGAGCATCCGATTGCTCAGACCGATTACCGGGTTCGAGTGCAGCTGGTTTACCCGAAGCACAAACCGGGTGAAGCGGGTGAAGTAACCGTGGAGGATTCGAAGTTTCAGATTCCAGTCGAATTTGTGACGTCGCAAAGTTCTGCGTTCACCAACCTGCCCAAAAGATGTGGCCGCAAGCCGCAGACCGTAGTCATAACTTTGCTGAGCGGCGATCAGAAGTCCGACGAGGCTTCCTTAGATTTCGCTAGAAACTTCAGGATGGTAGACGCCAGTGCATACACGTTGCGCTCCGAACTGGCGCTCAATGGTGGTTCCCAGTAAATCAGTCCCACAATTCTTGGAAAAGGTTTTGAGATCGCGGTAGGGATAGCACTTGCGTGCTACCCCCCGCGCGGACCCGGACGGGCGCTCGTTAGCGCATCCGGTTCTTATCGCGG
>Ga0210402_10002273_pt1 | contig 18850 bp, 14 predicted proteins | sample IncBWC7MmetaG_FD_161055 | JGI IMG/M metagenome (GOLD analysis project Ga0210402, IMG submission 161055) | Forest soil microbial communities from Barre Woods Harvard Forest LTER site, Petersham, Massachusetts, United States - Inc-BW-C-7-M | ecosystem: Environmental > Terrestrial > Soil >... | reverse complement strand
CTCGGGTGGACTGAGCTGATCTACAACCACATCACCGTGCGTCTCCCGGGACCCGAAAAGCATTTCCTGATCAACCCATTCGGCCTGCACTACTACGAGGTCTGCGCCTCGAATCTGGTCAAGATCGACCTCGATGGCAATATCATCGGTGCGTCGGAATGGCCGGTGAATCCCGCGGGTTTCACGATTCACGCCGCGATCCACGACCGCATCGCCGACGCGCATTGCGTAATGCATACGCACACCACCGCCGGCATGGCCGTTGCCTGTTCCGCGGCAGGGTTGTCAATGAGCAATTTCTACGCGGTGCAACTTCACGGCAAGCTCGCCTATCACGAGTTCGAAGGCATCACCGTTCACGCCGATGAGGGGCCCCGGCTGATCCGCAATATCGGCGACAAGCCGGCAGTCATCCTGCGCAACCATGGGCTGCTCGCCTGGGGAGACACGATCCCTCGTACGTTTGCCATGCTGTGGCTGCTCAATCGCGCCTGCGAAATCCAAGTCGCGTCGGCGGCGATGGGCCCGGTTATCGAGCTGTCCGAGGACATCCAGCGTAAATGCACGCGCGATTCGCTGCAATTCGATCCGGCGTACGGCGGCGGGCGCGACGTTTTCGACGCGCTGACGCGCATGCTGGACCGCGTCGACACGTCGTATAAGAATTAAGCTCTCGCTCAAAAGATGAAAGTCACGATATTTGGCGCCGGAGCCATCGGCGGTTTTCTAGGCACGCGGCTGGCGCAGAGCGGCTGCGAGGTCGCGGCAGTTGCACGTGGCGCGACGGCCGCCGCGCTGCGCGCACACGGGTGGCGCTTGCAGAGTGGCAACAACATCGTTGCGGTGCCGGCACGCGTCGCCGAAAAGCCGAGCGAGCTGGGACCCCAGGAGCTGGTTGTGGTTCCTGTGAAGGGACCGGCGCTGGCCAGCATCGCGGCGGCGATTTCGCCATTGCTCCATCGCGAGACGATTGTAATGACGGCGATGAATGGCGTCCCGTGGTGGTTCTTTCACGAGTTTGGCGGCCAGTACGCGGGCATGCGGCTCACGTCGATCGATCCCGACGGATCCATCGCCGCGGCCATTCCGGCTCGCCACGTCATCGGCTGCGTCGTGCATGCGTCGTGTGCGAGCCCTGAACCAGGGCTCACCCGCCACAACGTCGGCAATCGCCTGATCATCGGCGAGCCAGGTAGTGGCCATAGTGGCGGCGACTCGCCACGGGTACGTTCGCTTGCGGAGATGCTCGCCCGAGCACGCTTCGATGTGGAAGTCTCCGCCCGCATCCAGCGCGACGTCTGGTACAAGCTATGGGGAAACATGACCATGAACCCTGTCTCGGCGCTCACCGGCGCAACCGTCGATCGGATTCTCGACGATCCTCTGGTCAACGGCTTTTGCTTAGACGTGATGCGCGAGGCGGCAGCCATCGGCGCAAGAATCGGCTGTCCGATCGAGCAAAGCGGTGAGGATCGCAACGCCATCACACGCAAGCTTGGTGCATTCAAGACCTCGATGCTGCAGGACGTCGAGGCGGCCAAGCCGGTCGAGATCGATGTGCTGCTGTCCGCGGTGCGCGAAATCGGTCAGAAGGTCGGCGAACCAACGCCGCAGCTCGATGCGTTGCTCGGACTTTCGCGCCTGCATGCCAGAATGCGCGGCCTCTATCCCGACACTGATGCATTACGCCGACTGAGCGCGTCGACAGGCGTTTGACGGTCGCGATTTTGATTGCTACTGTGCAAACGACTCGCCAATACCGGAGTTCATCGATGAGCGACAAGAAATTCGCGTCGCAGGCCGATCTCGAAGAAAAAAAGATCAGCTTCGACAAGCTGTCCGATCACGCATACGCCTACACCGCGGAAGGGGACCCGAACACCGGCATCGTCGTCGGCGACGACGCGGTGATGGTGATCGACACGCAGGCGACACCGGTCATGGCGCAGGACGTGGTTCGGCGCATCCGCGAGGTGACGAGCAAGCCGATCAAATACGTCGTGCTCTCGCACTACCACGCGGTGCGGGTTCTCGGCGCATCCGGGTACAAGCCCGAACACATCATCGCCAGCCGCGATACCTATGACCTGATCGTCGAGCGCGGCGAGGCTGACATGAAAAGCGAGATCGAGCGGTTTCCACGGCTCTTTCGTGCAGTCGAATCGGTTCCCGGCCTGACATGGCCGACGCTGGTGTTCGAAAAACACATGACGCTGTGGCTCGGCAAGCTCCAGGTCGACATCATGCAGCTCGGCCGCGGCCACACCAAGGGCGACACCGTCGTCTGGCTGCCGCAGGAACGGATCCTTTTCTCCGGCGATCTGGTGGAATACGGCGCCACGCCCTACACCGGAGACGCGTATCTGACCGACTGGCCGGCGACGCTCGATGCCATCGCGGATCTCGAGCCTCTGAAGCTCGTGCCGGGGCGAGGCGCATCGTTGGTGAATCCGGTCCAGGTCAAGGCCGGTGTCGAGGGTACACGCTCGTTCGTCACTGAAATGTTCAGCGCAGTGAAGCAAAGCGCGGCTGCCGGAAACGATCTGCGCACCGTTTACAAGGAAACGTATGCGATGCTCAAGCCGAAGTTCGGGCAATGGGTCATTTTCGACCACTGCCTGCCGTTCGACGTGACTCGGGCGTACGACGAAGCGACGCAATACCGCGATCCGCGCATCTGGACCGCGGAGCGCGACAAGGCGATGTGGGAGTCGCTGGAAGGCTAGGTCGCGATGCTCGTTCAATGGGCAAAGTCCGTGAGCCGCGCCCTCGCTCGTGTTCGAGTGAATTCCTGACGCAGCATACTGGTGAAGACGTACACCAATCCGGTCTATTCCTGTGCGGCGTCGATCGAGCCAGGCGGCCCGCCGCATCATTGGCCGGTGGTCGTCGCCGGCGCCGGCCCGGTCGGTCTTTGCGCGGCGATCGATCTCGCGCAACGAGGTATCGACGTCATGGTGCTCGACGAAGACAATACCGTCAGCGTCGGTTCGCGCGCGATCTGCTGGGCCAAGCGCACGCTGGAGATTCTCGACCGGCTCGGATGCGGGGATCGCATCGTCGGCAAGGGCGTGGAGTGGAACGTGGGCAGGGTCTTCTTCAGGGACGAGCAGATCTACCAATTCGACCTGCAGCCGGAAGCGGGTCATCGCCGCCCCGCGTTCATCAATCTGCAACAGTACTGGGTCGAGCAATTTCTGGTCGAGCGCTGTGCGGGGCTGCCTCAGGCCGAGCTGCGCTGGCAAAACAAGGTTGTCGGCGTGACGCCGCGCGCCGATCGTGTCGCCATCCGCGTTGCCGCGCCCAACGGAGAATACACCGTCCATGCCGATTGGCTGATCGTCGCCGACGGTGCGCGAAGTCCGCTCCGGGACATGCTCGGCCTCGAAAGCGAAGGGCTGGCGTTCCGCGATCGCTTTCTGATCGCCGACGTGTTGATGCATTCGGACTTTCCGAGCGAACGGTGGTTCTGGTTCGATCCTCCGTTTCACCGCCATCAATCGGCGCTGTTGCACCGGCAGGCGGACAATGTCTGGCGCATCGATTTTCAGCTCGGTCCCGACGCCGATCCCGAGGAGGAAAAGAAGCCCGAGAAGATCATGCCGCGCTTGCGCGCGATGCTCGGGGATAAGACTGAATTCGAAATCGAATGGGCGAGCGTGTACACCTTCCAGTGCCGGCGCATGCGCTCGTTTCGCCATGGTCGCGCCTTGTTCGTCGGTGACGCTGCGCATCTGGTATCTCCGTTCGGCGCGCGGGGCGCGAACAGCGGCATCCAGGACGTCGACAATCTTATCTGGAAGCTGGAGTTGGTGATGGCGGGACAGGCGCCGGAATCGCTGCTCGACAGTTACAACACCGAGCGCGCGTTCGCGGCCGACGAGAACATCCGCCACTCGACGCGCAGCACCGATTTCATCACGCCCAAGAGCGAGGCGAGCAGGGCGTTTCGCGACGCCGCGCTGCTGCTCGCCAAGCATTACCCGTTCGCACGTCGACTCGTCAACAGCGGCCGTTTGTCGCTGCCGACGACCCTCGAGACCTCCGCGCTCAGCACCCCAGACCGTGCCGGAGAGGCGTTTGCTTCCGTGGTGCCGCTTGGGGGGGCGGCAGTCGATGCTCCCGTCCAAGGATCGCGCGGGGTATGGCTGCTCTCGTATTTGGAAGCAGGGTTTACGCTGCTGGTGTTCGACACTTCGGTGCCGGCAGACGCACTCGAGGCGCTGGCCAACGATGCCGATCCGTGCAATGTGGTGCAAGTCGGTGGCAAGCCCGCCGCCGGGGTATCCAGGATCGAGGACAGCGAGGGCCTGGTGGCGGCACGCTATGATGGAAGGGCGGGAACGTGCTATCTGTTGCGGCCGGACCAGCACCTGTGCGCCCGCTGGCGCAGCTTCGAGCTGTCCTCGGTGCGCGCGGCGATCGCGCGCGCGACAGGCGAGGCCTGCGTCGAGGCGATGGAGGCGGCATGACTGCACATTTGCTCCCCAGTGTGCCGCTCAACACGCAGCCGAATATTGAAGCGCCGGACGACTTCTATCAGGAGCTGGTCGACATGCATCGCGACCTCTCGAAGGAGCAGAGCGCGCTGGTCAACGCCAAGCTTATCCTCTTGCTCGCCAACCACGTGGGCGAGCTTGCGGTCCTTCGCGAGGCCATGCGAGCGGCGCGACAGGACATCGCGCCGGAAGGTCAAGCCGACGTGGCGCACGAAGCTGACCTCAAGTGACATCATCCGGGGATATCAAGTTACCTCACGAGAGAGCGAGATGACGACCCGTACTACCGGCCGGAAAAGCGGCGCGGCGCCTCGCGCGGAGCAAAGCGCGGCGGTGAGCTATCAATCCGGGTTCGGCAACGAATTCGCGACCGAAGCGCTGGCTGGCGCGCTTCCCGCCGGGCAGAACTCGCCGCAACGCGCACCGTATGGCCTCTATGCGGAACAGCTCTCGGGCACGGCGTTCACCGCGCCGCGAGGCGCCAACCGCCGCTCATGGCTGTACCGCATTCGGCCGGCCGCGATGCATCAACCGTTTCGCCAACTCGACAACACGCGCTTCCTCAGCCGTTTCGACGAGGTGCCCACGCCGCCCGATCAGCTGCGCTGGGATCCGCTGCCGATGCCGCGGACAGCAACCGATTTTGTCGACGGGCTGGTAACCATCGCCGGCAATGGCGATCCCGCGGCACAGAGCGGCTGCGGCATCCACATGTACGGCGCAAACAGGTCGATGACCGATCGCTTTTTCTACGATGCCGACGGCGAGCTCCTCATCGTCCCGCAGCAGGGGCGCCTGCGTTTGGCGACCGAGCTCGGACGCATCGACGTCGACCCGGAGGAAATCGTCGTCATCCCGCGCGGAATCCGCTTCCGCGTCGAGCTGCTCGACGCTACTGCCCGCGGCTACGTCTGCGAGAATTACGGCGCGTTGCTGCGACTGCCCGACCTGGGGCCGATCGGCTCCAACGGACTGGCCAATCCGCGCGACTTCCTGACTCCGATTGCGTGGTACGAGGACAAAGAAGGAAGCTTCGAGTTGGTCGCCAAGTTCATGGGCAATCTCTGGGCCTCGAAGATCGGGCATTCGCCGCTCGACGTGGTGGCATGGCACGGCAATTACGCGCCATACAAATACGATCTGCGTCGTTTCAACGCCTTGGGCTCGGTCAGCTACGATCACCCCGACCCGTCGATATTCCTGGTGTTGCAATCGCAGAGCGATACCGCGGGCGTCGACACGCTGGACTTCGTGATCTTTCCACCGCGCTGGCTGGTCATGGAGCACACTTTCAGGCCGCCCTGGTTCCACCGCAATGTCGCCAGCGAGTTCATGGGCCTGATCCACGGTGCATACGACGCCAAGGCGGAAGGATTTCTGCCTGGCGGGGCGAGCCTGCACAACTGCATGAGCGGGCACGGGCCCGACGCGGAAACGTTCGACAGGGCGTCGAAGGCGGACGTCACGATGGGACAGCGCGTCTCCGACACCATGGCGTTCATGTTCGAAACGCGCACCGTTATCCGGCCGACCCGCTTCGCGCTGGAATCGGCGCAGCTCCAGCCCGAGTATTTCCGCTGCTGGGAACGCTTGCCAAAGAACTTCACGCCCAACCAACGCTAACCACACCGCCGGAATCGCCATGAATACATCCTACGAAAACATCCTCGTCGAAGCCCGGGGCCGCGTCGGCATCGTGCGCCTGAATCGGCCACAGCGCATGAACGCGCTCAACGATGCGCTCGCCGCCGAGCTGGGTGTCGCGCTGCGCGCGTTCGACGCGGATCCGAACATCGGTGCGATCGTGCTCACCGGCAACGACAAGGCGTTTGCCGCAGGTGCCGATATCGGCGCAATGGCCGAATGGAGCTACCAGAAAGTCTACGCCGACAACTACATCATGGCCTGGGAGTCAGTGAAGCACACACGTAAACCGGTGATCGCGGCCGTTTCCGGGTACGCGCTCGGCGGTGGCTGCGAATTGGCGATGATGTGCGACATGATCATCGCCGCCGAAACCGCCAAGTTCGGCCAGCCGGAGATCACCATCGGCACCATGCCGGGCATGGGCGGTACTCAGCGCCTGCCGCGAGCGGTGGGCAAGGCAAAAGCCATGGACTGGTGCCTGACCGGACGCATGATCGACGCGGCCGAGGCGGAACGCTCGGGCCTGGTCGCGCGCGTTGTTCCCGCGGACAAGCTGTTTGACGAAGCGCTCGCGGTCGCAACTCGAATCGCCGCCTTTTCGCTGCCCGTGGTGCTCAAGATCAAGGAAGCGATCAACCGCGCCTACGAGTCGTCGCTGGCAGAAGGCCTACTGTTCGAGCGGCGCGAATTTCACTCGACGTTCGCGCTGGAGGACCAGAAAGAAGGCATGCGCGCGTTTGTCGACAAGCGCAAGCCCGACTTCAAGCATCGTTGAGGGCGTCTTCGCGCGCAGTCATCGCTCGACCGTCTCCTCCAAAGCGAGCGCTATCGCTTGCTCGAGCGTCAATGCACAACCTTCCTTCCAGGCGCGGTCGAAAGCAGCGTCATCCCCCAGCCCCGTGCGGGCCGCGGCCACCCGCCGGTCGTAGTAGGGCCGATCCTTTGGCGGCAGCGGCGATCCGGCCTCCGAGCGCAGTCGCTCCGCGGCGCCCCAGATGCGGGCCGCCCGTGGCGCACTGCCGAGAGCGGCGACCACGGCGGCCAGTCCCTCGAGCGAAAAGGCAATCCGCAACCTTTCTCCCAGCTCGCGCCCGATCACCAGGCCCTCCCGGTACAGCGCCTGGGCAGAAGCTGAATCGCCCTGATCCAAAGCGAGATCCCCCAGGCTATTGAGCGAACTTGCGATGCGCTGCCGATATCCCAGTTCGCGCTTGATCGCCAGGCTCTCCTCGTGCAGCGCCCGCGCGGCGGGATAGTCGCCCTGATGTTTCGCTACATTTCCCAGGTTACCTAGCACGCGAGCGACGCCCTCCCGATCGCCCAGTTCCCGCTCAATCGCCAGGCTCTCCTCATAGAGCTCCCGCGCAGCGGCAAAATCGCCCTGATCGTAGGCGACATTGCCCAAGTTGTTGAGCGAGTTTGCAATGCCCTTCCGGTCCTCCAGCTCCCGCATAATGGCCAGGCTCTCCTCGTGCAGCAACCTGGCCGCCGCAAAGTCCCCCTGATCGCAGGCCACGAGTCCCAGGTTGTTCAGAGAGCCGGCTATGCCCCTGCGGTCGCCCAATTGCCGCTGGATTGCCAGGCTCTCCTCGTCGAGCGCCCGCGCGGCGGGATAGTCGCCCTGTTGATACGCCAGCACGCCCGCCGTCTTGAGCGCCTTCGCGCGATACTGCGTTCGCTCCTCGGCTCCGGGCTTTCCCAGGACGCGCACACACGATTCCCGGCCCTCCGAAAGATAGCCTCGCGTCCACCAGAACCGTTGCAGCGCCCCGCAAAGGCGAAGACCGCCTTCCGACCCAGGCTGCGCAAGGCTCCAGTCGAGCGCCGACCGCAGGTTGTCATGCTCCTGGTCGAAGCGCCGCAGCCACGTTGCCTGCTCCGCACCCACCGATTTCGGCTCCGCCTCCTGCGCCAGTGTCAGGAAATAGTCCCAATACCGCTCCCGCACGCGTTCCTCGTCGCCCGAGGCATGCAAGCTGTCAGCCGCGTACTCGCGGATCGTTTCCAGCATCGCGAAGCGCGGTTCGCCATGGGCCTCGGTCTCTCTCACCAGGCTCTTGCCGGCGAGCGATTCCACGGTCTCGAGGACCTTCAAATCGTCTTCAAGCTTGCAGACCGCTTCGATCGCTTCCAGCGTGCATCCTCCGACAAACACTGCCAGTCGCCTGAACAGTTTCTGTTCGTCGGCGGTGAGCAAGTCATGGCTCCAGTCGATCGCGCCGCGCAGTGTCTGCTGCCGTGCCGGCAGGTCGCGGGCGCCGCCCATGAGAAATCTCAGGCGATGGCTGAGCTCCACCAGCATTCTTTGCGGCGGCAACACGCGCACGCGCGCCGCGGCAAGCTCGATCGCCAGGGGCAAGCCGTCGAGCCGGTAGCAGATCTCGGCGACGGCCGGGGCGTTCTCATTGGTGACCGTGAAGGCGGGCTTCACTGCCACGGCACGCTCGATGAACAAGGCCACCGCCTCGTACTGCGTGAGGTGCTCCAGCGGCGGCAATTGTTTCAGGTCAGGCAGCGCCAAGGGCGGAACGGGATAGTCCGTCTCGCCGGACAGACGCAGCATTTCCCGGCTGGTGACCAATACCTTCAACCTCGGCGCGGCCGCCAGAAGATCGGTGATCAGCGGCGCGGCGTCGATGACTTGCTCGAAGTTATCCAGCACCAGGAGCATCTGCTTTTCGCGCAGGTGGTCCTTGAGCTGTTCCTTCAACTGTCTGCCCGCGGCTTCGCGCACGTCGAAGGCCTGGGCGATCGTTTGCAATACCAGTGCGGGATCGCTGAGCGCGGCGAGCGGCACGAAAAACACTCCATGCTCGAATTCATCCACCATGTCCGCGGCGGCTTGCAGAGCGAGGCGCGTCTTGCCGGTGCCACCGACACCGGAAAGCGTCAGCAGGCGCACTTTAGCGTTGGACAATTGCTCCCTGACGGCGCGAATCGCGTCTTCGCGACCGATGAATGGCGTCGTTTGCGCCGGCAGATTGTTGGGGCGCGCATCGAGCGTCTTGAGCGGAGGAAAGTCGGCGGGGAGATCCGGGGCAACGACTTGAAAGACGCGCTCCGGGCGGATCAGGTCCTTGAATCGCCGCTCGCCCATGTCGCGCAATGCGATGTCGACAGGGAGGTTGTCGCGCACCAATTCCTCAGTGGCCAGCGACAGCAGGATCTGTCCGCCGTGCCCCGCTTCCGTCAACCGCGCCGCGCGGTTCAGTGCGGGGCCATAGTAATCACCGCCGCGTTGTTCAGCCGCGCCGCTGTGCAAGGCCATCCGGGACTTGATGGAGAGCTGGCCCCAGTCGTATGCCTTCAGCGCGCGCTGCGCGGCGAGACACGCCGCGATCGCATCCGCCGCGATCGCAAAGGCCGCATGCGCACCGTCGCCGGTAGTCTTGACGAGATAGCCATCGTTGGACTCGATGGCGTCGCGCATGATCGCATCGTGGTGGGCGAGTGCCTGCTGCATCGCCGCGTGATGGGCTTCCCACAACCGCGTGCTGCCCTCGATGTCGGTGAACAGGAATGTGACCGTGCCGGTCGGCAACAAACGGTCAGCGCTAGGGGTCGCAGGCATGGGGACGGGGCCCGAATGGCCCAGGAATCGCATTCTGCGAGCCGCTCGCCGCTTGCGCAACCGTGGGTGAGCGCGCAGGGCCAATGCCGCGGGTACGAAATTCGCATGCGATACACATTGTTTTGAACAAGGGCCGAGAAATACCTCCGCGCGGCAATATGTGACGCGAATTGACAGCGTCAATATCCTTGAGACCAGGGAAACCGAACCGCGGGGACACTATTTGCAAGCTGCATATGTTGATTCCTGAGCCCATGCTCCGACGATGGTTGAGCGACTCTTCGCGCGGGAACTTTGCGATCGCGCTGTTCTGTATTGTCGTGGTCGGGATCGTGTGGGCGACGGCGCTGGATCGCATAGAATTCGAGCGCAGCCAGACGGTGGCGGAGGTAATGAAACAGAACGCGAACCTCGCTATCGCGTTCGAGGAACACACCGTCAGAACGCTCAAAGGCGTTGACCAGACGCTGCTGTTTATCAAACATGAGCGCGAAGAGCCCGGCTCGAAGCTGGACATTCGCGCCTTGTTGACAGACGGCATCATCGAAAACAATCTCTTTACTTACATCGGTGTGGTCGATGAGCAAGGCAACTTGACTCTCGGCAGCGAACCATTCAACCCCACCAATCTGGGTGATCGCGAGTGGTTCAAGGTCCACCAACTGCAAAGCAGCGACGCGCTATTCCTCGGTGAACCGCTGTTGGGCCGCGTGACCGGCAAGTGGGCGTTTCAGATGTCACGCCGCTTGGACAAACCGGATGGGTCGTTTGGCGGAGTCGTCTACGCCTCGGTCGACCCCGCGTACTTCCTAAATTTCTATCGCCAGGCAGACCTCGGTAACGAGGGCCTGGTCACGCTGATCGGCGTGGATGCTATCACCCGGGCGCGGCGCGTTGGACCGAAAAACACTTTCGGGGAAGACATGCGCGCAAGTACCTTATTTGCGCAACATGCCAAGAATAGCGCTGGCAGCTTCGTCAGCGCAGGCACCTTGGATGGCACGCCGCGCTTGGTCAGTTACCGGAGCCTGATGCAGTATCCGCTGATCGTCGCGGTCGGGACCTCGCGGAAAGAGGCCCTGGCCCCCTTCTACCAGCGCGAGCGCAACTATTACATGGGCGCCGCGCTGTCCAGCCTATTCGTCGTGATGTTTGCGGCCGGCCTGATGGTCGCGCTGGCGCGGCAAAAGCGAGCGATCGTTTCGGTTGCCCGAGGTGAAGCGCGGTTTCGAGCGACGTTCGATCAGGCTGCCATCGGCATCGTCCGGTCGACGCTCGATCTGCGCATCCTCGAGGCCAATCCGAAGCTTTGCGAAATGCTCGGCTACTCGCAGGAGGAGCTGCTCGAGCGCAATCTGCTCGATCTGACCAGCCCCGAAGATCTTGCCAGGAACAATGATTTCAAGAACCGGTTGCTTGCCGACCCCAGCCACCCATTTTTGCCGGAGATGGAGAACCGCTACCTCCGCAAGGACGGCTCGGTGGTCTGGGCCGTCATCGCGTCGACTCTCGTGCGTGGCAACAACGGCGACCCGGATTATCTGGTGACCGTCATTCAGGACATCACCAAGCGCAAGCGTGCGGAGGAGCGCCTTGCTTACCTCGCCTGGTTCGATACCCTGACCGGCCTCCCGAACCGGCACGGGCTCCAAGACCGTTTGACCCAGATGCTCGCCGAAGCGGAGCGAACCGGTGGTTCGATCGCGTGCATGATTGTCAAGCTCGATCACTTCAAGGACGTGAACAGCATCTACGGACACCGCGCCGGCGACCAGCTGCTTGTCGAGGTCGCAGAGCGCCTACGGCGCAGCGCCCGCCACTCCGATACCGTCGGACGCCTTGGCGACGATGAGTTTGCGCTCGTGCTCTCTGATCTCGCCAAGGCGGAGGATGCCGGACTGGTGGCACAGAAGGTCATCGACGCACTGGCGCCTCGATTCAATCCCGGCGGACTCGAAACCTACATTTCCGCCAACATCGGCATCGCGCTCTATCCCGACTACGCCAACGATCCCGAAGAGCTTCTGAAAAAAGCGGAGCAGGCGATGCACCACGCCAAGGAGAAGGGCCGCAACACACTCCAGTTCTATCTGCCGCGGATGAACGAACAGGCGCTGAAGCGATTACAGCTTGACGCCAGCCTGCGCGGCGCGTTCGAACGCAAGGAATTCCTGTTGCATTACCAGCCTAAAGTTGACCTGGCCACCGGCGCGATCAGCGGATTGGAAGCGCTATTGCGCTGGCAGCACCCGGAGCTGGGCCGGGTGGCGGCGGCCGAGTTCGTGCCGTGCCTGGAGGAGACCGGCCTGATTGCGCCCGTCGGCGAATGGGTGTTGCAGACAGTCTGCGAGCAAATCAAGGCTTGGCAGGCACGCGGTATCACGCTTCGGCCGGTCGCAGTGAACGTTTCTGCGCAGCAGTTCCACCAAGCTGATTTCGACGCACAAGTGCGCGCACTCATCACGCGAAGCGGCGTCGACTGCAGGCTGATCGAGCTGGAGATCACCGAGTCGATGTTGATGCACGATCCGGCGGAAGCGGCGGGCATGTTAAGCCGGCTGAAGCGCATCGGTGTGAAGCTCTCGATCGACGATTTCGGGACCGGCTATTCGAGCCTGGCGTATCTGAAGCGCTTCCCGCTCGATGCGCTCAAGATCGATCGCACTTTCGTTCGCGATCTCACGGCGAGTTCCGACGACGCGGAGATTGCTCTGGCCATCATCAGCCTCGCGCACAACCTCAAGCTAAAGGTGGTGGCCGAAGGCGTGGAAACCGAGGCGCAAATGAACTTCCTGCGCTCACACGGCTGCGACGAAATGCAGGGATATTACTTCGCCCGGGCCCTGAGCGTTGAGGATTGCACCCTGGCGCTGATCGAAGGCCGTCGCCTGCACTTCCCAAAGCCTCGGATTGCATCGCCGAGCGCCGGGCGCATGTTTCCGCCTGCCTCCGCGCCTGTCGAGGGACCGACGAGGGCAACCGAAGCCATTGAGCTGGCGGCCGTAGAGCTTGAATGGCTGCGACGTTGCAGTGCCCATACCTGCGCCGCTCCACAGCCAGTGGTTGCTGCCCTCGAGCGGGCCGGGTTTGCAACACTGGACGAGCTTGGGAGGTTGAAAGTCACGAACACGGGTAGACAGTACGTGAGGAGCTACGATTCTCAAAGCAAGAAGCAACGCCGGAAATGGAGCTAAATCGAGGGAAGCGGATCGCCTGAGACAAGGAATTAGCGTCGTGCCGCGGACCAGGATGAAGATCAGGCGAATGTCCGTGTGCCCGATTTCAATCGCCCAAGCGCAAGCACGCTCCGAGATTGACTGTCAGATCGACCCGGCCGAGGAGACTTCAGGGCGCCGCGTCGCCACGGGCTAGGCGCGCGGCAAACGCCGTCAGCACTTCCGCGCTCGTGTCCGACACCACCAGCCAATCCATGCCGGCGCCGCTTGCACGCACGACATTGAATCCACGCACCGTGCTCACGGGAGGCCGCGACGGTCGCGCAGCCCGTTCCGGGGCCGGTCGCACGAACACATCGATGACATGCTCGCGATAGCGATAGACCAGGGTCGCGACGGCGCGTCGTTCAAGGTAGTCGAGGCGGCCGCCGGTCAGGGCGAAACCTTCTCCGCTCAGATCCTGCACCGGCGGCGAGTAGTCGAGCCGCGCCGAGAGCCACGGCTTGACGGTATGCCGATCCGATGTCGCGACGTCGGTGACATGACTCGACAGCGTCGCGCGCACGTGGTCGGCGACGGCTTCGGCGGCGAGATCGGTCCCGTCGCGCCATTCGAGCACGGCGCTGCCCATGAACCAGGCCAACACCGTCGCCATGCTTCCGGCAAAGGCACCCGCGCCGAGCCAGCGCCAGCGATCCCGAACCGGGCGCGAACGCGTGGAGGTCTCCGCGAGTACGGCTTCGATGCGTGACCGCATGGCCGGTGGCGCCGGGAAATAGGGCACGTCGCGCTTGATGCGCGCGCTCAGCGCGAGTTGATCGTCGCGGCGAGCGGTGCATTCGACGCAAGCGAGCAGGTGCTTTTCGACCGCGGCGCTTTGCACCGGGTCAAGCTCTCCATCGCTGTACGTCGCCAGCAGCGCCGCAGCCTCATTGCAATTCATCGGCGACCTCGCCTCATTGTCCACAAATCATCTTCCATGCGTCATCGTTCATTTCCCCGCCGTTCGCATCGATTGCGGAAGCACCGAGTGCAACAGCGGCGATCGTCGGAGCAAGCTGCGGGCCCGCGCCAGCCGCGACATCACCGTGCCGATGGGAATGTCGACGACGCGCGCAATGTCGTGATAGGACATATCTTCCTGTTCGCGCAGCAGCAGCACCTCGCGAAATCCGACCGGCAGCGCGGCGATCGCTCGCATCAGCGCTTGCGCGTCGGCTTCGGCGATCACCGTTTCTTCAGGCGTCGGCCGCGGGTCGACCGCGGCCTCGATGGCCTCGGTGCCGTCTTCGCGCATGAGCTCGGCCGGCCGGTTACGACCGATCCAGTCGTAGCAGGCGTGCCGCACGATGGTTAGAAACCAGGCCTTGGCATTCGTGCCCTGTAACCCGGACGCGTATTTCAACGCCCGCTCGAGCGCATCCTGCACGATGTCCTCGGCGTCGGCATCGTTGCGCGACAGCCAGCGCGCAAGGTTGTACGCCGAATTCAGATGCGGCAGCACGAGCTCGGCACAACGCGAGCGGGCAGGGCGGTCAGGCAACCGAACCTCCATCCGCGCCTGTCGGCGCATTATCAGTAGTACCGGATCCCGAGCTCATTTATTCCCAAGCAGGCATCAGGGCGTTCTCGACTACAGCAGGGGGCTCAACAGCCGCGCCAGGTTCTCGATCACCTTGAGCGGCGGCGAACGTTGTCGCCAGCCCGCCAGCGTCAGCATCTCTCCCTCGCGCAGGTAACGCGCCTGTTCCTCACCCAGCCGCTTGCAGGCGCCTCTGTCGTAGAGCAGGACCACGATTTCCGCATTGAGCGAAAAGGAGCGAATGTCGAGGTTCGAGGACCCTATCCATGCGATCTGACCATCGAAGGTGATGTGCTTCGCGTGCAGGAAACGCTTGCCGTAGCGGCAGATGCGTACGCCCGAGCTCAGCAGCTCGTCGTAGTAGGAGCGCTGCCCCAGGCAGACCAGGATCTGGTCCATCTGCATGGGTACTACCAGCGTCACCTCGACCCCGCGCAGCACCGACGTTTGCAGGGCCTGCAGCAGGGCGCCGTCCGGAATCAGATAAGGCATGGTGATCACGATCCGCTCTGTTGCCGCGTGGATCAGGGACACGACCAGCCGCTGGTTGTTCTCGCGCGGATAACCCGGCCCGCTCGGCATAGCCTGCGCCGGAACGTCGCCGGCGACCCGAGGAGCGGGAAAGTAGCGCGCCTCCCCAAGAAATTCGTCCACCTCGACGTACCAGTCGTCGGCGAAAACTGCCTGGAGCTCAAGGACGATCGGCCCGCAAAGCCGGACGTTGAGCTCTTCGTAGGTAAGCCCGCGCTTGAAGGTCGAATCGATCAGATTTTGCGATCCGATGTAGCCGACGTTGCCATCGATGACCGCGATCTTGCGGTGGTTGCGCAGGTCTATGCGGCCGGTGTGTCTCCGGAAAAACCCCACCCGCATGGTTTCCTCGGCCAGGATCCCGGCAAGCCGCAGCCGCGGCAGCATGCGCTGAAAAGCTGGCCGCGACCCGAGAGAATCTGCCAGGACGCGGCAGGCGACGCCTCGCTCCACGGCGCGCTCGAGCGCGGCGATGACTCGCCCGGCAGTGGCGTCGTCGGCGATGATGTAAAACAAGAGGTGAACGTGGTCGCACGCCGTGTCGATGTCGGCAACCAAACGGTCGACCGTGCCCTGGTAGTCGGCGAGAATTTCGGCGGAGTTTCCGCCGAGGATCGGTAAATCGCCGAGATTTTCCGCCAGCGTCACCGCGTGCTGCAGCCCGGGACTGACCTCCGGATGAAAAATATTCGCGTCATTCGCAAGGCGCTCGTGGGTGGGCTTGGCCAGGGCCTCGAAGTCGGCATGCCGCACCAAGCGCCAGACGGGCAGCGTCGGACGTCCGATCAGGAGGTAGAGGATCAGGCCGGCGACGGGCTCGAAGAAAATCAGCAGCAGCCATCCTTTCGCCGCGTCGGGTGAGCGACGGAAGGGCACGATGACGATCATCGCCAGCCGCAACGCCCATTCCGCGGCGAAGAAGGCGTTCAACCAGAATTTCTGCTCGTAGAGAAGCTCGGGCACTTGAATATCGCGTCCGTTTTTTTGAACGGCGCGTGGAATCAGAAAGGGATCTCGCCAGTCCGACGCGGCTGTCGCGGAGGGTCGCGCTTCGGCGGTCATTCTACCCGGTGTGACAGTGTCGATCCGCAACCAAAGCCCGGGCCGTGAGTCGATGTTATGATCCGACGCGGATCGGCCGAGCAGAGCACGATGACCAAAGTGAAGCAGAGGCGGGTAGCCACGCGCAGCAAGACCGAAAGCCCGCACCGGGCCGCAAATGGCGGACACGATCATGCCGTCCTTGTCCTTCAGGGCGGCGGCGCACTGGGTGCGTATCAGGCAGGCGTCTACGAGGGCATGGCCGAAGCCGGCGTCGATCCTGACTGGGTCACCGGGGTCTCGATCGGCGCGATCAATGCCGCGTTGATCGCCGGCAACCCAGCGCAGCAAAGGCTCGAGCGCCTGCGCGATTTCTGGGATCGCGTTTCGTCCGCCGCGCCGTTGATTCCTCCGTCGGCATTCGATCCGGTGCGCCCGGCATTCAACCGGCTGAGCGCCGCAGGCGCGGCGACGTTCGGCGTGCCCGGATTCTTCGCCCCACGCTTGCCTCCCCCATTATTGGCGCCCGAGGGAAGCCTCGGCGCGCTGAGCTTTTACGACGCCGCGCCGCTCGAAGCGACGCTCAAGGAGCTGGTCGATTTCGACCTCATCAACCGCAAGGAGGTCAGGTTGTCGCTCGGCGCGGTCAACGTTCGCACCGGGAATTCGCTGTACTTCGACAATCGTGACCTTCGAATCTGTCCCGAGCACGTGATCGCAAGCGGTGCTTTGCCGCCGGGGTTTGCGCCGGTGCCGATCGACGGCGAATTCTATTGGGACGGCGGCATCGTTTCCAACACACCGCTGTGGTACGTGCTCGACGATTCGCCGCAAATGAACGCGCTGGTCATTCAGGTCGACCTTTTCAGCGCACGCGGGGAATTGCCGCGAAATATCGACGAGGTGCTCGAGCGCGCCAAGGACATCCAGTATTCGAGCAAGACGCGGTCCAATACCACGCGCGTGGAAGACATGGAGGATATGCGCGAGGCGCTGAAAAGGGTGATCGGCAAGCTTCCAGCGGCGCTCAAGTCCGATCCGGACGTCCGGCGCCTGACCGAAACCTGCAAGGCGGCGCATATCACCATCGCCCATCTCATCAATCGTCGCCTTTCCAGTTCCGCGACGTGGAAGGACTACGAGTTCTCCAGGGTGACGATGAACGAGTTGTGGGCGGCGGGTCTGGACGATGTCCGCCGTGGTGTCGCCAATCGCCGACGCTTGCGCCCCGAGAACGTCGGCCAGGGCATCCAGGTAGTGGATCTGACCAAATGAAACGTGCTTTCAACCCCAGCGTCGGCGATCGCGTGGAACATCCCATCGCGCCCGCCGCCCTATCCGGAGAGTTCCCATGAAGCTCAAGGACAAGACGACGATCGTGACCGGCGCGGCAAGCGGCATCGGCAAGGAGATCGCGCTGACGTACGCGCGTGAAGGGGCCAAGGTCGCGATCGCCGATCTGGACAAGGGCGCTGCCGACGCGGCGGCAGGCGAGATCCGGGCCGCCGGCGGTCAGGCGCTCGGAATCGCGATGGACGTCACCAGCGAGCGGGCAGTGAACGAAGGCGTCGCAGCGGTGGTCGCGGCATTCGGCGGCGTCGATGTGCTGGTCAGCAACGCCGGCATCCAGATCGTGCATCCGATCGAGGAATTCAGCTACGACGAATGGAAGAAGATGCTCGCCATCCACGTCGACGGCGCATTTCTGACCACCCGAGCGTGTCTTCCGCACATGTATGGCTCAGGCCGCGGCGGCAGCATCATCTACATGGGATCGGTGCATTCCAAGGAGGCTTCGGTGCTGAAGGCTCCTTATGTCACCGCCAAGCACGGGCTGATAGGCCTGGCGAAGGTGGTCGCCAAGGAAGGGGCCAAGCACGGCGTGCGCGCCAATGTTATCTGTCCCGGTTTCGTGCGCACGCCGCTGGTCGAAAAACAGATTCCCGAGCAGGCGAAAACGCTGGGCATCAGCGAAGAAGACGTGGTGAAAAAGGTCATGCTCAAGGACACCGTCGATGGCGAGTTCACGACCGTCGCCGACGTCGCCGAGGTCGCGCTTCTTTTCGCATCGTTCCCGTCGAATGCGCTGACCGGCCAGTCGCTGGTCGTCAGTCACGGCTGGTTCATGCAGTGACCGTCCGCGAGTTCGACCGCCCTTAGGCGCAGCACGCCGGCTTGGCCTTCTCGTCGCTGGCCGGTGCACAGCAACGCGCGGACGCGTCGTCATGTGCCGCGACATCCTCGCCGTACACCGGAATCTCGCCCAGGCTGTGAAAGGTTTCCCATGCGATGGCGGCCGGATCGGTGACCCAATACTTGTCCGAACGCGCGTAGCAACAGTTGGCGTCCTTTTCCTCGACCATCCCTCGATCCGCGGCCATCAGCCGTTCGCGCATACCTGCGAGCTCATCGGCGGTCTCGACCTGCAGTCCGAGATGATTGACTCCCGCGGACCCGCGACGCGAAATCGCGAAGTTCACGCGCGGATCGTCCAGCATCCATTTGGCATAGTCGGTCTTGCGCACCGACGGCTCGCCGCCAAACAGCGTCGAGTAGAAGCGAATGCTCTGTTCGAGATCGGACACGGCGACGTGAACGTGAAATCGTTTCATGCGACTCTCCTTTTCGGATGGACCAGGGGTTTGGGAGCTGACGGCGCGATGCGCCGGGGCTCGGACGGTATGCATGGTGAAGGACAGGTCGCGTCTTCCACCGGCGCGCAGGCGTCGCTCGCCCGACAGCAATTGTCCACAAGATAGCCAAGCAGGCCGTTCATCGCGGTGAAATCGGCGCTGTAATAGAT
>Ga0210402_10002272_pt1 | contig 18885 bp, 17 predicted proteins | sample IncBWC7MmetaG_FD_161055 | JGI IMG/M metagenome (GOLD analysis project Ga0210402, IMG submission 161055) | Forest soil microbial communities from Barre Woods Harvard Forest LTER site, Petersham, Massachusetts, United States - Inc-BW-C-7-M | ecosystem: Environmental > Terrestrial > Soil >... | reverse complement strand
CCGTAGTATTAGCCCGGCCTACGCCGCCGCCCTCCGCGTCGCTGGCGCCGAATGGAGTCCCGGGGGGCAGCGAGGTCTATCGCATCGACCCGAACGCCGGCCCCCGCCGCATCTGGACTCACGCGCAGGACGTGGTGTACGCACTGGCCATTGACGCGGCCGGCCGTCTGGTGGTGGGCGCGGGTAACCGGGGCTCGGTTTACCGCATCGATTCGCCAACTGTGTACACGGCGTTGCTGACGCTGCCGGCGGCCCAGGTGACCGGGTTGCTGAGCGGGCGCGACGGCCATCTGTATGCCGTCACCGGCAACGTGGGCAAGGCCTACGAGATCGGCCCGGCCGTGGAGCACGAAGGCTCCCTTGAGAGCGACGTCTTCGATGCCGGGATGTATTCTCTCTGGGGCCGTCTGAGTTTCGAAGGCAGCCTCAACGGCGGGCAGATCGCCATCACGGCGCGCAGCGGCAACCTGGACCAGCCGCAGAAGAACTGGAGCGCCTGGTCTCCGGCGGTCACCGGCCCCACAGGCGCGCGTTTGAATTCGCCGGCGTCCCGGTTCGCGCAATGGCGAGCGGTGATTACCGCGGCCGGCGACGCCCATTCGCCGGAGCTGGATTCCGTGGATGTGGCCTACCTGCCGAAGAACGTGGAGCCGCATATCGATCAAATTGAAGCTACGCCGCCCAATTACAAATTCCCTGCGCCGGTGGCCTTCGCCGCAGCCGCGCCCCAGCAATCGCTATCGCTGCCGGTGCTCGGCAAACGAGCCCCGGGCGGCGCGGCGGGGGTTTCGGTGGATTCCGGCGTGAGCCCGGCGATGCAGTACGCCAAGGGTTACGTAGGCGGGCGCTGGCTGGCGTCCGACCCCAACGGCGACGCACTGATGTTCACCGTGGAGATTCGCGGCGCCAATGAAACCGAGTGGAAACTGCTGCGGGACAAGCTGGCGGAGCGCTACTACTCGTGGGATTCGACGGCCTTCCCGGACGGCGAGTACCGGCTGCGGATTACGGCTTCGGACGCACCCGGAAATCCGCCGGCGGAAGCACTGACGACGCAGATGGTGAGCGACCCGTTCCTGATCGACAACACGCCGCCCAAGATCAGCGGCCTCACCGCCGCGCGCTCCGGCACAAGACTGCAGGTGAAGTGGCACGGCGCCGATGCGCTGAATAACATTGTCAAAGCCGAGTACTCGCTGGATGGCGGCGATTGGAAAGTGGCTTCACCCGTCACCCGGCTTTCGGATTCACTGGAGTTGGATTACGACCTGACGATTGACGCCGCCCAGGGCGAGCATACCATCGCGGTGCGGGTGCAGGACGAATTCGAGAACCTGGCGGCGGATAAGGTAGTGGTGAAGAACTGAGCGGGTCAGGTCGCCCTTTTCGGCCTTCACGATGGGGATTTTGTGGTTGCGGGCGTAGCCTTCCACCCACTCCCGGTATTCCAGGGTTCGCTTGGCCAGCACTTACGGAGTGATGGGATCCAAGCCGTGTACGTCACGGAAAAAATGCACGATGTGTTCGGGCCGGGTCAGCAGCGGCAGGTAGCCCTGGATGACGACGATGCGGTCGAAACAGTGATATACAAAAAACCAGGAAGCGCTCAAAAGCTTCGCAAAGGTTTCCATCGGTCGCCTCCTCTGATGTTTGGCTCGCTACCAAAATCATCTGCCTGGGCGACCGGTGGAATCAACCAGGCTTGAGGTAGTCGTTGCGTTCTTGGCGTCTTGGCGTCTTGGCGAGAAACTATTAGTTAGAAGGCTGCCTGTGACCGAGAATGCCATTGCGAAGGAGATTGTCGACGCCGCTTTCCGCATTCACACGACGCTTGGTCCGGGCTTGCTGGAATCCGTTTATCAAACCGTCTTGGCGTATGAACTCGGCCGGCGGGGTCTCCGCGCAGTGAGCCAGCAAGCGATTCCGGTGATCTACGACGGCATCCGCATCGACACCGGATTCCGGGCCGATCTGGTGGTCGAAGACAAGGTCATCGTGGAAATCAAATCCGTCGAACTGCTGGCTCCGGTTCACCAGAAGCAGCTTCTGACCTATCTTCGACTCGCCGACAAGCGTCTTGGCTTGCTGATCAACTTCCACGTGGCGCTGATCAAAGACGGCATCACGCGAATTGTCAACGGTCCCAAAAAAGACGATTCTCACGCCAAGTCGCCAAGTCGCAAAGACGCGTAGGGATATCCCGTCACCCTCTCCATGGGATTTCAAGAGCGCAGCCCTTGGCTATTCGTAGCTTAGGGGAAGTTAAATAGTAAGTTGGACATTTGAGCCAGGCGCACAAGAAAAAGATTCCCGCAAAGCCGGTAGAGTGGATGCAGCCCTTGCGGCTTGGCGTGAAATCTTGCCTTTTTGACCCCACGCTCCAAGCCGATTCCCCCTACGTTAAACGCCGATCGTCCAGCTTATTGCTTGACTCCGCCTTACTTAATAGCTGTGGACCAGTTCCACGCTGATCCCGCCGGCCCAGTCCGTGTCCATATAGGCATACTGCCCCGACCCCGGTTTTCCAACATCCCCCCAAGTTCCGGACTGGTGAACGTGGTAGCCCAATTCTTCATAGGCCGCGACCGACTTCGCCAGGTCCTCGACCGGCATCCCGATATGCTGGATCCCTTCGCGATGGTGTTTATTCAGGAAGTCCGCATAGATATTCTCCGGGTTCGGTGGCGGAGAGATCCACTCATAGCGGAACTGGGTGTGGTCCTGATAGCCGACCTCAAACGCCAGCGAAAGCGGCTTGTCTTTGTACCGGGAGTCCGCCCGCGGCGCTGCATGCTGCATCGCGAACGCCGCCCACCCCAGCCTCTCCCAGTAAGCCGACACGGCTGCCGCATCCCACACCACCGGGCTGAAATGGGACACCACAGCCGGCCCCGCCGCCGGCATTCCTCCCGGCCCGTACACCAACCCCAGCGCAAACTTCCCCTCCGGCTCCGTATCGAAGTAGGTGTAGGTCACGGGGACCTGGCCGCGCTGCATCGTCACCTGCTGCAACACGCCCACCCCTTTCCCCTGCATCCGCAGAATTTCCTGTTGCAAAGCCCGCCGGCTCGGAACCTCATGCACAATCGAGAGGATCCCGTCGCCATGCCTGGCCAGGAAGCTGGTATAGGCATTGGCCTGCCCCTCGGCCGGCTGGATCATATCTACGGTCAGATTGCCCAGATGGCCGGTAATCTGCCACGCATAGATGGTGACCGGTTTGCCACGGAACTGGCCCACCAGTTGGATATTGGGATACTCCTGGATATCGGACAGCCCCAGTGCGGCCCACGCCAGCCTGACCTTGTCGATGTTCCCCACCACCCATGTCACCCGGTTGACCGTCTTGTAGTAACCAGGTAACTGGGCACCAGGCAACGGGGCACCAGGCAACTGGGCCAGGCACGTCCCCACCACCGAAAACACGACAACGAGACAACGTATGAGCCTCAACAGAATCTCCAAAGTAAAGATTACACCGCGGCAGGAGTCGACACGTAGTGGAGCAGGCCGGGACGCCAATCAGCGGCGGTCGCGGCTCGGCCGGAAGTACCCACACTCCTGAAACCCCAACTGACCGTAAAGTCTTCGCTGAGTGTGCTAAAACAGGAGAACGTATGGAGCGTGCGACGTTTGTTCTGGTGATCGGAATCAGCGCGGCATTCGGCCTGCCGGCGCAGACGAACGTGACCTTCGCCAAGGATGTCGCGCCGATCCTGCAGCTCCACTGTCAGACCTGCCATCGGCCCGGCGAAGCGGCTCCGTTCGCGCTGCTCACCTATGAACAGGCGCATCCGTGGGCGAAGGCAATCAAATCCGCGGTGCTGCAGAAGAAGATGCCGCCGTGGTTCGCCGATCCGCAGTTCGGAAAGTTTTCGAATGACGCCGCGTTGTCCCAAAAGGACGTCGACACGCTGGTGGCTTGGGTAGACGCCGGCGCTCCCTCGGGCGACCCCATGGACATGCCCGCGCCCAGGCAATTCGTGGAGGGTTGGACGATTCCCAAGCCGGACATCGTCTTCCAACTGCCCAAGCCCTTCCCCGTTCCGGCGACCGGAGTGATGGAGTATCAGTACGTGATTATCCCCACCGGCTTCACGGCGGACACATGGGTACAGCATGTACAGGCCGCGCCGACCAACCACAGCGTGGTCCATCACATTGTGGCTTACGTGCGCGTCCCCGGTTCCAACTACTTCAAGGACATGCCGAAGAACGAGTTCTTCGAGGCGCCCCCGGCCAGGAAGGATGGCACCGCGCCAAAGAACGCCGCGCCGAAGGACGACGTGCCGAACGACTGGCTCACAGGTTACGCGCCCGGCCAGCCGCCCGACATGTTCAAGCCAGGCCAGGCGAAGCTGATTCCGGCCGGCTCGGACATCGTGATCGAGATCCACTACATGCCGGAGGGCAAGGCCACGACGGACCAGTCGCGGCTGGGCCTGGTGCTCGCCAAGGAGCCGCCCACCGAGCGCGCCATGACGCTCTCGGCCGGCAATTCGTCGTTCCAGATTCCGCCCGGCGACCCGAACTTCCGCGTGGATGCATCCTACACGATGCCGGAGGACGTGACGCTGCTCGGCCTGCATCCGCACATGCACATGCGCGGTAAATCCGCGCAGTACCGGATCGTCTTCGCCGACGGAAAGACGGATACCCTGCTGAACGTGCCGCACTACAACTGGCACTGGCAGCTCTGGTACGACCTGACCGAACCTATCAAGCTGCCCAAGGGCACGAAGCTCGAGTGCACCGAGCGCTTCGACAACTCGAAGAACAATCCGGAGAACCCGGACCCCAGCAAGACGGTGATTTGGGGCCAACAGAGCTACGACGAGATGGTGGTTTGCATGTTCAACGTGACCTTCGACGCCAACATTCCGACCAGGCAGATGCTGGCGCCGGCCCGGCCGAAACCGGCACCTGGAGAGGCGAAGCCGGCGGTGACGGGCGACGCTCAGAAGCAATGATCAAGCCAAAGATGGCTGCTCTCGCAGTCTGCACTTGCATGCTGTCGCAAGCGCAAACCGTCTCGCAGAACATCGGCACCGGGCAGCAGCCCATGGCAGTCGCGGTCAACGAGACTACAAACAGGGCCTACATCGTCAACCACAGCAGTAATTCCATCGCCGTCGTTGACGGAAGGACGCGCACCGCCATCGCGACCATCCAGACCGGCGCGGGGCCGGAAAGCATCGCCGTCAACCCGCTCACCAACAGGGTGTACGTGGTCAATTCCGGCGAGAATTCGGTAACCGTGATCGATGGCGCCACCGGCACGGTTGTCGCCACGGCGCGCACCGGCAGCAACTGCAACTCGGTCGCGGTGAATCCCACGACGAACAAGATTTACGTGGCCAACAACTTCGGCCACAGCGTCACGGTCATCGACGGCGCCACCAACGCAGCCACCACGGTGCGGGTAGGCCAGGGCCCGCGCGCCATTGCGGTGAACCCCGTCACCAACAAGATCTACACGGCGAACTACGGCAGCAGGGACGCGACCGAGATCGACGGCGCCACCAATGCCGTCACCTCCGTGCCCACCGGCAAGCATCCCTGGGCCCTCGCGGTCGACAGCCGCGCCAACAAGACCTACGTGGTCAACGAGGACAGCGCCAGCGTCTCCATCCTCGACGGCGCCACGGGCGCGACGAAGAATGTCACGGTCGGCGACACCCCCTTCGCGGTGGCAGTCAATCCTACGACGAACAAGGCCTACGTCCTCACCTACCTCGGGAGCACGATGGCGGTGATCGACGGCGCCGCCGGCACGTTGACGAAGACGTTGCCCCTGGCCACGCATCCCTCGGCGATCGCGGTCAACCCAAAGACCAACCAGATCTACATCGCCAATCAGAACACCGCGAGTGTGCTGGTGCTCGATGGCAAGACCAACGCCATCACCGCGACCGTGAAGGCCGGCGCCATCCCCTACGCGATGGCCGTGGATGCGGCCGCCAACCAGGTTTACGTGGCCAACTTTAGCAGCGACAATGCAACGGTGATCCATGCTGTGATCCATGGTCCAGCCTCGCACTGACGCCTGGTGCACGAAGCCGCCGGCTGCGGCTGCCGATTGAGGTAGACCCCCATGACGAGACAGATCGACGAGATAGATCGACGAGGTAGATCGACGAGGTAGATCCACATGACGCTTGCAAAATCTCCAATCCGTCTCTGGAAGCTCTGCCCGCTGGTGCCGCTCGTCCTCTGCGCGGTCCCGGCCGGCGCGCAGCCCGCGAATGTGAAGCCGGCGAATGCATGGCCGCAGCCGCCCAAGTTCCGCGTGGTTGCGTTGGCGGAGCGCGGCGGCGGCGACCATCAGACGTTCGTCGACGCGGCCAGGCTCTACTTGAACAAGCTGGCCGCCGAGAACGACTTTGCGGTTGACTACCTCAATGGCACCGAGCGCATCAATGAGGAATCTCTGGCGCAGTACAAGCTCTTCATCCAACTCAACTATCCGCCCTATCGCTGGGCGCCGACCGCGAAAAAGGCCTTCGAGGATTACATCACCCAGGGCAAGGGCGGATGGATCGGATTCCACCACGCAACCCTCCTCGGCGACTTCGACGGATACCCGATGGACCCCTGGTTCTCGCAGTTCCTGGGCGGCATCCGCTTTACCCACTACCTGCCGGACTTCGCCAGGGCCACGGTAAAGGTCGAGGACCCGTCCAACCCGCTCGCCAAGGGACTGCCGCCATCGTTCACGATCGATAAGGAAGAGTGGTACACATGGAGCAAGTCGCCGCGCCCGAACGTGCATGTGCTGGCTACGGTAGACGAGTCCAGTTACGTACCGAACACCATGATCAAGATGGGCGGCGACCACCCCGTGGTCTGGTCGAACCCGCACTACAAGGCCCGCAACGTCTACATCTTCATGGGCCATCACGGCGGACTGTTTGACAATCCCGACTTCGTGCAGTTGTTCCGAAACGCGATCTTCTGGGGGGCGGGCCAGTGAGGAAATATTTTGTTTGTGCGGCGCTCTATGCGCATGCGCAAGCCGCCGGCCAACCAGCCCCAGCGCCGGCCCCACCCCCAAAAGCCCTGATCTTCTTCTCCTTGAACGTCGAGGCGGATCACATGCTCTTCGCGACGGATGCGATTAGATTTTTTGCCGAAGCGGCGGACAGAAACGATTTTCGCGTGGAAGCAACCAGCAACTGGGCGGACATGAACGACGAGAACCTCGCGCAGTACAAGCTGGTGGTCTGGCTCAACAGCATTCCCCCCAGCGCGCAGCAGCAGGCCTTTCAGCGATACATGGAGAACGGCGGCGCATGGCTTGGCTTCCACGTCGCCGCCTATAACGATAGAAATTCGCGCTGGGCGTGGTTCAAGCAATTCATCGGCGGCGGAGCCTTCGGCGTCAACAACTGGCCGCCGCTGCCCGCCAGGCTCATCGTCGACGACACCGGGAGTCCCGTCACCCGTGGCATCCCGAAGACCTACCTTTCGCCCACCAACGAGTGGTATTCCTGGCGCCCCACCCCGCGCCTCGACAAAAACGTCCACGTGCTGCTGACCTTGGACCCCACCCAATACCCGCTGGGCATCAAAGGCCTGATCACGGAGAAAGATCCTGACGTGCCGGTGGTCTGGACGAACACGAACTTCAAGATGCTCTACATGAATATGGGCCACGGCGACAAAGTCTTCACCAGCCCTACGCAGAACAGACTGTTTGAGAACGGAATACTCTGGCTCTTAGGGAAAGCTAAATGATAAGTTGGACACCTGAGCCAAGCGCGCGAGAAAAGGCAGGCTTTCACGCAGAGCCGCATGGCCGCAAGGAAGAGAAGGAAGACGGATAATCGAGGTAAACGTGACCAGGAGCGCACCAGGTTCGAGAGTGTAGTTCCAGTCCGGATGAGCCTTGTAGTGACTGGCATATCCTTTCAAAGAGGCGATCCGGGACAACTTGTCCTGGAAAAATCTCAAACAAAGGACTTAGAGCCGATTTTCCGGGACAACTTGTCCCGTTTGGGGATCGGAGCCTAATTCGGCGTCGGGCGTCTTCGACGCCGGATCGAAGACCAGTTCTTCGCGACATTCAACCAGCGACTTAGAATCGATGCGAAGCCATGGCCGGGAGGTTCGATAGCCCGCGGCCTGCCGAGGTGCAGTTACCGATATCACCCGTTAGCGCCGGGGGCGCCATTGTGCGCTCAGGCTTGTCGTCTTTTCTTCCGGAATCTCGCAGATCCTGCGATCCAGGCTTTCGGAGGCGCCCTCAAACAATACCGTCCCATCCGCCTCCACCACCGGCATTGGCCGCGCGGTAAAGTCCAGCCAGCGCACGTCCAGTGCCCCACTCATTGCCCTTCTTTGCCGCCGCACCAGGTCATGCAAGTGCCCGCGTTCGTGAACCGTCAGTTCATACTCGGCTCGACGCGCGTTCCCGCTTCCGCGCGGGATAAACGGAAGGACGCTCAGGCGCCTGACGCCAATCCTCCGGCAGTAGGCCGCCACCCACTCCACTACCCACTCCCCGCCCGCGACTATGGTAGTCTGCACCGATGTCCGCACTCCACCGGTCACCAATCGCCCCAGATTCTCCGTAGTGCGGTCAAACGCATCGCATCCGACCATTTTGTTGTGATGTTCCCGGTCTCCGTGCAGGCTGACCTTCACTTCCGTCCGCCGCGCGCGGAGCACCCCAACCAGTTCAGCCGGAATGGCGATGCCGTTGGTAGTGAGCCGGGTCTTGGCGCTCCGGCTGTGTGCGTATTCGATCAACTGCGTGAGCGCCGGGTGAATCGTCGGCTCGCCTCCGCAGAAGTGAACCGTACGAACGCCGCGTGCCAAGATCCAATCCAGGCGCCCGATTAGCGTGGCTCCATCCGGGTGGGACCCGTCGGGAGGCGCCAGGCAGAACCCGCACCGCGCGTTACAGTACCGCGTGACCCGGAAACAGATGCTTTCGGGTAGCGCGATCCGCGGTTCCGCCGTGGGCATCAGGACCGCGCGTTCTACTTGTGGAATCCTTTGCATTCTGCAAGCATATTGCAAAACAAGGCACCCTGTTCGATGGCGTCGTCCAACGCGATGTGCGTGTGCGGCACCTCGTCAAACCACCGTCTTGGCATGCCCTTCTTCGTGCAATGCCGGTACTCCTTGCCCAGCAACACCATCGCCATCGTCTTGATGTCGAGTGCGGCGAAGCTGAACGGGCTGCGCCCAACGAAGCGTATGAGGTACCAATAGACGAACAGGAAATCGAAGGCAGCGGGGTAAGCCACAAACACCGGTTTGCCCGGCAAAGAGTCCAACCATTTCACGTAGCCGCACATTGCCTCTGCCGGATCGCGCAGATCCTTTCGGTTGGCCGCCCACGCCTCCGGCCTTTCGGCCCACCACGCCATCGTGTCCGGATGCGTCGATGCCCCCGGCAGCGGTTCGAGATTCGAAGTAAATGTGGATATCAACTTCTTGTCTGCCTGGTAGGCCGCCGATCCAAAACCAAGCATCGAATACGGACCCGGAATGGGCCCGTCTACCTCGATATCCGTGCTCACGTAGATCTCGCTCATGCCGTCTCATCCGCGGCCCAGCAGCGCTGTACCCAACTCGCTACGGCCTGACGGCCGCGATTCACCAGGGCCGTGTTCCAGTCTTTCGACCGTCCCGGGGGCAACATCCGCCGGACCTTTACCGAACGCATGCGTTCAGCATACCGCGTGACCTCCGCCTCGCCCGACCTTCCGGCATCGAACCCAAGCCACACGGTACGCTCGCGGGCAATCTCCGAAATCCATGGCACCCACCGCCCGATGGTACCGGCGCACGCAACCCCACACACTGCCAGCGACAGCGCGTCGAACAATCCTTCCACAAGCATGAGCGGATCGGCCCGCCACCCGCCCAGCACATTCACCGTGCCTCCGCCCGGTCCAATCGTGAGCATCTTGTCTTGCCCGCGTCTCACCTCCAAATACCGCCCATGTACCGACGCCAGCATTCCGCCCTGGTCATACAGCCCAACGATGACCGCTGGACGTCCCGCGAAATCGCCCACATAGCGTACGCCTGCGGCATCGGCGATCGCCACCGCAATTCCCCGCCGTTCCACGTACGTCTGCCCCGGCGTGCCTGCGAGTGGTATGGCGCGAGAGAGCGTGTCCTCCGGCCGCTCCTCTGTCCCGGGCATTCGCAATGGATCCACCAGTCGCGTCATTTTGTAATTGTGACGCACTGCTGGAATGGAGGTCGGCGCGAAGCCCATCGCGACGCTCGATGTTTTGATACAGTTTGAGGTCTGGAAATTGAGGTCTGGAAATTGGGTCCGGAAAACCTGGGTACACAGCACTTCCGCTACCGGCTGTGGGGAGCATATTGGAAATGAAACGAACTTTTCTATCTTTTCTACCAGCGGCGACCTTCGTGTTCGCCATACTGGCGGCGGCACTGGCCTTGCGGCTGGTCATCGCGCAGCAGCCCGTCCCGGCCTCGCCGCCAACTCCTGTGCCGCAATCGGCTGGCCGTGGTCCCGGCCGGGGGACGCCTCCTCCGCCCCCGGTCGTGCCCAAACCGGAAGATCTAGCCAGGATTAAGGACCAGGCCGAACAGATTGAAGCGCTCGTCAAGGACCTCAAGGCCAAACACGCTAACCCGGAACTGGTGGGCGATGTCGAGGTCTATGCAAAAGCCGGGAGGATGCTGCTCGAGTTCCCGGACATGTTCGGAACCCAGGCTGCCATCGACCACTCTTTCATGGTTCTTGACCAGGGCATTGAACGCGCCAAACAACTCCAGAGCCACCAGCCGCAATGGAATCAGGGCAAGAAACAGATCCTCGCCTACTATTCCGAAATCGACGGCGCGGTGCTCCCTTACGGCGTCACGCTGCCGGAGAACTACGATCCCGCGAAACCAACGCGTCTCTACGTCTGGCTGCACGGACGCCAGAACAATACCACCGAGGCCGAGTTCATCTACGGCTTTCTCAGGCCTCGGCCGCCTGGCAATGCGCCCGTAGCCGATCAGGGACAGATTCAACTCGATTGCTTCGGCCGCATCAATGGCGCGGGCTGGCACTGGGCCGGCGAAATGGATGTGTTCGAGGGTATCGCCGCGGTAAAGAAACGCTTCCATATCGACGCCAAGCGCGTCATCCTGCGCGGTTTCTCGCAAGGTGGGGAAGGCGCATGGCACCTCTCGCTGCATTATCCGGACCGCTTCGCCGCGGCCGAAATCGGCGCCGGCACCGTCTCGCGCCGCGCGCAGCAGCCCGGCCTCGCGCCCTACCAGCTTGCCACTCTGCGCATCTGGGAGAACATCTCCGAGTGGGCGCTCAACATCTACAATCTGCCGCTGGCCGGACACGATGGGGAGCTGGACCCCGGCCAGCTTGAATCCTCGCTCCGGGCGCGAGCGCAACTGGAGAAGGAAGGCTTTCCTTCAGAAGGCGATCCGGACTACCTGCATTCCCAAGGGGCGCCTGGCCTGTGGATGGTTTCCAAGAACACAGGCCATGGCACCAGCCCGCTGGTTCGCCAGCGCCTCGACCTCTTCCTCAAAGAGTGGGGCGACAAAGGCCAGTCGTCCCCCGGCCACATCCGTTTCGTCACCTACACCACGCGCTACAACCGGGATTACTGGCTCACTGCCGATGGTCTCGAGAAGCACTACGAACGGGCCGATGTGGACGCGCAACGCACCAGCGGAGGCGCCGCCTACGATATCAAGACGAGAAACCTGACCCGGATGGTGCTGCGCGAAACCGGGCACGCCAAAGAGATCAAGATCGACGGGCAGCATCTCAAGGTGAAATCCGCTTCCGAGATCACGCTCGCCCGTCACGGCTCGGCCTGGAAAGTGGATAAGAATGGCAGCCCGCCCGGCCTCCACAAGACGCATGCGCTGCAAGGCCCCATCGACGACGCTTTTCTCGACCCGTTCCTGTTGGTCCGCCCCACCGGCACGCCCTGGAACGAAGAAGTGAATCAGCAGGCGCTGCGTACACTGGCCCGTTTCGACCGTATGTGGGCCAGATTCTTCCGCGGCCATCCTTACATCAAGGACGACAAGGACGTGACAGAAGGCGACCTGGCCAAATACCACGTCGTCCTTTTTGGCGACCCGGGCAGCAACCAGTGGATTGCCAAGTTGAACGGGAAACTGCCGGTAAAGTGGACCAGGGATACGATCACGATGGGTGCGCAAACCTTCCCCGCCAAGGAAAGCTTCCCCGCCTTGATCTATCCGAATCCTCTCAACCCGGCGAAATACGTGGTGCTGAATACTGGACTGACCATCGAAGATCGAGGCTACAACGGCGATTATGGCACGCCACTCTGGGGCGACTACGCGATCGTCAAGGCCAGGGCAGGCTCGGAGGTTCCAGATTTACTCAGTGCCGGCTTATTCGATGAGAACTGGAACTTGCCAAGGCAACCTGAGGAACGCTAACTTACCGTCTCCGCAGGAAGCGAGTGTACAACCCCATGTATTTGGACGGGAGCAACCGGCCCATGGGCAACCCGCCCGGTTCCAACTCCCGGTACGCGACCGCATGCCCTTGGCCCGACCGGTCCCAGGATTCGGGGATCCAGTCCACTTCGAGCTATGCCAGCGGCAGCAGCCCGGCCCGTCCACGTCGTGGAAAGTGGCCGCTCTGAATCTGTTCGCGCACGAGGGCCATGCGCTCGATTCAGCGGTAGACTATTGCTATGGGCACGTCGTTTGAGGATGGGATCGATGAATTTCGGATAGACCGCACACAATTCTCCGTCGTGCGCTTGACCGATCCGGACGATGCGGTTGGGTACTGGTTGTCACGGCCAGTCGAAGAGCGACTGCGGGCGCTCGAACTTTTGCGAAGGACCTTCTATGGCTACACCAGCGCTAGCGAGGGACTTCAAAGAGTTCTTGAAGTCGCTCAACTCGAACGGCGTTGAATACCTGTTGATTGGCGGGTACGCGGTCGGGATTTACGGTCATATCAGGGCCACGAACGATCTCGATATCTGGGTCAACGTCAGTCCGGAAAACGCCGCCAACATTGAGCGGGCGCTTCGCGAGTTCGGGTTCGCCGCAGCCGGGCTGACCCGCGATCTGTTTCTTGCCCGGAATAACGTGGTCCGCATGGGGGTTCCGCCTATTCGGATTGAGGTCCTCACCTCCATTTCGGGAGTTGAGTTCGAATCCTGCTACGCCGAAAAAGAGATGATCCAAATTGAGGAGATGGTGGTTCCTGTGATCAGCCTGGCCCGTCTGAGGGAGAACAAAACGGCCAGCGGGCGGGCGAAGGATCTGGCGGACCTGGAGAACCTGCCGCACTAGGGCAAAGTGAACCACTCAAGGCTGTGGACCAGCTAAACCAGATACGTCAGGCGGCGAGAATACAGCGTGCTGGTTTGCTTGGGGAACTGGATTGAACCTGTCTCCAGCCCTGGCGAACCGTGAAGCCCAGAGCAGCTACCACATGTCTAACAGACCACTGCATCCGCCCCAACAGTTTGTTCACCACGGCGGGGGTATCGCCGGATTGGATTAGGTGTGTGTCGTCGGGATAAAGTCGGGTGGTACCCGCAAATTTGGGGATCGACACCATCGAGATATCCGCCTGGGCCGAGTGCCGAGGCAGCTGTCCCGAAACTCGGCAGCACCCCTCCGTTGCCGCGCTTCTGCTATGCTTCAAGAAACATCCGAGGTAATTATCTATGAAGCTGGTGCGGCCCATCTCGGCCATTCCCCTCCTGTTATCGCTCAGCCTGGGGCTGTTTGCGATGCAACAAGGGGGCGGATATCAGGGGTACGGCCGTCAGCGATACTCTTACTACTCCGGACCGAACGTGCCCTCGGAGTTTTATTGGAGCCGGCTCCAGTACACTTCCAGCTATGCCAGCGGCAGCAGCTTCGGGTTTCGCGGTTTTCGCGGCGGTTGGTCCCGGGATTATCCCAAGGCCGACAACGATTGCCTGATTGCCCTGCGGCGTTTGACCCACATCAACTCTCCGTCGCCGCTGAACGTTGTCGATCTCGATAGCGACCATGTCTTCGACTATCCCTGGATCTACGCCGTCTCGGTTAACAATTGGACCTTCACCGACGAGGAGGCCAAACGCCTGCACGATTATCTTTTGAAGGGCGGTTTCCTGATGGTGGACGACTTCCACGGCACCGACGACTGGCAGCATTTCATGGCCGGCATGCGCATGGTGTTGCCCGACCGGCCCGTCGAAGATCTGAAGGATAACGACGAGATCTACCACGTTCTATACGACATCAACGAAAAGTTTCAGATCCCCAGCGAGGTCTACGTCAACACCGGCCGGACCTATGAGAAAGACGGCTACGTGCCCTTGTGGCGCGCCATCCGCAACGACCACGGGCGCATCATGGTGGCCATCTGCGCCAACATGCACCTGGGTGACGCCTGGGAGTGGGCGGATAGCCCGCAGTACCCCGAGAAGTTTTCCGGACTGGCTTTTCGAATCGTCCTCAACTACATAACCTACGCCTTCACCCATTAGGCATGAACCGCGCCCGCCTCCCACTACACTCCGCCGGCAGCCCACGAGCCCATGTTCGAGTTCTTTTTTAAGTATCCGCGCTCGGTGTATACACGCGGCCAATTTGCCCTCCTGGGGGCATGGCCCAAGTGGATGCTGGTGCTGCTGATCCTGGTTGCGGCCGCCGGTCTGGCCTGGCTGATCCGCTCCCGTCTGGCCGAAGCCGCACCGGTCATCCGCAGTTGGCGAGCCTGGGTAATCTGGGGCTTGCAGACACTTCTGGCCGCGCTGCTGCTGGTGCTGCTTTGGCAGCCGGCGATCACGGTTGCCGAGTTGAAGCCGCAACAAAACATCATCGCCGTGCTGGTGGACGATTCGCGCAGCATGGCCATATCCGAGGACGGCGCCACCCGCCAGGCCCAAGCCGTTAAGGCGTTGCAGAACGGCGTTCTGGACAGCCTCAACCGCGCATTTCAGACGCGTCTTTACCGCGTGGACGACGTGCCCGCCCGTATCGACAGCCTCAAGGACCTGCAACCCAACGCGAGCTCGACCCGCATTGGCGACAGCCTCAAGCAGTTGAGCGACGAGACTTCCGACCTGCCCATCGGCGCCGTGGTACTGCTGAGCGACGGCGACGACAACGCCGGGGGCATTAGCGCGGACTCCATTAGCGCGCTGCGCGCCCGCCACATTCCGGTTCACACCGTTGGCTTTGGACGCGAGCGTGCCGAACACGATGTGGAGCTGGACGATGCCGTGGTCGCTCCCCGGGCTTTGGCCGGCTCCCGCCTAGCCGTCAAGATCACCTGGCACCAACGGGGATACGCCGGCGCCAAGCTCAACCTGACGGTACGCGATGTCAGCGCCGGCCAGGTGGGCAGCCAAGGCAAGGTCCTGGCTTCTCGCGCCATCAGCCTGGGGCCGGACGGCAACCTCCAGACCGAGACTTTGATGTTCGATATCGGTAGCGCCGGAGTCAAAACGCTCCAAATCGCGGCTACTGAACTGCCGGGCGAGCAGAACACGGCCAACAATACCTTGACCCGCGTGGTGAATGTTGGCTCCGAACCGCGCCGCATCCTCTACATTGAGGGTGAACCGCGTTGGGAGTACAAGTTTATCCGCCAGGCGGAAGAGGACGACCGCATGGTGCAGATCGCCTCTATGGTCCGCACCAGTGAAAACAAGGTCTACCGCCAGGGAATCGCCGATCCCAAAGAGCTGGCCGCCGGGTTTCCATCCCGCCCGGAAGACCTTTTCGTCTACCAGGGACTGATCGTTGGATCGGTGGAAGCCGGCTATTTCACTCCCGGCCAGCAGGAATTGATCCGCCAGTTCGTGGATCGCCGCGGCGGCGGCCTGCTGCTGCTGGGCGGGCAGTTCGCGCTGGCGGATGGCGGCTGGAACGCCTCCAACCTGATCGATCTGCTGCCGGCGGCGCTGCCAACCCAGGCGGCCACTTTTCATCGCGAGGCCGACCCGAAGAGCGGCGTCACCCATACCACAGCCGAGTTGGCGCCGGCCGGCGTGGATAGCATTATTACCCGCCTGGTTGACGACCCCGCCGCGAACGCCGCCAAGTGGAAGAAGCTCCCCTACCTGATGGACTATGAAGACCCTGGCGCTCCCAAGCCGGGGGCGGCCGTTCTGGCCAACATGATTACGCCCGAAGGCCGGAAGTTGCCCTTGCTGATTACGGAGAGTTTCGGCCGCGGCCGTACCGCGATTATGGCCACCGGAGGCAGTTGGCGTTGGCAGATGAGTTCACCCTTGGGCGACACGGCGCACGATTTGTTCTGGCAGCAGCTTCTGCGGTGGCTGGTTTCGGATACCCCCGGCCACGTGGCAGCTTCCGTCCCCGCGCAGATGCTGCTCGACAACGGCGCCGTAACTCTCACCGCCGAGGTTCGCGATCAACAGTACAACCCGGCTGCCGATGCCAAGGTGGAAGCTCACATCCTGGGCCCGAGCGGCGTCAGCGCCCTGGTGGAGATGGCACCGGTGCCCGATAGTCCCGGCCAGTTCCAGGCCGCCTGGTCCGCCCCCAAGACCGGCGCCTACCTGACTGAGGTCACGGCCCATCGCGCGGATCACAATACCGGCACGGTCAAGGAATTAGGCCGCGACGTATTAACCTTTCAGCGCATGGACGGCGTGGCGGAGAATTTCCATACAGAACAGAACCGCGATCTGCTGGAACGCCTGGCCACCCAAACCGGTGGACAATATTGGAAGCCCGCCGACCTGGGCAAACTCGCCGCCAGCATTCCCTTTTCGGAGGCTGGCATGACCATGCGCGAGACCAAGGATCTGTGGAATTTGCCACTGGTCTTCCTGGTGTTGTTGCTGCTGCGCTTTTCCGAGTGGTGGCTGCGGCGCAAGTGGGGGATCGTTTGAAAAAAGCCGAGAGCGGCGACGCGGCGAGGCGGCTACCAGGAGCGGGACAACATTCGATTCCGGCGGCACAGCACAATCAAGCCGTCTTCGCGTTTCGATTAGCTTGGGAGATGACTGGTCGGCTGACGGCAGCATACAGCACAGAAGGTTCTCGCGTGGCTCTCAGCTCGGATAGCGAATTCGGGCCGGCGTTTGTGGAGGCAAAGAAGCGTATCCGAGAGATGCCGGTGCGGTACGTCGAAGAACGCGACCCGCTACGCCAGGCCTTGCTTGAGATTTACGTCGCCGTGGTCCTCAAGACTCCTTACAACGATTTCAATACGCACTGACTTTAGCGAGGAAGTCAAGCCCGCGGGGGAAGCGGCGTGCCGGGCGATGACGGAAGGAAGGCGCGCCCTCCCCCAGTATTGGTTGCTCAGCCTTTCGCCGTACCCTGGAACTGCACGTAGAGCCAGCCGTCGATCCCGTTCTTCGCGATTTGGTTTCTCCGTCTGCGCCGACCGGGAGCTTTGACGCTGTCCACGATACTATAGCTTTTTCAGGCCCTTGTGGGCGAAGGTCCTAATTTCCACTGGTTATACGGATGTTGGCACTGTGCAACGCCGGGAAGCTCGACATTTCCCGGCGCTTGGGCTACAAGTAGCTCAAGAGGAAATTGACGCCATGGCTGGCAATTCCGTCGTCCGCGCCCGCATCGACGATCGCACCAAGCGGCAAGCCGCTGCGGCGCTCAAGAAAATCGGACTCACCGTGTCCGATGCTTTTCGCCTGCTGCTAGTGCGCGTCGCAGCCGAAAAGGCCCTGCCGTTCGAGCCGCTCAATCCCAACGCCGAAACCGTCTCAGCGATGAAAGCAGCGCGCCGGGGCGAGCTAGTCAAGGTCGGCAAGCCGGACAAACTGCTGCGAAGTCTGAATGAGAGACGTTAAATACACCGCTCGGTTTCAGCGTGACTACAGGCGCGAGAAATCCGGCCGGCACAGCAAGGGTAACGAGGCGCCTGGGGTAACCGAGGTCCAAAACTACGCGATACTGGATATGATGTCGTCCGCCAATATTCTCAGCGAAGAATTCGCGCAGGCTGCGGCCACAGCAGGCCTTCGTGCTCGCCGGAATGCCCTGGCTGCCGGTCATCCCGTCGTCTTTGTGGACGAGTTCGGCCGATATGTGGAGGAATTGCCAGACGGAACGCAGCTTGAGATCCGTTTGCAGCCCGGTAACCCGCGCGAGTCCCCATGTGCGGATTCTAGGCGAGATCGCAACACCCGTCCGGTAGGATGCCCACACTAACGATGATTGCGGGCCCAAATGGGTCGGAAAGTCCACGTCGACGTCGTCCATTTGGTTTGAAGGCAACGCCAACCTGATCGACCCTGATGCGATTGCGCGGCGCCTTGACGCCGCTCAACCAGCCCGCTCCGCAATGGGCGCCGCACGTGAAGCTATACTCCGCTGCAGGGCGCTGCTCGCAGATAGAGAAAGCTTTACGTTGGAGACGACGCTGGCCGGTCATGGGGCTATGAGCATCGACCTCGTAACCTTGTAAAGATGCGGTAAGTCCTCTTGGTACGCCCTGATCAAACAGGATGCGCATCAGACCTACCGGGTTCACCGGCTGGAACCGGCGCAGCGTCGAGGCTGCGGGCGGCAAATTCAAGAACCGCTTGAATCTGCTCCCGAGTGACATCGTACTGCTCGATGATTTCCTCGATGCTCGAACCCACTTCGAGGTTTTCAAAAACCGTAGCAACCGGCATCCGGGTGTCCTTGAAAACCCAGGCGCCGCTGCGGCGGCCCGGCACGCTCTCCACAACGGAGCATTGTGACCAGTCGAGGGTCGATGTTGCCATGATCCGCGCTCCTTTCCTTTTAGGGTACGCCAAAAAGATAGAGGAAAACCGCCGCCGAGGCAATTTCAAGAGCCGTTTTACTAGCTCCCGCCCGGCGGGGCGGAGCGTGCCAGAGGGACCCCTTGAAAGTATCTCTCCACGACGGCACCAGGCAAATTGCGTTTATAAT
>Ga0210402_10002271_pt1 | contig 18900 bp, 13 predicted proteins | sample IncBWC7MmetaG_FD_161055 | JGI IMG/M metagenome (GOLD analysis project Ga0210402, IMG submission 161055) | Forest soil microbial communities from Barre Woods Harvard Forest LTER site, Petersham, Massachusetts, United States - Inc-BW-C-7-M | ecosystem: Environmental > Terrestrial > Soil >... | reverse complement strand
CGCCACCATGGGAGCCAGCGCTTTGAGTAACACGCCTGTGCTCCCCGTTACCTCCAGCTTCGGACTTTGCATTTGCGTCTCCTTCATCCCTCGAATTTCGTGTGTCACCGTTCACCCCGCTAACCGAACCCGCTAACTGAAAATGTTGCGGCGACTGGTCCGTCTTACGGGTGATCACTTAAGTGCGATCTGCCACGGGCGACCTGGTACCCGCTCCGTTTTCGCGCCCACCGGCCAGTTCTGAGGACCTCGCCTGGTCCACCGGTGATCTGAATCCCGTCGCCGCACGCACATATTGGGGGGAGCAAATTTTCGGCGCGGTAACTTGCGTCACCTCAGTTTGTGATTTGCATCACAGCCCCGGTGACGCGCGTCATACACCTCATGACTCACGCGCAAAAGTACGAAGGTGCGGATGAAACGCGCACTGCAATTCCTGCAACAGGCGCTCTCTTACGGCCAGAGGGCGAAGTGTAAGGATTTAACGGCGGTTGTTCTGTCCTCTTTTGTACAGGCGGGTGGAACCGGCTCAGACTCCTTGTCTTTATGATTCTAGTTTTGTCTTAGGGTGCCGCACCCTTCGGTTTTAAGGGTGCGGGTTTTGACTTTTCTTTTCCCGGCCCCGTCGAGGCCTGATCCCCACCTCTGCCATCCCGGCCGTGAGCCGGGTGCCCCCGGTTCCGGTTCCTGGTACCCGGGTCTTGAGGTTGTCGTTTCTCTGTTTCACGCTAGCCTCTTGTTTTTCCAGCTAGTTAGCATCCCGTTCGAACCGCTACCATTTCGACAATAATAGTTCTTGACAATCTCCTAAGTCTTTGCGATAATGTGTTCGTGGCCAGCGCGACGCTTCCTGTACGCATTCCGGAATCGCACCACTCCCCCGCCCACACCGAAAAATCCCCTAACTCCTTTCCCTGCCACACTTACAAAAAACGCGCCGCTAAGTCCTTTGCTTGCCACACATCCGAAAAACGCGTCTGTAAGTCCTTTAGTTGCCACACATTTTCCAATTTTAATTGTCCCGTTCCAACCCCCGGCGGAAGGTTCCGTCCCATCGGCATCGACTTGCTAACCCCGTTCTTACCCCGATCCCTGCCGAGCGCCCTCTTCTCTGTGAGCTCTGTGCGCTCTGTGTTAAGAAAACGCGGTCACTTTTTCTCACTCTTAAACAAATTAGTCCTTTATTTTCAACTAACTCTGAAAAACATCGGGGGTGGGGGGTGACTCAGCGGTTTTCTGATCACCGATCCCTGTTCCCTGATCGCTTCTTCCCTGATCGCTTCTTCCCTGAGTCCTTTATCATCTGCACTTACAGGAAAAGGGGGAGGGGGATGGCCCTTCTCAAAAATCGCGCAACGCCCAAAAGGAAGCGTCACACGAACTGCATTCAGCACCGCGGCCAGGTCAATGACTTCCTGCGCCACCGCTCCCGCTGGTTTGCGAATGCGAAGATCGTCACAGTGCGGGGTGACGTCCGTTACAGCTTTCAGCTCCAGCGTGAACCATGATGCGCTCAGGAGGTCCAACACCATGAAAACCGCAGCAGTCCTGGCTCCTACAAGATTTCAGCACATTCTTTTTGCCACCGACTTTTCATTGGCCGCCGCGAGCGCCATTCCTTACGTGAAGAAGCTCGCCAAGCACTACGAAGCGGAGGTTTTCGCTTTTCACGTGCGGCCCGCCGTTGTGAATCCGATGACCCGGCCCGCCACTTGGGCCGTCGATGTCGAATTTGCAAAAGCGCAAGACGCAAAACATCGCCGTGAACTTCTCGAAACCTTCAGCGGCGTTCCTACCAAGGTCTTGGTTGAAGAAGGCGATATCGTTTCCGAACTGAAAAAAGCCATCGAGAAGAACAACATCGATCTGGTTGTACTTGGGACCCATGGCCGTTCCGGACTGGGCAAGCTGTTGCTCGGCTCCATCGCCGAAGAGATTTTCAGGACCACCGCATGCCCGGTGCTCACCGTTGGCCCGCATTCCGAAGGCATTCATGACAGCAAGGGTGAGATCCGTGAAATCCTGTTTGCAACGGACTTCGCATCTGAGTCCAAGGCGCCGGCAGCGTACGCTGTTTCTCTCGCGCAGGAATTTCAGGCGCGCCTGGTCATGCTGCATGTGATTCCTGAGCCGAAAGCCGGAGATCTTGTGTCGGCCCACGATGTGACGGAAGCTTCGCGAGAACTGTTGCGCAAATTGGTTCCGGCGGAAGCACAAGCCTGGTGCAAGTTGGAGTATCTGGTGCAACACGGTAATCCCGCAGAAACGATTCTGGACATCGCGCAGGTGAGGGAATCGGATCTGGTCGCTCTCGGAGTGAAAGAGGAAACCGGAGTCCCCGGGGCGTCCACACATCTACCGATCGCAACCGCGCACAAAGTTGTTTCTCGTGCGGTCTGCCCGGTTCTGACTGTCAGGAGCTGATTGTCCCTCAGAAAAAAGGGTCCCACCCGGCGCTGCAACAATCGAATTGGCGAGGGTGGGTTCTTTTTGTCGCGGCCTCGATGGCAGGCCTTTTTTTCGATCGCGCGTGCGAACACGAGTCGCGCGAATTCGCTCTCAGGAGTTTTAAAGTTTTGAGATATTTGTCGGAGTTTTTCGACCCGATTACGCTACTGAAACCGCGTGGCGCTCGTCTGGCTCAAGAAAGAGTTCCGTCTGGCCCAGCAACATCACGCCGTAGCCTTCAACATCTTCGAGAGTGTAGTTTTCAGAACACTTTCCGCACAGCCAGAGGTGCTCCACTGAGTGAGTGTTGGGCGGAGCAACATCGGCTCGATGTGACTTGTGAAAACGAAAGAAATGCCCTTGGCGATAGTCGAAGGCCTTTCCGCAGTCCGGATTTGCGCACTCAGAAAACATTGCTCTTCTTCCTTGCTCGATCACTCAATCGAGCTGGCCTTCGCCCTGACATGAATTTCCAGCGGTCCGCCCGTACTGGATTCTGGAGAATTCCGCTCCTCCAAATTCTGAATCGTTGCCCTCAGCCATTTCCCAAACGCTTCTTCCAGCTCGTTGCGCGTGCCGGACCGGTAAAACGAATCAATCGTTTCTCCGCGTTCGTTCAAGGGAATGTAGCGGCACGGAATTTTCTTGTTCTGCAGGTTTGTTGGGACCAGCTGCGCCAGCGTGCAGTCAGTGCACGGTCTTGGCGGTTGTGTCGGATCAAAGTTCAAGCAGGTCGGTGAGTCTTGAAAAATAAATTGCGGACGCCAGGGAACCCGCGCGGTTTCGCGGTACCCGCCTTTTTCCAGAAACTCCAGTTCCTTCTTCAGAACGGGCAAAAGATTTTGCTTGCAACTCGTCATATAAAACGCCCCCCACGTAACCAGTGTTGCTTCAACGAATCCATGTTGCGGTGACCCAAGTCACTTGTGGCCATGCGCTCTGTCACCTCGGGTCTGCGCCGGTCCGCCGGAATCATCCGCAGATGAGTTATGATGTTGCAATTCCAGTGGCTCGTTTTGCGCTCAGATATCTCTTTATCGAGGCTCCGGCTAAGTGACTGCACACGCGATTAACAAGATGCTCTCTCTCGATTCGAAGGATCTGTTCGAGAAACTATTTGAGTTTTCGCCCGACGCGATTGTGATTACCGACCATACCGGCTCGATCCTTCGCGCCAACGCTCAGGTCGAGCGCATGTTCGGATACGCTCGCCAGGAGCTGGCGGGACGGTCGGTCGAAATTCTCATCCCGGAACGCTTTCGCGCCGCACATCCAAAACAACGCGCCGCCTACACCGCGCAACCTCGAGTTCGATTCATGGGCGCCGGGCTCGAACTCTACGGCCGGCGCAAGGATGGAACCGAATTTCCGGTTGATATCATGCTTGGCCCAGTGGATACCCCGGAAGGTACGGTGGTGCTCGGCGTCATCCGCGATCTCTCGCAGAAGAAGAAAGATGAAGAGGCGCTGCGGCTGAGCGAACAGCAGAAGTCTTACCTGGAAGAAGAACTCGTCAGTTCTCATCAATTCGATGAGCTCATCGGCCAGAGCGCCAAGCTGAAACGCGCGCTAAAACAGGTTGGGGACGTCGCTACCACCGACGCCACGGTTCTGATTCTCGGTGAAACCGGAACCGGCAAGGAACTGATCGCGCGTGCCATTCACCGCCTGAGCCCGCGGCGCGATTTTGCTTTTGTCCGGCTCAACTGTTCGGCAATTCCTTCTGGCCTTCTGGAAAGTGAATTGTTCGGCCACGAGAAGGGCGCATTTACCGGCGCCATCGCGCAAAAAGTCGGCCGCCTGGAATTGGCGCATCAAGGCACATTTTTTCTGGATGAAGTGGGCGACCTTCCGCTCGAATTGCAGCCCAAGATTCTGCGCGCCCTGCAGGAAAAAGAGTTCGAGCGGGTCGGCGGCACCAAAACCATCCCCGTGAACGTGCGCCTGGTGGCCGCCACCAACCGCGACCTCGCCAAAATGGCCGCGGCGGGACACTTTCGCAGCGACCTCTATTACCGCCTTCGCGTTTTTCCGGTCACCGTGCCGCCGCTGCGCGAACGCCGCGACGATATTCCGCTGCTGGTCCGCTACTTCGTGAACAGCCATTCCAAGCGCATGGGCCGGCACATTGAAACTATCCCCAAAACGACGATGGATACCCTGGTCAAATGGCACTGGCCCGGCAACGTTCGGGAACTCGAGAACTTCATCGAACGGTCGGTCATCCTCTCACCGGGGCCTGAATTGCGGGCGCCACTGGCAGAATTAGAAATCCTCGAAGCGCAGACGGAAGCTAAGGACACGAATCTGGAATCCGCCGAGCGCGAACACATCTTGCGGGTCCTGCGTGAATGCAGAGGGATGATTGGTGGGTCAAATGGTGGGGCAGAACGGCTTGGAGTAAAGCGTACAACATTAAATTCCAAAATGAAAAAGCTGGGGATCAAGAGGCGCGACTACATTTAGTCGCGAGACGACATTTCGTCTCGTCACATTCCATTTTGAAACTGCCATCTTGAGTGAAATCCACAGCGTCCATGATGTAAGTGCTCCGTTTTGAATCACGTAACTGTCCGCTGGTGCGACCAGTCACTTTGGCGTGTGACCTGCATTACCAACGATAGAGTCTGTCTGAAGGATGGAGCACGAGGAGTCTAAAATGCGCGGACCATATGGATTTGAATTGAATGAGAGCTGCGAGACCTGCAAACAACGGTTGGATGGCATTTTTTGCCAGCTAAGCCAGGCGGCAAGCACTGACTTTAACGCCGTGCGGTCTCAGGCGGTATATCCGGCTGGCGCAATCCTTTTTCTGGAGAATCAGGATCCTCGCGGAGTGTTCGTTTTGTGCGGCGGTGAAGTCAAGCTTTCCATCAGTTCCAGCGGTGGAAAGACACTGATTTTGCGAATCGCCAAGGCCGGCGAAATACTTGGCCTGATGGCGACCATGTCGGGCAGTCCTTATGAAGTGACCGCGGAAACTTTGCATCCCTGCCAGGTCTCGTTCGTCCGGCGTGATGATTTCCTGCGCTTCGTCAATAAGCATCCAGAGGCCTATCAGGGACTGGTCCGCCAGCTCAGCAGCAACTACAGCGGCACATGCAGGCAATTGCGCACGGTCGGTCTCTCGACCTCTGCTCCAGAGAAGTTAGCGCGCTTGCTGTTGGATTGGTCCGCAGAAGCGAGAGACCCCAAGCAAAGCTCGCAGATTAAAATGCCGCTGACGCACGAAGAAATCGCGGAATTCATCGGCACGACCCGCGAAACGGTCACCAGAACTTTGAGCGACTTCAAGGTCCGGCATCTGGTAAGCGTGCAGGGCTCGACGCTGGTGATTTGCAACCGGCCGGCGCTGGAATCCATTGGCGGCGCGTAGGATTGTTGGGTTTTCGATTTAGGAATATGACGTTCGCAAGGTTCGACTTACTAGCCTCGAACCGTCAATACTGGACACGGTGCATGCGCGACGACGTTGTACGCAGTGGCCCGCTCGACGCGCGTTGCGAGTGCCGCAGCAGTATCCAGCCCGTGCACGCCCAGCACGATCAAATCTGCTCCGCAACGATCCGCCATGGCTAAAATCTGTGCGCCGGGTTCACCGTGCTGTACCTCCGGAACCAACCTGCACCACAGGTCAGCATCTTTCGGCACCAACTCTTCCAGCTGGTGGGCTGCTTCCGCTACGGATAGGACTCCCGGTTTCGGTTGCTTGCCCGGCTTCGGAGCGGGAAGTACGTGCAGCAGAACCAGCCGCGATTGATTTTCCTGCGCGAGCGAGATCGCGTAGGGAACCGCGGCTGTGGACACTGCATCCAGCGCACTCGCGAACAGTACACAGTGAAGCCGGCCACCGTTATGTGCGCCACTTTGGACTCCAGGCCCGATGGTAAGGACCGGGACGCTGGTCCGGCGAAAGACTTCTTCAGCGGCGGAACCGAGCAACGCCTTTTTCAACCCGGTTCTCCCGTGCGTACCAAGCGCAATTAAGTCGATTTCGCGCTCAGACAAAATCCGGGAGAGCACTTCCCAAACGTTCAAGCCTCTTTCAATGATGGTTTCTCTCGGTACTCCGGCGAGCGCCGCTTCTACCCGATCCATCTCGGATTTCGCCAGGTCCTCTTGATCGTCTCGCACGATTGGCTGTGATTCTGCCGCCATGTATTCGTAAACCGACGGCAGCAGAGCATGCAAAGCCGTTACTTTCGCTCCGTACGCACGGGCGATCATGGTGGCGAAGGGAAGAGCAGCCGCGGAAGGCTCTGAGAAATCGGTCAAGAACAAGATGTTCTTGAGGGAAATTCGATGGTTGGCTTGAACGAGTGACATGACCCGCCTCCGCTGCATAGCTTGCACTCACCCGTGTGAGCCTTTCCGTGATTCGAATTACATTTGCGCGTGACCGGCGTCACCATCGCAGTGCGGCATCCGCAGCCGCGCGAATTGGTGACTGTTGAAAGTATTCCGGGAACGAGATTCTGGAGGGGAAAATATTTCCAGGGCGTCTTATTCCATGGGCAAGCCAACGTAATTTTCGGCGAGGGTTTGCGCGGCGGCGCGCGAACTGGTGACGTAGTCCAGTTCCGCCAGCTGACGGCGTTCGTCGAACGGATTGTCGCTAGCAAAGCGGTGCAGCAGGGAAGTCATCCACCAGGAAAATCGCTGCACCTTCCAGACTCGGCGCAAACAAGTTTCCGAATAAAGGGCAAGTAATTCTGTTTTCCTATTTGTGTAGAATTCGCGCAGCGCGCGAGCTAGCACTCGCACGTCCGCCACGGCAAGATTCAGGCCTTTGGCGCCGGTCGGCGGCACAATGTGCGCGGCGTCGCCGGCCAGAAATAATTTGCCGAACTGCATCGGCTCGGTGACAAAACTACGCATTCCCGTTACGCCTTTTTGAATGACTGGGCCTTCGGTCAGCTTCCATCCGTCGGTTGTTTCGAATCGCTTTCCGAGTTCGTTCCAGATTCGTTCATCCGGCCAGTTTGCGATGTCTTCATCCGGCGCGCATTGCAGATAAAGGCGGCTGATTTCCGGCGAGCGCATACTGAGCAAGGCAAACCCGCGTTGGTGATACGCGTAAATGAGTTCGTGCGAAGACGGGGGAGCCTGCGCCAGGATGCCCAGCCATCCAAACGGGTAGTCGCGATCGAAGAATTGCAGAGCCCCAGCTGGAATCGATGTGCGGCAAATCCCGTGGAATCCATCGCATCCCGCGATGAAATCGCATTCCAGTTTTTCCGAAACTCCATTCGCACGGAAATGAATTGTTGGTGCCGCGCTTTGCAGATCGTGGACGCTGACGTCCTCGGCTTCGAAAATGATCGGTTCGTTCGCCGATAATCGCGCGGCGATCAAATCCTTGATGACTTCGTGTTGGGCGTAAATCGTGACGCATTTGCCGCCAGTCAATTCGCGGAAATCGATGCGGTGGCCGCGGCCGGCGAAACGCAGCTCGATTCCGCCATGCTGGAGGCCTTGTTGCTTCAAACGCTCGGCGACGCCGAGTTCGTGCATCAGGTCGACGGTGCCTTGTTCAAGCAAGCCCGCGCGGATGCGCTCCTCGACATATTTGCGGCTGTGCAATTCCAGCACGACCGATGCGATGCCCTCGCGCTGCAACAGCAACGAAAGAAAAAGGCCAGCTGGCCCGCCGCCGATGATTGCAACTTGGGTTCGCATATTTATCTTTTTGCCGCGCTCACGACCGGCCAGAAAACGATACTCTACACTGCCTCAGCGATTCCAATGCTGTAGCTGGTGGCTGTTCCGTAGGAGTTTGGGCAAAAAATAAGATTCCCGCCGGGCCGACCAATCCAATACAATGCCGCGCTTCAGTTCGAAAAGGTGCAAAGCATGAAACTGAACGCAGTTCTTATTCGAAGCACCGTCGTTGCAGCGCTCGGTGGATTGCTCTTTGGCTTTGATACGGTCGTCATCTCCGGCACGACCCAGGCACTCACCGAACTCTTCCACCTTTCGCCTCTTGCGCTTGGCGTGACCGTATCGAGCGCACTTGCTGGCACCATCATCGGTTCCATGCTGGCTGGCATTCCGGGTGATGCCTATGGGCGGCGCGACAGCTTGAGAATTCTTGCCGTGCTTTATTTCATTTCGGCGATCGGCTGCGGCTTCGCCTGGAACTGGACAGCGCTGGTGGTTTTTCGGGTGATTGGCGGCCTGGCCATTGGCGGTTCTTCGGTGCTCGGGCCGATGTACATCGCCGAAATCGCGCCGGCAAAATATCGCGGCCGGCTGGTCGGGCTGTTCCAGTTCAACGTCGTGTTTGGAATCCTGCTCGCGTATTTTTCCAACTACTTGATTGGCACCATGAATCTGGGCACAGCGGAATGGCGCTGGAAACTCGGGATCGCCGCGCTACCCGCTGCTTTTTTCTTCATCATGCTGTTTGGCATTCCACGTAGCCCGCGCTGGCTGGCGAAAAAGGGCCATATTGACGAAGCGCGCGAAGTCCTGCGCATTACCGGCGAGGAAAACTACGAGCAGGAGTTGCAGGACATTGTGACTTCCATCGACGCCGAGCATCATGCCGGCGACTCGCTCTTCAATGGCAAGTATGGATTTCCCATCTTTCTGGCGGTTTCCATCGCCATGTTCAATCAGCTTTCGGGCATCAATGCGATTCTCTATTACCTGAACCAGATTTTCGCGCAGGCGGGGTTCAACAAAGTTTCCTCGGACCTTCAGGCGGTTGCGATCGGCGCCACCAATCTCATCTTCACTATGATTGCGATGTCCCTGATTGACCGGGTTGGGCGGAAAAAGCTTTTGCTCACCGGGGCCGTCGGCACAACGCTGTGTCTCGCTGGAGTGGCTTACGTCTTTCTGTCGCACAGCCACGAAAATATTCTGGTGGCTTTGCTGGTTTGCTACATCGCGTTTTTCGCGTTTTCGCAAGGCGCGGTGATCTGGGTTTACATTGGAGAAGTGTTTCCTAATCGCGTGCGCGCCTCTGGCCAAAGTCTTGGCAGCTTTACGCATTGGGTGATGGCGGGGATTATTTCGCTGGGCTTTCCAACGGTCGCCGCAAAATCCGGCGGCTACCCGTTCGTTTTCTTCTCGGTGATGATGGCTGTGCAGTTTTTCGTGGTCTTGCTGTGGTACCCGGAAACCAAGGGCATCACCCTCGAGGACATGCAGAAGAAACTCGGCATTGCCTGAGTATCTGATCGGGGTACAGGAGACGGAGACCCAGTCCGGCTTCGCGAGAATGAGGAACCGGGCGTTTCCAAGTTAGAATGTTCACGTTCAATGTATCCGCCGCCTATGAAATGGACATTAACTGGTGACCAGGTTTTCAGGATCATCGGCGCGGTCGTACTAGTGCTTGGGTTGTTGATTATCTTTGTCGTCCGACGCACCCCAGGGGGACCTGACCGCTGCCCGATCGACGGCCATGTCGCCGAATGGACAAAGCGGCGCGGTTGGAACTCTTGCGACTACGGCCACTTTAGCGCCATGGAACGGACTACTCACACGTGGTCGGCGGCGTGTCCATAGCACACCCGCCATTCTTGAATGAAGTAGAAAATAGATAGACTGCCAGGCGGACTTGTGAAGACTCCGACTAGTTAGGAGAGATCCCTTTCAAGTGGAAGACAACCGTTCGTTTGCGAGGTTCCAAGGACGGGGTGTCGGGCGGGAACGTGACTTCGACAGTGTCTCCGGGAGCGAGGGTGGCGCCGTCCACGGACTTAAGTTGGGTGCGGCCCCATAGTAAGAGGGAATAGGCATGATCGGGTAGGCCTTCGGTTTCGAGAGTGAGTGTGTCGTGCGCGGTGTTCCAGGATTCGGAAAGGATGCGGAGGCCCCGGCTGGGCGAACCAAGTGCGGGAAGATGCGAAGCCGAGCTGACCGAGAAATCGTCGCTTACGCGAATCTTTAGTGTGTTGGCAGCGGACGCGAGCGTGGCTTCGACGATGATGTGCTGATCGGTGGAGTGAGGTTCGACACGAAAAGCGATCGGCCGGCCGTTAAGAGTGGCGCTGAGAACCTTGGCGCGCAGGCTGATCGCGGGATGGAAATTCAGCTTTACGTTGGCTGCGCCATGGCGATCTGCGGTTAGCATGAGCGCGTCGCTGGTTCTGGAAAAATGTAAGTCGACGAAACCATCGGCGGCCGCTACACGGTCGATTGAAAAATCTTTCCAATCTGCGGGGATGTGCGGGGCGAAAGTGAGCACGTGATCCTGTGCATTGAATTGCAGTCCAAAGAGGCCGCGGAGAAGCGGGCTGATCACCATCGCGGCGGACCAGATCTGATGCGGAGAATTGGTAGACAGCGGCTGATAATAATCGCCCGACAAAACTTCGGTTACATGTCCCGGTGATCCATCGAGCGCGAGCAACGCGTTTGCTCGCAAGTTGTCATACGCCGGTTGCGCCGCGTGATATTTGTATTCAGCAACCGACGCCCAGCCCGTGAATAGTGGCCAAACCGAACCATAGTGATACCCGCCACCGCTATATTTTGCCGCGCGATTCGAAATGATGCGCATGCCCCAATCCGTCTGATGCTCCGGTTTTGACAACTCCGCAATCGTTTGCTGCGATTTTTGTTCGTCGGTTAGGCCAAACCACATCGGCACCGTCGTCAGAACCGTCGCCTCGTCCACTCTTTTGTTGTCGCGATCCATCGCAAACGCAAAAATCTTCTTCTCGGGCGACCAAAAAGCTTCGTTCAGTTGCTTTTGCTCCTTCGCGAACTCTTCGTTCAGCGATTTCGCTTCATCGTTTTTCCCGGTGAGCTCCGAAAGATGCGCCAGCGCACGAATGGCGGCTACCGCCAATCCGCTCTGGTAGAACTCGCTCTCGATCGGGAGAAGCGGCCCGCCTTCAATCCAGCCGTGACCTATGCCGAAATTTTTCGGGAAGCCGTTCGAATCGTAGGTCGAGCGCAGGAATTCGTAGGCCTTAGTTATGTGCGCCCAATTCGCTTTGGCAAACTCAACGTCGCCGCTTGTCGTGACGTAGTCGTCCGCCGCGACAATATATAGGGGCGTCGCGTCCGCAGATGCGTACGCGTATGGATAGCCCTTGAACCAATCCACGAAACTTGCGCCTTGCGCAATCTCGTGGGGAATTTTTCCATCTTCTCGCTGAAACTTCGCGATGAATTCCAACGCGGTTTTCGTGGTGGCGAAATCGCCTTCACTATTCAACGCCAGGTCGCACCACAACGAGTCACGTCCAAAAAACCAGGCGAATCCTGGGCGATAACCTTCACCGGAAGTTCGGTAGCCCGCGATCAGGCCGTCGCCCATCGTGGGATTCGAAACGAGCCCCTGAATCAAACTCACTCGCGACCAATCGTACGCCCGCTGTATCTCTGCATCTGGCAATTCCACGCTAACAGTGCGCTGCAAATACTGCTCATAGAACTCCGCTGACTCGCGCCACAACTTTTGATAATCGGCAGTCAGCAGTCGATACGTCTTCTCCGCTTCTGCTCGGCCATTGATGGAGCCAGCAATCACGATAAGTTTTGTGTCTCGGCCCTTTGCGGTGACACCGAGTTTCATTGAACTGGTGTGCGTCCCGCCATAATTCGTGTCGTATTCAACCTGTGCGCCAGTTGCGCTTGGCGAACCGGCCAGCGCCGCAAATTTCTGGTGGTCTTCGCCAAAAAGGAATCCGTGCAGGTCCTCATTCCAGTTGACGTAGGTTCCGCCCATCGCTGCGGGCCACTCCAGCTGAAAATCGCGGACGAAGCTGGCCTTGAGTTCGAGCGGCTGTTCGGTCTCTACCTGAATCTCAATCACCGCACCGGGCTGATCCACCGGGACAAAAAACGTCTCGCGAATCGAAAATGTATCCCCGGCATAAACGAGCGTAGTCGATTCCGGATGTGCAATCACCGTTCGAACCAGCGTTTCAGCCGGAATTTCACGTCCCTCGGTTAGAATTGTCAGTTGCAAATCCCGCAAGATCTTCAGCGGATAAACCCACGCTTCCACTTTTCCAGTTTCATTTCCCAGCAGGCCCGCTCGCTTGCCTACCGCTGCGAGAAACTCCCACGGCCGAGCCGGGCGCGAGATTTCCAACCTCTTCGCAGGAGCGCTCTGCGCTTGCGATGCCTGCGCAAACACGGCTTGACCTATCGCCAGAGCAACCGTTAACAAGCAGAAGGGAATCGAACCAGCAGGGCGAGGAAACCGTGTCATCAGCATTCGCATGAGGAGACCTTCATTCAGTGCGGCCGCTTGCAAACCCCCGCCGCACTGTCTATGTTAGGTCAGGGTTTGTAAAACAACCCTGAATTTCGAAAAGAAACGGCCAGAGTGTAGCACGCACCAAAGCCGGGCAGTAGCCAGACCGATCCAGGAAGGGTTCACCTCGATTGTCTTTTCCACGCCGCAGTTTCCTTAGATCCCTCAGTCGTTCAGCGCTGGTTCTGTCTATCGAGAATCTGCTCGCGGCGATTCGTCCGAGTTTTGGTGCGGCGGCGCAAACTCTTGCCACACCGCAACTCGGCGTCAACTTTCTCAACAGCGCCAAAGAGTCCGGCCTCAACGCGAAAACTATTTTTGGCGGCGAGCACAAAAACAAATATTTGCTGGAGACCACTGGCTGCGGCGTGGCTTTCTATGACTACGACAACGACGGCTGGCTCGACATTTTTTTGGTCAACGGCTGGCGCCTTGAAGGTTTTCCCAAGGGCCAGGAGCCGCACTCTCATCTCTTCAAAAATAATCGCGACGGCACTTTCACCGACGTCACCGAAAAAGCCGGCCTCGTCCACTCCGGCTGGGGACAGGGCGTTTGCGTCGGCGATTACGACAACGACGGCTTCGACGATCTCTTCGTCAGCTACTTTGGAAAAAACGTTCTCTATCACAACAACGGTAATGGCACATTCTCTGACGTCAGCGAAAAAGCCGGTATCCAAACCAGCGGCAAGCGTTGGAACTCTGGCTGCGCCTTCGTGGATTACGATCGCGACGGCAAGCTCGATCTCTTTGTCGCCAACTACATTGATCTCGATCTCGCCACCGCGCCGGTGCCGGAATCGGGCCCCTGCCTATATAAAGGTGTGATGGTTGCCTGTGGTCCTCCAGGACTGGTCGGCGGGAAAAATATTTTGTTCCACAACAACGGCGATGGCACGTTCACCGATGTTTCCGAATCCGCGGGAATACTTTCTGCCAATGGCACTTTTGGCCTTGGCGTGCTCACCGCCGATTTTGACAACGACGGCTGGCCCGACATCTACGTCGCTAATGATTCCACCGCGAGCGCGCTTTATCAAAATCGCCAGAACGGAAAATTTACGGATATCGCGATGGAAGCCGGCTGCGCGCTTAGCGCCGACGGCAAACCGCAAGCCGGCATGGGCGTTTCCGCCGCCGACTACGATCTGGATGGCAACCTGGACATCGTTAAAACGAATTTCGCGGGCGACACGCCGTCGCTCTACCACAACCTCGGCAAAGCTACTTTTGAAGACACTACGTTCGCGGGCGGCCTGGGAAAACACACGCAATATCTCGGCTGGGGCTGCGGCTTTTTCGATTTTGACAACGATGGCTGGCCGGACATTTTAATTTGCAATGGCCATGTCTATCCGGAGGTCGAGCAACTCACCACCGAAGCGGGTTATGCCCAGCGCAAACTTCTCTATCGCAATCTGCGCGACGGCCGTTTCGAGGATGTTTCTCTCAACGCCGGCCCGGGAATCTCGACGCCTTCTCCCTCGCGCGGCGCCGCTTTCGGCGATTTCGACAACGATGGCGACATCGATGTCGTGGTGAATTGCGTCAATGACTTTCCGCAACTTCTGCGTTGCGATTCTTCTCTCAAAAATAATTGGATCAAGATTCGAACCATCGGCACAAAATCCAACCGCAGCGGCATCGGCGCCCGCATTCGTTGTGTTACGCATGTTGCCGGCGAAGCCAAGCCGCACCAACAAATCGACGAAGTCCGCAGCGGTGGCGGTTATTTTTCCCAAAACGATTTGCGAGTGCATTTCGGAGTTGGCAACGCAGAGAAAATAGATGTGCTCGAAATCCGCTGGCCCAGCGGCCAACTTGATTCTCTGAAGGATCTTCAGCCCAATCGTCTGTATTACGTAACCGAAGGAAAGGGAATTACCCACACCGAAGTTTTTCCAGCCGCAAAGCGCAGTTGAAGGCGCCAGCTTCTAAAATCCGTCCAGCATCCAGACGTTCGAACCGCCGGTAGCCTGCCAGATCGCCAGTCGCTTGCCGTCGCGCGAAGAAATCGCCCAGCCGATATACGGCTTGCTCTCCTGCAACACCGGTTTCATGTTGCCGCGCAAGTCGATGTTCACCAGCGCGCGCATCTCGCCTCGTAACATCGCGCTGGCCCAGAAGCTTTTTCCGTCCGCCGCCCAGTCAATCGCCGAAATCCCCGCCCATTCGCGCACTGGGATGGCCCGCTCGGCGCCGCCGTTCAGCGAAATCAGCCGGATTTGAGCGTCCCTCGACACCCGCATCTGTTTGCACAACGCGAGTAGTTTTCCATCCGGCGAAAGCGTCCAGTTATAATCCTGCCAGCCCTGATCCCCAGTCCGGAAAAACTCGCTCGTGGCACCGGTTGCCGAATCAAATGCAACAAACACCAGCGCATCCTTTGTGAACTTGCTGAACAAGCACTTGCGCGATGGTGCCCTCGCACATTGAAAATTATTGATGCCGTCGGCTTCCAGCAAAAGTTGCCCGGTTCCTCCGTTTACCGGCGCACGCATAAGGCGCACTTTTTTCCGTTCGAACGCTGGAGTATGCGGCGCAGGCGGCGTCGCCGGTTCTCCCGGATGCGTCACCTCGCTGTTGTACAGAATTTCCGTCGCATCCGGATTCAGCCGCATAATACTTGGCGAATCGTGTCCGTCCACCAGCAGTTCGGGCGAAACCGCATCAATTTGCTGCCGGTAGATATGAAACTCGCCGTCGCGATCGGAAAGGTACAGAATCCCCTTTCCGTCTGGCGTCCACTCGTAGGGCCGGCTCCTGCTCTCGTCCAGCGTCAACCGTTGCAGTTTTTCCAGCGACTTCGTCTTCGTATCCACGTCCGCCACATAAACCGTTGGTGCGATGTTCGTGCGCAAGAACGCCAAACGCTTCCCGTCAGCGGAAACCTCCGGCCGCGGCTTCCAATCCGGACCGCTCGTCAATCGCATCAACCCTCCTCGAGATTCGCCAGTTTGCTCATCCACGCGGATCGACCAGACATTCGATTCGGAATTTGATGACTCCTCGCCGCGCGTAAAAAACAATCTGCCATCGCGGTTCCAGCTCAGCCCTCCTTGCAGGCGGAAATCCGAGTACACTCGCTTCGTTTTGCCGGTGGCGAAATCGTAGCTCTCTATTTCTACCTCTTCGTTATCGCCCGGCCAGTAGGTTGCCTTTAGATAAGCAATTCTTCGACCGCCAGGTGACCAGGTAAGTGAATTTGAAAATCCCGCAATGTCATACAGCTTTCGTTCCTGCGTACCGTCCGCGTTCATCAGCCACAGCTGAGAGCTATTGAACTTTTCATCGCCTTTCAGAAACGCAATCTTTGTTCCATCCGGTGAAACGGTCCCCGACTCGCTTCCTTCCTTCAGCTTTCTCGGCGTACCTCCCAAGATAGAGACATTCCAAAGGCTGGAGCTTTCGCCTTCGCCCGCAACCCCGCCCACCAGCAAATGGCTGCCGTCCGGAAACCAGCTGACCGAATGCGCCTTGACGTTTTCTGACAGATTCAATTGGTGGGAATCTTCGCGGGCAATTTCCCGCAGGAACAGCCCGCGCGGATCGGTATAAACGAGCAGTTTCCCGTCCGGAGAGAGCGCTTCGCGATAAACCGGCACATCCACCGAGTTCGCAGTCAGCCGAACTTCATGCGGCGCCACCGGCTGCGCGGTTCGGTGCCCGATGTGCCACCCAACCAACATACACGCCGCCACAAGGACCAGCGTCGCCCCAGTCCATCGTGCAATGTAGGTTGGTCTGGACGCGTTTCCGCCTGCGGACATTCCGTTAGCTGGGAGCGCCCCTGCTACCGGAGCCACGAATCGGTACCCACGCCTCGCCAGCGTCTCCACAAACCGCGGATTGTCCGCCGAATCCCTCAGCGCGTCGCGCAACCTTTTAATCGCGGCGTTCAGGCTATGGTCAAAGTCCACGAACGTATCCGCGGGCCAAAGCCGCCGTTGCAACTCTTCCCGCGAGATCACTTCACCCGGGCGCTCCAGCAGCATCGTTAGCACTTGGAATGGCTGCTCCTGCAGCTTCACCTTTATACCGTTCCGCCGGAGTTCTCCCGAATAGGGGTCGACCTCATACAACCCAAACCGAACCACCCCCGCCAGATTCCCGTTGAGCCCGGTAGCCACCAGTGTTCACCCGTTTTCCATTACTTAGACGTCTCTCGCTTGGTATCTCTCTTACAACTACGTACGCCGTCGTATTTCGTTCCGTCTTCGAACTGATTTCTTCGTCAACGTGTGAGTCATCTCCAGCTGTAACTCTCTATAACAGCAGACTTTAGCTTGTCACCTACGTTTGCGCTGGGCGTTACCCCGAAAGCCTTGAGGCACCCACCGATCTGCCGCATTTTCGCGGCGTTCTTGAGGGAGTCTCGCAATGGAAAACGCAATTCGCACCCTTTCGCTCCTTGTAATCGGCTTGGTGCCTCTAATCGCAGCCGCCGACGCACCCGTCATTCTGACCGTGTCTGTCTTCAATGACGCCGCGGCCTCCCCTTCGGTCATGTCACAAGCACAAAACCGCGCCACTCTGATCCTTCGTCGGGCAGGGATCACCCTCGTTTGGCTGGATTGCGGTACGCCCCATGACCCGCCGGCCAATTCCGGCTGCTGTGATCTGTCATTCCCTCAACACCTCTCTGTCCGCCTGGTTTCCACTTCCGGTCCCGCTTCTGCAGACATCTTCGGCCAGACGTTCCAGAACGCCGCGGGAGAAGGAAACTACGCGCTCGTCTATTTCGGATCGCTCAAGTCTTCAAACACATCTGAGGTGATTAAGACCGGTGATCTTCTGGGTTTCGTGATTGCCCATGAGCTTGGCCATCTGTTACTCGGGCGAGATTCACATTCCGCAACAGGTCTGATGTCCGCGGTCTGGCAGGTCAACGAACTGCGCCAGGCATCGCAAGGCATTCTCTTTTTTACAAACAATCAGCAAGACCGCATTCGCGCGCGCTGCCTCGCGGCCCAAGCCGCCGTCAGAAAAGCGGCGAGCTGGTCATCAACAGGCTCGGGCAGATAGCGGTCGCAAAATCCTAAAGGTCAGTGCGCACCGCCATTGAACGCTGCGCCGGAGCCTTCCCTTACGCTTCGAATGCCATCAATCTGCAGATTCGAAAACCGTTCCGTCAATCCGCTCGGCCACCGCACCTCCACCCAATCTACGCGCTCGTTGTGGCCTAAACCGAAATGCACGCGCATGTCGTTGTTCGAATCGTAGCTCGACCCGCTCCGCACCTCATCCACCAGCACCCGTTCCCCCGCTTTCACGCGAATCTTCGCGCCAATTCCATCACGATTTGATTTTGTTCCAATGGTCTTGATCCCGATCCAGTGATTGCCCGATTTAAGTTGATTCACCAGCAGGCTCGCCGGAGCATTCATGTTGCTCACCACCGCCGACATCCGCCCGTCGTTCCACAAATCTCCCACCGCCAGACCGCGGCCGGATTTCGCGGTGGTAATTCCCGGGCCCGCGCTGGCGGAAATGTCCTCAAAGGTTCCGTTTCCTTTGTTGTGATACAAAATGCGCGGCTCCTGGTAATCGCTCCCCAGATGCTGTTTGTCCACTTCCGGATAGACATGCCCATTCACCAGCAGCAAGTCCGGCCATCCGTCGTTGTCTACATCCAGGAACATGGTTCCCCATCCCAGGTATTTCGTGTACAGCCCGAGTCCCGCCGCAAACGTCACATCATCGAATGTTCCGTCCCCGTTATTTCGATACAGTGTTGCCGTATCGTCCGAGAAATTCGTCTTGAAAATATCCAACCGTCCGTCGCCGTTGTAATCGCCAATCGTGGATCCCATCCCGGCCTGCTCTTTTCCGTCTTCGTTGAATGCTGCGCCTGCGACCACTGCCACATCCGTAAATGTTCCGTCGCGATTGTTGTGGTACAAAATGCTTGGCGTGCTGTCGCAGGCCACGAAAATATCCGGCCAGCCGTCATCATCAAAATCCAAAGTCGAAACACTGAACCCATAGTGTCCGTTGGTCTGGTCGATCTTTGCTTTGGTGGTCACAGCCTCAAACGTGCCGTCGCCTTTGTTGTGGAACAGCATGTTCTTTCCCCACGGCAATCCGCGCGGTCCGCACATCACCGGAACGCCTTTCCACATGCAGGACGCGCGTTCACCCGGCACCGGCGCGGTTTTCACGTCGAAGTCCACGTAGGTCGCCACAAACAAATCCAGCTTGCCGTCCCGATCATAGTCCACGAACGC
>Ga0210402_10002268_pt1 | contig 18912 bp, 12 predicted proteins | sample IncBWC7MmetaG_FD_161055 | JGI IMG/M metagenome (GOLD analysis project Ga0210402, IMG submission 161055) | Forest soil microbial communities from Barre Woods Harvard Forest LTER site, Petersham, Massachusetts, United States - Inc-BW-C-7-M | ecosystem: Environmental > Terrestrial > Soil >... | reverse complement strand
CGGAAGGAGCTTCCGAAGGGTCCGCCGCTGGTCGAAAGTCCAAGATTGCGCTTGCATTCGGCCCTTCCCGGAACAATACGTGGTTTTCCCGCTCTCCAATGCAGTAGAATTCCCCGTTCCCGCCCCACCCCCCCTCCTATACCCTCGTTCTGTGTGGAGAATATCATTCTGAAGAGACTTACCTTGAAGCAGGCGGCGGCTGTATCCCGCCGGACGCCTGCCGAACGTATTTCCACTTCCCGCAAAGAAGAATTACCCGACAGATATCCGATATTCAGGCGGCTCGGGCGCCATCCCATCGAAGAGACGAGACGAGTCATATGCTGAATTCAACTAATCTTGAAAAAATCGGGGAACACAGATTCCCTAAAAGAACCCTGTATGGGACCCTTGCCCTGCTCGCATTGGCAGCGCACTGCGCGGCCGCACCCGGCACCGTAGCTGTCACCAACGTGACCACAGCCGGTACCGGCGGGTTCATCTATGACGGCGCCCGTCTGTGGGTGTCCGATGCCACCCTGGGCCTCTGCCGTATGGATCCAGGCGGAGCCGGATTCAAGTTGTCCAACTGCATCCTGCCTTCGACCAGCCTGGTCGGAACAAAAGCTGTCCTTGGGCAGCCGGCTTTCGATGCCGCAACGGGCCTGGTGTACCTGCCGGACCAGAGCACGACGAGCAAGGGCATCTGGCGCTATCACTTCAACGGCCAGACGTTTGACACCTCGACCGCCTTCAACGTGGCGCCCGCCTCCGGCCTGGGCGCCCAACGGCCGACAGCCGTCGCTCTGGGACCGGATGGCAACCTCTACGCGATCATGAACGCCACCACTTCCTTCTTCCGTGTCAATACGCCGGCGGGCGCCGCGCAGACGGTGGACAACCTGGGTGTCTCACCGAGTAAGACACCTGTGCGCAGTCTTACCTTCGCCGGCGCTACGCTTTGGCTCGGGGACACGACCGGCGAATACATTATTCCGGGCGTGACTGCCTGCACGAACTCGTGCAAGGGAATATTGAACGCTCAAGTCGGAATCATCAACCCCCTTTCCTTGGCGTTTGACGCCACAAACAGCCTGGTTTATATCGGCACCAGTTCCGGCGTGTTCCAGAATGACCTGCTGACCGGGCAGACGGTTCTTTACTCCAAGACCTTTGTGAATGGGGCCGCCACCGGTCTGCTCACCAATGTCAGCGCGGTTGGGGTGGACGCGGTTGGCAATCTCTTCTACACCAACGATCCTACGGTCGGGCAGACCGTGGGCGGCGCCACTGTCTATACGGTGCCGGTCAATTCGGTACCGGACGGCCAGGGGAACGTCGCCTCTCCGATCTCGACGATTCCGCCCACAGTGAATACATTGCCGGCATTTGCCAATCCCGCCCTGTTTGTCTCCAGCGGGTTGACCGCTCCGTTGGGCGCGGTCTTCATGGGGACTCACGTGTGGGTGGTAGACAGCGCGCAGGGTTTCTGCAAAGTGGACCCCACCCTGCCTTCCCCCAGTCTGACTGGCTGCGCGGTATTGCCCGTGGGCTTTGTTCCCGGCGCCCCGGCGTACGATAAGGCGAGCAACCAGGTTTATTTGGGAGATACGACCGCCGGCGGCGCCGGCATCGTGAAGCTTACGTTCAGCGCAGTCACCCCGGCTACGGAGAAGGTGGGCGCGGCGACAACCGTCGTGACCAACACCGCTCTGACGGCCGGGGCTGCCGGAGCCACCGCGCCCACCGCGCTGGCTGTGGGACCGGATGGATCCCTGTACGCCGCCATGGCTGGAGCCCCGCAGATCGTGCGGGTGACTACTCCCGCCGCCGCCACTCACAAGGTGGTTGCAATCGGTGCTGCGGCCGCCGCCGGCTCCCTCAGCATCGCGTTCCACAATAGCGACCTGTGGGTCGTCGACGCGACGAGCGCCAAGACCATGTTCGGCGCCACACTCTGCCAGGGAAACTGCACGTCTTTGTTCTTCGCCGCCAATATGAATCCGACGGCGGTGGCTTCGGATAGCAACTTTGTTTACTTCGGCGGCGGCGGCCAGGTCATGGCTTTCGATCCCGTGGCCAACACCTTGGCAATTATGGCCGACACCGGACTGGTGAACGGCGTACCGACGCCGTTTGCGGGCATCGCAGCCATCACCACCGATGGCCTGGGCCATGTTTTCGCCGCGGATGGAAGCCGCCTGTGGTCGATTATCGGCAGCGGAGTGCTGCCCAGCGTCACCTCTATCTCGCCCGTCCAGGCTCCGGAGGGCTCGACACAGACAATGACCATCACGGGAAACAACTTCGTTCCAGGGTCGTTGGTGGTGTCGACTTGTGCCGCCATCACGCCGGGTAATGTCACCGTGGTCAGCCTGACCCAGATCACGGCCACGTTCGCCATCAATCCGATTGGACCGATTGGACCCTGTGCCGTCACCGTGGCCACCGCCAACGGCGCCAGCGCCGCTTCGGGGGCTTCGAGCTTCCTGGTTCTGATTGGCCCCCCCGCGCTGACCAGTATTACTCCCGCCTCCGGCTTCCGCGGCCGCACGGTACCGGTGAGCATCGCCGGCGCCAACATGGCCCTCGGCACCATCAACCCGATTCCCGGTATCACCATCACCAACACCGTGGCCACCGCCAACCTGACCACCGCTAACTTCGTGATCGGCCCGCTGGTAGCGCTGGGCCCTCAGAACGTAACCATGACCACGCCGAGCGGCACCAGCAACATTTTGACATTCACCATCAACGCGGCGACGGCGGTGCTCACCAGCATCACACCAGCGCAAGGCGTAGCTTCCACCACGGTGCCGGTAACCCTGACAGGCACGGACCTGTTCCAGGCCACGCTGAATCCGCCGGCGGGCTTCACCCTCAGCGGTACACCCGTGGTCACCACCACTTCGATCACGGCAACCTTCGTCATCAGCTCGACGGTTACATCCGGTCCGCAAAGCATCACGGTAACCACCCCGGGCGGCACCAGCAACGCGGTAACGTTCAACATTTCGCCAGTGCTGACCAGCCTCGCTCCCATCACAGCCAAGGCCGGAACCGCTACCGCCATCACGCTCACCGGCACCAGCCTGACCGCATTGACAACGATCAATGCCGGCGCCAATATCACCGTCAGCAATGTGGTTGCGGCCGTAAATCAAATCACCGCGACCTTCACCACTCTGAACAGCTCACCCCTTGGGGCGCAGAGCATTACGGTAACCACGCCGGGCGGCACCAGCAACGCCGAGACGTTTACCATCACGCAGCCAACCCCGGTCCTTACCAGCATCGCTCCCGCCACGGGCTTCAGAGGAGCCACCGTTCCGGTAACTCTGGCGGGCTCGGGCCTGGTCGGAGCCACCTTCAATCTGCCCGCCGGCATCACGCTGTCCGGCACACCGGTGGTCACGTTCAGCCAGATCACGGCAAACTTCGTCATCGACCCCGCCGCTCCCCTGGGAGCGCAGAGCATCACCGTGACCACGCCTGGAACAGGCGGTATCAGCAACGCCGTCACCTTCACGGTCTCCGCGCCGCTGCCGACGCTTACTTCCATCGCCCCCGCAGTGGGTGTGGCCAATACCACGGTAGCGGTGACCCTCACCGGCACCGGTCTGGTCGGGGCCACCTTCAATCTGCCGGCGGGCTTCACGGTCAGTGGAACACCGGCGATCACCTTCACCTCCATCACCGCCAGCCTGGCCATCGCCTCCACGGTTCCAGCCGGACCGCAGAGCATCACGGTTACCACGCCGGGCGGAACCAGCAACGCAGTGACGTATACTATCCTGCCTAACCTGGTCAGCATCGCTCCGTCACAAGCGCGGGCGGGCACTGCCACGGTGGTCACCCTCACGGGCACCAGCCTGGCTGCCGTCACTTCGGTCAACGCGGGCGCTAATATCACCGTCTCTGGCATAGCCGCAACCGCAGGTACAGTGACCGCCACCTTCACCAGCGTCCCCGCCGCTCCGGTTGGGCCAGTGAGCGTCACGGTTACCGACGCCAACGGCACCAGCAACGCGGTTACCTTTACACTGACCGGGCCGATTCCGGTAATTAGCAGCATTAGCCCGGTCACCGGCGCCAGGGGATCCACTGTAGCCCTCACCCTCACCGGCACCGGCCTGACACTCGGAACTTTGAATCTGCCGGCCGGCATCACCATCTCCGGAACGCCGGTGGTGAGCTTCACCCAGATCACCGCGAGCCTGGTGATTGACCCCGCCGCTCCCTTGGGAGCGCAGACTATCACCGTAACGACACCCGGAACCGGCAACACCAGCAACGCCGTCACCTTCACGGTCTTTGCGCCGCTGCCGACACTTACTTCCATCGCCCCCGCGGTGGGCGTGGCCAACACCACGGTAGCGGTGACCCTCACCGGCACTGGCCTGGTCGGCGCCACCTTCAATCTGCCTACGGGCTTCACGGTCAGTGGAACACCGGTGATCACCTTCACCTCCATCACCGCCAGCCTGGCCATCGCCTCCACGGTTCCAGCCGGACCGCAGAGCATCACGGTTACTACGCCGGGCGGCACCAGCAACGCGGTGACGTTCAAGATCCTGCCCAACCTGGTCAGCATCGCTCCAACGCAAGCCCGGGCGGGCGCCAGCACGGCGGTCACCCTTACGGGCACCAGCCTGGCTGCCGTCACTTCGGTTAGCGCGGGCGCGAATATCACCGTCACCAACGTGGTGTTGAGCGCGAATCAGATTACCGCCACCTTCACCAGCGTCCCCGCCGCCCCGGTTGGGCCGGTGAGCGTCACGGTTACCGACGCCAACGGCACCAGCAACGCCCTTACCTTTACACTGACTGGGCCGATCCCGGTAATCAACAGCCTTAGCCCGGCTACGGGCGGGACCGGGGTTACTGTCCCGATCACGATCACCGGCACCGGCCTGACGCTCGGAACCTTGAATCTGCCGGCCGGCATCACTGTCACCGGCACGCCGGTGGTGAGCTTCACCCAGATCACGGCTTCACTCCTGATCGCGGGCAACGCGCCGCTAGGAGCGCAGAGCATCAGCGTGACCACGCCGGGAACCGGCAACACCAGCAATGCGGTAACCTTCACGGTCTTCGCATTGGCTCCGCTGATTAACACCACCGGCGGTATCGCACCCGCCACCGCCGCGGCCAACACCACGGTCGCTGTAACCCTGACGGGCCAAGGCTTCACGGGTGTGACTTCGGTGAATGTGGGCGCCGGCATCACCGTGCAAAGCTTTACGATCGTGAGCGGCAGCCAGATCAACGCCACGTTCGTCATCGCCCTCACTGCGGCTACGCAGCAAATCTCGGTCACGAACCCCAACGGCACCAGCAACCCGGTGACGTTTGGCATCGTGCCGACCCTTACTACCATCGCTCCGGCGACTCAACCGGCCAACACCAGCGCGACCGTCACCCTGACGGGCACGAGCCTGACCGGCGCCACGTCCATCAACGCGGGCGCGAACATCACAGTTACGAACCTGACCGTGGTCAGCTCGACGCAGATCACCGCCACGTTCGCCATCGCCACCGCCGCTGTCCAGGGGAACCGCAATATCACGGTTACCACTCCGGGCGGCACCACCGGCGCAGTAGTCTTCAACGTACTGCCGCCGCCGCCAACGATCACTTCGATGAACTCGCCCTACACCAGAAGCACGGGCGTGACTAACCAAGGTGTGACCGTGGGAGGCGGCTTCGTTGGGACTTCTGTTACCACCCAGGTGTTCCTGAACGGAACGTCCATACCCCTTACCATTTCGGCCACCCCCGTGGCTGGTAAGATTATCATCCAGTCGGGCAGCACCAACTTCACGGCCACCCAGCTTCGCTGGAACTGGACAATCCCGAGCAGCTTCCCTGCTACCAGCGGGACCAACGTGTACACCCTGACCGTGACGACGCCCAGCGGTATCTCGGCGCCGTTCGTCTTCACCGTAAACTAAGCCGCCTCGGCGGATTAGAACTCGCGGCCCGTTTCCCCCTTGGGGGAAACGGGCCGTTTTTGCGTGGCGAGCATGTTCGACAACTCGGGGGTGCAAGTCCCCTTCACAACCTGATGGAGGTGAATGGATAGCGAAGCGCAAGGGCGTAACCGCGAGGGAGCGTCTGAAAGAAGCGTGGAGCAAACATGCGAGCCGATGTACAAGAACCGGATCTGAGGCATACGGTGCCGGGCGAGCGGGCAAATGACCGCGAAGCCCGTGCCCATCAAAGGCACTGGTTGTAAATTCGGCGGTTGCGTGCGGAAGGTTGTAGAGCTTACCTCGGGAAATCTGCCGTTGGTCCGGGATACCGGACTGAGGATCGAGCGATTGGCACTGACCGGGCGGGCGGTAGAAGCCGGCAGCGGGCGTATTAGTCCGGCAACGGATGAAGGCCCAAACGGTCCTCCGCAAGGAGGGTAATGGGAGTGGTGGGTAGGCAGCGCGACTCATGGACGACAGGCGACAGAATAACCAGTATGCGGATTAGTAGGGCCGGCTCTTTCCTGCGCTGCGCAACTTGCGGGCATGGAGCGACGGTTCGTCCCCGTGCCCGCAGGCGTGCCGCCAATGCGGCGGCAGGCGGATTGCCAATCCGCCGCAGGTTAACAACCTGCCCCACAAAACACCTTCATCAGAATTTCCAATACTCACAATTCAGACAATTTGCTTGACAAGGTCCCCACCCCGACCATATGATCGGTCCAATAAACCGTACTTTGGGGGAAATCCCCTAGTGCGGGTTGGTTGGGTTAGCCTACGTCGGTTTAGTCTACGTAAAGGAGATTTACCAGATGTTCCTGCCGCGGACGTGTGGTCCACGTGTTTCTTCCATTCTCTTCGGGTTGTCGATCGTGCTGGTGACGATTACCTCAGCCTGGTCACAAGCAACCTCAACGGCGACCGTCACCGGTCTGGTCACTGACGAGCAAAATGCCGCCATCGCAGGCGCTGAAATCCGGCTTCTCGAATCTGCGACCGGCGCTGCCGAGACGACCGTGTCCAACGAAACGGGCCGGTACGTAATCGTCAACGTGCAGCCAGGAACCTATATTGTCACCATCAGCAAGCAGGGCTTCACCGTCCACAAGATCAACTCGCAAAAGGTCGATTTGGGCGAGTCGCTGTCGATCAATGCGACGTTAAAGGTCGGTTCGACATCGACCACGGTGGAAGTCACCGCCTCGGCCGGCGCCGACCTGCAGACCACCAACGCCACCGTCGGCAACACGCTGACCAGCGCCGCCTTGATGCTGCTGCCCAACCTGGGCCGCGACGTGGCCACGCTGGCGGTACTGCAACCCGGCACCACGCCCAGCGGCATGACCGCCGGCGCGTATTCGGATCAGAACGTGTTCATGCTCGACGGCGGCAACAACTCCGACGACATGGCCGGCAATAATACCAGCTACGTGACCAACTTTACAGGCACCGGCGGCACGCAGACCAACGGCAGCCCGTCCGGCATCGTGCCCACGCCAGTGGAAAGTATCGAAGAATTCAAGGTGGGCAGTTTTAATCAGTCCGCAGACTTCTCCGGCTCCATCGGCTCGCAGATTCAGATGGCGACCAAGCGCGGCACCAACACCTATCACGGCTCCGCCTATGGCTACTACTTCGCCACCAACGTGGGCGCGGCCAACAGTTGGAACAACAATCACACCCCGGCCAACGGGCTCAGCTACACCGCGCTGCCATCCAATCACCGCAGCCGCTTCGGCGGTTCGCTGGGCGGCGTGCTGCTGCCCAAGATGCTGGGCGGCAAGACTTACGTCTTCGTGAATTACGAAGGCAGCCGATTCCCCAACGTCGGTCCCTACGAGCGCAATTCGCCCTCGGCGCTGCTGCGGGCCGGCGTCATCCAGGTGGCCGATGCCTCGGGCAAGTATCAGGCATATAATCTCAACCCTAACCCGGTCACGGTCAACGGCGTGACGTACCAGCCGGCGCAGTGCGGAGGCAGCCTGTGCGACCCGCGCGGGATTGGCCTCAACCCGGTGATCTCGGCGATCTGGAAGTATATGCCGGCGCCGACCGATTTCACGGGGGCCGCCGGTGACGGCGCCAATGTGGGCGGCTACATCTCCACACTGCGCGCGCCGCTGGTTCAGAACTCCTATGTGTCCCGCATCGACCACGATTTCAACGAGAAGAACCGCTTCTTCGCCAGCTACCGTTACTCCACGGTAACCAGCTTGACCAACAATCAGGTGGACATCGGCGGCTTGGTGGGCGGCGGCACCCTGGGAACACCGGTGGCCACGGCGCCGCGCGTGCAGCGGCCCTCGTATTGGGTGATGGGCCTGACCAGCGCCATCACTCCCACCATCACCAACGATTTCAAGTATAACTACTCGCGCAATTACTGGCAGTGGTTCCTCACCGGCGGAGACGTGCCGCAGTTGCCGGGCCTGGCCGGCGCGGTGGAAATCGCCGGCGAGAGCAGCAACGCGCTGATCCCGTACAACGTGAATACCCAGAACACGCGCACCCGTTACTGGGACGGCAAGGACAACCTGCTCAAAGACGACGTGACCCTCATCAAGGGCAACCACCTGTTGCAGGTCGGTGGTTCCTATCAGCGCAACTACAACCAGCATTCGCGCACGGACAACGGCCAGGGCATCAACAACTCGCTTACTTACCAGGTCACCTCTTCCAACATCAATTTCGGCAACTTCACCTATCCGACGGGTATGCCTTCCAACCAGTCGAGTAACTTCAACACCTATTACTCCTACGTGTTGGGCATGGTGAGCCAGTCGCAATTGGTCTACACCCGCTCCGGTCCCAATCTCACCCTGGGACCGGTCGGCTCCAGCACCGTGGCGGGCAGCGTGATTCCCTATTACAACACCTACTTCGCCGACACCTGGCACGTCAAGCCGAGCGTGACCATCTCCTACGGTCTCAGCTACCAGTTGGAAATGCCGCCGCACGAAGCCAACGGCAAGCAGGTCATGCTGGTCTATCAAGATGGTTCCCCCGTGGTGACGTCGGACTACATGGCGCAGCGCGAGAAAGCCGCGCTGGCCGGTTCGGTGTACAACCCGACGCTGGGTTTCGCTACCGTGAACAACATCGGGACCGGCCGCCAGTACCCGTACGATCCCTTCTACGGCGGATTAGCCCCGCACTTCTCGATCGCCTGGAATCCCAAGTTCAACGATGGCCTCCTGGGCAAACTGTTCGGCAGCAACGCTACCGTTTTGCGCGCCGGCTATGGCCGTCTTTACGGCCGTCAGAACGGCGTGATTCAGATACTGACGCCGCTACTGGCACCCGGATTGCTACAGGCGGTATCCTGCACCGGCGTCAGCCGGACGGGACAATGTCTGGGTAACAACGGTGTCGACCCCAGCACGGCTTTCCGCATCGGACCGGACGGAAATGCCGCTCCGCTGCCTTCGGTAACGCAGACGCTGGGTCAACCATATCTTCCGGGCGTGGGCGGCAACGCCGGCGCTTCCGACGTAACCGCCGACGATCCGCATTACCGGCCGGAACGCACCGACAACCTCACCGTCAGCCTGCAACGGCAGATCAACAAGACCGTCAGCATGGAAGTGGGCTACATCGGCCGCGTCATCCGGAATGAGCTGATGTCGATCAATCTGGATTCGGTTCCGTACATGACCACGCTCGGCGGCCAGACGTTCGCCAATGCGTTTGCCCAGACTTACTCCGCGGTCAACGCGGGCGGGACCCCGGCTGTGCAACCCTTCTTCGAAGCCGCGCTCGGCGGGGCCAATTCGGCCTACTGCACCGGCTTTAGCAGTTGCACCGCCGCGGTCGCATCCAAGAATGCCGCCGCCATCAAGAATACGGCCGTTTCCGATCTGTGGACAGCGCTATATAAGGCTCCAGGCTGGACGCTGGGCCGCAGCCTGGTGGCCCAGCCGCTCGGCGCGGGCCTTCCCAGCCAGGGCTATACGTTCCTGGAGTCCACGGCCCTCGGTTTCGGCAACTACAACGCACTGTTCATCACCCACCACATCCGCGATTTCCATGGGATCACGGCCATCAGTAATTTCACCTGGGGCCGCGCCCTCGGCACCAACACCACATCGCAGGCCAGCAGCTCCATCACGGAGTTGGACAATTACAACCTGCATAACGACTACGGCATACAGCCGTTCGACGTCAAGTTCATCTACAACATCGCCATGTACTACTCGCCCAAGATCTACCAAAACCAGAAGGGCGTAGTGGGCAAGCTACTCGGCGGCTGGACCTTCTCGCCGCTGTTCACCGCGCAGAGCGGGAACCCATTTTCGCCGACCTATAGCGAAGGCGGCTGCACGGGCTGCCAGGCGTTCGGCGAAGTCAGCACCACGTCGTCGGCCACCACCTCGTTGTCCACTAACGCGCCGGCGGCCGCCCCGTACACGGGCGGAAGCAATGCGAACTACAACGTGGCGGGTTCCAATGGAGTCGGCACCACCAACCCGACCGGCGTCAACATGTTCGCCGATCCGGCCGCGGTGCTGGCCGAGTTCCGCAAGTGCATTCTGGGCTACGACGCCAATTGCGCCGGCTTCGCCATGCGCACGGTCCCGCGCTGGAATGTCGATCTTGGCGTCCACAAGACCATCGCGGTTTGGCGCGAAGGCATGGGCGCCGATTTCAGCGTCCAGTTCACCAACGTGATGAACCATGTAGTGATGGGCACGCCGACGATGACGGTCACCAGCCCGTCCACGTTCGGCCGCATCACCGGCACAGCCAATACCCCGCGCAACATGGAGTTCGGTCTGAGGCTTCACTTCTAGGAGACAGGAGACAGGGGACAGGAGACAGGGGACGGAGTCAGAAGACAGAAATAAAATCGACGGGACCAGGCGCTGCCTGGTCCCGTTTTTTCTGGTATACCGGTCCTGTGAGAGACTTGGGGTGCAATTCCGCGGGCCCACCCGACGGAGGAGGCGAGGCTTCCCCTATCCCGATTGGAACCAAATGCTGCAAACTCTCCGTTACGCGCTCCGCATGATGGCCAAAAGCCCAGGCTTTACGGCCGTGGCAGTGCTCACCCTGGCCCTGGGAATCGGCGCCAACACCGCCATTTTCAGCGTCGTCAACGCTCTGCTGCTGCGGTCCCTGCCCCTGGAGACGCCCGACCGGCTGGTGCAGGTATCCGTCCTGAACCAGGCCCGCGGCCTGCAGACGGTTCCGTTTTCCCTCTCCGCTTTTGAGAGCCTTCGCGACCGCAACCGGTCGTTTTCCGGCATCGCCGCCATCGCCGGCGAAACTTTCACTCTCACCGGCGGCGACCGGCCCGAGCAACTCGCCGCCGCGCGCGTCTCGCCGAATTTCTTCGACCTGCTTGGGGTGCAGCCGATGATGGGCCGCGGCTTTCAAACGGCCGAAGGCGAACCGGGCGGCCGTCCCGTCGCCATCGTCAGCCACAGCTTCTGGAAGCGCCGCTTTGCGTCCGACCCTGACATTCTCGGCAAGCCCCTGACGCTCAGCCAGGACGTCTACACCATCATCGGAGTGATGCCGCCCGAGTTTCCTTTCCCCCGGCCCGATCTCAGCCTCTGGGTGACGCGCGTCATGAAGTACAGCGTCCTGCAGCCGGAGCAGATCCAGTTTGGAGCCGGATATCTGCTGTCTCTGGCGCGGCTCAAACCGGGCGTTTCCATGGCTCAGGGCGAAGCCGAAATGGCCGTGCTGCGCGGCCAATACCGGCGGAAACATCCGGGCGCCCCCGATGCCAGCATCAACGGCCGGTTCAGCCTGGTCCCGCTCCAGGAAAGCCTGGTGAGCGACATCCGGCCGACGCTGATGATTCTCACCGGCGCGGTGGCTTTGGTGCTGCTCATCGCCTGCGCCAATGTGGCCGGTCTGACGCTCGCGCGGGCCGCCGGCCGCGCCAAGGAGATCGCCGTGCGCGCCGCTCTGGGGGCCAGCCGGTTTCAGTTGATCCGCCATCTGCTGGTGGAAAGCGTGGTGCTGGCTGCCGCGGGCGCGGCGCTCGGCATCCTGTTGGCACAATGGGGCGTGGAGGCGCTAACTCGCGGCGCCTTGACCCAAGCCGGTTCGGGCACTTTGCCAGGCTTCCAACCCATCCGCGTCGATACCCCGGTGCTGGCATTCACGGTGGTGTTGTCGCTTGCCACCGGTATCATCTTTGGCCTGATGCCCGCGCTGCAGGTTTCACGCCCCGACCTCAACAGCATCCTGCGCGATGGCGGCTGGGGCGCCACTGACGGCGCTGGCCGGCATAGCACGCGCAGCCTGCTGGTGGCCGGACAAATGGCGCTCTCCATTGTGCTGCTCATCGGCGCCGGGCTGCTGATCGAAAGCTTCCGCCGATTGCAGAGCGTGAATCCCGGCTTCGACCCGCAGCACGCCCTTACGGCCCGGGTGGCGCTTCCGCCGTCCAAGTATCCGGACACCACGCGCCGGACGCAGTTTCTGCGCGAAGTGGTCGGCCGGCTGGAAAGCATGCCGGGCGTTATTTCAGCCAGCGCCCAATTGAGCATCCCGATGGGTGTGGGCGTGTTATCGCCGGTCCTCGCCGATGGCCAACCCAACGTTCCGGCGGGCCAGAGGCCGCTTTCGGCATGGAGTTCCCTCACCCCCGGCTTTTTCAGAACCATGGGCATCCCGCTGCTGCGCGGGCGCGACTTCACCTGGGCCGACGATGCCCAATCGCCGCGGGTGCTGATCGTCAGCGAGTCGCTGGCGCGCCGCTTCTGGCCCGACGAAAACCCGCTCGGCAAACACTGTACCTTTACGCGGCTGCAGGCGGCTTTCGAAATCGTCGGAGTTGCCGGTGACACCAAGGTCCGCGGCCTGGATGCCGACCCCGGCATGATGATGTACACGCCATACCCGCAGTGGACCTGGCCGGCCATGGCCCTGACCATCCGTACCGCCGGCGACCCGCGCGCCCTCGCCAGCGGACTTCGGGCGGCGGTCGCGGCCGTCGATAAGGACCAGCCCGTTACGGGAGTTCAGACGCTGGAAGACGCGGTTGCTGTCACGCTGCAAGAGCGCCGCCAGACCATGTACCTGATCAGCGGATTCGCCGCCATCGCGATGCTGCTGGCCGTGATCGGTCTCTACGGCGTGATGGCGTATTCGGTAGCGCAGCGCACCAAGGAGATCGGCATCCGGCAGGCCATCGGCGCCCAGCGCGCCGACATCCTGCGGATGGTGCTGGGCCAGGGCATGCGGCTCAGCCTGGCCGGAATTGCCGTGGGCACGGCCGCCGCCGTTGGGCTGACACGCCTGATCGCCAGCCTGATCGACAAGATGCTCTTCCACGTGAGCGCCACCGACCCGCTCACCTACGCCGCCATCGCGCTGCTCTTCCTGGTGGTGGCCCTGGCGGCGACGTACATCCCGGCATGGCGCGCCACGCGGGTAGATCCACTGGCGGCCTTGCGCCAGTAATGGGGCACGCCTTCGTGCGTGCCGCAACCTGCCGACGCCCCGCCCTCAAAAGGCCAAAACCGCGAAGTTCCGCGCTTTTCAAAATTAACTCCTTTCCAATCAGCGCGAAAAATCGACCAACCGCTAGGGCTAGCGGTTTTGCCTTCAGCCGGGTCAGTCTCGACGCGGCGCAGTTGAATAAGGCGCTGCGGATCGTGTGGCCATCGACGACGGTACCATGTGTAGTGCAGGTCAGCGATGGAAGAGATCCACATCGAGTACGGGATGCCCACGGTCGCTGAGGCGATGCCGTTACTGACGGAGCGCCTTCGTAGCCTCAAGAAGTCGGGTGCCAAGGCAGTGAAGATCATTCACGGCTACGGGTCAACCGGGAAGGGCGGGAGACTTCGGAAGGCCACTCTTACCCTGCTTGAAGAGTCGAAGCAGACCGGGTTAATAAGAGACTTCGTTATCGGTGAACAGTGGTCGAAGTTCGAACTGCGCACGCTCACGCTGATTGACCGGATGCCGACGCTGTACAAGGATCAGGATCTCGAACGCCACAACCGTGGGATCACGGTTGTTTTCCTATGAGCGACCTTCACGGCCCGGCAACTTAGAAAGCGGGGCGCTGACGCTACGCCCTGCGTGCGCTTTCCGAAATTAAAATCCGCCGAGTCGAAAACCACGTTGGCACTTGCCCAGTCTGTGAGGACCGGCTGCAAGAGGAAGTCGATTCGTGGGCGGCTATGCGTTCTTCCAGTGTGGACCCCAGGGTGTGCGGCGCCCCAGAGGCTACTTACGCGCCGTCACCGTGACTTCGATGCGCGCCTTGGCGTTGGCCAGCTTCGTCACCCCAACCGTGGTTCGCGAAGGCCTGGATTCGGTGAAGACCTTGCCGTACACGCCATTCATTTTGGCGAACAGATCGACGTCCGTCAGGTAAATCTGCACTGCCACCACGTCTTTGTACGTCATCCCCGCGGCCTTGAGTATGATCCCGATGTTGTCCAGCACCTGCTTGACTTCGGCTTCGAAATCCGCCGGCAATTCCTTGGTTTTCAGGTCCTGGCCGATCTGGCCAGAAACGTAAAGCGTGCCATCCACCAGGATGGCCGGGCTGAACATGGGCGCCGGCGCGCCCGGAGCGGGCGCGAATTCCGGCGGATTGATGACCTTCTTGGCTGCCGTCATCGGAAGGCAAAGGCAGGCAGCGGCAAACAGCGCGCAGATGATTTTTCTCATGTGTGCCAATGTACCACTACGGCACGAAAATCACATAGATGGCGTAACCCATCGCCGCAGCCACCGCCAGACAGATCAGTCCCGAGACCCTGCGCCGCGCCAGAAAAAGATCAGCGCCATGGTTGCCAACCTGCCCCACAGACTCCTGCTATCCTGAGGGCCTGATGTATTTGAAGATTCTGGGCCATCCCGTTTTCACCAATCTGAATTTCCACATGCCGATGATCGTCGACCTTTCGCATCCCCTCATCATGTTGCAGGGAGAGAACGGCTCGGGGAAATCGACGCTGCTGAATTCCATCTACCAGGCGCTGCGGGGCGATCGGGTGGAGGGCTTCGTCTACCGGCTGGAAACCGCCGGCCTCAGTCTGGGAAAGGCTTTCCTGTTTGACGCCGAGCAACACAATCCGCGCGTGCAGTTGGACCTCTTCAAGGAACAGCCGGAAATGATCGAGTTTCTCAGAATGGCCAGCCACGGCCAGGTGATGCTCTCCATGTTTCGCGAGACTTTCCCGAAATTGCCCGAGGGCACCATCCTGCTGCTGGATGAGCCCGAAATGGCGCTTTCGGTCTCCAACCAGCGCCGGATTTTGAAGATGTTGATGGAACTGGTGGACCAGAAGAAATTCCGCATCGTCTGCGCTACCCACTCGCCCGTGCTGATCGAAGCAGCCGAAACCTACGTCATCAATCTGGACCGCCATATCAACCGCAACGTGCCTACCGGCGACCAGGGCATCGAAGGCGCCAGCACCATCCAATAGCACCATCCAATAAACAGGCCACCATGACTTGCTGCGCGGAATTCGAAAAGCTGATCGACCGGGATCTGGCGCGCCATGCCCAACCGTATCAGTTGTCCAATGGCACCATCATCACGGAAATCGATACGGAATACTTCCTGGTATTCGGCGACGACCGGCACCAGTTCGTGGGCGTGAATTACTGCCCGTTCTGCGGCCGGGTCTTGTCGCGCCAGTTGTGGAACCAGGAAAAGAAGAAGTAAAGCGTCGGAGCCGTGACCGTGAGGGAGCGGTGGAGCCAATCCGAAACGCAACGCAGACCAGCGAGCCGCCCAAAAAGCCGTGATGTCCGCCTTCTTGATTCGCTGGTAAGCTTAAGGCATGTCGACGTTGTTGGAAAAGGCGCTGGAAAAAGTCGGGGCTCTGCCTCGTGATGAGCAGGATGCGATCGCATCGCAAATCCTCGCTTCTCTCGCCGACGAGGGCGCCTGGAAGAAGCGTTTCGTGGAGAAGCGTGAGATTATCCGTCGCATGGCTCGGGAGGCCCTCGAGGAAGACGCAAGGGGTGAGACCCTTCCGTTGGACGAGATGCTTTGATCCACTCGCGGACGACCCGGCGGTTCTGGCGTTTGTTTTCCGATCTGCCGACGGATGCTCAGCGGGAAGCCAAGCGTGCGTATCGCCTCTTCCAGGCCAACCCGGCGCACCCTGGCCTTCATTTCAAGAAACTGGAGGGCGAGGACGACATCTACTCAGCCCGCATCGGTCTCGACTACCGCGCACTGGCGGTCATGAAAAGAGATCGCGTAGTTTGGTACTGGATCGGTAGTCACTCCGAGTACGATCGCCTCGTCTGATTCGCTGCCTCGAACGACACAGAAGCCTGTATGCCTGTGTCCTACCCTGCCAACGTCATCAGGTTCCGCCCGCAGATCCGGCTGGCTTCGTGTTTGTCGCCGCCCGGCCCGGCCCAATGCGTTTCCAGGCTGATCCAGCCCCCGTAGCCGTCGCGCGCCAGCGACGCGATCTGGCCCGTCCAATCGATATCTCCCGTGCCCAGTGGGACCCAGGCCGACTTGTGGTCCTCGCCGATTTTGCAGTCCTTGGCATGCACGTGGACGATCCTGCCGGGCGGGACTTTTGAGTAGCCATCCGGAAAGGGTGTTTCGCCCGAAACCATGGCGTTGGCCGGGTCCCAGACAATCTTGAGGTTGGGATGATCCACCGCCGCCAGCAGCCTCCCCGTCTCCGCGCCAGTGGCGATATGGCAGGCGTGTTCGTTTTCCAGGCCGATGACCAGACTGTGGGCCGCGGCCTGTCCGGCCAGACTCGCGAGCGCATCCACCACACGCGCGAAGCACTCTTCCGGGCGAATAGTACGCCAATACGAAAACACGCGAATGATCCGCGCGCCCGTGCGCCGGGCGATTTCAAACGCGCGGGCCGTGAGCCGCGGTTGATCGGCGAAGGTGTGCCTGGAGGCGAACATATCCTGCTGGAAGCGGACGTCCACGTCCGGCGCATCCGGCAGCACGCACTTCAGCAGCGGCGAGGCGATGGAGATGATTTCCATACCGCGGGCGCGCACCAGGCCGATGGCGCGGTCCAGTTCGTCATCCGTCAGGTCAATCACGTTCTTCCCGAACACCATCCGAAGCTCGGCCCCGGTCATCCCAATTTCAGCCATGGAGCCAAGGGCGGTTTCCAGGTCCGGCGAAAACTCGTCGGTGATGGCGGCAATGCGAAAATGTGCGGGTTGGTTGAGCATAAAACTCCCATTATACGGGCCAACCGGTGCGAGAATAGCAAGATGCCAGGTCTTGCAAGCTCCGTGGAAAACGTGCCGCGCTCGCGAATTCGCGAATTGGCCGAAATTGCCATGACGATGGACGGCGTGATCCGGCTTTACTTCGGCGAATCCAACCTGCCCACGCCGGATTACATCAAGCAGGCCGCCGTCCGCGCATTGCAAGACGGCTACACGTTCTACACCGAAAACGCCGGCCTGCCTTCGCTGCGCCGCGCTATCGCCGGCAACTACCAGCGGCTCCATGCGGTGAAACTCGAACCCGCTACCGAAATCGTGGTCACCGCGTCCGGCGTTCAGGCGCTGAATCTGGCCATCCGCTGCGTGCTCGATCCGGGCGACGATGCGTTGGTGCTCACTCCCGCCTGGCCCAACGGATCGTCAAGCATCATGATGGCTAATGCCCGCGTGCATCAGGTTCCGCATCCGCTGTGCGGCCAGCGGTACCGCGTGGATTTTGACGCGCTGGAGGCCGCCGTGACCCCGCGCACCCGCCTGCTGCTCTACACCTCGCCTTCCAATCCGCTGGGCTGGGTGGCCACCGAAGAGGAGCAGCAAGGCCTGCTGGATTTTGCGCGCCGGCACGGCTTGTGGTTGATCGCCGACGAGGTTTACGACCGCCTCTATTACGCCGGCGCCGCGCTGGGCGACCCGGTGCCCTCCATCCTGCGCAAGGCTACGCGCCAGGACGCCGTGATGGTGGTACACTCCTTTTCCAAGAGCTACTGCATGACAGGCTGGCGCGTGGGATGGTTGGTGGCGCGCCGCGACCTGGCGGAGAAGGCCACGCAGTTGAACGAATTCATCATTTCGCACGCGCCCACCTTTGCTCAGAAGGCCGGAGAAACGGCGCTGGCGGAGGGCGAAGGGCCGCTGCTGGAAATGCTGGAGCGGCTCAAGCAGAACCGCGATCTTTGCCTGCAGGCGCTAAGCGGCATGAACGGCGTCACCGTGCCCAAACCGGACGGCGCTTTCTATCTTTTTCCGCGCATTGAAGGCCTTCGCGATTCCTTCGGTTTCTGCCGCCGCCTGCTGGAAGAGACGCGCGTGGGACTGGCCCCGGGCGTGGCCTTTGGCGCGGGCGGCGAGGGTTCGGTACGCATCTGCTACGCCGCCGAGCAGTCCATTCTGGAGCCGGCCATGGCCCGGCTGACCAAATTCTTGAATGCGGGTGCCTGAAAGGAGAATCCAAATGTTAAAGGGTTTCAAAGATTTCCTGATGCGGGGCAACGTGGTTGACCTGGCGGTAGCGGTGGTCATCGGCGGAGCCTTTGGGGCGGTGGTCACCGCGCTGGTGAAAGACCTGATCACGCCGTTGGTCGCAGCCATCTTCGGCAAGCCGGACTTCAGCGCGATCGTCTTTGAGGTGAATGGCAGCAAGTTCCTGCTGGGCGATTTCGTCAACGCGGTGGTGGCGTTTCTCATGGTGGCGACGGCGATTTACTTCTTTGTCGTATTGCCCGTCAACACCGTGATGGCGCGGGTTAAACGGGGCGAAGTGCCGCCCGATCCCACCACCAAGAAATGCTCCGAGTGCTTGAGCGAGATCCCGCTCGCCGCCAAACGCTGCGCCTTCTGCACGAGCGTGCAGTAAACGCTACGCGACTACTCCGGATCTATCACCCCGCACAACCCGGCTGGGGCCGCTGTGCCCACGTCGGAACCCGGACTTTGCGTCACTCGTATCGCAATGCGCTCACAGGGTCGATGGTGGCGGCGCGATGCGCCGGCAGCCAGGATGCGATGATTCCCACCACAAGCAGCA